>JAANMX010004810.1_pt1 | contig 10247 bp, 6 predicted proteins | sample 7279681 | NCBI WGS metagenome assembly JAANMX01 (sample SAMN14094542, study PRJNA606508) | bioreactor metagenome | isolation source: A lab-scale SPAN reactor treating ammonium-rich wastewater day 351 | place: Ireland: Galway | collected 2018-01-01
GCGATCGATCGGTATCCACTGCCGGCCGGCGATCACGATGAGGACAACGGCACGGGGCTCGCGGGCGACGACGGGCGGCGCGACTGCGGCGCCGGGCTGCGCATCGAGGCCGCCGACGACTTCGCCTACACCGATCCGGTCGATGGCTCGGTCAGCACCCGCCAGGGCGTGCGCCTGCTGTTCGGCGACGGCAGCCGCATCGTGTTCCGCCTGTCGGGCACCGGCACCGAGGGCGCCACGCTGCGCGTGTATCTGGAACGGTTCGAGGCCGACCCCGCCCGCCACGACCAGCCGGTGCAAGAGGCGCTCGGCGAACTCATCCGCATCGCCGACGACATCGCCGGCATCCGCCGTCACAGCGGCATGGCCGCTGCCACCGTGGTGACCTGAGCCGCGGCGCGCGGCGCAGGCCTCGGGCCGCGACGTGCGCCTACCCTGTCAGCCCGGCCTACCGAACAGTCCGACCCGGAGTCCCCATCATGCCCCTCGACGCTCCCAACAAACGCCGCCTCATCACCCGCCGCACGCTCGCCCTGGTGCTCGCCGGCGGTCGTGGTTCGCGTCTGCGCGACCTCACCAACGTGCGCGCCAAGCCCGCCGTGCATTTCGGCGGCAAGTTCCGCATCATCGACTTCGCGCTGTCGAACTGCATGAACGCCGGCCTGCGCCGCATCGGCGTCATCACCCAGTACAAGTCGCATTCCCTGCTGCGCCACCTGCAGCGCGGCTGGAGCTTCCTGCGCAACGAGATGAACGAGTTCGTCGACCTGCTGCCCGCACAGCAGCGCGTCGACGAGGAGCACTGGTACCAAGGCACGGCCGATGCGGTGTATCAGAACCTGGACATCATCCGCGACTCGACGCCGGTCGAATACATCGTGGTGCTGGCGGGCGACCACGTGTACAAGATGGACTACTCGATCATGCTCGAGGACCACGTCGACAGCGGCCGCGGCGTCACCGTGGGCTGCATCGAGGTGCCGCGCGACGAGGCGCGGGCCTTCGGCGTGATGGCGGTCGACGAGCGCCGCAACATCACCGCCTTCGTCGAGAAGCCCGCCGACCCGCCGTCGATGCCGGGCGACCCGGGCATGTCGCTGGCGAGCATGGGCATCTATGTGTTCACCGCCGACTACCTCTATCGCCTGCTCGAGGAAGACGCGCGCAACCCGGATTCGAGCCACGACTTCGGCAAGGACCTGATCCCGCGCGCGGTGGCCGAGCACCAGGCCTTTGCCCATCCGTTCGCGCTGTCGGCGATCGCCACCCCGCCGTTCTCCGGCCCGTACTGGCGCGACGTGGGCACGGTGGACGCCTACTGGGCGGCCAACCTCGACCTCGCCTCGACCACGCCGGCGCTCAACATGTACGACAAGGACTGGCCGATCTGGACCTATCAGGAGCAGTTGCCGCCGGCCAAGTTCGTGCACGATCTCGACGGCCGCCGTGGTGAGGCGATCAACGCGCTGGTGTCGGGCGGCTGCATCGTGTCGGGCTCGACGGTGCGCGAGTCGGTGCTGTTCTCCAACGTGCTGGTACGCTCCTACAGCACGATCGAGCAGGCGGTGGTGCTGCCCGACGTGCAGATCAACCGCCACTGCAGATTGAAGAAGGTCGTCATCGACCGCCGCTGCACGATCCCCGAGGGCCTGGTGATCGGCGAGGACGCCGACGACGATGCGCGCCGCTTCCACCGCACCGAAGGGGGCGTCGTGCTGGTGACCCGCGAGATGCTGGACAAGCTCTGATCCGTCCGATGCCGACGCCAGAACCCGCACGGCCGCGTCGGACCTCCCCGCTCCCGCCCCCTCCGCCTCCAACACCCCTGACGCAAGGACAGTCCGCGATGCGAATCCTTCAGGTCTGCGCCGAAATCTTTCCGCTGCTCAAGACCGGCGGCCTGGCCGACGTGGCCGGTGCCCTGCCGCAGGCGCTGAAGGCACTCGGTGCCGAGACGCGTGTGCTACTGCCCGGCTTTGCCCCCATCCTCGCCGGCCTGGCGGCGCCGCGCGAGATCGCCGGCCTGCACCCGCCCGGCGCGATGGCGCAGGCCAGCGTCCGCCTGCTCCACGGTCGGCTTGCGGCGGTGGGCGTCGACGCCTACGTCATCGATGCGCCGGGCTACTACCAGCGCGACGGCGGCCCCTACGCCGACGCGGCCCAGCAGCCCTACGCCGACAACCACCTGCGCTTCGCCCTGCTCGGCTGGGTGGCAGCCGCGCTGGCGCAGGGCCTGGATGCCGCCTGGCAGCCGGACGTGGTGCATGCGCACGACTGGCATGCGGGCCTGGCGCCGGCCTACTTGCAGGCGGCGGCCACGTCGCGGCCGCAACTGCCCGGCTGCGTCTTCACCGTGCACAACCTCGCTTACCAGGGAATGTTTGCGCGCAGCGCCTTCGACGAGATCGGTCTGCCCGAGGGCTTCTTCTCGATCCACGGTGTCGAGTTCCACGGCCAGCTCAACTTCATGAAGGCCGGCCTCTACTACGCCGACCGCCTCACCACCGTCAGCCCGAGCTACGCGCACGAGATCCAGGGTGCCGAGCAGGGCTGCGGGCTCGATGGCCTGCTGCGCGCGCGCAGTCACGAGCTCTCCGGCATCCTAAACGGCGTCGATGCGGCGGTGTGGAATCCGGCAACCGACGCCGCGCTGCCCGCCCATTACTCGGCCGCCGACATCGCCGGCAAGGCGCGCTGTCGCAGCGCGCTGCGGCGCGAGCTCGGCCTCGCGGCCAAGGCCGACGGCCCGCTGTTCTGTGTGGTGAGCCGGCTCACCGAACAGAAGGGCCTGCACCTGGTGCTGCAGGCGCTACCCGAGCTCGTCGCCGGCAGCGGCCAGTTTGCGCTGCTGGGCAGCGGTGACGCCGGGCTCGAAGCCGCTTTCCGCACGGCCGCGGCCGAGCAGCCCGACGCGATCGCCGTGCGCCTCGGCTACGACGAGACCTTCGCCCACCGGCTGATCGCCGGCAGCGACGTCATCCTCCTGCCCTCGCTTTACGAGCCCTGCGGCCTGACCCAGCTCTATGGCCTGGCCTACGGCACCCTGCCGCTGGTGCGGCGCGTGGGCGGGCTGGCAGATACGGTCGCGGATACGCGGCTGGAGACCATCGACACCGATGCCACCGGCTTCGTGTTCGACGACTTCTCGCTCCCCGCCCTGCAGCAGGCGTTGGCGCGCGCCTGCGCGCTGCACCGGCGCCCGGCGGACTGGAAGCGCGTGCGCGCCCGGGCGATGGCGCAGTCCTTCGGCTGGGACCGCGCGGCGCGCGCCTACCTCGGCCTCTACCGGGAACTCGCCCCGCTCGCCTGACCCAATACTCGATCGGCGGCTGCGCCCCTGCCATCTCCGAAGAACAAGAACATCACTGACTCGCCCCCATGGATCTCGATCAATTCACCCACCAGTACGACCACCTCTCGACCGACATCGAGGCGCTCAAGCGCGCGATCTCCAACAAGCTGATGTACCAGGTCGGCAAGAACCTGGAGTCCGCCCTGCCCGAGGACTGGCTGCACGCCGTGGCCTACGCGGTCCGCGACCACCTGGTCGAGCGCTGGATGAAGACCACGCGCGCCAGCTACGCGCAGGACGTCAAGCGCGTCTATTACCTGTCGATGGAATTCCTCATCGGTCGCAGCCTGGGCAACGCCATGCTCGCGCTCGAGCTCATCGGCCCCGTTCGCCAGGCCCTGCGCGAGCTCGACATCGACCCCGACAGCCTGCCCGAGCTCGAACCCGACGCCGCCCTCGGCAACGGCGGTCTCGGGCGGCTGGCCGCCTGCTTCCTCGACTCGATGGCCACGCTCGGCCTGCCCGGCTTCGGCTACGGCATCCGCTACGACTACGGCATGTTCCGCCAGCAGATCATCGACGGCCAGCAGGTCGAGGTGCCGGACTACTGGCTCACCCACGGCAACCCGTGGGAATTCCCGCGCCCCGAGATCCAGATGCGCGTGCGCTTCGGCGGCCATCTCGAGGAACAAGGCGACCGGGTGAACTGGACGGGCACCGAGGACGTGCTCGCCATGGCCTACGACTCGATCATCCCCGGCTACGGCACCGAGGTGACCAACACGCTGCGCCTGTGGTCGGCGCGCGCCACCGAGGAGATCGACCTCTCCGCCTTCAACCGCGGCAATTATTTCGGCGCGGTGGAAAGCAAGAACCACTCCGAAAACGTCTCGCGCGTGCTCTACCCCGACGACTCCACGGTGTCGGGCCGTGAGCTGCGCCTGCGCCAGGAATACTTCTTCGTCTCCGCCAGCCTGCAGGACATCCTGCGCCGCCACCGCGTCGGCCACCGCGACTTCGACGGCCTGCCCGACAAGGTCAGCATCCACCTCAACGACACTCATCCGGTGCTTGCCGTGCCCGAGCTGATGCGCCTGCTGGTGGACGAGCACGGCCTGGCCTGGGACCACGCCTGGGCGTTGTGCCAGCGCGTGTTCTCCTACACGAACCACACGCTGATGCATGAGGCGCTCGAGACCTGGCCGCTCGACATGCTCGGCCGCGTCCTGCCGCGCCATCTGCGCATCATCTTCGACATCAACGCGGGCTTTCTCGCCGAGCTCACCGCGCGCTTCGGCCACGACGTGGAGCTGATGCGCCGCGTGTCGCTGATCGACGAGCACGGCGAACGCCGGGTGCGCATGGCTTACCTGGCGATCGTCGCCTCGCATTCGGTCAATGGGGTGTCGGCACTGCACTCGGCGCTGATGCGCGAGTCGATCTTCGCCGAATTCGCGCGCATCTGGCCGCAACGCTTCAACAACAAGACCAACGGCGTCACCCCGCGACGCTGGCTCGCCCACGCCAACCCGGGGCTGGCGGCGCTGATCGACAGCCGCATCGGCCCGGGTTGGCGGCGCGACCTCGACCAGCTGAGCGGCCTGCGCGCCCTGCGCGACGACGGGGATTTCCTCCATGCCCTGCGCGCGGTCAAGCACGCCAACAAGCTGCGCCTGGCGCACTGGATCGGCGAGCACCTCGGCATCCACATCGACCCTTGCGCGATGTTCGATGTGCACGTGAAGCGCATCCACGAATACAAGCGCCAGCTGCTCAACGTGCTGCACGTGATCACGCGCTACCAGCGCATCCTCGCCGAACGGGAAGGCGATCACGTGCCACGGGTGGTGATCTTCTCGGGCAAGGCGGCGTCCGCCTACCAGATGGCCAAGCTGGTGATCCGGCTGATCAACGACGTCGCCGGCGTGGTCAACGCCGACCCGCGCGTGGGAAACCGGCTGAAGATCGTGTTCATGCCCAACTTCAGCGTCAGCCTGGCGGAACTGACCATCCCCGCGGCCGACCTCTCGGAGCAGATCTCCACCGCCGGCACCGAGGCCTCGGGCACCGGCAACATGAAGCTCGCGCTGAATGGCGCACTCACCATCGGCACGCTCGACGGCGCCAACGTCGAGATCCGCGAGCAGGTGGGCGAGGAGAACATCTTCATCTTCGGCCACAGCGCCGCCGAGGTCGCCCACATCCGCAACAGCGGCTACCAGCCGCGCCAGCACTACGAGCGCGACCCGCAACTCAAGAAGGCGCTCGACGCCATCCGCGCCGGCGTGTTCAGCCCGGCCGAGCCGGCGCGCTACCAGCAGATCTTCGACGTGCTGGTGAACTGGGGCGACCACTACCAGCTGCTGGCCGATTACGCGAGCTACGTGCGCGCACAGGCTGACGTCGATGCCCTGTACTGCAATCCGGAAGCGTGGAGCCGCCGCAGCCTGCTCAACATCGCCGGCATGGGCGCCTTCTCGTCCGACCGCACGATCGACGAGTACGCACGCACGATCTGGCACACCACGCCGGTGCGCCTGGAGCCCAGGACCCGGCTTTAGCCCTCTTTCATACCCCTCGGCGATTCCTCAATCCGGGGGGATTGCCGCGCCTGTCATGACAACCACACGGCCGCTGAGGTCATAATGGCGACGTCACCGCACGCAACGACCAGGAGCCCGCCGTGGCCACACCCGAACTGGAAAGCATCCTTGCGCGACGCCGCAGGGACCCGCTGCAACTGCTTCAGATCCTCATCGAGGCCCAGGCTCAGGCCGGCTGGCTGGCGCCAGCGACGCTGAGCGCGATCGCGGAAGCGCTCGGTGTGCCACGCGCCCGCGTCGAGAGCACGGCGAGCTTCTACAGCTTCCTGCACACCCGCCCGGCGGGCGAGTTCCGCATCCTCTTTTCGGACAACATCACCGACCGCATGCTCGGCAACCAGGCGCTGATGCAGGCCCTGTGCGACAAGCTGTGGCTGGAGCCGGGCAAGGTCTCGGAAGACGGCCTGGTGAGTGTGGACACCACGTCGTGCACCGGCATGTGCGACCAGGGGCCGGCGGTGCTCGCCAACGGGCGCACGATCACCCGCGTGACGCCCGCGCGCATCGACGAGATGGCGCACCTGATCCGCCGCCGCGTGCCGGTGGGCGACTGGCCGCCGGAGTGGTTCCACGTCGAGGACAACATCCGCCGCCGTGACGTGCTGCTCGACCACGGGCTGGAGCCGGGCGCAGCGCTCGCGGCCGCGCTCGACCGCGGCCCCACCGGCCTGCTGTGGGAGATCGAGCGCTCCGCACTGCGCGGCCGCGGCGGCGCGGGCTTCGGCAGCGACATCAAGTGGCGTTCGTGCCGCGACGCCTGGGGCGACGCGCACTACGTCATCTGCAACGCCGACGAGGGCGAGCCCGGCACCTTCAAGGACCGCGTGCTGCTCGCCAGCTACTTCGACTTGGTGGTCGACGGCATGTGCATCGCCGGCATGGCGATCGGCGCCAACAAGGGCTTCATCTACCTGCGCGGCGAATACCGCTACCTGCTCGACCGCCTGGAAACGCGGCTTGCCCAGCGCCGCGAACAAGGTCTGCTCGGGCGCAACATCCTCGGCCGCGGCTTCACCTTCGACATCGAGATCCACCTCGGCGCCGGCGCCTACATCTGCGGCGAGGAATCCGCGCTCATCGAGTCGCTCGAGGGCAAGCCGGGCAAGCCGCGCATCCGTCCGCCCTTCCCGGTCACCAACGGCTACATGGGCCAGCCGACCACGGTGAACAACGTCGAGACGCTGGCGCTCGCGGCGCTGATCGCGGTGCGCGGCGGCGAATGGTTCCGCGCCATCGGCACCGCCGCCTCGACCGGCACCAAGCTGCTGTCGGTGTCGGGCGACGTGGAACGCCCGGGCATCTACGAATTCCCCTTCGGCGTCACCGTCGCCGAGGTGCTCGAAGCGGCCGGCGCGCGCGACCCCCAGGCGATGACCAGCGCCGGTGCGGCCGGGCACTGCCTGTCGGTCGACGAGTTCGGCCGCCGCATCGCCTTCGAGGACGTGGCCACCGGCGGCTCGATCATGGTGTTCGATACCTCGCGCGACATGTTCGAGGTGGCGCGCAACTTCGCCCACTTCTTCGCCCACGAGAGCTGCGGCTTCTGCACGCCGTGTCGGGTGGGCACCGCGGTCAATGCCCGGCTGATGGACAAGCTCGCCGCCGACCGCGGCTCGCCCTACGACCTCGACGAGATGGCGAAGATGCACCGGCTGATGCAGGGCGCGAGCCACTGTGGCCTGGGCAACACGGCGACGATTGCGCTCGAGGACATCCTGGTCAAGTTCCGCCCCGCGTTCGATCGCCGCCTGCACTCGCCCGAATACGAGCCCGCCTTCGATCTCGATGCCGCGCTCACCCAGGCACGCCGCATGACCGGCCGCGACGACCCCGCGGCCCACCTCGGCGACAACCTCGCGGCGCTCGCCGAAGCGCGCACCCATGCGCAAGGCGCAGCCACCCCCGTCCCCGTCGAGCCGGCCCACACAAAGGACTTGCAGCCATGAACGATTCCTTCCTGCTCGATGGCGAGGAGATCCCCTTCACGCCCGGCCAGACCGTGATGCAGGCCGCCGCCGCCGCGGGCAAATACATCCCGCACCTGTGCTGGCATCCCGACTTTGCCGCGCATGGCTCGTGCAAGCTGTGCACCGTCAAGATCGGCGGCCGCTTCGCCACCTCCTGTACGGTGCGCGCCTCCGCCGGTCAGGAGGTGGAAAACCGCAGCGAAGAGCTCGACGCCAAGCGCCGCACGCTGCTGCAACTGCTGTTCGTCGAAGGCAACCACTTCTGCCCCTCGTGCGAGAAGAGCGGCGACTGTGCGCTGCAGGCCACGGCCTACGAGATGGGCATGCTGACGCCGCACTTCGACCACTTCTACCCCGACCGCCCGGTCGACGCCTCGCACCCCGAGGTGCTGCTCGAATTCAACCGCTGCATCATGTGCGAGCTGTGCGTGCGCGCCAGCCGCGAGGTCGACGGCAAGGACGTGTTCGCGCTCGCCGGGCGCGGCACGCATTCGCATCTGATCGTCAATAGCGAGAGCGGGCGGCTGGCCGACACCGACTTCGCCGCCACCGACCGCGCGGCCGAGGTCTGCCCGGTGGGCGTGATCCTGAAGAAGCGCGTGGGCTTCGCGGTGCCGATCGGCGCCCGCACCTACGACCTCAAGCCGATCAGCGCCATGGGGACGCAGGGCGACCAGCAAGCCGCCTCGCCTGCGAGCGCCGCGCACGAGAAGGAGATCGGATGATGGCCCACGACAAGCTCAACGACACCCCGAGCGCCAGCACCGCGGACACACCGCGCAAGCTCAAGGTGGCGACCGTGTCGCTGGCCGGCTGCTTCGGCTGCCACATGTCCTTCCTCGACATCGACGAGCGCATCCTGCCGCTGCTCGAACTGATCGAGTTCGACCGCTCGCCGCTCACCGACATCAAGCACTGCGGCCCCTGCGACATCGGCCTGATCGAAGGCGGGGTGTGCAACGCCGAAAACGTCCACGTGCTGCGCGAGTTCCGCGCCCACTGCAAGGTGCTGATCGCGCTCGGCGCGTGCGCGGTCAATGGCGGGCTGCCAGCGCAGCGCAACCACCTCGAGCTCGCCGACATCCTGCAGATGGTGTATCGCACCGGGCACGGGCTCGCCGCCGGCAGCGTCATCCCCAACGACCCGGAGCTGCCCCTGCCGCTCAACCAGGTTCATCCGGTGCACGAGGTGGTGAAGATCGACTACTTCCTGCCCGGCTGCCCGCCCTCCGGTGACGCCATCTGGGCCTTCCTGACCCAATTGATCGAAGGCAAGGACCCGGCCCTCGGCCACGGCCTGCTGCACTATGACTGAGAGTCGCGCAATGAGCTTCGAACTCGAAACCGCCACCGTCGCCAGCGAGAACCTGCGCCGCGTCGCCATCGACCCCGTCTCGCGCGTCGAGGGACACGGCAAGGTCACCATCCTGCTCGACGAGAACAACAAGGTGCACCAGGTGCGCCTGCACATCGTCGAATTCCGCGGCTTCGAGCGCTTCATCCAGGGCCGCCCGTACTGGGAAGTGCCGGTGATGGTGCAGCGCCTGTGCGGCATCTGCCCGGTCTCGCACCACCTCGCCGCGAGCAAGGCGCTCGACCTCATCGTCGGCGCCACCAAGGTCACCCCGACCGCGGACAAGATGCGCCGCCTGATGCACTACGGCCAGATCCTGCAGTCGCACGCGCTGCACTTCTTCCACCTGTCCTCGCCCGACCTCCTGTTCGGCTTCGACTCGGAGGTCGGCCGGCGCAACATCGTCGGCGTGGCTCAGAAGTACCCCGACATCGCGAAGAAGGGCATCCTGCTGCGCAAGTACGGCCAGGAGGTGATCCGCCTCACCGCCGGCAAGCGCGTGCACGGCACGGGCGCCGTGCCGGGTGGCGTCAATCGCTCGCTGACCGTCGACGAGCGCAGGGACCTGCTCAAGGACGCCTACCAGATGATCTCCTGGAGCCGCGACGCGGTGCGCATCATCAAGGAGTTGCACCAGCAGAACCCCGCGCTCTACGACCACTTCGGCAGCTTCCGCTCGAATTTCATGGGCATGGTCGCCCCCGACGGCAACCTCGACCTCTACCACGGCGTGCTGCGCGCCAAGGACGCCGACGGCCGGATCCTGTTCGACCAGGTCGATTACCAGACCTACGACCGCCTCATCACCGAGGAGGTCAAGCCCTGGAGCTACATGAAGTTCCCCTACTTCACGGCCATGGGCCCCGAGCACGGCTGGTACAAGGTCGGCCCGCTCGCCCGCGTTCAGAACTGCGACAGCATCCCCACGCCGTTTGCCGAGCACGAGCGCCGCGAGTTCGTCGCCTACGCCGGCGGCAAGCCGCTGCACGCCACGCTCGCCTACCACTGGGCGCGCATGATCGAGATGCTGT
>JAANMX010004811.1_pt1 | contig 10242 bp, 11 predicted proteins | sample 7279681 | NCBI WGS metagenome assembly JAANMX01 (sample SAMN14094542, study PRJNA606508) | bioreactor metagenome | isolation source: A lab-scale SPAN reactor treating ammonium-rich wastewater day 351 | place: Ireland: Galway | collected 2018-01-01
GCCAATGGGCCGAACGGGTCGATTCGCCCCCCATAAAAGCCCTTGCGGGAGCGCTGTTCGTCGCAGCTCTGTTATTGATGGTCGTGCGCGACAAAGGAGATCGCAGCGAGAAGCCGTGATTGGCAGGGTGCTTCGGATCCGATACGACGTAGTCCAACTCATCGGCGATGGGCCGGTGTTCCGGTCGTATGTTGCCCGCGACCGGGTTCAGGGCCGCGAGGTTTGCATCCGTGAATTCAAGCCGCCTTTCGACAAGGAACCCGAGTTCGTCAATGCGGTTCGCAAGTGCGTGGATTCGCTGGGCGACGTGAAGCACCTCAGCGTCGAGCGCTTGCTGGAGGTGGACGAGGACGAAGGCACGCCGTTTATCGTCGGGGAACTTTCGGCAGGTTCCTCCCTCGCCGAGCGAATCCGGCGGCTCGCCCCATTTTCGGTGTCGGTCGCGGTCTCGACGGCGGTGTCGATTTGCGAGGGTTTGACGGCGCTGCACGACGCCGGGATCGTCCACGGGGACGTAGGCGAGCCTAACATCTGGGTTTCGACGACTGGCGAGGCGCGGCTGCAACTCGCGGGGCTGTGGCAGGCTTACTCGGCAAGCCAGACGGCGGGAGGCGTGGTGCTGCCTGCAATGGCGCCCTCCTTGGCTCCCGAAGTCAGCCAAGGAGCCATGCCGAGCCCGTCCTCCGACGTTTACGGAGTCGGTGTGATCCTGTTCCACCTCTTGACGGGACGTATGCCGTATCACGCCGAACACCCCGTTGCGCTGGCGATGAAGCACATTTCGGAGCCGATTCCCAGCACTCGATCCATCAACCCCTCGGTGCCGGTCGCGCTCGATCGCGTGGTTCAAAGAGCCCTTGCCAAGAACCCCGAAGAGCGATACCAGACGGCGGCGGGCCTCTTGAGCGACTTGCGGATGATTCGGGACGCTCTGCGATTCGGGAGAAAACCGACCACCTCAGATTCCCCCCGGCGCGACGAGAAGCCGACGCAAGTGGCCCCGGCGATGTCGGCCGCGCGTCGTCCCCGCTCGAAGCCCGACGAAAAGGAGTGGGAGGAGTCAGAACCGAGAGACGTCCCGACGTGGCTGGTGATGGCGATGGTGTTTCTCGGAAGCCTCGTCGTGTTCATGCTGGCAGGGTGGCTGTTCTTCAACCTCAGCCGTCCGAGGGCGATCGTGGTTCCCGACGTGACTCGCCTGACTCTTCGAGAAGCCCAGGACCGGCTGCAATCAACTCAGTTGCGGGTTCGCGTCGCCCGGAGGGAGTCGAATGAGGAGGTTCCGGCGGATACGGTGCTGGAAAGCGAGCCGCCGGCGGGCGCAAAGGTGTATGAAGGCAACACGGTGCAACTCGTGGTGAGCGCGGGGAGTCGGTTTGTGGATGTGCCTGATCTCAGGGGCAGAACACTCGACAGCGCGCGCGAGCTGCTCGACACGATTGGGCTGAAGCTCGACGAAAGGATCGAAGAGCAGCGGGATCGGGATATGGAACCCGGCACCATCCTCGCCCAAGCGCCCCCTCCACGCCAAAGGGCCGAGCGGGGGACGGCGGTGCGCGTGACGGTGGCGTCCGATCGCTCGACTTCGACTTCAGCGGAAGCGAACAAGCGCTACCTCTTTACCATCCGCATTCGCCTTCGCGACATTGAGAGTTCGGTGATGCTTCGAGTGGATCTGGCCGACTCTCGGGGAACTCGGACCGTCTATGAGAACGAGCACAGTCCGGAGGAGTTGGTGGAGATCACGGCCGAAGGGCAGGGCCCTCAGGCAACCTTCTCGATCTACTACGACAACGAACTCGTCAAGCAGGTGACCAAGGACTCTGCCGAACCAGACACTGGAGAAGAAACATGAAATGCGAGCTCGCCCCGTCGATCCTCTCGTGCGATCCAGGGCGATATCGCGAAGCGGTTGCCGAACTCCTTGCTGCTGGCGTTGAGCGAGTTCATTTCGACGTGATGGACGGACAATTCGTGCCTCCGATCACCTTTGGAGCGGGGTTGGTTCGTAGTCTGAGGGACCTCGGCGACGCGGTATTTGAGGCGCACCTCATGACGCTCACACCCGAATCCCACTTCGACGCATTCCTCGAAGCCGGGTGCCAGTCGATTATTTTTCATCAGGAAGCCACTCCCCACGCGCACCGGCTGTGCCAGCGGCTCCGAGAGCGAGGGATTCGCGCTGGGGTCGCGCTGAACCCTTCGACCCCCGTCGACGCGATTTTGGAGGTGTCCGATGTGCTCGACCTCGCCTTGGTCATGACGGTCAATCCGGGATGGGGAGGCCAGGAGTTCCTTCGGGCGTGCCTGCGAAAAGTCGAGACGATTCGGCGGGAGTGCCCGGACCTCGACATCGAAGTGGACGGCGGGATCGATCCTCTCACGTTGGGGCTTGCCAAAGCTGCAGGGGCGAACGTGTTCGTTGCGGGGAGCTTCTTGGCGAGTTGCCCCACGTTGGCTTCAGGGGTCGAGCAGTTGAGGGCGGAATGCGACTGAAGATCGCCACCACGGCGTTCTTCTTGACCGGATTGGCGCTTCTGGCGCTTTGGCCGTGGCTGGTTGGGCCACGCCCCCCGGAAGGCGCTCCAAGGCCCGAATTGGCGAAGTACGCGCGTCGAATGTCGCTCTACGTGGTGGGAACGCTGACGAGTTTCACTCTGGCGGCGATCTGCGCGCTGCTGATCGTGAGGAAGGTGAGGCTGGAGTTCCGCGACCGCTCGCGCGAGAACTTCGAGGAGTTGATCGAGAGCACCCTTCGGGACCATGGCCGTAAGTGACCCGATCCGTTGGATGCGCCAAGCGATTCGCCTTTCGAAGCGGGGATTCCCTGCGCCGAACCCTCGCGTCGGGTGCGTGATCGTTCGGGAGGGGGCGGTCGTGGGCAAGGGATACCACCCCTATGCGGGCGCGCCGCACGCTGAAGCGGTGGCCCTCACACAAGCCGGAGAGTCCGCCCGGGGTGCCGATGTGTTCGTCACTTTGGAGCCGTGCAATCACGTTGGACGGACCCCACCGTGCGCGGATGCGCTGATTCGAGCGGGGGTTCGAAGCGTGGCCATCGCCCTTCGCGATCCCAACCCGAGGGTCGAGGGCGGAGGAGCGGAGCGCCTGAAGGAAGCGGGGATCGAAGTGTCCGTCGGACTCTGCGAGGACGAGGCCAAGGCGGCGAACTGGGTCTTCCACGAAGCCATGTCCCGCAATCGCCCCGTGGTCGTCCTCAAGGCCGCGATGGGTTTGGATGGCAGGGTGGCGCTCCCTTCGGGCCAGAGTCAGTGGATCACGAGCGCGGAGTCCCGGCTCGCAGGGCATAGGCTGAGGGCGGAGTTGGGCGCGGTGCTTGTGGGAAGGGGGACGGTCGCAACTGACGACCCTTCGCTCACGGCACGGATCCGCGGGGTGGTGAATTCTCCCGTCCGGATCGTTCTCGATCCAGAGGCCCGGCTTCTGGGCACCGAAAGGGTTTTCGGCCCGGGAGCGGAGACGCTGTGGTGCGTTGCGGCCGAGCGGGCGACGGAGGCTCAGTTCCCCGTTCGAATGGGGGCGGACGGAGTCGATTTGGAGGCGCTGCTCACCCAACTCGGGAGTCGAGGCGTATTGGGAGTTCTCGTGGAAGGCGGGCCTCGGACAATTACCGGCTTTTTGCGTTCGGGCGTCGTGGACTGGATCGTCCTCTTTATCGCCCCGAAGCTGCTCGGAGCGGGTAAGACGTGGGTCGAGGACCTTGGTATTCAGACTCTCGATGCCGTGCTTGCGGTCTCTGATGTGAGCGTTCAGAAGCTGGGCTCGGATTTGATGGTGATGGCGCGGGTCCCACGCCCGTTGTAACGGCTGCTTGGGTTCAAACGTTAGTGCTTTTGCGCGACGCGCAAGGAGAAAGAACGATGCAACGGATGGGATTCTTGAGAACGATGGCGCTCGCCGGCGTAGGCTTGGTTTTCGCCGGTTTGGCGGTTGCGGATCGGTCGATCGAAGTGAAATCGGGTTGGGTGGTGCCGGTTCGATTCGACTCCGATCTTTCGATCAAGAGCCGCCAAGGGCAGCGCGTTTATGCGATCGTCGAAGACTCGCGAGACCTCCCGAAAGGCTCTCAACTCGAAGGCGAGGTCGTCCGGGTTCAACCCGAGCGGGACGGCCGCCCTGGGTTCGTCGACGTGCGATTCCAAACGATTTGGTTTCCCGATGGCTCCCGGCACAAGATCGACGCCGTGCCCGTTTCGCTCCGCTCCGACAGGATCACCAAGGACCGCGACGGGAGGATGGTGTTCAAGCAATCCAAGCCTAAGTCCGAAAGGACGGTTTTTGGCGCGATTCTCGGAGGAGCGCTGCTGGGATCGCTTATCGACAAGCCGTTCGAGGGCGCATTCCTTGGGACCCTCGCTGGGATTCTGATCGCTGAAGGCGAACGAAGCGCGTCCGAGGTCCTCGTTCGGAAGGGCGACGCTTACGGAATGCTGTTTCAACGCGACTTCAAGGCGAAGTTCGACGACCGATACGACCCTCGGGACAACCGGTACGACCCTCGCGGCAATCGCAATGATCCACGGGGCGATCGGTACGACCCTCGCGACGATCGGTATGATCCCCGAGGCGACCGCTACGACCCTCGCGGCGATCAGTATGATCCCCGCGGGGACCGCTATGACCCCCGGAACGGCGGAGCGAGAACGCCAATTCAGCTCCTCATCGACAACCGAGCGGTGAGCTTCCCGCAGGGCCAACAGGCCTACGACGACAGGGGAGCGATCATGGTGCCCATTCAGCCTCTGCAGAAGCAACTGGGATTCTCCGTGCAGTGGGTTCGCGACAGCCGCCGCGCCTATATCGAGACCGACGACGCCATTCTAGTGGTTGAACAAGATCAGGCGGATTGTCGTCTCAATGGTAAGCGCGAACGAATGGCACGGCCCGCAGTCTTCCGCGACGACGTGATCTACGTGCCACTGGAGACGCTGAAAGGACTTACGGACCGGAACCTACGAATCGAGGGCACGTTTACGAAACAATAGACGTTGAAAGAAATAGACAGCTTCTTCCTCCCTCCCCCAAGCCCCGTCTCTCGCCCTCAGAGCGGGGCTCTTTTTTGCCCGTTCATAGCTTCAGAAACCACTCGTGAAGAACCGTCGAGTCGGTCAGCTCGGGGTGGAAACTGGTCCCGATCCGGTTTCCTTCTCGCACGGCGACCACCTGCCCCTCGACTTCGGCGAGAATCTCGACGCCCGGTCCTAGCTCAGTGGCGACCGGCGCACGAATGAAGACGCCCGTAACGGGCTCGTCGAACCCTTTGAACTGCACCGGAGCCTCGAAGCTGTGGACCTGCGCCCCGAACGCGTTTCGAACGACGGCGATATCGAGAACGCCGAGGGTGTACTGCTTGCGCTCGCACACCTCTCGCGCCATCAGGATCATGCCCATGCAGGTTCCCCAGAGCGGCATTCCTCCCTGGGCGCGCTCCTTGAGGGCGTCTCCCAGTCCGAACCGTTGCATCAGGAGCCCGGTCGTGGTGCTCTCGCCGCCGGGGATGATCGCGCGGCCGACCCCTTCGAGGTCATCGGCGGTCCGAAGAAGGGAGATTTGCGAGGGGGCGATTCCGGCTCGTTGCAGCGACTCGACGTGCTTCTGGAAGTCGCCTTGGATGGCGACAACGCCCACTCTCGACGGCATGTCGCGAGTCTACCTGGGCGCTTGGGGGCCGGCCTGAGTACACTCTGCCCGTGATCGACTTGATTGGTGCGCCGTTCGACCTCGGAGGGCAGCGACTCGGAAGCAGGATGGGTCCGGCTGCCGCGCGCCTTGCAGGGCTGGCCGAAACGTTGAGATCTCTCGGTTGTGCCGTGAAGGACCGGGGCGACCTGACTCAACCCCAAGCCGAACCCGGCGCGATGGGGCGAAAAGTGTATCCAAGCGCCTACGTCGCCCTCAAAGAGGTTCGGTCCTCGGTCGAAGACAGCCTCGCGGTCGACTCCGTGCCGTTGGTGATCGGCGGTGACCACACTGTGAGCATCGGCAGCGTGGGAGCAGCCCTTTCGAAGTACGGAACCGACCTCGCCGTCTTGTGGGTGGACGCTCATTCGGACCTGAACACCCCCGGCACTTCGGATTCGGGCAACATTCACGGAATGCCCGTCGCCGCGCTGATGGGGTTGGAATCGGGAGTCGACGGAGAGCAAGAGATTCTCTGGCGGAGGATCATGGCGGAAGTGGTGGGGGCCGAGAAGCTGGGCCCTGGGCGGGCGGCGTGGCTGGGGTTGAGGGAGGTCGATGGGCCGGAGCAAGAGCAGCTCGCCCAGATGCCGGGATGCTTCACCAGCACGATGTACGACCTCGACCGGAACGGCCTTGTGTCCGAGATCGACCGGCTCGACGCGTGGATTCGGGAATCAGGGGCGAGCCAGTTATGGATTAGCTTCGACGTGGACGTTCTCGACCCGATCCTCGCTCCGGGAACGGGAACCGCGGTTCGGGGTGGGCTCACCTATCGCGAAATGCACCTCATGGGCGAGATGCTGAGCGAAACCATGCGCGCGCGGGGGTGCCCGTACCGGCTTGCGGGCCTCGACCTCGTCGAAATCAACCCACTCTTCGACCGGGGCAACGAGACCGCCAAGACCGCCGTCGAATGGATCGCTTCCATCTTCGGGAAGACCATTCTGGGCAAGCGGTAGACTCGACTTTATGATTCTCCGGCTGCTCAGCGACGCGCTTCGGCATGAGTCCGCAGCCATCGAGTGGCTGGCGGCTCACCTGGACGAGTCCCATGAGGAGGCCGTTCGGTGGATTCTCGGCTGTCGGGGGCGAATCGTCACGTGCGGCGTAGGGAAGTCGGGGCACATCGCCCGAAAGGCCGCCGGAACGTTGGCGAGTACAGGCACTCCCAGCCTGTTTCTCCACGCCGCCGAAGCGCTTCATGGGGATTTGGGGATGATCACCGCCGACGATATCGTGCTGATGGTCTCTCACAGCGGGGAAACCGACGAGCTCGTTCGGCTGTTCCCTTCCATCGCCGCAATCGGGGCGAGGACGGTCTTGATCACAGGCCGCAAAGAGAGCAGCGCCGGACGCCTCGCAGATCTGGTCTTGGAGACGGGCGTTCGAGAAGAAGCCTGCCCCAATAACCTCGCGCCGACGACCAGTACGACGGTGATGCTCGCCCTATGCGACGCGTTGGCGCTTGCCGCGATGAGCGAGCGGAAGTTCACCGCCGACGATTTCGCGAAGTTCCATCCCAGCGGGGCGTTGGGCAAACGGCTGCTGCTGCGGGTGCGAGATGTCATGCGTTCGGGGGCCGACGTACCCTTGCTGGCCGAGGAAACCGCCCTCAAGGACGTTCTGAGGGCGATCACGAAGGCGGGGGCAGGGGCGGCATGTGTGACCGACCCCGAGGGGCGGCTGCTTGGACTCATCACCGATGGCGACTTGCGGCGGCGTCTGCTGGACTCGCCGTCGCCGTTCACCGATCCTGCGAGCGCGATCATGACGCGAAACCCGTTTCATCTCGGGCCGGACCTCTTGGCGATCGAGGCGCTGGAGTTCTTCCAAAACCTCCCGAAAAAGGTAGGCGAAATCCCGGTGGTCGAAAACGAAAAGGTTCTCGGACTGATCGTCCTTAAGGACCTTCTGCGTTCGGGAATCGTTTGACTTCGGCTTAGCTCGATCCGGGCGTGGCCTCTTCCGCTGCGGCCGGCGCTGGCGCTTCAGCGGGCGCCTCGGTTGGAGCCTGGACTGGGGCCTCGACAGGAGCTTCCGCGGCTTGGACAGGCGGCTCGGGTCTTCGACCTCCCGATCGCTGCCGAGGGCCTCCCCTCGCCATCTCTCGCCGATCAGCCGAAAACTCGGTAACCACGTACGGCAGGAGAGCGAGCTCGCGCGCTCTTCGAACCGCCCTTGCGACCATGCGCTGTTCCTTTGCGGTCGTCCCCGTTTGACGGCTCGGTAGGATCTTGCCACGATCGTTGACGTAGCGGCGAAGGATGTTGAGGTCCTTGTAGTCGACGGAGTAAATCTTGTTGATGGTCAGGTAGCTGACCTTTCTTCGGCGTCTGCCGCGAGGCTTGGACTCGCGATCTGCGCCGAAGTCCTTATCCTTCATGGAGGACTCAGGGGCCGAGGGGGTCGGTGTGGTTTCGCTCATTCGAAGTCGTTTCCCAAAGAGTGCGGTGAACGGTAATTATGGCACATGAATGCGGAGCCCGTGCGCCGAATCCTGAGTTCAACGCAGGATCGATCCAAGCAAGATCACGCGCGTAATAGGACAAGGTTTGCGCGGGCGCAGGGCATCCCTGGTAGGAAAGCGGAATCGAAGGGTGGGGCCGGTAGGGAATGAGTCCTTTGTCGGACGCAGACCGAGAGGTCGCACCGACGCCGTGAGGAAGACCGTAGCCACCAATCCTCCACACCCTCCAGCCCCTGGGGCCGGCCCCGCCAGCCGGCCCTCTGCCTTTTATTCTCGGTAGAAATCGACCTCGAAACGAGTCGTGGGGCAAGCTCCTACCTTGCTCGCCGATTCTGCCTGAGATCGCCGCCAAGGTTTCTGGATGTTCGGGAAAACAAGTTGGCAACTCACTTTCTGCAATTCCGATGCAAAATGTGATACAATGAAACTCACTTCGGCTGTGCGCCCTGCGGCGTGAAGTCGCATCGGAAAAACGAGGACCTTCCCATGCCCTTTCGTAGCCTAGGCTCGGCCTTGCCCACCCTGCACCATTTCACGGAGCACTGGACGCAAGTGGAGGCTGAATCCCCTGGGATGACGGTGCGCGGGGTGGATCTTGCAACTTGGGAGCAGGCGTTCGGGACGTTGCGCGCCCTTTATGAGGACGCGATCCACAAGGACAGCCACTGGCAGATCGCCATTGGGGACCGGGATGTTCGGCGCGAGGCCATGCGCGAGCACTTGAGGCTCTTCCGAAGTGAGTTCCCCACCAAAGCGAAGAAGACGCCGCTGTGGCAGCTCGTGCCCAAGCTCCCCAGAGCCTACGCCCAGCAACCCGAGATTCTCACCGCGCTGAGGGATTGCGCGAGGGTCTGGAACGTCTACAACCAGCATTCGACCGGGCCCAACACGTCGGCCAAAGCCCTCGTGCTGTCGGACGGAACGACGCTGGAGAGGTTTTGTCAGGGTTTCTCAAACCTCCGCAACGCGTATCAGAACGTGCTCGAAGCCGAGCGGAGAGCCATGGGCGCGCGGGAGTCGAGGGATAGGATGCTACTCCGCGCGGCGGAATACATGCGCTATTACGACAAAGCGGTCGTCGTTCACTTGGGGCCGGACCACCCGCTCAACGCATCGATCCCAGAACTGTGCCCGCCCGAATGTGAGCTTCCGTGCCCCGAACTCGAATGCGCGTGGGATGAGCAGGCCGACAAGGCAAAGCTGACTTGGGCGTATGAAGGCGAAGAGATCGACCACTTCGAACTGCGCTATCACGCAGGACCGCGCTATGCGGCCGCCGGTGAACATTCGTGCCAGAAGATCGACCCCGGCCTTCGCGAGTTTCACACTCGGTTCTGTTTGCTGGCGACCGGAAGCATCGCCCTTTACAAACTCTATGCAGTCGCCAAGGACGGAAGGGAGAGCGCAAGCCATTCGGTCCGCGTCATTCGTCCCTAACCGGCCCTGCCGGCGAACTATACTGCGGGAATGGGAAGCTGGCTCGTGTTCATTGTCGTTGGCGCAATGGGGTTTCAGGTTTCGCAAGGCAAGCCCGAGGGCATAAAGGCGCTGGAGTTCCTGTTGGGCCACTGGACGTCGCAGGAAAGGGTGACGCCGCCCTCCGGCGAGCCGTTTGAGTTCACCCTTCAGGGCGAGAACAAGTGGATTCTGGGCGGGGCGGCGCTTCAGATCGACGAGTCTTTCGAGCCGGCGGGGCAGCCTCGCCAGCACAACCACATCGTAGTCCTTTTTGACGCGCGTGGCAAGAACTACCGGATGTATTGGTTCACGCAGAACCGCTCGCAGCCGATCGACTTCGAAGGGCAATGGCAGGGTGAAAAGCTGGTGTTTCAGACCCTCGAAGGGAGCCCCGGAACGCCGCTGCGGATCACCTATGAACCCAAGTCCGCAGGCGCTTACGACGCCACGCTCGAGGTGAAGGTCGGCGAGGAGTTCCGGGTCCGAACCCTCGCCCATTACACCAAGAAGTCATGACTCTCGAAGAAACGCCTCGCGGGTGAGGCAGGTAAGGATTTCGTCGCGGTAGGCGCCGCGCTTCCAAAACCGCTGGGGAATGCGCCCGACCTCGACAT
>JAANMX010004812.1_pt1 | contig 10242 bp, 5 predicted proteins | sample 7279681 | NCBI WGS metagenome assembly JAANMX01 (sample SAMN14094542, study PRJNA606508) | bioreactor metagenome | isolation source: A lab-scale SPAN reactor treating ammonium-rich wastewater day 351 | place: Ireland: Galway | collected 2018-01-01
ATCGTGAGGTGGTGAAACATCTGATGGGCCATCAGGCGTCTGACGTTCTGGAAAAGCACTACCTTGTACGGAGCAAAGGATGGTCGAAGAAACTGCGCAGGGGCGTTGACCAGCTCGCCAATCGATACCGCTACTTCTTGGCGGATTTCGCTGACTCGTAATCAGCGGGCCGCAGATTCGCCCCCTGCGTAGTCGATTCAAACAAGCCACCGATTCTGCTCCACAGCAGCCACTCAATGTGCTGCAAAATAACCGCTCTAATTGCCCAAGGCGAACGGTGTCGTTCGAGTCTTGAGTGACTCCCCAAATCGGGTAAGGCTGGGCGCTGAGTTGAGATTTTCTCGCTGGTCTGAACGGCTGCTTCCGGCCAAGAGCGGACTTTCAGCCCGACTAGGGAGCGGTACTATGTATTGCGCATTGCTCTGAACCACAGTCGGAATGCGTCGCTCTTCCAGCGCCTAAGTACTAGCGCTCTCGTGCTGGACGATGAGTGGAGCTTGGGAATAGCGGCTCCCAACCGATCCGACCTTCTTGCTTTTCCCACAACTCTGCTAGAATCGCTCGCATGTCCGATAGTCAAAAGCCAAATGACTTCGTCCAACTGGGCCGCACATTTCACGAACTTGCCAAGCATGCTCGGGAGAGCGACTCCTTTGACTTAAGCCAGACAATCGTCACTGGCCCGCGTCTCAGCTGGGAAGATTTGCTCAAAGGGTTCCGAACAGTCATCTTGTCTGAAGCCGGGACTGGAAAGACCGAGGAGATACGGCAAACTGCAAAACGCCTCAGGGCTGCAGGCGCGAGGGCGTTTTTCCTACGACTTGAGCACATTCCCGAAGCCTTCGAGGACGCCTTCGAGGTCAGCACCTTTGATGAATTTGAGCAGTGGCTTTCGTCAACGGACGAGGCGTGGCTCCTGCTGGATTCAGTCGACGAAGCGCGTCTTCGAAATCCCGGAGATTTTGAGCGCGCGGTCCGAAAGCTCGGACGACGCATCCAGGCTGGCAATGCGCAGGCTCACATCGTACTTACTGGCCGCACGAGCGCCTGGCGCGCGAAGACCGACCTCGCTCTCTGTGAAACATACTTTCCGATTGTTCCCGAAACGATGCGAGTGAAGGGGGCAGAACCCCCGAAGGAACCTCATCTGCTGGGTGACCCCAATAGTCAGTCATTCGGCACCGAGGTCTCAGAACAGAAAGAAGCCCGATCTGGATTTCGAATTGTCGCGCTCGATGACCTGTCCACATCACAGATCGAAGCATTTGCCCGGGCCCGTGGTGTCACGGACATAAAGGCTTTCCTCGACGAGATCGAACGAGCCGATGCGGAGTCCTTTACAACCAGACCGCAGGACCTTGAGGAGCTCGTCGAATTTTGGACCAAGGAAGGACGTATCGGCACGCGTTTGGATCTGATGCAAAACAGTGTCCAGCGTCGTCTTGAGGAGCGTGACCAGAACCATCGCGACGCCTATCCCCTCTCCGCGTCACGGGCGCGCGAGGGCGCTCGCCTGTTGGCCGCAGCGTCGGTCCTTGGCCGCGAGGCTACCATTCAGGTACCGGATGGATCTCATAACAATAATGGTATCGCGGTTCAGTCGGTGCTGTCGGACTGGAATGACCGCGATCAACTAACGCTCCTCTCCCGCCCGATATTCGATGAAGCGATCTACGGCACGGTTCGCTTTCATCATCGCTCAGTTCGCGAATTTCTGGCAGCCGAGTGGCTGGCAGGGCTCCTTGAACGGTCAGCATCGAGGCGAGAAGTCGAAGCACTGCTTTTTCACGTCCAGTACGGCATCGAAGTCATTGTACCGACTATGCGGCCAGTGCTCCCCTGGCTCGCCATTCGCGACGAACGCATCCGTGAACGAATTCTACGCGTTGCGCCACAAGCGCTCTTCGAGGGCGGAGATCCGAGCGCATTGCCGCTTGCAACGCGCAAGACGATCCTCGCCGAGGTTTGTAAGGAGCTGGCAGCCGGCACATCCGGTCGGAGTGCATTGGACTATTCGGCCGTGCAGCGGTTCGCCAGCCCCGATCTGGCTGAGGATATTCGCGCTCTTCTCAAGCAGTACGCGTCCAATGTTGAGCTAGTGAGCTTTCTTGTCAGAATGGTGTGGCTTGGGCGGATTGCCTCGCTCAAAGACGAAGTAAAGATCTTGGCCCTTGCTCCCTCTACGCCCCAGTATACCCGCATCTCCGCGATTCGCGCTCTACACGCGGTCGCGATGAATGAAGACCTAGAGGACCTGCGCCAATCTTTTGTGAAAGAGGCATCGCCCCTAAGGCGGGATTGGCTCAGTGAAATCGTTGTGGCTTCAACCCCATCGGTTGAGACCGCAGCATGGCTTTGGGCCACACTTGCCAAGGTAGAGGCAAAGGAACAGTATCGCGTAGATTCTCTCACAGACGCAGTCGTTAGCTTTGTCGAAACCGCTCCGCTCGGAATAGTGCCCGCCCTCGTTCAAGGTTTGAATCAACTGCTCGACGAACCGCCATTCATCCATCGCGGTTTCTGCGAGGTCTCGGAGAAACATTCTTGGCTGATTAAGGCGGCATCAGCCGCTGCTGAAAGACTCATGCGTGAGCGGAGGCCGGAAGCCCTTGGCAGTGACACGCTTGGCATCCTTCATAAGCTCAAAGCAATTCGCGACTGGGATGCTGCCCTACGCGACACAAAGGCAGAATTCAGCAAGTTAGTGCCTCAATGGCCGGAACTGAATAGAGCCGCGTTCTGGTATGACGTTTGGAAAACTCGTCAGACCGATCGCCTCGTCAAGAACGGCATTCGCCTTACCAACTATTGGCAGGCGTCTGGCTTGGGCGCTCCCTGGAAGTTCGGCGTCGATGACTTCGACTATGTGGCTGATTCTATTCCGACTCTGGCAGATCAAGACGACAAGCTTGTTGCTCTCACACTCGCATTCGACATCTACGCAAAAGGCAATCGTTCCCCGATCTGGCGAGATCGACTCCATAAGTTAGTCACGGGAAACGTTGAGCTTGAAGAGCGACTCGATCTCCTGCTTAATCCGCCTGTCAGCCACTACGAACGCGAAGAGAAGAAGTGGAAGAGGCGTGCCTCAGCGCGAGCGAAACTAGAACAGGATAACCGCACTAAATCTAAGGCGTTCATCCTTTCACACGTTGAGCTTGTTCGTGCTCCGTATCTGAAAGAGCCAACGGATATCTCACAGGCGCAGTGGTATTTGCACGAGCGTCTTCGTGAAGGATCAGACAAGTCAAACCGATGGACAATTGGCCGCTGGCGGGAACTAATTCCTGACTTTGGTGAGGAGGTCGCGCAGGCTTACCGCGAAGGCGTCACAAATTACTGGCGCAAATACCGACCCGTACTCCGCTCGGAAGGAGCGCCCTCAAATTCTACGCCGATAATGGTCATCTTTGGGCTTGCAGGTCTCGATATTGAAGCGGCTGAGACTCCGGAATGGCCCGTGAAACTCTCCAAGGACGATGTTCTTCTTGCGTGCCGTTACGCCGCCCACGAGCTGAATGGATTTCCGCCATGGTTCCCCAAACTATTTGAATCGCATCCCGGCATAGTTGGTGAATTCCTCCTGGGCGAAATAAAGCAGGAGGTCACGTCGGAAAAGTCCGATACCGAATCCCATTACCTGCTGAGTAGTATCAGTTGGTCGGGACAATGGGCGTGGGAGTGGTTGGCGCCAGATCTCCTTAAGTTGCTCCAGGAACATGATGTTGCCAACGCGTTCAATCTCGGCAAGCTGCTGAAGATTATCCAGGGCAGTACATTGATCACAGATAATGATCTAGCGCTACTCGCAGAGCAGAAAGCCAAATCCGCTGAAATTACAGAGTTTGCAGCTATCTGGTATGCGGTTTGGGTGGGCGTGAAGTCTGAAAGTGCTATTCCTGCGGTTGCTGGACATCTATCATCCCTCTCGAGCACCAAGGAACAAACGGAGTTTGCGATGGCATTCGTCACGCGGCTATCGGCAGATTGGCGCTCTGAGACAACCGGGGTTCGACAAGCCTATCTGACTCCCAAGCATCTCAAGGATTTGTTCCTGCTAATGCAGAGGTACATTCGTGAGGATGAAGATATCAATCGTGCCGGAGGCGGTGTGTATTCGCCAAGCTTACGTGACAACGCTCAAGATGCTCGCAACGCTCTGTTCACTCAACTCACTAAAATTCCTGGCAAGGAAGCTTTCGTTGCACTGGACGAAATCGCCAAGCAACATCCAAATGCGCAGTCACGTCCGTGGTTGGCTTCCTATGCCAAGACCAAAGCGCAGCAAGACGCAGATTTCACAGCATGGTCCCCTGCGCAAGTACGCGAGTTTCATGAGCGCCTCGATCGTACGCCGGCGAACCACCGCGAACTCGCCGACTTGGCAATATTGCGCCTCCTCGACCTCAAAGATGACCTCGAAAATGGAGACGACAGTGTCGCGAAGGTCCTACTTCTTGTGAATGAAGAGACTGAGATGCGGAACTTCCTCGCGCACCAACTCCGCGAGAAGGAGCTGGGGCGTTATACAATCTCCCAGGAAGAAGAGCTCGCCGACGATAAACGTCCCGATCTTCGCTTCCACGGTGCTGGCTTCGACGCGCCGGTACCTGTCGAGCTCAAGCTTGTAGATAGGTGGACAGGGCCCAAGCTTTTCGAGCGACTGGAAAACCAGCTATCCGGCGACTACCTCCGCGACAATCGCTCTAGCCGTGGGATATTTGCCCTCGTCAACCTTTCGCCAGCCAAGCGGTGGCAACTGCCATCCAGCGACCTTGTGGACTTTGACGGATTAGTCCAAGCCCTGCAGAACCACTGGAAATCCATCGCGAACAAGCACTCTCACGTCGAGGATATTGCGATCATAGGTATTGACCTCACGAAAAGATTCAAATGATCCACTCTAGATAAGCGGATGACGGTCGAGTGTCTCACGGTAAGAAGGCAGGAGCTCAACGGGACGCTGTATGTCGACCTTAAGGATCTGTTGTCGCCCTACAAATCTATTAGCTTGGACCCCATGTCTACTTCGGGTCGAGGACTGCCATTGTCCAGAATCGGTCGGTCGCCACTGTCTGGTTCAAGGCAATCCAGTGCATCGGGCCAAACACCGAGCAGAGTTGCCTCAATCGCATGGCCCGTAACGCAGCCGCGACGGACGCGAACGCCAAGGCAGCTAAGCACTGCAAAGCACCTGGAGTGGAACCTCGTAGGTATCGCTTAGGTATCGCTCCGTGACAGCCAACAGCGTAAGTTGACTTCTTGTGGCTGCGGCGATCGACAAGCCGGGTTGAACTACAGCGACTCGCAGCTTGACCTCACTCCTTCTGCTCATGTCGCGTATCCGAATGAGGGAGGCTACATTTCCTCGCTCAAAACGCGAGGAGCGTCCCTTCGACGTTCGCATGGCATCCCTCTTCAGAAGATGCGTGAAGAGCTCGATGCGTCGCTCGTGATTAGTAAGCCAGCAAATGCTCCGCTGAGCTTGGCCGCAAACTACATAGAGGTCATCCACACGCCCACCTGGTTCACCTAGAGCATACTTGCAGTGGTAAAACTCCACTTCGATAGTGCTGCGGCCTCCTTCTGCCTGTAGCCGCACAGCGACGACGTCCGCTGCCTCACCTGCACCGTCGTCGTCAAAGATGACCTCATACGTGGAGTCGTTTTGCAACTGTTCAATGAGTCTGTACTGCACTGTCTCATTTTCTCGTGCCTCTCCCTGCGACTCCTTCTTGATGTTCACACCGGTCCAGTCGATGGCTGTCAGACGACCGGTCGAATACGGCGATAGCGTGGTTGAGGGTAGTTCAACATATTCGCATCCTTCCAGTGAAGACCCGTCAGCGAACCAGACTACTGGAGGGAATTCGTTAAAGAACTCCGCCAATGGTTCTACAGTTACACCTCGACGAATATCCAGTTGGTGCCTGCCGACTTGAGTGAACTTGAAATCAATGCTGTTATTGGTCCCGAGTAGTTCGAGTCGTAAGAAGCGCTCCCATCTGTCAGAGAAAACTCTCAGAGTAATCGGATCGTCGTCAGACCGAGGGCAGACCTCGATATCGACATTTGTGAGGGGTTCTTCCGATACTCCTGAGGCCAGGAAATGCGTAGCATGTTCAGGTCGGGTGAGCAGTTCGATCGGCCATTCAGCGGCAATGGCTACCTTGTGCGGGACCGAACCGATCGCTACCGGCTTGAGAGTGCCCGACAGCACGGCATCTGGGTCTATCGTTTCATCGATCAGCTTCTGGCCAATGCCCTTTGCCCAGGCTGAAAAGGTATCGACGCGAAGCCTCAGGTTTGACCAAACTCGACCGCGCTTCGCAGCCCCTACTGACGAACGCTGGCCACGTTCAAAGCCTTGGCCTGCCAGAACGGCCTTCGTTGCGCCTTGCCGGGCTGCCTGTCCGATGCGAGCCTCAACATCCGACCCCATTCGTGCGGTGAACCGTACCTGGCGTCCCAGATGTTCATTCAGTCCAACGTTGTTGAGAACCAGTCTCTTTATGCCGTGGAAGCAGCGAAAGAGATCCGGCGCACTCAATAGCTCAACGTCACTTCCACAGATGGCCTTTGCAAGCTCCTTGTATGAGCCGTTAATGTTGGAGCCATGAAGATAGAGCAGGTGACGCTCCCGGTCCCACACAGCGATGAGTAGTTCCCAGCCCATCTCCCGAATCGATTCGACATCGCTCCAACGCACGCCTTGCTCCGTAGCTGCAAGCACCACGAGCGCGTTCTCTTGGTTATTGAGACTGTGGTAGAGTTTGTCTCGCGAGGTTAAACCACGGAACCCCTTCCTAAAGCTCCTAGGCCTCCAGTTGGCGCAGTGCGTCTTATAAACGACCATGCTCGCTGCAGGACGAAGGTCCTTGAGCGGAACCTCGCTGAGGAAGTTCTCAAACCCGCGAAAGAACTCCTGTGATGCTACCTCCTGGTGGATGGCGGCCGAGCTCAGCGCTGGAAGTAAGACGTTCCAATCCGGGTCTTGGGCGTAGAGGGTTCGAAGCTCATCGGTTACATCAATGAGCGCAGTATTGGCGATGAATACCGGATCACCTAAGTCGGAACGAGAGCGAGTGAACCGGCCTGCCAACTGCAGCGTGACCGCAAGGCTCTTACGGATGTCATGGAAGGCAGCGATCTTTAGCTCTGGAAGATCGAAGCCTTCGCCAAGCATGTCTACGCATACGACCACGCGTGCTGCACCCGAGAACAGTTTCCGTTTGGCTTCTTCTCGCTCTCTAACTGGCATCGAAGAGTGAATTGCTACGGTTTCATGGCGACTGAACGAGCGATACAGCGAGAGGATTGACGCAGCACGTGGCACGCTATCAACGCGCGCCATGACGATGTGTTTGCCGGTGACATCCTCATCAAGCTCGTCGAGCGCTGACTCAGCAATCTTTCTATCACCTCGCGCGGCATCAAACTCATGGACTTGCCGGAACCTGATAGGTCGAAAGTAACCCTCCTCTTGCGCCTTGCGTAGCGGATACACAAAAACCAACTTTCCGTCTACCTTCTGTCCGTCTTCTCGGAATGGCGTTGCCGTGAACTGTACGATTAACTTGTCCTCGAAGTGTTGGCGGAAAGTCTTCCAAGTTGTCGCTTCGGCGTGATGTGCCTCGTCGATGAAGAGATGGCTGCAGAACTCAGCCATTCGTGCCTGCACCTCTGCGTTGCATCCCCCGACGAGAGCGCTGGACGTCACAATTACGTTGCACTGGGAGAAGAACGTCTCTACCTCCCCGGTTGTCTTTGGACGTGACAGTAGCGTCCCGACCACCGGGCAACGCGCCTCGGGAGCCAGGACCCCACTGGTGGGGAACTTGAGAACACCTAGGGTCTCAAACTTTCCGGCGATTTGTGTCCGCAGGGCATCTGTCGGAACAACTACTAGCACCCGGTGGCAGAGCGCGGAGGTCAGGATCGACAGCATCGTTTCCGTCTTGCCCGTGCCAGTGGGCATGACGACGGTGGCGGTTTCTCTACTGATGGCCCAGTGAGCATGAATGGCATGTAATGCACCAATTTGCGGCCGACGCAGCCCGAGGACGCCTCGGTCCGCATCCTCTTCTACAAACCGAAAGGCACTTCGCCAGGACTCTTGTGCAGCCGCCGCAAGCTGGCTCGGAAGCGGGCGTTCATCCCGCAGGTGTGGGTGGTGCAGCCAGAAGCCGTCGGTGAGGTCCAGGTTGTCAACCAGGACCGAGTCGTACTGTGCAATAAGTACAGGTTCACCTCGGTTAAAGGCAGCTGACTTTGGCTTTTTTGAAAGGAGATACGCGAGCGTCTGGTCGGCTTCGTCTTGGAGAAGGTGACCAGGATCCTTCTCACGAGTGTATCGGACTGCCTTGCATTGCACTTCCCGCGCTGGTAGAAGCAACTGTCGAATGTGACCGAGATTGGCAACCTTCGCGTCAAGCGCCCATACCGCCGGTAGTTTGACCTGCAATCGATACTTCCTGGCTTAGCCCTCAAGGGCTTGTGGTTGTTCGGAGAGGCAAGTCTGCTTCGGGTGACACTAGGCTAGAAAAGAGGCCGCATCTTAGCTAGTGTGCGCCAAGTTACCTCAGAATGAGTTTGTCAAACACGCATTGGATACGTGCGAGATGTGTGAGCTCACCCCGCATGCCCCGCTGGCCGGCTGCTATACATGCCTTGTGACGTCCATGCGTTGGTGCAGGACACGCACGATCCGAATCCCGTTGTCCTTGGGTATGTAGAATACCATGTGGGATTGATACTCAAACCGCCGCAACCCCGGCGCGAGTTCATCGGCCTTGCGCCCATGCGTCGGCTGTTCCGCAAGCATCCGGAACCGCTCATGCAAGCCCAAGAGATAGACCCGCGCCTGTTCCAGTCCGAAATGAAGGATCGTGTATTCATAGATGCTATCGAGATCGGCGGCGGCTTTCGACGAGAGGCTATAGACGGCCATTCGTCCTCAGCCGCGTTTCCACTCCCTCCATGATTTGCGGCGCGGTTCGGTCGCTGACGCCACTGTCCAACCCTTCCTGAATGGCTTCCTTCAGCGACTGAAATTTGGCACTGTCTTGATCGCGCCGGATCAGATCACGGATATATTCGCTGTCGTTCGTGAAGTTGCCGCGCTCGATCTGGGCTTTGATCCACTGATCCTGCTGTTCCGTGACGGTAATAGTCTTTCGTGTGGTTCCCATGTTGCGACCTCCACCATGTTCATACTATTGGTGCACTTTACCACTCTTTCGCCCACACTGGAAGCTCTTGTTTTATGACCCGCCCAGGCGCGGGGCAGAGGTGACCTCTACTGGACGAACGTCGCAACTCTTTCGTGTGAAATGCGAGTCTTCACTAATATATGTGTAGGGCCTCACAATCAGCTAAAGCCGATGGCATCCCGTCAACAGGCCTGCGGCCTAACCTCGTCGCTGAGCGTCTGCTTTCTCATCTTTCCAACTACCGCTTTGGGTCGAGGCCGTGTGAAAACAGAAATACCGAGCGAGTGAAATCTCTGTACCTCCGGCATTGCGGCTAAGTTTGACTTGGCGTGGCGGACGTGCCGTTCAGTTTTGCAACAAGACCGGCCTTGCTACCCTGTCATGGCCGCCATCAGAGGTTTTACGCCGAAGATTCGCATGGTGCGCTTCAGGTTGTACGCCAGCACGTGCAAACTCATCTCCGTGTTGACCTTCGGTAACGTCTTCATCAGGAAACGCGTCGCCCCCATCCATGTCTTGAGCGTGCCGAAGACGTGTTCTACGGTCTGTCGGCGTAGTTTCATGGCGTTCGGCGTTCGATCCAGCCGATCCTGCATGGCTTCCAGGACAGATTCATGTTCCCAGCGCGAGATACGCCGGTAGTCGCCCGTGGTGCAGCGCGCTTTCAGCGGGCAGCGCGGACAGGCCGAGCACCAGTATCTGTGCTGCGTGAGGCCGCATTCAAGGCTCGTCATGCGATAGATCGCGTGCTCCCGGGCCGGACATTGGTAGGCGTTGCGCTCGGGGAGGTAGACGAAATCGCGCCTGTCGAACAGGCTTGCTGCCTTATTGTTGGAGGTCAGCGACTTGGGCACCAAGGTGGCGATCCCTTGCTGCTCGCATTTCCGGATTTGCTCGCCATTGAAATAGCCCCGGTCGGCCAGCGCCGTGAGGCGTGCCTGGCCGGTCGCCTGCGCCGCTTGTTGGGCCACAGGCGAGAGCTGCTGACGGTCATGTTCATGGTTCGTCACCTCGTCAGTCACGATCACAT
>JAANMX010004814.1_pt1 | contig 10235 bp, 7 predicted proteins | sample 7279681 | NCBI WGS metagenome assembly JAANMX01 (sample SAMN14094542, study PRJNA606508) | bioreactor metagenome | isolation source: A lab-scale SPAN reactor treating ammonium-rich wastewater day 351 | place: Ireland: Galway | collected 2018-01-01
TCGGGACACCGATTCCCCCGTTGCCCACGGCGCCATCCCGGATGACGGGGCAGACGACAGCCCCGCCTTCCAGCGCGCTCTCGAAGCGATCGCCGCCGCCGGCCGCGGCACCCTCCGCATCCCCCCCGGCGAATTCCATTTCACCAATCGCGTGTCGGTGGCTTTCTCGGGCGGCGCGATCACTATCGAGGGTGCCGGACAGGGCGTCACCCGCCTGATCGGCGACAACCCCGATGGTGTCTTCGCTCTCCGCGACGAATCCTGCACCTGGCAGGTCGCCATCCGCCACCTCTCCCTTGCGGCCGCCCGGGAGGGCGCCGGCACCGCCATCGCCGTCACCTCGCCCCACCGGGGCGCACGCAACTACCGCACCCTGACCATCCGCGACACCGACATCCGGGGCGACGGGCTCCCCACCGCCAAACACTTCCTCTGCGGCATCGACGCGACCGGCCAGTGGCGCCCCCTCTTCGAGAACGTCATCGTCTCGGGCGCCGCCGGCCCGGCGGTCACCCAGAATCGCTCCGATGACTCGCCACTCTACGCGATGCGATGCGGTTTCATCGCCGACTGGTGCTACGCCCCCACCTTCGAGCATTGCTACGCCTGGTCCGCCCACACCGGATACCGAATCGCCTGCGAGGGCCGACCCGAGGGCCCCGAGGACGCCTCGTTCCGTCGCTGCACCGCCAATGGCGTCCGCATCGGCATCGATATCCGCACACCCATCGTCGAGCCCCAGCTCGTCATCGATGCCTGCCATGTCAACGCCCGGGACATCGGGATCCGACTGGAGAAACGCAAGTTCTTCCACCTCACCAATAACCTCATGTACGGCCTGGAGGGCGAGGCGACGGATCGACCCTACACCGATATCCTTCTCGCGGACTGCTACGCCGGCGTCATCTCGCGAAATATTTTCCAATCACCGGCGCGCCACAACCTCCGCCCGGCCCCGCCGGTCGATCACACCATGATCCGGGCCGACCACGATTGCCGCGACCTCCTCATCTCCGACAACATATTCAATGCCAAGGGCACCGCGATCGCCGTCGACCCCGGCGCCACGAACATCACCCTCAGCGGCAACCGCGCCTCCAACCCGCACGCCATCCTCCCATCGCACTGACGCGAAAGATCCGAGGCACACAAACCCGCGTCCTCGGTCTGACGGCCGCGGCTACACCCAAAACCCCCGATCACGCGCCCAGCAACCCGCCAATCCACCCCGCCGCCGCACCGCCCAAAACCAGCCATGCCGAGTTCACGCGAAATCGGAAAAGGAGCCACGCGCCGACCGCCGCCAGCGCGACGGTCAGGCCATCGACGAGAGCCGTTCGGCCAAGATGCCACGTCACCACCGCCATCAGCGCCAGCGAAGCCACGTTGACCCCATCGAGAAAGGCCCCGGCGACCGATGATCGCCGCAGCCAAGGCACCAGCGGCCCACTGACGGCCACGAAACAGAACGCCGGAAGGAAGATACCCACCGTCGCGATCATGGCGCCCTGCGTCCCTCCCAGCAGATAGCCGATGAATGTCGCCGTGGTGAACACCGGTCCCGGCGTGATCTGGCCCACGGCGATCGCATCCAGAAGCTGCGCCTCCGTCAGCCATCGAAAGCGCTCCACCAGATCCGCCCGAAGAAACGCCAACAAGACATACCCGCTGCCAAACAGCACCGAGCCGACCTTCATGAAAAACAAAAACATCGGCCATAGGCCAAATGCCGTGCCGCCCACCGCGACCCCCGATCCCACGGCCATCAGCGGAATCGCGGGAATGACGCCTGCGGGCACCGACCCCGTCAACGCCTCCCGGGACGAGCGCCCGAAACGGACCAGCGCGACGATGATCCCCGTCCCAAATAGAACCACCAACTCGTTCACCCCCAGCCAGCACGACGCCACCGCGGCCAGACCCGCCATCGCCAGAAATCGGCCCTTCACCGCCTTCCGCCCGAGGCCCCAGAGCGCCTGAAGCACCACGGCGATGATCACCGGCTTCACCCCATACAGCACGCCCTCGGCCTCGGGCACGCTCCCGAAACGGACATAGGCCCACGCCATCGCGACCACGATCAGCGTCGCCGGCAGGATGAAGCACACCCCAGCCACCAGAAGCCCCGCCCAGCCGGCACGCCTCCGACCTATGTGGATCGCCATCTCCGTCGAGTTCGGCCCGGGAATCAGATTCGTCGCGCCCAAGAGATCCAGAAACTCCTCGTGGCTCAACCACCCCCTCCGACGCACGACCTCATCCTCCATCATCGCGATGTGCGCCGCAGGTCCCCCGAACGCCACCGTCCCCAGCTTCAGGAAAAGCCGCGCCAGTTCGCCCAGCCCCCCGCTCCCGGGCGCGCTGGCGCCCCCCGATTTCAACTCGCCCGCCCGGCAACTTCCCGCACGTTGCCCGCCTCCCGAGCAAAACCCCGGGCTTCCTCCAACTCGTCCGGGGTCAGCAGGCCATCCCGGACGCGATTGAATATCGGGTTGATCCAGGAATCCAGCCAACGGAAAAGCCCCGACTGCTCCTTCAGCGCGTTCTTCTGAAACCGCAGGCACCGATGGCAACCCTCCGACCGCGTGATGTACCTCTGCGGCTCGATCCTCGAAACTAAGGCAAACAGCCGGACCCCCGTGGCGAGGACCTCGCGGAACGGGCGAAACCACCACGCCCGCCGATAGCACAGCTCCTCCAGCCGGATCGTGCACATCTTGCAGATTAGCTCGGTCGGGTTGCCGTCGCCCATCGGCTATCAGGATATCGGGCAAAAGACTGCGGGTCGAGCCCTTATACGCACCACCATCGAACCCGCATCCGGACTCGCCGCGTCATCCCTGCGGAAACGTCTCCCCGTGGCGCAGGCATTCTTGCCTGCGTCGGCGGCCCCGGGCCGACCACCGGGGCGGAAAATGTAGACCATCTGGTAACAGATGGGCCACGCGTGGGAAGATCCACGGCCTCACGGCCGTGGCTACGTCTGGAATTCTCGAGCGAGATCCCGTGCCCCGCGCGCTGGGCACCGCCGGGGAGGAAAATTTGTAGCGAAGCCCCTTCGGGCTTCGGCGTGGGCCCGGGCCGCCGGCCGAAGGGCGAACACCCCTCGCTACTAGCGAGTTACGTCGTCTTTTCGAGTCAGCCCCCGGCGCCGAGGCACACCAGCGTCGCGCCCTCATTGCTGCGGCAGAAGATGCGGCCATTGGCCAAAACCGGATAGGTCCAGCACTGGCCCGACAGCACGCTCTTCCGGGATATCTCCTTGAACGCACCGGGATCGGCCTCCGCGACGAGGAGCTCGCCCCCGTCCAGCATCGCGATGATCTTCCCGTCGGCGACCATGAGGGAACCGATCTTGGCGGGCGGGCTCGCCCACTTGACCTCGCCCGTCTCGAAATCCAGGCATTTGAGCGAGCCCCGCGCCCCCTGCTGCCCGTCGAACCCATAGAGGTGCCCCTTGTACAGGACGCTGCTGTTGCAGTGATTCCTCATCTCCTTGTTCTCGTAGACCTTCTTGAGCTTCCCGTTCTCCAACCGCAGCAGCGCGCAGCCCCTGCCATAGCCGGAGGAGATAAAGATCTTGTCGCCGGAGGGAATCGGCGTCGCGGAATTCACCTGGTACTGCGTCTCCCATTCGTATTCGTCCACCTTCTTGCCACCGTTGGCATCCACCACCAGCAACCCCTCGGCGTTGAACCCGAGCACGTATTCCTTCGTCCCGTCTTTCATCAGCCGCGGGGAAGAGAACCCCGCCTCGGCGCTCCCCGTGTCCCAGATCTTCTTGCCCGTCTTCTTGTCCAGCGCGGCGACCGGCCCCACATCTAGGATGAGATGATCCCCCCGGACCAGCGGCGAGCACGCGAATCCCCAGTTGTATTTGGTCTGCTTGGCCTTGAGCAATTTCTTGATGTCGGCGTCCCAGAGGACCTTGCCATCGGCGACGTTCAGGCAGAAGAGATCCCCCTCTTGGCTGAGGGTATACACGCGATCGCCGTCCACCGTCGGCGTCGCCCGGGGTCCCTTGTGTTGCCCCACCTTGCAGGCGTACTTGTGCGACCAGAGCACCTTTCCCGTCGCCTCGTCGAAGCACCAGACGATGTCTTCGCCGCCGATATTGCCCATGGTGTAGACCTTGCCCGCCGCCACGGACACCGACGAAAACCCCACGCCCACCTCCGCGCGCCAGACCTCCTTGATGCCATCCGCCTTCCAGCCGCCCTCCTCCGATATCAGATCGCGGTTCGGGCCGTGCCATTCGCGCCAGTCGGCCGCATCAGCCCGGACCCCCATGCTGGCCGCCACACCGCCCAACAGAATACACCGGACCCACATCGCCCGATTCACGGTCATTGATCTCATCGCAGGCCTCCTCCCATAAAGGTTATCATCTAGGTTGCCACCGGCTGTCCCCGCGGTCAACGTTGGACCCTCATGGGACTGCTGGTCAAAGTGCTCCTCGTGGCATGGGCCCTGTTCTGGATCGCCTCCCAGGCGCTCGGCCTGGTGGAACGGTGCGGCGGAAGAATCGGGGAGGCCGCCGGCGAGACGCTTGCCCGATGGCGGCGCGCCGGAAAGATCGTCGGCCGCGTCATCCTCGTCGCCCTCGCGATCGCCGTCGCCCACACGATCATCACGCGGTTCCTCGCCGGATCCCGCTAGGAATCTGTCGGACTTTGTCCGACAGATTCCTCTGGCAAAACCGCCTTCTATCTAATAGCAAGAATGTTACGGAAGAGCATCCCGGTTCCAGACAGTGGCTCAAGAGTGGTGTCCCACCCACTGCCCCTCCAGTGTAACTATCTAGAAATCAGGCGGTTTTGCTTTCTAGCAGCCTGTCGGACTTGGTAAAGTCCGACAGGCTGCTAGAACCGTGAGGAAATGACCATGCGCCCGAACATCTCCCCCTCGTTGCTAGCCTCCCTGATGCTGGCGACGTCCCCGGCCTCGTGTCTGGCGTTGACGCTGGACAACGCCCGCCTGACCGTGGCGATCGACGATGCCTCCGGCGCCCTGACCGTCACCGAGAAATCCAGCGGGCGGACGTGGGGACCAGACCCATGGGAGGGCGCGGCCGGCATCCTGGAGGCGGACGCGGGACCCGCCAGCCGCTCGTGGAATATCTCCAGATCGGGCGCCGTGCGGGTCGAGGCCATCGGCGCCCTTGGCGCGCGGATCCGATTCTCGAATGGCACCGGGGAGGCGGGCGGGCCGCCATGGTCCCTGTCGATGGATGTGGCGATCGCGCCAGACGAGGCGCGCCTGATCCTCCGCCTCGCCGAGTGGGCGCGCGCCGATGGCCTGGGGCAGGCCAAGCTGTTCTACCCCCGCCACGCGTTCGCCCTCAAGACCGACGCGGAACGCGGTGCCGCGGTGTTGCCTTACTGGCAGGGCGCCATCATCCCCTCCTACATCTTCCCGATGAACGGCGGGCGATTCTGCATGTGGGATGACGCCCAGCACGAGCGTGGCGCGGTCGGCGAACTGAGATACTATGGCTGGGACGGCCTGGTGATGCCGTGGTTCGGGACGCACGACGACAAGGCCGCCGCGATGGCCGTCGTTCCCCGCGACGGCTCCGTCGGCCTCCAATGGGTCGCCAACTACAACAGCTACCACGAGGTCGCCAGGCGCCAGCACCGGCGCACGACGCTGCCGCGCATCCTCGCACTAACGCCCGTCTGGCACCTCCCCGATGCCAGACCCGGCACGGAGATGTCCTATTTTTTCCTGCCCGGCTCCGACCACGTCGGCATGGCGAAGCGCTACCGCCAGATCGCCAGGGATTCGGGCTTGCTCGTCACCCTGAAGGAGAAGGCCGAGGCCAACCCCGACGTCGAGAAACTGCGGGGCGCCATCTACACCGGCATCTACGGCGGTTACCCTCACTACCTCAACATGCCCGGCATGGCCTTCGACTTCGAAGACCTCGAGGCCATCATCCGCAACATGCACGAGAACCAGAATGTCACCAGGGCCATCATCCACGCCTGGGGCACTTTCGAGAACTACCCCCCAAACCCGTGGCCAATCAGCGAGGCGCTCGGCGGGCCCGTCAGCCTCCGGCGCGTCGTCACCCGCGCCAAGAGCTATGGCTGGCTCTTCTCCTCATACCACTCCTTCGTCTCCCTACTGGACCACGACCCGAAATACGACATCGGCCTCGCCCCGAAGGACGATCAAGGCCGACCCGCCCTGGGCATGCGGTGGAAGGCCGTCGACGAAACCCGCTGGGCCGAGCTGGCGAGGGCGACCCTGCCCCGGGAGATCGAGGCGATCGGCCAGAATGCCGACATCACAGACATCGCCTTCACCGGCCGGGTCGGCGATGGCGGGCGCCGCCTCGCCGATTACCTCGCCTCCACCGGCCTGGTGCTCGGCACCGAGCGGGGCAACGAATGGCTCGTCCCCCAGTACCACATGTTCGAGGGCATGGTCGCGCCATATCGCGAGACCCCGCTCGCGCGCTACAGCCACCCCGCGCCCCTCTTCAACCTCGTCTACCACGACGCGGTCGCGAACTTCGGGAAGATCCAAGACCCGAACCACCTCGCCTCAAACCTCTCCGGCGACTATTATGTCAAAACCCTCCGCGCCATGCTCCATGGCGACGGGCCCATGGTCTTCATCTCCCCCTACGAGTACGAGGGCATCAAGCCTTACCTGCGCTTCGCCGCGGAATTCCTCTGCCCCATCCACGAGTCCATCGCCTTCGAGGAGATGACCGCGCACGCCTACCTCAGCGAGGACGCCCTCGTGCAACGCTCCAGATTCGCCAACGGCGTCGAGATCCTCGTCAACCTGGGGCCCACCCCGTGGAAGTCCCCAATAGATGGCGAACTCCCCGGCTACGGCTTTCGCGTGAAGAAAACCGACGGCTCGGCCCTCGCCGGCCGCTTCCGCCACAGCGCCAAAATCGATTCCAGGGACTGGGACTTCTAACCTGAAACTTCGCCCCCGGCGGCGTCTCGCAGAGACGCCCCACAAATCTTGTAGGCCGCTTGTGCCAGGCGGCTGCGGGAGTGAAGTTTCCCCTGAATGATGCGGCGCTTCCGCGCGCCAGCGGCGGGGTTGCCTCGAAAATTCCCGTAGCCGAACGCCCCAAGGCGTTTGGCCCGTGCCACCAGGGCCCACGCGCCAAACGCTTGCGCGTTCGGCTACATTTTCACCCCCCGGTGGTGCCCCGCCTGCGGGGCACGGGATCTGGCTCGAAAATCGGGTTGCGATGTCGGCCGCGCCTCACCCGTCCAGCGTCCAGCCGTCGCGGTACGGTTTCTTGAGCAGCGCGTCGGCCTCGGGGCAATCGGTCACCTTCCCGGCGGCCCCGTCGTACTTGATCTTCTTGCCGACCCGATAGGCGACGAGCCCCAGCAGCATCGTCTCGATCAGGTTGGCGCTGTACTCCATGTCGCACGAGGTCTTCAGGTCGGTCTTGCACGCATTGATCCACTCCTTCTGGAAGTGGTCGATCGGCGGCGCCAACTCCTCCTTCGGGCGCGGCTTGTAATATGTCATGTCCGCCTCCTTCCCGAAAGGGATCACCAGGCGCGTGGTGAAATCGCAGACGATGAAGCCCTTCGTCCCCTTGAACATCGCGCCGTGGCCAACCTTATTGAGGTCGACGTATTTGCTTGGCGAACTCGGCATCATGCCGCCCTGATACCAGTGCAACTGGATCGCCTGCCGCCAGCTGTTGGCCGGGATCTCGAAGGTGGTGTGCAACTCGACCGGCGTGACCTCGGGATTGAACTTCTCCCCCTCGCCGCTCGCCGAGGTCGGCAGGCTGGCGTCCAGCGCGTTCCAGGCCAGGTCCATCGTGTGGCTGCCCATGTCGCCGACCTGGCCGGTCCCATAGTCCCAGAACATATTCCAGTTGAGGCAATTCGCGCCGGGCTTCGCGCCAAAGTAGCCCGGATTATAGGGGCGCATCGGCGAGGGACCCACCCACAGATCCCAGTGCAGCGTCGGGGGCGGTTCCCCCTCGGCGGGGAGGTAGCCGTCGCGCCGGATCTGCCGGTCGCCCCAGGCATAGGCCGCCTGCAGATCGCCGATGGCACCGTCCCGAACCATCTCTCGCACCCGCGCGAAATTCTCGTGCGCGTGGCGTTGCGTGCCCACCTGCGTCGCCACCTTGTCCTTCCGCTTGAGGTAGTTGGCGCGCACCGTGCGGACCTCCGCGACGCAGTTGCCCAGCGGCTTCTCGCAGTACACGTGGTAGCCGCGATTCAGCGCCCAGTTCGACACGAAGGCGTGGTGGTGATCCGGCGTGCAGCACACGACGGAATCGATGCCCTTGTGATCCAGGCATTTCCTCCAGTCGGTGTAGTGCTTCGCATCGGGGAAGCGCTCCGCGGCCAAGGCCAGGTGCTTCTCGTCGACGTCGCACATCGCCACGATGTTCTCGCTGCCGATCGCGTCGTAATGCTGGGTGGCGCGGCCCCAGGCGCCGATCAGCGCGATGTTCAGCTTGTTGCTCGGGGCGGTCGCGCCGCGCAGCATCCCGCTCCGCAAGATCAGCAGCCCAGCGCCCGCGCCTCCGGCGCGCTTCAGAAATTCACGTCGTTTCATCGTCCGGTCCTCCTTGTGCCATCGCGTTGAGATTGCGCCCGATAATGCGGGTCCGCCCCGCCATTTCAATCTGTTTCGGTCAGTGTGACGTCTCAGGTCGGTCCCGCCCCCGCCTCGCGCAGCCCGAGGGTCCGGTAGATCTCGAGGGTGGCCCTGGATCGATTGAGCGTGTAGAAATGGACGCCCCGGACGCCGGCGTCGATGAGCTGGCTGACCTGCTCGGTCGCCCAATGCGTCCCGATGCGCTCGACGTCCTCATCGCCCCCGGCGCGCATGACCATCTTGAGCAGGCGCGCGGGGATGCGCGCCCCGGCGGCCAGATCGGCCATGCGGACCATGTTCTGCCGCGACATGACCGGCAGGATGCCCGCCACGATCGGCACCCGGATGCCCGCAAGATCGCAGCGCTCGCAGAAATCGAAGAAGTCGCGGTTGTCGAAGAACAGCTGCGTCACGATGTAATCGGCGCCCGCGTCGATCTTGGCCTTGAGGTAGTCCATCTCCTTGAGGCGATTCGGGGTCTCGGGATGTCCCTCGGGGAAGCCGGCGACGCCCACGCCCATCTGCGGGAAGTGCCGTTTGATGAACGCGACCAGTTCCGCGGCATAGCGGAAATCATCGGGCGCCGGGGCCGGGCCCCCCGGGTCCCTGGGCGGGTCGCCGCGGAGCGCGAGGATGTTGGTCACGTCGTGCCCGGCATAGCGCTCGAGGATGCGGCGGATCTCGTCGCGGGCGGAACCCACGCAGGTGAGGTGCGAGACCACGGTCAGGTCGGTCTCCTTCCGGATGCGCAGTACCAGGTCGTGCGTGCGGTCGCGCGTGCTGCCGCCGGCCCCGTAGGTGACGCTCACCGCCGATGGCTTCAGGGGCGCCAATTCCGCGATGGCGCGGAACAGCATCTCCCAGCCCTCGGCGGTCTTCGGGGGAAAGAACTCGAAGCTGAAAGCGGTCTTCGGTCCCTCCAGGATATCTCTGATCAGCATGACCCGATGACTATGGCGCCCCTATCCCGCGGGGCAAGGCGCCGCATCGCCTACATCCCCTTGGGCATCCAGGCCTCCATGGCGGCGACGCTGGACTTGGCCCCCTCGCTCACAGGCACCCCCCAGCGGTCGAAGAAAGGGCCGAGGTTCTTGCCCGTCACCCTGGAATAGCGAACCATCCACTGGTCCCGCTTCTCCGCGTCGGACTTGGGCGGCGGACCAAATTCCCCTCCCCCGTACGAGGCGATGACCCGCTTCAGGGCTTCCCACCCGAAGGCGTCGATAAGCTGCCAATATTGCGTGAGCGCAAGGAACGGGTCCGCCTTCCACGCCTCAAACGGAGCGCCGGACGCCAGGTGCTTCTTCAACCGCGCCTCGCGACGTTCGGGCGACATGGCCTCGTGCCCGACGGTCGGGTCCGGCTCGCCCAGCGCCCTATGGAACGACCAGAGCGAAAATAGATTGCATGTCACCTCGGTGGTGCCGTCGAAGGTCCACTCGGGCCGCTGGTGGTTGTGCCCCAGCTCGTGATAGAAACCCCACCCTGGCGCCCGCTTCCCGGAGCGCGTGACCATCGTCTCCGCCTCCTTCAAAAGCACCATGATCGGATAGCCGCTGTGCATGTACCCGGCGCTGATCTGCACGTCCGCCACGATGCGCTCGGGCCGCCGGCGCTCCGCCGGAATC
>JAANMX010004816.1_pt1 | contig 10228 bp, 7 predicted proteins | sample 7279681 | NCBI WGS metagenome assembly JAANMX01 (sample SAMN14094542, study PRJNA606508) | bioreactor metagenome | isolation source: A lab-scale SPAN reactor treating ammonium-rich wastewater day 351 | place: Ireland: Galway | collected 2018-01-01
ATGATTTCCTTTCGGCTCGCGCGCTCCGATTTCTCCGGCGCGTGTTCAGGATAAAGCCAGAGATAGATCGAGATCGACGCCATGTAGAGGATCATCGCGAGAAGCGCGGGCACCACTGCTGCCGCGAACAGCTTGATGATGCTTTGCTCCGCGAGGAACGAATAAATAATCAGAATGAAAGAAGGCGGGAGAAGAATGCCGAGCGTGCCGCCGGCCGCGAGCGTTCCGGTTGCAAGGCGGTCTGAGTACTTCAATCGCTTCATTTCAGGCAGCACGACCTGACTCATGGTCGCGGCGGTCGCGACCGAAGAGCCGCTGATCGCGCCGAAGCAGGCGCAGGCGATGATCGCCGCCTGCGCGACCCCGCCTTTTACCCAACCAATCCACGCATTCGCCGCTCTGAACAAACTTCGCGAGAACCCCGCAACCGATGCGAATTGTCCCATCAGCAGAAACAGCGGAATGACGGAAAGGTCGTAAACCGAGAAGCGCGCCCAGAAGAGACCCTTGAGATAGTTCAGCAGCGCGCCCTGCCCGACGATCCAGCCATATCCGACCGCGCCCGCGAAAAACATCGACGCCCCGAGCGGCACGCGCAGCGCGATCAGAACCATCATGCCGACCGACACGATGGAAATGATTTCGACCTTACTCATGCGACACGCGCTCCGAAACGCCGATCAATCCGAAGCCTTGCGCAAAGGCAACGAGCGCAGCGAGCGAAATTCCAGGCAATACGCCGACGTAACCGATCCAAATCGGAAGGCCCATCAGCATCGATGTCTCGCCGCTATGACGAATTTCCGTCATGCCGACCGCGCAACGCCAGCCGACAAGAAGAAACATCGTGCCCATTAGCATAGCGCCGAAGCAATCCATTCCCGCTTTCGCTTTGTTGCTGGCGCGGATCGTGAAGATGTCGACGAAGATGTTGCCCGCGGTGATCTGGCAGTAAGCGAGAAAAAGCGAGCCCGCGACGGCGATACCGATTTCCACGAGTTCGAAGTCACCGGTAATGGGCTTCGACCAGAGCGCGCTCTGCCTGTATCAATTCACCGACCACGCCTGGCACAAGCTCCCTGGTGCGGTGAACCCGGTGACCCACACCATCGCCGTAACCGTTTCCAGCCTGTCGAAATTTGCACTGGGCGTGGACGCGGCGGGAGAAACTTTCACAATTACCGGGGACGTTGCGCCCGCGTCGAGCGGCACGTTGAGCGGCGCCGGTGATTACGCCTACGGCGCTCAGGCGACCATTGTGGCCACCGCCGCCGAAGGCCACGCATTTGCCAACTGGACCGAAAGCGGCGAGGTGGTCAGCCTGTCGCCGGGATACAACTTCATCGTCCGGAGCAATCGCACGCTGACGGCCAATTTCGTTTCGGCCGGCGATGGCCGGATCATTTCCACCAGCGCGTTGCCTGCCAGCGGCGGTTCCACCAGCGGCGACGGCGCTTATGCCCTCGGTGTGAACGCCACCGTCGTGGGCGTTCCGCAGCCCGGGTATAAATTCTCGAAGTGGCTGGAGAATGACGTCGTGGTCAGCACCTCCGCCAGTTACACGTTCACCGTGACGACCAACCGTTCGCTCACGGCGAAGTTCAAGCCGGTTTACTCCGTTGTCGTCAGCGCCGAGCCGGCCAACGGCGGCGAGGTTGAAGCCGACTTGTTTTACGAGCCCGGCGAGCTAGCCAAGCTCAAGGCCAAGCCCAAGACCGGTTGGTGCTTTGTGAACTGGACGCAGAATGGCGTGCCCGTCAGCACCGATCCGAATTTCCAGTTCAACGTCACCGGCAATCGCACGCTCGTGGGGCATTTCGCCCAGGGCAACCGCGTTGACGCCAGCGTCTATCTTGGCATTGGCGGCACGGTCACCGGCGGCGGCGTTTATCAGAACGGTGCAAGCGTGACGGTGGTGGCGAACGCCAATCCCGGTTATGCTTTCGCGAACTGGACGGAATACGGCGCGGCAGTGAGCGCGAACGACAGCTACACGTTCTCCTGCACGACGAACCGGTCGCTCTTCGCCAACTTCGTCGCCGCGACCATACCGGACACCAACTCGGCGCCCCTTGCTCTGGGCAGCGACTTTTTCCAACTCACCGGCCAGCCGCTTGCCATCAACATCGCCGATCTCATGTGGAGCGATTACGACCCGGATGGCGATCCCGTCACGTTCGTCGGTATTAGCGCGACGAGCTCCAACGGCCTCGCACTCACGACCAACGCCACCCAAATCCTCGTTCCCGCGAACGCGACCTCTGACGGGTTCAGTTACACCATCACCGATAGCCACGGCGCGACCGCAATTGGCACGGCTACGATTGCGATCATCACCAACGTCACCAGCCTCGGAGTCTCGCTCAACCATTCATCGGATGGAACCGCGACGATCGGCTTCACCGGCGTGCCGTGGTATTATTACGTGTGCGAGCGCGCGACGAATGTCGCCTTTTCCGGCGTGCTGCAAACCTGGTCCGTTCAGTCCTGGGCCGATGGCTCGATCCTGATTCAGGATGATTACACCGACCTCGCGAGCAAGCCGCCGCAGGCGTTCTATCGGCTGCGCTACAACCCATGAACTGTTACCAACCATCAACCACAACCTGCTAAATTACCATGAACCTCACCGGCCCATATTTGCCGCTGAACCATCGGCTGATCGCCGCCAACTTCCGCAATGTTAGCTTTGTAACACTGGCCTTGTTCTTGATCTTCACGAGCGGCAATTCCAGTTACGCGTATGAGGATTACGGTGGTTGCGAAAGCTGCCACGGCAACTTCCGGGGCTCGACCTCAACCAAAGGCACGGTCTTTCCAAACAACAACAACCATGACATGCATCGGAACAGCGCCAACATGGGCACGGCCTGCAATCTTTGCCATACCGGCTCCAGTCGCGTACCCACTTTCATCGGCACTTCAAATGGCACCGCCAACAACCCGGGCGTGGGCTGCACGGGTTGCCACGTGGCGTCGGGGTTGCGCGCCCACCATATCAACAACGGCGTCACCGAATGTCTCGACTGCCACGATGCGGAAGCTGCGCCGGCTGAGAATGTAAAGCCGCCGTACTACGGAACGGCCGACACCAAAGCCAACAATCCCGGCAACACCGTGCAGGTGGCCAACACCAATGAGAATTGGTCCGTGGGAGACTTTCTGGGTTTGGATAACGACGGGAACAATCTTTATGACGTGGCTGACTACGCCGTCGGCCCCTATCGCCTCCTGAGCGCCATACCCGAAGGCAACAATATCCGGGTTACGTGGCTGACAGCAGGTGGCCGGACCAACACGGTGCAGGCGGCTGGAGCAGTGAATGACACCTACACGAATCTCAGTGCCAATCTCGCGATTCCCGGCGTCGGCCCGGTCACCACCAATTATCTCGACGTGGGCGGCGCCACCAATGTAGCGCGCTTTTACCTGTTGAAATCCTCCGTGCCGTGACCGGAGTGACGTTTTCAGACATTGGACAGTCTCGTTGAGCGCCTTGATTTCAGGAGGCAAGCGCAGGCTTCGCTTTATGCCAGGCCGTGCTCTGCTCAAACGCGTGCGCAAGACGCAGAATGGTTTCCTCACCAAACGGCTGGCCCAGCAGTTGTAGGCCAATCGGCAGCTTGGGAGAGGCAGTGAAACCGCACGGCACACTCAGACCGCAGTTGCCAACCAGGTTGCAGGAGATCGTAAAAATGTCAGCCAGGTACATTTGCAGCGGATCATCAGCCTTTTCGCCAATCTTGAACGCCGCCGTGGGTGAAGTCGGCGTCACGATGGCGTCCACTTGCTCAAATGCCTTGAGGAAATCTCGGCGGATGAGCGTGCGGACTTTCTGAGCGCGCAAGTAGTAGGCGTCATAGTAGCCGCTGCTCAGGACATAAGTGCCAAGGATGATGCGGCGTTTCACCTCCGCACCGAAGCCCGCTCCGCGGGTCCGCGCATACAACTCGTTCGGGTCCGCTCCGTCCACGCGCGCACCGTAACGAATGCCATCGAAGCGGGCGAGGTTCGCGGAAGCCTCTGCGGTGGCGATGATGTAGTAGGTCGCAATGGCGTAATCCGTGTGCGGCAGGGAAATCTCCACGATCTCCGCACCGAGGCTGGCGAAGTGTTGCACGGCTCGTTGCACGGCTTCTCTCACTTCCGCGTCCAGACCGCCGATCATGTACTCCTTGGGCAGTCCAAGCTTCAAACCATTGATATCGCCGTGCAACGCCGTCGGGTAGTCCGGCACCGGTTGCGGCACGCTGGCGGAGTCGCGGGCATCGTGACCCGCAATCACTCCCAACATGGTCGCGGCATCCCGCACGTTCTTCGTGAAGCACCCGATCTGATCCAGCGACGAGGCGTAAGCCACCAGCCCGTAACGCGACACGCGTCCGTAAGACGGCTTCACACCCACGCAACCGCAAAGGCCGGCTGGCTGACGAATCGAACCGCCCGTGTCGGAACCGAGGCTGGCCAGACATTCATCCGCTGCCACCGCGGCCGCCGAGCCACCGGAAGAGCCGCCGGGAATGCGCGTTGTGTCCCAGGGATTGCGCGTGACTTGAAACGCGGAATTCTCGGTGGAACTGCCCATCGCGAATTCGTCCATGTTCAACCGGCCGAAAACCACCGCGCCCGCAGCTTTCAGTTTCTCGATCACCGTGGCGTCGTACGGCGAGACAAACTGACCAAGGATCTTGGACGCGCAGGTGAGCGGCTGGCCTTTGACGGCAATGACGTCCTTGATGGCGATGGGCACACCGAGCAGGGGCTTTTCTGAGTGCGTCGCGCCGCCGGACAAGGCTTTGTCGGCTGCGTCAGCTTGTGTGAGAACGTCCGCCGCATCGTAACTCAGAAATGCGCGAATCTGTCCATCCACTCGCTGAATCTGGTTAAGACACGCCTGCATAGCGTCGCGTGACGAAACTTCGCGCCGGGCGAGCTTCGCGGTGAGTTCGGCAATGGTGAGTTGGTTCAGCATCCGCGTCTCGAAAAGTGGCGAACGCAAATCCAAAAGGCAAAATCAAACTGCTCGACGCGCCCAACTCAACAAGCCGATTTCCGCCAATCGCCGGCGTTCATCACCCCTATGGCGACCCTGGCGATCAACGTGGGGCGCGCTGGTTTGGGTGCCGACTTGGCACGGACCAGCCAATCAGTTCGTCCCCTGACCATTCTGCGGCAAAGGAATGGTGTGCGCCGGTTCTGCCGGTTCGCCGTCCTGCTCGAGATCTTCCTCCGGCGTCAGGACGTAAGTCGCGATGGAAACCAACTGGCGAACCTGCACGCAACCGCGTTGATACCAACCGTGGCGGACCTGGAAGCCGGAGGTATTTCTGACAACTGCGGCTGCCCAAAGCGATCCGCCCAACAGGAGGAGGGCGGCGGGCAGGATAAGCCAGTGCATAGCCTTCGGCTTCCGTACCAGCATCGTTCGATCATGGTGATTCATATCATTTGGATTCTCGGAGCGAGTGACACTCGCCGGTTTCGTTTGCTAACCCACCGCATGGACCATTTGTTTCAACTATTTCAGCCGGCCAACTGGAGGGCGCAATGGAAGGCAACTTCCCGCTTGCCCGCCATCTCGGCGTTTCGTCAACATCACCGCAACTGGAATGATTTAATGCGCACACTCATCAAGCACATCCGGGCATTATCCGCGCCTGCGGATGCCGTTACCGTCCAAGGCTGGGTTCGCACCCGCCGCGATGCGAAGGGCTTTTCCTTTCTCGAACTCAATGACGGTTCGTGTCTGGCCAACCTCCAAGTGGTGGTGGACGCCGGCATCCCGGGCAGCGAACACCTGGCCGGCTTCACGACCGGTGCGTCGGCGGTGGTCAATGGCAACCTGGTGCCGTCCCCGGCGCCGGGACAGAAATGGGAACTCCGCGCGACGAAGATCGAGCTCATCGGGACCGCCGACGCCTCCTATCCACTCCAAAAGAAAGGCCACACCTTGGAGTTTCTCCGCACGATTGCTCATTTGCGTCCGCGCTCGAATCTCTTCGGCGCCGTGTTCCGCACGCGGAGCAAGCTGGCATTCGCAGTGCATGAGTTTTTTCAGAGCCGCGAATTCGTTTATGTCCACACCCCGATCATCACGGCGAGCGATTGCGAAGGCGCGGGCGAGATGTTCCGCGTCACCACGCTCAAAGGAAAATCCGATGAGAAGCCGGAGGCGGATTTCTTTGGCAAACCCACTTACCTGACCGTGAGCGGCCAGCTTGAAGGCGAGACCTTCGCGTGCGCGTTGTCGAACATTTACACCTTCGGTCCCACCTTTCGCGCCGAGAACTCGAACACCGCGCGGCACGCCGCCGAGTTCTGGATGATTGAGCCGGAGATGGCATTTTGCGATTTGCAGGGGGACATGGATCTGGCCGAGGAATTCATCAAGGCCATGGCGCGTTACGCGTTGGAACATTGCGCCGAAGACCTCGCGTTCTTCGCCAAGTTTGTGGACAAGGGCGTGCATGAGCGGCTCCAATTCGTGGTGGAGCGCCCCTTCGTCCGTGTGCCTTACACCGAGGCCGTCGGGATTCTGAAGCAGTGCGGCAAACAATTTGAGTTTCCCGTGGACTACGGCCAGAACCTGCAGTCCGAGCACGAACGCTTCCTGACCGAGGAACATTTCAAATCGCCAACGACCGTCTTCAACTATCCGCGCGAGATCAAACCCTTCTACATGCGCCTGAACGACGACGGCAAGACCGTGACCGCGATGGACGTGTTGGTGCCCGGCATCGGCGAAGTTATCGGCGGCGCGCAACGCGAAGAACGGCTGGCACAACTTCAGGAAAACCTGAAAGCTCACCAGCTCAAGCCAGAGGATTACTGGTGGTACACCGACCTTCGCAAATACGGCACCGTGCCGCACGCGGGCTTCGGCCTGGGCTTCGAGCGCCTGCTGATGTTCCTCACCGGCGTGGCGAACATCCGTGACGTGATCCCGTTCGCCCGCACGCCGGGCAACGCGGAGTTTTAAGCCGCCCAGTTTACTTGCTTTCGACGGCCGGCGGCGGAACATTCGTGCCGCTGGCTTCGCGCTCCTTCTCCTCCAGGGTGCGCTCGAGTCGTGGCTTCAATTCCTCGTAGATCGGTAGAGTAATCAGGTTCAGGTGCGCCCGCGCTTCCGCGAAGCGGCCGGCGTGTGTCTTGACGCGGGCAAAGTGAACGTGGATGCCCTGCCGTTCGACCTCGGTCTTCGCGAGCGTGAAGGCATTGGTCCACGCCTGAAGCGCCTCGTCGTTGCGCGGCGGCTTGATGCCGTAGTAGGTCAGGGCCACGTCGGATGCGAGCGGGAGGTCGGTGGGATTGAGCTTCATCGCCTCACGGTAAAGTTCCAGCGCCTTGTCGAAAACCTGTTGCTCATTGATGCGAAAGTGTTCCATCGCGTCCTTGCGGAAGAGAAAAACCGTGGTCCCGAAATTCTGATAGTAGATCGGCTCCTGTGGATTCAACTTGATGGCCTTCGCATAATACTCGAAAGCCTTCGTCACGGGGCCGTTGTGGCCGTGGTAATTGGCCAGGTTGTTCCAGATGGCTGGGTCATTAGGGTCCAACTCGCGGGCCTTTTCCAAATGCGTGAACGCGGCTTCCTCTTCGCCGATGTCGCTGAGGAAGCTCGCATACGCAACGCGCACTCCGGCGTGCGCCGGATGTTGTCGGATAAAGTCGTCGTAACCTTTGCGCACCACCTCGAAACGCTTGAGGATTCGCCGGTTCAGTTCCGCCGCTGGGATGCCGGCGCCCTGCTGGGCAAAGGCGTTGTTGTCGCGAATCCACTTGTCCACCTCGGTCTGCGCCTCGTCATCCTGCTCCATGAGCCGTTTGAATGCCTTGTCCACAGGATCATTGGCCGCGGGAACGGACGCGGACGCACCCGCCTGGGTGGTGCGATTACTGACCGCAGCGGGCACATTCAGCGCAACGAGCAGGCTCAAAAAGATGATTAACAAATGACTCACGCCGGGAAACTAGCATCTGGCGCACGGAAGTCCAACGCGGAGCGGAGGCCGCGAAGCGCCAGTTGCGGGCGGGACATCGCGGCGGAATGTCCCTACCTAAACAACCAGAGTCGTGCCACCGCCGGTGATTTGATAAGACTCATGACTCTTGTTTGAATCGCAAGCTGTAACCGCACTGCCATCTCCGAAATGCAAAATCAGCCTTCCATCGCCGGGAATTTCATAGCTCGTCACAGGCGAGCCAAAAATCGCTGCGAGGCGAGGCAGTTCTGAAAAACGATCGGATTCCCATACCAATACTCCTGGTTTTCCTGCTGATTTTAGTTCTAATCGGCTCTCGACTGAAAGCTCCACGCCGCCTGAAAAACGCAGTATCAACTGGAAAGGGCTGAAGGCTATTTGCTCAAGCTCACAGCCAATCAGGAAGTCGAGATTTGTTTCTTTCGCGAGTCCGAACATAAATCAAAATCCAGTGTGAGTTTGAGCCTGCGTCCCTGGTTTGCCAGTCGTCGGGATAATTGGCTGGCCGTGCTGATTGTAAACCCGCACATAGCCATTGGGATACTGTGTCGTTGCATCCATGATGCGAATGGTATTCGCATTCCCGGACGAACCTGCCGGTCTATAAACTATCCCTGCTCCGTTGGCGGCCGGTTCGGCAACATAGCCTGGAGGAATTCTCACTGAAACGCCAGTCTGGCTTGTCACAAATTGTCCGGCCGAGCTTGGCTGCGCAACAACCTTTGGCGTGCCTGTCGCTGGTGTTGCCGCCGTTCCGGTTCTTCCAAACGCGCCTTCCAGCCCGCCGCCAACTATCAGCGCGACTCCCGCGCCGCGTCCCACATCCTGCGTGATTCCAATCGCCACGTCCCAGCCGTCCTGGGCGTTGTAGGTCGCGTTCGCCGTCCCTTCGCCCAGCCGGAACAAGTCCGCAAACCCGCCCGCCAATGAACCGGCGTTGTAAGCGTAGTAATTCAGCAACGTTGAAGTCGTCGAGACGGAGTTCAACGGACTCGTGACGTTGCGGTCAAGCCACCCCGCAAACTGCGAACCCCAGCCCGCCTCTTGTGCCCCAAGTCCGAACGGATCAATGAGGGATATGGGATTTCCGTCGGCATAGGCGTAAAAGTTCAATCCACCGGAAAAGCCCGCCGGGTCGGGATTGAGGAAGCGGCAGATATACGGGTTGTAGAAACGCGCCCGCATGTGGAGCAGGCCGTTCGGGTCGGTTTGCACGCCGTACCGGCCATTGAACAGGAACGGCGTGTCGTTCGTGCCGTTACGATAGGTGGTCGTGGCGTAGGGTGAGTATTCAATCCGGTCGGTGACGTTGCCGTTGCCGTCGGTCAGCGCCACGGTGCTGCCGCGATAATCGTAATGATAGGTCAGCGTGTTGGTGCTGGTGGCGGTTTCCGTGATTTCATACAGCAGGCCCGGGCCGTGGATGTAGTAATTCGTCACGCCGGGGCGCACACGCATCAGGACTTGCGAGAGCGCGGCGTTCGGATTGATGACGAAACGCGTGACGTTGGCACCGTTGGTAATCGCCACGCGGTGGCCGACGGGATCGTAACCGTAACTGACCCCACCTGCGCTCAACAGCCGATTACGGGCATCGTAGGTGTAATTCAGGAACGTGTTGTTCGTCCCTGGCCCGTAGGTCAGGTTGCCGTCCAAATCGTGCGTGACGTTCTGCCCGTTGAAAGTCGCCATCCGGTTGTCGTGATCAAACGTCATGGTGCGCGTGGGCGGTGTGGCAGCGTGGGGCAAGGGCGCGGCAAATTCCCAGGCCACGCGGGCGGCGTCATTCCAGTTGAGTTTGAAGTACGCGATGGGCGTGTCGTTGGTCAGTCGTTCCCAGACGTTCGTGGTCTGACCGGCGGCATCGTACCCGAGTTCCCGCACGGTGCCGTTGGGCCGGGTGATGCGCGTCAGCCGGCTGGCGAGATCATATTCAACGCGGGTCTTGCGATTGGCCCAGTCCGTTACGTTGGTGAGCCGATTCAGGCTGTCGTAAGCGTAGGTGACGACGCGGTTGCCGGGATAAATCAGGTTGGTGACATTGCCGTTGGCGTCATACCGATACTGAATCAAGTTGCCGTCCGCATCGCGATAGGTGCTGACGCGGTCATACGCATCGAAGGTCCAGGTGTTGGTTTTTCCCGCTTCCACGATGTTCGTCACGTTGTTGTTGGCATCATAGCGATAGAGCGTCGAGGCGACGCCGTCCACCCGGTTGGTCAATCTTCCTTTGGCGTCATAGTGGT
>JAANMX010004817.1_pt1 | contig 10226 bp, 10 predicted proteins | sample 7279681 | NCBI WGS metagenome assembly JAANMX01 (sample SAMN14094542, study PRJNA606508) | bioreactor metagenome | isolation source: A lab-scale SPAN reactor treating ammonium-rich wastewater day 351 | place: Ireland: Galway | collected 2018-01-01
GTTTAAGCATATACAAAAAGGAATAACCATTTTGATGGAGACAGGGTATCCCCAAAAAGAGATCTCATTGGGTATACAAACTATTATCTGCAAACAAAATATAGACGAGATTCCATCCATGTGGATATGGGCGCGAGAGAGAGGAATTATTCCTTACTTTGAGGTGTTAACCTATCAGGGGCGCGCAAAGGAAAACAAAGAACTATCGGTATCCCCGTCTGAAATCAAGGATGTCTTTGAGCGTTTAGAGATGATAGATACTACCTTTGGTATTCCATGGAAATCACATCCAAAAATTGCAGCCTTTTCATGCAAACGACATCTTTACAGTTGTCTTATCAATTCTCAGGGCTATATTCAGGCTTGTACAGGAGTTGATATGCCAATTGGAAATATCAGAGAAAAATCACTCAAAGAGATCCTTAAAAATAGTGAGGTAATAACGAATCTCAGAGATATCTATGAAAAAATAGATGGTTATTGTAAAACGTGTGAACATAATACCAGTTGTTATGGCTGCAGGGGAAATGCATATCAGATAACAGGCAATTATTTGGCCTCTGACCCAAAATGCGGGAGTTGTAAAAAGGAATCGAATGAACATTTTGCTCATATCTGTCAACGATGAAACAGATCCATATCCGGTGACGCCATTAGGCGTTGCATATATTGCAAAAGCTCTGAAAAACAAAGGGCATACGGTGTATGTTCTTGATCTGTGCTTTGTTGAAGACGCTTATCGTGCGGTTGGAGATATCCTGAAAGGCTTTTTACCGGATATTATTGGCTTATCTATCAGGAACATTGATAATCTTACCTATAAGAAAAGTATTTTTTACCTGCCACGGATTCGGGATATAGTTACTTTTATAAAGAAGAATACGTCCGTTCCTGTCATAGTTGGAGGTTCAGGTTTTTCTATCTTTCCGGAAGAGGTTTTGAGGTATTTACATCTGGATATCGGCATTGTAGGGGAAGGAGAAACTGCTGTATCGCTGATTGCAGATGGGATTGAAAATGGCAGCGACATATACCATATACCAAATCTCTGTTATATTAGCGATGGAATATTTAAACAAAATAACCTGTGCAGTGATTGTATTCAGAATACACCTGACCGGACACTTTTCGATAATAAAAGATATCTCGAACTAGGCGGTATGGCCAACATACAGTCAAAAAGGGGATGTCCATTCAGATGTACCTACTGTACCTATCCAAATATCGAAGGTAATAAACTAAGATTGAAAGAGCCGGGTCCTGTCGCAGCAGAGTTAAAGGAAATGAAGGCTAACTATGATATTGATTATGTGTTTTTTGTCGATGATATATTTAACTTCCCGGAGGAACATGCCGGTGCAGTATGCGAAGAGATAATAAAAAACAGTCTGAACATTAACTGGACATGCTTTGCAACTCCAAAAGGAATGACTCCGGAACTTGCTAAATTAATGAAAATGGCAGGCTGTAAGGGAATTGAATTTGGAACAGATGCAGGCTCTGAGAAAACACTGAAAGGATTGGGTAAATCTTTTACTCTCGATGATGTAGCACATGCGACTGAATATTGTAAAAACATTGGCTTGCCTGCTGCCCATTATGTTATAATTGGCGGTCCGGAGGAAGATAATTCAACCTTAACAGAGACATTCACTTTTTTTAAAAAGAATAAACCAACGGCAATTATTGCATTACTGGGAATTAGAATATATCCAAATACCCTTATTTACCACAAGGCTATAGAAGATTGTATTATTGAGAAAGATGAGAATTTACTGGAACCAATATTCTATATAACACCACACATGAGTGAAGAGGCATTATTTCACAAAGTTTCTGAATATGCTGCGCACAGGTATAATTGGATTGTTCCTAATCTTGATTTAAGATGTAATACCAGCATGCTAACCAAATTAAGAAGTATGGGCAGGAGAGGGCCACTATGGAATTTATTTGCACAAACGTAAGGATGTAAATTATAGGGTTAAAACTATTAGTATCAGTGGAGGCGTATACGGAATATGTACGATACTATTCAAAGGCTTAAGGAGTTACTGGTGACAAGATTGAAGCTCAAGGTTGGAGTAGATAAAATAAAAGACGATACACCACTTTTTGGCCCTAATAGTCTGGGCCTTGATTCCATAGATGTATTGGAAATGGTTATTGTTATTAAGAAAGAATTTGGCGTTGAGATAATGGATAGAGAAACTTCCGAAAATATCTTTACATCAGTCGGCTCAATAGCAAGGTATATAGAAGAAAACAGATGAGCGATTTGTATCCATTTCCCTCAGAAATACTCCCTCACTCTTATCCTTTCATTCTGATCGATAAAATAGTTGAATTTGAAGAGGAAAAACGCATTGTATGTCTGAAAAACATTAGTAATAATGATGAATTTCTTCAGGGGCACTTTAAGAATAATCCTGTAATGCCAGGTTCTCTTATTCTCGAAGCAATGGCACAGGCATCCGGTTTAATAATTGGCAGTAAAAAATCAAAAATGGCCTATTTATGCAGGGTAAAAGACGCCAAATTCAGAAAACCTGTTGTGCCTGGAGACCAGCTTATTATCACTTCGTCTCTGATTGATAAGCTTCCGCCACTCTATATCTTTGAGACTGGTGCGTCTGTTGGGGGTGAAGTTGTTTCTGAGGCCGGGATAAGTCTCTCTTTTTGAAATTTTGAGGTAATGAATAGTATACAACAGGTAAATTGCAATATTTGCGGTGTTGATGATACGTCCCTGATTGCAGTTCAGAATGGATACCGGATGGTAAAATGCAAAAATTGCGGGCTTGTGTATCTCAATTCAAGGCCGGATCAACAGACGTTACTAAAGCTCTATGCAGACTATCACCAAAGGGAAGGAAAGGACGAGGATGTATGGGCAAGACTTATGGAGAAAAATTTCAAGGAAGTTTCATTGCTTTTACATAAGATATTTCCGGAGAAAGGGAAAATACTTGATGTTGGGTGTGGTTATGGACACTTCATTGAGATAATGCAGGATTGTGGATGGTTTGCACAGGGAGTTGATCCATCCTCAGGGACTTTATATCATGCTAAAAGGAAGGGGCTGAATGTCATTGAGACATCAGTTGACGATAGTTCATTTCCTGATAATTTTTTTGACGTTGTAACAGCGTTTTATGTCCTTGAGCATCTTCCCGATCCACTTTCTACAGCAAAGAAGATTTTTGAGATGCTAAAACCGGGAGGTGTTATCGTTATAAGGGTTCCTCATACAACGCCAATAGTCAGATTTCTTTCCGTTTTTACCATAGATAATAATCTTTATGATGCGCCATATCATCTCTATGATTTTTCGCCCATGACAATCACCGTATTACTGAAAAAAGCGGGATTCTCATTAATTCAGGTAATGCCCGGTAGTCCAACACTTCCACCAAAGCGCTTTGAGAGGGTTATATCTCTCGTTTCCGGTTATTTTTCTCAGGTTCTTTTTGTAATGAGCAGAGGCAAATTCCTTCTGCCGGGAACCAGTAAAACAATTATTGCTGTGAAACAGATAGAAAACAGGGTTTCATGACCTCAAGATAAAGATGACCATGCATATGGAACAATTTTTAAAAAGAGTTGCTTATGGTATCTTCTTATATCATAAGCATATCGTCATTGTCTTTTCTCTGCTTACCATAATCTCTCTCATTACCATTTTTAACATGGAGATCAGATCGGATATCATCGATGTGCTTCCTGCGAAAAATAAGGCCGTTGCCCAATTTAAAGATGTCATGGAGAAATACGGAACTGTAGACAACGTAGTGGTAGTAATAGAGGCGGATGGTAACAGGATAGATGAGCAGATTGGTCTTATTGAGGATATGGCAAAAAGGCTTATAGCGTCTCCTCTCATAGAATATGTTGATTACAGCCCACTAAAATTCCAAAGTGATTTTTTTCTCAAACGTTTCCCTTTGTTCCTTGATGAAAATGGTTTGAAACATCTTACAGAAAAATTAACACCCGTTGGCATTGAACACCAAATCAGATACAACCGGCAACGACTTCTCTCGCCTTTTAGTTCACCTTTTGACTATGAACTTATCGCAAAAGATCCTCTGAATATAGCTGATAGCATCAGGAACAGTTTCGTACGATCGAACAAGAACGAACTTGATCTTAGTATGGGTTATTACTTTACGCCGGACTATTCTACCGCCCTTATTTTTGCTAAACCGAAAGGCAAAAGCAAGGATATGGCATTTGTAAAAAATCTGAAAAAGGAATTGGATTCCATTGCTGCTCTGGCAATGAAGGGAAATGGTAACCCAATGAATGTCAGTGTGGGATTTACGGGAGGATACCTTTTATCAGAGAATGTCCGGGAGATTATTAAGCATGATATAATAAGCTCTTCTACCGTGTCTGTTTTTTTAATTGCATTGTTTATATGGCTGGCTTACCGGGTAAGGGTAAAGATACTTTTGGTATTTGGGTTTGTTCTGTTAACGTCTCTTTCCATGACAGGAGCCTTTGCCTATCTCCTTTTTGGAAATATCAATATTGTTACAAGCGTTGTTATCATCGCAGTGATGGCAGGCCTTTATGTGGATTATTCTATGCACATAGTAAAAAGATACAGTGATGAGTTAAGAAAATATAATGATCCTCTGCAGGCGCTGGAAATGACCATTGCAAAGACAGGTTCGGCAATTATTCTATCAGGACTCACGACTTCCTTATCTTTTTTTAGTATTGTTGTAACCAAATTTAAGGGGTTGTATGAGCTTGGGATTGTTTCCGGAATAGGTGTTATTTTATGTCTGATAACCACACTTCTCCTGATGAGTTCTCTGCTTGTATGGATAAGCAAATACGGATTACAAAATATCCAGTTTGAAAAACCCGGGAAAAATGCGCTTTACGGATTCGATAATCTTGCCAGTCTTATCGCGAAAAGGCACCGATATATCGTTCTTACAGGCATTGTACTTGTTATTATTGCAGGACTGGGCATATCTCAATTACGTTTTGATAACAATCCCGACAACCTTGCACCGAAGGATAGTTCTGCTATTGCCCTGGGGAAGAAAATAAGCGGAAAAATAGGAAAAAAAGGGGAACCTCTTACGGTAGTGATTAAAAATAAAGATAACAGTGCGCTTACTGCTGACTTTGATATTCTGGAGAAAGTTCTTCCGCAATGGAAGAAGGAAGGTTTCATTGAGGATTATCATTCACTAGGTATGCTCATGCCGGCTTCTTCCGTTCAATCGATAAGAATAGATAAGCGAAAAGAGTTTATGAAGAGCATGTTTTCCTTAGATTCAATAGAACAAACAGTGACAAATATCCTTGAAAAAAATAATTTTGATTATGACAAAAGTTATCTTCACAAATACCTCACGGGAATCCTGGATGCCTTAAACAACACTGAATTTATAGGGTTAAGAGAAATTGAAACTATCCCTGCCCCGATGATCAGCCGTTTTTACAACAAGGATGATTCATCTGTCGCTGCGTATCTTTATCCAACAAAAAGAGGATGGGATAAACAAACACTCGATGTATTTCAGGAGTATGTTCAATCAAAAGGGGCAAACTGGATATTGGTTGGAAAACCTATCCTTATTGATGAGATAAAATCACCCATCATCTGGGGCAGTGTGCTGGCAACTGCATTGACTATTTTCTTCGATCTTGTCATTATTTATTGGTATTTCAGAAAAGTATGGTATGTTGTGCTCGTTTTACTGCCGGTAATACTGGGGTTTGTATTGACGATGGGCAGTATGGGTTATATGAATATTCCTTTTAATTTCATAAACATCGGGACTATAGCTTTAATTTTTGGTTTTGGTGTGGATTACGGTATACATGTAATGCAAGCATATATTGGGGAAGAAAAGATGGATATCGGTAATGCTCTTCGGATCAGTGGTAAAAATGTGATGATGTGCGCAGCGACGACCATAGCCGGTTGTGGAAGTCTCATGACAGCAAAGTTTACCGGTATTGCTTCGATAGGGCCTGTCCTCACTCTTGGGGTAATTGCCTGTACCTGTACTGCATTAATCGTATTACCGTCTGTTATCTGTCTGAATAAAAGCAGATTTCAACATGAAGGATTTTTATGAAGGATTTTGATGTAATAATTATTGGGAGCGGCATTGGTGGCCTGATAAGCGCAGGGATTCTCAGCGCAAAGGGATTCAAAACACTCCTGGTGGAGAAAAATAAGACACCGGGGGGATATCTTGCATCCTTCAGAAGGAGAGGTTTTATTTTTGATTCTTCCTTAGACTGTATATCAGGCGTTGCTCCTGGCGGATTAATATTCAGGGTAATGGAGCTTCTTCAGGTTCATAAGAGTATAAATCTTGTACAAGTGGATCCCATAAGGATTAGTATCTTTCCAGACATTGAAGTTCCTGTTGATTCAGATATTCATGCCTACATGGAGAGACTTGCAGCATTATTCCCTTCCGAGTGTGAGGCAATCAAAAAATTTTTTGGATTATTAGACAGAATCTATTGTGGGATGCAGTCGGCAATACCTATGATGGTTGCCGGCAAGCTTGAATTGCAAAAAATAATTCCGGAGATAGTAAAATTCAGCCATATTCCCTATGGCAGGCTGCTGGATGAGTGTATTACTGATTACAGGCTTAAATCAGTTTTATCCGACAGATGTTCCTTTATCGGGCTTCCCCCCTCCACGGTTTCCACCCTTTCAATGATCAATATAATCATGAGTTATTTCAAATTAGGCGCATACAGGCTGGTAGGAGGTTCTCAGTGCCTTGCAGATGCATTTGTTGAAGGAATAAAGAAAGCCGGAGGCAAGGTAATCCTCGGTAACGGCACAAAGAAGATTCTTTTCCACGAGGATGGTCATTGTCTTGGAATTACCTGTGATGATGGTGACGAATACACTGCAAGGTTTATTATATCAAATGCAGATTTTCAAAATACCTTTCGTAATCTTCTGGGTGGTGAATATACCTCCATTGCTGAAGATATGCAGAAGAATATAGGTATTTCAACATCATTTTTCATGGTATATGCAGGTATTAGCGGAAGTATTGAGAAACATTCCAGTATTGGTTATTTCTCTTCCTATAATGTCGAAGATTGTTTTATACCCGGCAGGGCTTTTAAAGAAGATAGCTCTGCTGCTGGCATCACCGTAGCCAGCATTGAGGATAAATCCCGCGCTCCTGATTCATGCCATACGGTGGTATTCCATGAAATTGTTGAAACATCATATGAAAAACTTGATAAAGCAAAATGTACTGAAATAATTATGAAAAAAGCGGAAAAGATTATACCTGGTATACGGGATAGGACAATAGTCCTTGATTCAGCAACGCCACAAACCTTTCAGCGATATTCGGGTAATCTCAACGGTTCGGCATTTGGATGGAGACAGATACCGGGATTCAGAGGTGTTAAGAGGCATGGAATAAAAAATCTTTATATTGCAGGTCACTGGGGAGATATGGGTGGAGGAGTGCTCGCTGCTGCTTATTCAGGAGCCAAGGCAGCGGCAGATATATGTGGTGAAGAAGGGATAGCAATTGACTTCTGATATCTGTGTTGTAATTCCTGCATACAATGCATCTGCCACCATAAAGGATGTAGTTCGTGGTGCATTGAAATATGTTTCCCGGGTTATTGTTGCTGATGATGGTTCTACCGATGATACAGCAGGTGCTGCATCTGAAGCAGGGGCAGAAGTTCTGGTTATAGAAAAGAACAAAGGAAAAGGAAATGCCTTAAAATTGCTTTTTCAGAAGGCCATTGAAGAAGGATACCGCTCGGTAATATCTATGGATGCGGACGGACAACATGATCCTGAAGATATACCGCAGTTTATTGCGATATATACCAGGCATCCTGACGATATCATTGTAGGCTCAAGGATGCATGAAAAGGAAAAAATACCAAGGGCACGATACAATTCTATGTGTATAGCCCGATTTTATATTTCCCTCGTTGCTAACCAATTTCTGGAAGATACACAGTGTGGCTTCAGGTTGTACCCGTTATTAATTATAAAAAGATTGCGATTAATGACAGAAGGGTATGTTACCGAGACGGAATTGCTTATAAAAGCAGGGGATATGGGAATACATATCAGATTTGTGAAGGTTAAAACAATCTATAGCGAACATGGTAGTCATTTTAAACCCATAACAGATATTACCAGCATAACAGCATATATTATTTCCTATGCTCATATCAAATGGCTTATAGAAGGAGTAACCTCAAATAATCAGAACACATATTCGGCAAAAAATTATGTAAGAGACAGGATAGGAGAAAACAGGAAAATAGACGTTCTCTTTCAGATTTTGACCGCATTTACAGCGCTTCCTGCAACTATTATCTTTCTGGCAGAGTATATCATTTTACCACTGTTTATTCCTCATAATTTTGCATCTATCCGTAAACTTGGCTGTGGCTTCTCAAAGGTCACCATTGCAACGCAAATGTTACCTTTTGTACTTCTCTTTGCCATACTGGAAAAGACAATACAAGCGGCAGGTTTTCAGGTTAACTTCGTTGATAGATTTATAGGAAGATTTTATTCAAATCTATGGAAAGGCAAGAAATAGTGTAACATGATAATTCACCTGATATGATTATTCCGATAAAAGAAACGTGTAAATTGATAGTATACAGACTGATTCCCTACTGCTTCTTTTATCCTTTTTTCAAAATATTTTGCAGATTAGAGGTAAAGGGGATCGAGAACCTTTCCAGCAAAGAAGGTATTCTTATTGCTTCTAATCATCTCAGTTATATTGACCCGCCTCTTCTGGCAACGATAATTCCCCGGGGATGTACTTTTATGGCAAAACATGAACTGTTTGATATCCCGGTACTAAAATACATCATTCGGTATTATGCTTTTCCTGTAAACAGACAAAATCCAACAGCATCTTCAATAAAAACAGCAATACATAAACTTGCTTGTGGAAAAAAAGTTGTTATCTTCCCGGAGGGAAGAAGGAATATGGGGGCTAATGATGTTTCGTTCAAAAATGGTATAGCTATGACAGCTGTTTTAAGTAAAAAAAAGGTTGTGCCAACACTGATTGAGGGTACAAATAAACTTTTTCCAAAAGGTACCATCATTCCAAGGCCAGCGAAGTTGAAGATAACGTTTGGAGAACCTCTGGATATCCATCAGGTAGGTGCCGAATATAAAAAGATAAGTCAAAAGATCATGGAACACATAACGCAACAAACTACAGTTAAAAATTTTGAAGAACTTTCTTCCATTGCCTCAGATAGAACAATACATAAGCAATAGACACATATCTTTTTTACTGCTTGGCAATATCTTCCTTTATTTTATAAATATTTTTTTCTATATCAGCTACAAAACCTTCAACGATATATTCTATGAAATCCTTATAAATCGTTCTTTTCGCAAAGATGGGTTTATTTACTCTACTAAATGAAGGCATTATTAAGTATTCATGGTATTCTTTTTCGCCCGGCTTTCTCACCTGAATTTGGCCTGTCATGCCGCCAATCAATTCACTATATATATAATGATTAATCCTGCCACATTGAATATTTGAAATATAAACAGTTAATTCCATTCCTTCCCTGATAGCTTTTTGAATTTCGTTACGTTGACATAATTTTGTATAGAGAATTTGTCTTACTGGCGGAATGGTCTTAATGGCTAACGCATTAATAAAAATATTCTCATCTGCCCGGCTATCGATCACACTTATTTGGCATGTATTTACATTTTGTACACGATCTTGTAAATTAAGAGAGAATTGTGTGCATCCTGTTATTGAAAACAAAAAAAAGAGAGAAAAAAGTATCCAATATTTTTTATTGAAGTCTTTATACATAAGGTTTATTTCCTTGCCATAAGCTTTTATTGTTTCTTCATATCCCCGATACATATCAAAATGCATTTAACAATCCAGGCATCCGAATTTTGCGGATTCAACTCAGTGGCTTTTTCGCAAGCTTTTATTGCCTCTTTATATCTGCCAAGCTTAATAAGGTCAACGCCTTTATCGAACCATTCCTTTTCATTCATAGCTATTCTTTTTTAAGCATTTTTGGAGGTTCCTGTAGCAATAAAAAAGCCTTACCGCAAAGGTATTTATTTAAAATATCTTTGACAGTAAGGCTTATTATCTGTTGTGCTATCTTCTGATCTTCTAAAGATCATGTATTTTATTATCTCAGTTACTCAGGATTTATCCTTATCTTAGTAT
>JAANMX010004818.1_pt1 | contig 10226 bp, 8 predicted proteins | sample 7279681 | NCBI WGS metagenome assembly JAANMX01 (sample SAMN14094542, study PRJNA606508) | bioreactor metagenome | isolation source: A lab-scale SPAN reactor treating ammonium-rich wastewater day 351 | place: Ireland: Galway | collected 2018-01-01
GGTCCCGGCTCCGCCTGGAGCAGAAGCGGTGTCGCCGCTGGAGGGATTCTATTTCTTGGGATTGCCGTGGTCATGGCATCGGGATACCGCGGTCGCGGCAGAATTGTTCCAGTTCGGATCGGGTGGGGAGCGAGGGTTGGGCGCCGATGCGGGTGGCGGAGAGGGCGCCGGCGAGGGAGGCGAAGCGCACGGCATCGGGCAGGGGAATGCCGGACCCGAGGCCGCAGGCCAGGGCGCCGGTGAAGGCGTCGCCCGCGGCGGTCGAATCGGCCGCCTGAATTTCGATCGTGGGCACGAGGGAGGACATGCTTCCCGCCTCGGCGAGCAGGGCGCCCTTGGCCCCGAGGGTGATGATCGCGCACCGCGGGCCGGCCGCGAGCAATTTGGCGGCAGCGGCGCGGGCGCCGGCCTCGTCGCGCACGGGGAGGCCGGTGAGGCGCTCGGCCTCGGTCTCGTTGGGCTTGATGCAGCTCAGGTGGCGCAGCAGGGCGGTGGGGAGTGGCTCGTCGGGCGCGGGCGCGGGGTCCAAGATGACAGTCACGCCGGCTTCCGCGGCGATCTCGGCGGCGCGGGTAACGGCTGGCAGTGGCGTCTCCAACTGCATGACGAGGACATCGGCGCCCCGGATGCGGTCGGCGGCGCGGTCGATGTCTTCCGGGGTCAGGGCGTGGTTGGCACCGGAGGCGACGGAGATGGCGTTCTCGCCTCGCTCATCGACGAGGATCAGCGCGACACCGGTGGCGCGTTCGGGATCTCTCGCGATGAGGTCGGTGAGGATGCCGTCGCGCTCATACCCGGCGATGGCCTGGTCGCCGAAGGCGTCCGCGCCCACGCGCGCGACGAAGGTGACCTCGCCGCCGAGGCGAGCGGCGGCGACGGCCTGGTTGGCGCCTTTCCCGCCAGGCGCGACCACGAAGGTCCCGCCGGTGACAGTTTCCCCTGGCGCGGGAATGCGCCGGGATTTCACGACCATGTCGGTGTTCGAGCTGCCGACGACGACGATCTTCGGGCGTTTCATGAGATTGGGTTGTCTATAGGCCCGCGGCTATGATCAGCAGCAGGCCGAGGATATAGCCCGCGAACATCAGGCCGATCAGCTTGTCCGTGCCCTTGGGGGCATCCTTGAATTCCTTCCAGACGAACACGCCCCAGAGCGCGGCGACCATGGTGGCGCCCTGCCCGAGGCCGTAGGAGATCGCCGGGCCGGCGACGCCGAAGGCGATGATCGAGAACATCATGCCGACGGCCCAGATCATGCCGCCCACGATGCCCCAGAGGTGGTCCTTGCCGGTGCCGCGGAGGTACTCGGTGGGCGCGACGGGTTCGCCCTTGAACGGCTTGAGCATGATGGCGGTATTGAAGACGAAGTTGCTAACGAAGATGCCGATCGAGAACAGCACCATGGCGGTGTACGGGCTGAGTTTCTGCGGTTCCATCTCGACGAACTCGGGCGACATCGCGGCGGCGACGAAGCGGTAGAAAAAGCCCATGAGGATGCCGCAGAGTATGGCGAGTACGAGGCCGAGGGTGCCGCGCGAGGCGCCCTGGCCGGGGAGTCGGCGGTAGGCCATCGCGTCGAGGACGATGGCGGCGGCGATCAGCGCGACGCCGGCGAAGAGCATGACGGGCTGGCCCTCGGGCTGGCCTATGTAATTCACCACGACGCCGATGACCAGCGCCATGCCGATGCCCACCGGGAAGGCGACGGCCATTCCCGCGAGGGCGATCGAGGCGACCAGGAGGATGTTCGCGGCGTTGAAGATGACACCGCCGAGGAGGGCCGAGCGGAGGTGTGCCGGCGACGCCTGGCGCAGGTCGTCGAGGAAGGGACGGCCCGCGTCGCCAAAGCTGCCCAGGGTGAAGGCGAAGAGCAGGGAGGCGAGGAGGACGCCGATGACGTAGTCCCAATAGAAGAGTTCGAATCGCCAAGTCTTGCCGGCGAGTTTCTGGGTGTTGGCCCAGGAACCCCAGCAGAGCATGGTGATGATGCAGAAGATGACGGCGATGGCGTAGTTTTGCAGGACGAACATGGCGGATTACCTCGGGGTTGGGGGTTGGCTGCAGAGTTGGACGAAGGCTTCGGTAGTGCGCGTGATCTGTTCGGGGGTGACGGTGAGGTAGCGATGCCCGCCACCCGCGGCGGGCGCGAAGGTGGTGACGCCGTCGTCGGCGACGGAGACGGTCCCTTCCCCCGAAAGGCCGAAGTAGCCCCGGTCGGGCCAGACGGCGTAGAGGACGCTGGTCAGGTCCCACGTGGGACGGCAGTGGGGTGGGGGCATGTAGACCATGTACGACTCGACGAGGGGATGGTTCGCCACGTAACCGTAATCGCGCAGGATACTATCCGCCGGATAGGGGATGGCGATTCCGACCTCAAAACCGCTGAAGATCATCGGCCCGGGCCACCCGGCAACCAATTTCTTGGCGGCGGGGATATCCTTGATCACGTTGTATTCCTTGTGCGTCTTGCCCTTGATCGGCTGGAATGCGCCGAACATGAGGGAGAGGACTCGGGCCTTCTTGGCGACGAGGTCGCGGCCACCCAGTGGCGAGATGGCGTCCGGTGGTGAATCGAGGAGCCGGGCGAGGTTCGAGGAGAAACCGACCTGCGCGATGGCGACGGAGCCGTCGGCCTCGGCGGCCAGGGCCTTGCGAAGTACGGTCACGGCATCGGGGGCTTCGGCACCGCTCTTGAGCTTGTGGGGGTATCGCGGTCTGCCGCCATCCATGGTTTCGATGATGCCGAGGTATTTGCCCTTCTCTGGCGTGACGCCGCCGCGGACGACGCCCACGGGGACATCGCCGCGACCGTAGAAGAAATTCACCGCCTCGATGAATGGCGCGGAGAGCGGGTGGTCCTTGGTGGAGGTGACCGCGATCAGGCGGCAGTGACCCCGGGACTCGAGGGCGTGGATCATGCCGAGGGCCAGGGTGTCGTCCACGTCATTCCCCATGTCGGTGTCGAAGATCAGGGGAACTGGATTCGCGGTTCTTGGTTCTTGGTTCTTGGTTTCGGGTCCTGGGTTCGCGGTGGCTGCCGGTGCCTGGGCGGCGCAGGTGCCGATGGCGAGGATGGCGGTGAGTATGGGTCTCATGTGGGCTGCTTCCTTTCTGTATACGTGGCGAGGGTCCTGACCGAGCGCCGCTCGACGAGGCGCGTGGGAATGGTCCGCGTGATCGGGGCCGCCCGGCCCCCCCCGATCCGGGCAAAGAGGATCTCGGCGGCGACGCGGCCCAGGGCGTCGACGTCTTGCGCGACGGTCGTGATCGGTGCCGAGAGGTGCGGGGCGTAGGGATGGTCGTCAAACGCGACGAGGGATATGTCTTCCGGAACCCGGAGTCCGGCATCGGCGATGGCGCGCAGCGCGCCGAGGGCGATGAGATTGCCCAGAGCGAACAATGCCGTCGGGCGAGGGCGGGCGCGGAGCAGCCGGCGGGCGGCGCGAAAGCCCGAGTCCTCCAAAAATGTTTCCCCGGCCATGGGCGCTGTATCGGGAGGCAACCGCCGGGCGGCCATGGCGGCGCGAAGGCCGGTGATGCGGTCGCGATTCGTGGACGTGCCCGGCAGGCCCTGCAGCACGCCGATGCGGCGGTGGCCCGCATCGAGCAGATGGCGCATCGCCCCGCGAGCTCCCCCGATGTTGTCGGATGTGACCACGGGCAATGGGAGCTTTGGGAAGTGGCGGTCCACCAGCACGAAGGGGATGGACGCCCGCGCCATCGGGCGCAGGTGGGCGTCGGACAGGCCGACGGGACACAGGATCAGGCCATCCACCTGACGCCGCATCAGTAGCCCGATGGCCTCCACCTCCAAAGCGGTGTCCTCCTGGCTGTCGGCCAGCAGGACCGAATGCCGATGGTCCCGTGCGGCCACCGCGATCCGATGCGCGATCCGCGCGAAGAAAGGATTGGAGACGTCCGGGATCACCAGCCCGATCGTGGCCGTCTTCTTGAGCCGGAGGCCGCGCGCGATCGGGTTCGGCGTAAAATCCAGGCGCCGGGCCAACCGCTGCACCGCGCGTTGGGTCTTCTCGCTGATCCGATAACGGGCGCCCTGCCCGTTGATCGAGCGGGAGACGGTCGTGACCGAGACCCCGAGGCGGGCGGCGATGGCCTTCAGTGTTGGCGAGGCGTTTCGCATGGTGGCGCAAACGTTTGCGCTATGGTGGGCGGGTGGCGGCGTCGCGTCAAGCGGGGAATTTCTGCGGTGCGGGATCGCGCTCGTGAAGCGCGACAGCGGCGCAGCGGGGAGCGTGAGCGACCCGTGCGACGGCCCTGTTGCGGCGCGTCCTGGGGAGGGCCGCGAGGGTTGACTTTCACCCCTGAAAAAGGGCACAGTGGATTCGTGAAAGCGCGCGCGTTGGTATTTTCGGCCGTCATGGGGATGGGCTGCATGGTGTCGATGGCGGTGACCAACGTGGCAGACTATCGGGATGACTTCCACAATGGCGCTGGGGGCACGATCGGCGTGACCGAGGCGGTGTTCGGCGACGGGTGGTCCTACCTGTGGAACGCGCCGGTGGGCTGGAGCACGAACGCGGGGGTGACCGGCGACATGGCGACGGGGCTGATCGGCGACACGAACAGCTACATCCCGCTCTTGTACACCGGGGATGGGGGAACGCCATGGGCCGCGGACGGTGACACGGCGGGGACCAATCACAATCCGGATCGGTACGTCAGGGCGACGGCGACGGGCGGGCACCCTGGCGCGGGAAATGAGCTTGGCAATACGGTGGATCGCGCGGTGATCTTTGCATACACGCTGCAGCCCTCGGATCCCACGGGGTTCTACTGGCTAACGAACACGTTGGCGATCCGCAGTTCGACTGTGGGCGATGGCGACCGGATCTACATCCACGTGAATGAGAATCCGATGCTGGCGGAGTTCTTCCTGCCGCCCGGCACGATCGCGGCGAGCAATTTCACCTTTGATGTGGATCTGGGGTATCTCGCGCCGGGCGACACGGTTTTCGTGGCGTTTGGCACCGACGGTCCAGGCACGGGCTTGGGCACGGCGGGCAACGATGGCTTCTCCCAGGATTTCACGATCGCGTTCACGGCGATCCCCGAGCCCACGACGTGGCTGCTGCTGTGCGTGGGGGGCGGGATCCTGTGGGCGGTCCGGTATCGGCGTGACTGATTCGCTCGGGGAGTGGGCTTCGTCGCCGGCGCGACCCATTCCAATCCGGGAAAATATCCGCGGCATCCCGATATCCGTGGTTCCAATGGGGCGCTCAAACCATGCCTGATTTCCTGAGTTCCCGGTTGGCCGCGGGGCATCAGCCGAGCCAGAAGGAGAAGTAGAGGTACATGCCGAGGACGGCGAGGAGGATGGAGGCGGCGAGGAGGCGGTTGCCCAAGTCCCAGCTGGACTTGATTTCGGCGGCGGCCTCTTGGGTGATGGAGGCGAAGGTGAGGCCCTCGATGCGCTTGTCGTCGGGAGGCGGGGTGAGGAGCGATGCGACGACGACGATGACGAGGCAGAGGCCGAAGAGGAGGCCGGCGAAGTAGAGGAAGTTGAAGTCGCCGATGGCAGCGAGGAGGGCGGGGTGCTCGAGCTTGCCCTTGCCGCAGAAGGCCTGGATGGTGAGCTTGGCCATGCCGAGGACGAAGCCGGCGGAGAGGCCCCACGTGGCGCCGGCGGAGTTGATGCGCTTCCAGAACACGCCGAGGAGGAATACGGCGGTGATGGGGGGGGCGAGGTAACCCTGGACGCTCTGGAGGTACTGGTAGAGGCCGCCTCCGGAGATGCGGGCCATGACCGGGATCCAGAGGATACCGAGGCCGACGACGGCGGTGGTGGCGACTCGTCCGACGAAGAGGAGGTGTTTCTCGGACTGGCCCGGGCGGATCTTCTCGTAGATGTCGACGGTGAAGAGCGAGGCAGAGGAGTTGAAGAGGGAGGCGAGGGAGCTCATCAGCGCGGCGAGGAGGCAGGCGACGATGAGGCCGCGGAGCCCGGAGGGCAGGAGGTTGATGACGAGGGTGGGGAAGACGTAATCGCCATTGATGACCTCGACGCCGCCGACGATCTTGGGCGGGATGACGAGGAGGCCCTTCTGGTGCAGGGCCCAGCCGATCATGCCGGGGATGAGGAAGATCAGGACGGGCCATACCTTGAGGAGGCCACCGAACAGGGCGCCGCGGCGCGCGGTGGTGAGGTCCTTCGCCGACAGCGTGCGCTGCACGATGTACTGGTCCGTGCACCAGTACCAGATGCCGACGATGGGCGAGGCGACCAGGACGCCGAGCCAGGGGAAATCGGGATCGGACAGCGGCCGCCAAAGGGCGAACTGGTCGGCGTTGGCCTTGCACATGGCGACGAGCTCGCCCCAGCCGCCGAGCTTGGCGAGGCCGAAGCCCGTGATGCAGAACGAGCCGAGCAGGAGGATCACGGCCTGCGGGGTGGCGGTGAAGAGGATGGCGCGCATGCCGCCGAAGACGGTATAGACGCCGGTGATGATGACGGTGGCGAAGGCGCCGATCCAAAAAGCGTTCTCCGGGCTGCCGAAGGTGTCGGGCAGGAGTGCCTGGAAGACGATGGCGCCGGCGTAGACCGTGACGCTGACCTTGGTGAAGACGTAGGCGACCAGCGAGACCACCGAGAGGATCCACCGGGTGCGGGCGCTGAAGCGGCGCTCCAAGAATTCTGGGATCGTGTAGACACCGGCGCGGTAATAGAAGGGGACGAAGACGTAGGCGAGCATCACAAGGACCCAGGCGTGCAGTTCCCAGTGGGCCATCGCCATGCCGGTGGAGGCGCCCTGTCCCGCGAGGCCCACGATGTGCTCGGAGCCGATGTTCGAGGTGAAGACCGAGGCGCCGATCACGATCCAGCCGGCATTGCGCCCCGCGAGGAAGTAATCGGCGGTGTCCTTCTGGTGGCGGCCGTACCACCAGGCGACGAAGCCGATGATGGCGAAGTACAGGCCGATCATGGCCCAATCGAGGCCGGACATGGTGGGGTTGGCGGTGGCGAGGTAGATCATGGGGTTCTGGGTTCTAGGTTCTAGGTTCTGGGTTCTAGGTTCTAGGTTCTGGGTTCTAGGTTCTAGGTTCTGGGTTCTAGGTTCTGGGTTCTGGGTGCGGGCTTCTGGGTTCGGGAGGGGTGAGAAGAACGGAGTGCCGACTGGAGGGATGATCCCAAAGCGGTGCAAGGACGCACCGGGGAGAAAAACTGAGCCCCTCCGGTGACGGAGGGGCCGCGCGGTGGGGTCCACGGCCTCACGGCCGTGGCTACGTCTGGAATTTTCGAGCTAGCGCTGGCCATAGGTGGCACTGGGGCCGTGTTTCCGGAGAAAGTGTCTGTCCAGCAGGTATTGCGGGATGGTGCAGGCGGGGGGATCGAGCTGCCAGGTGAGGGCGGCCATCTGGGCGCAGTGCTCGAGTGCGATGGCGTTCTCGACGGCGTGTTCCACGGTCTGGGCCCAGGCGAAAGGGCCGTGGCCATGGACGAGGGCGGCGGGGATCTGCAAGGGGTCGATGCCGCGGCCCCGGAAGCACTCGGCAATGACGCGGCCGGTGTGGAGCTCGTAGTCCTTCGCAACCTCGGATTCGGTGAGGGGGCGCGCGACGGGGACGGGGCCATAGAAGTGGTCGGCGTGGGTGGTGCCGAGCGGGGGGATCTCGCGCCCGGCCTGGGCGAAGGCGGTGGCGTGGGTGGAGTGGGTGTGGACGATGCCGCCGATGTCGGGAAAGGTCTCGTAGAGGTGGAGGTGGGTGGGGGTATCGGACGAGGGTTTGGCGGCGCCCTCGACGGTCCGGCCCCCGGGCAGGGAGACGATGACGATGTCTTCCGCGGCGAGCCTGTCGTAGGGGACGCCGCTGGGTTTGATGGCGACGATGCCGGCGCGGCGGTCCGCGGCGCTGGCGTTGCCCCAGGTGAGCGTGACGAGGCCGGCCTCGACGAGCGCGAGGTTGGCGCGGAGCACCCGTTGCTTGAGTTCGTCGTGTGGCATCAGGCGCGGGTGCGGTTCCGGATGTCGATGAGCGACTTCATGACGCCGGCAAGGTTGCCTTGCCAGCCGTTGGTGCCGAACGCGTCGTGGAGGGTGCGGTAGAGCGCGTACAGTTCCCGGTAGACCTCGTGGGCGGCGGGATCGGGCTTGAAGGCGCGGGGTTTCAGTCCGGTCATGGCCGCCTGGGCCGCGTGGCAATCGGGGTGCGCGCCGCCGACGACGGCGCCGGCGATGGCGGCGCCGAGCGCGCAGGTCTGCGCGGAGCGGGAGACCTTCATCGGGCGACCGGTGATGTCGGCGTAGACCTGCATGGTCAGGGGGCTCTTCTCCGCGATGCCCCCGCAGTTGACGACCTGCTCCACCCTGACGCCGTATTCCTCGAAGCGGTTGATGATCGTGAGCGCCCCGAAGGCGGTGGCCTCGATGAGTGCGCGGTAGATCTCGGCCGGCGTCGTGTAGAGTGTCTGTCCGACCAGCAGGCCGGTGAGGCGCTGATCCACCAGCACGGTGCGGTTGCCGTTGTTCCAGTCCAGGGCGAGCAGGCCGGATGCGCCGGGGGGGATCTTTGCCGCGGCGGACTGGAGTGCCTCGTGCGTGCCCGCCTTGCCCCCGGGCTGCAAATAACTGACAAACCAATTAAATATATCGCCGACGGCGGACTGCCCGGCCTCGAGGCCGTAGTGGTTTGGCAGGACGCTGCCGGGGACGATGCCGCAGAGGCCTGGGATGTCGGCGAGGGCCTGTTCGGCTGGGACGACCATCATGTCGCAGGTACTGGTGCCGATGATCTTCACGAGGGTGCCGGGGGCGATGCCGGAGCCGACGGCGCCGAGGTGGGCGTCGAAGGCGCCGATGGCGACGGGGAGGCCCTCGGGGAGGCCGGTGCGCCTGGCCCAGTCTGGCGTGAGGCGACCGGCGGGCTGGTCGATGGTGGAGGCGCGGGCGCGGAGGCGGGAGCGGAGTTCGGCCATCTTCGGGTCGAGGCGCGAGAGAAATTCCTTGTCGGGGTAACCGCCCCAGGCGTCGTGGAACATGCCCTTGTGGCCGGCGGCACAGATGCCGATGGAGAGCGTATCCGGGTGCTCGGTGCCGGTGAGCATCGCGGGGATCCAGTCGGCGCACTCGACCCAGAGGTGGGCGGCGGCGAAGACGTCGGGGCTGGTGCGGAGGCAGTGGAGGATCTTGCTGAAGAACCATTCCGAAGAGTAGGTGCCACCGCATTTGGCGAGGTAGTGGGGGCGTATCTCGCGGGCGAGGGCGGTGATCTCGGCGGCCTCGGCGACGCCGGTGTGGTCCTTCCAGAGCCAGGCCATGGCCGCGGGGTTCTTGGCGAAGCGTTTTTGGAATGCGAGTGGCTCGCCTTCGGCGTCCACGGGAATGGGGGTGCTCCCGGTCGTGTCGACGCCGATGCCGATGATCTGCTCGGGACGGAAGCCGCGCACCGAGCGTTTCGCCAAGGCGAGGGTGGCGCGGATGACCTTCTCGGCACCGAGGACATAATCGGAGGGGTGCTGGCGGGCCAGGTTCGGGTCGCGCGATAGGATGACCCCCTGGGTGCCGTGGGCGAAATTCCAGACCGCGGTGGCGATCTCGCGACCGTTGGCGCAGTTGACGATCAGTGCGCGAACCGAGTTTGTGCCATAGTCGAGTCCGAGGGCGTATTGGGGTTTCATGGCCGTGGGGAAATAATGCGCGGGAACGCGGCGGGTGTCGAGATCTGCGGCCGGGGTGAGGCGAGCATCGGGCGCGAGAGTATCGTCTGGCGCGCGGGGCCTCAACGCCAATTTGCGTCAGAGGATCGCCAGATCGCGAACGTGCGGGTTGACGCGGGATCCGGTGCCCCGGCGCGGCGGGGCACCGCCGGGGCGGAAAATTTGCAGCGAAGCCCCTTCGGGCTTCGGCGTGGGCCGGCCGAAGGGCGAAGGCCCTTCGCTACTAGCGAGTTACGTCGTATTTTCGAGTCAGGCCCGTCTCCTGATCTGGGTGGTTACCCACGGATTCACGATTCAACCAAATGGCATTGGATCATCCCCGCGATCCGCGGTTCGAAGTTTCAGGTCAGAACGCGATCGTGGCCAAGACGTCGGCGGAGGTCCGCGGGCCGCCAGCATGCGGGATGCCTCGGCCGACCCGGCCCGCGAGGCCGCGGGCCCTCCCAAACATGGTTTGAGTTAGCGCCATTCGGGTCGGTCATAGTCACCTGCGTCGGCGGACCGGTCTCACGCATGGTGATACACGTCCCAGCCCAGATACTTGGCCAGAGCC
>JAANMX010004824.1_pt1 | contig 10216 bp, 7 predicted proteins | sample 7279681 | NCBI WGS metagenome assembly JAANMX01 (sample SAMN14094542, study PRJNA606508) | bioreactor metagenome | isolation source: A lab-scale SPAN reactor treating ammonium-rich wastewater day 351 | place: Ireland: Galway | collected 2018-01-01
CGACGCATGGCATTAAATGACCGCAATGGGAATCCGGCGCCGCAGGAGGGCCGTCCGCTACCGCTGGCTCCCCTTCGCCCAGAATGCGGCGGCGGATTCCAGCGCGTCCGCGCTATAGCCGATGCGCTTGAGCCCACGGTGCCCCTTGAGTGGCGCCACATCCGCGGACGGCGATGGCAGGACCAACACCTCGAGCTGGCCCAGCTTGAGCAACGGGGTGAGATCCGTCACCGGACAGCCCGCCAGATTCAGCTCTCGAAGCGGCATCCCCCGAAGCGGGGAAATATCGCCCACGCCGGAACCCGACAAATCCATCCGGACGAAAGGCAGATCCCCGAACGCCGACACATCTTTCAGCCCCCCATTCCCCGCCAGCGAAACCTCCGCCCCAGATGACGTCACATTTCGCTCGATCTTCAGATCCCCGAGCGCCGGGTTCGCCTCCTTCAGCTTCGGGATCCGTGCGTCGATCATCGCCACATCGATCTCCCGCGTCACGATGTCCACGCGCTCCAGTTCCACCACGACGATGTCCGCCACCCTGGCGACATCGGTCCCCGCGTGCTTCTTCCGAAACGCCGCCGCCGCCGATCGTATCCTTCCCAGATCCTTCTCCAAAAATGTCCGCCGCCTGATCTCGCTCGCGCTCTTTCGGTCGAGGGCCGTCGATGCCGGCATCCCCACCAGGGCCAAGAGTCGATCCAACTCCGCCCGTGCCGCCGCCTCCGCCTTCTGCCGCGCGCCCTGGGAGAGCGCGTCCACGATCGCGCCCGCCAGCGGATCCCCGCTCGCGGCCCTGAAGTAATCCAGGGCCGCATCGCGATCGCGCCCCCCAAACGCCACCAGGCCGCGCAGGAGATTGATCTCCCCCGTCGGCCCACCGCCCAGCCGCTTGAGCTTCTCCGAGGCCGCTAATTGGTCCGGGGTCACCGTCCACTCGGATGCCTCGTCCGTGCCGACTCGCCGAATCACGCGAACCGAATTTCCCTCCACCTGCCTCACCTGCACGATCTCCGTCCCCGACACCAGTTCCAGATTCACCAGCTGCCCCTGATCCACGTTGAACGAGGACAAGATCCGGTTGTTCAGTTGCTGGGCAACCTGTAGAGACCGCCTCAATCCGGCAGCCTCCGGGTCGTCCGACCCCCTCTCCACCATCGCCTTGGCCTGGGAAAAATCGCCGCGCAAGACCGCCCCCGCCACATCCCCAGCCAAATCCGCAAGCCCCGCGCCGGGCACGGCCAAATACCACACCAAAACTCCAGCGGTCCAGCGCATGCTTGATTAAAACTTATGCTACACGGCCTTTCAAAAAATCACAAGCCGCGATAGCCCCCCCATCCCCCGCTGTTGCACCCATGATCCGGTCTTCTATAATCCACCCTCCAACCCGGAACGCCATACCCGATGAGCCAACGACACATCGCCTCGATCAGCCAAGAGGACTACCTCGAACGCATCCAGGAACTCATGATCGAGAAAGGCTACGCCAGGGTCTCGGACATCGCCCGGGAACTGGGCCTCAGCCGGCCCAGCGTCAGCGTCATGGTCAAACAGCTGGGGAAGCTCGGGTATCTGACCCACGAGCGCTATCGGGGATTCGCCCTCACCGAGCGCGGGCGCCGCGTCGCCCAACACGTCCGCCTCCGCCACCAGATCCTGACCCGTTTCCTCTTGGCCCTCGGGATCGATCCGGAGACGGTCGCCAAAGACGTCGAGGGCATCGAACACCACATTAGCGACATCAGCCTCGATCGCATCCGCCTGCTCTGCGAGCGGCTCGAGCGGTCCCCGCTGCCCGACCCGGCCCCGAAGGTCAGATCGCCACGGTCCCGCCGCCCACCTCAAACCGCTCCTCGATGAAGGCCGCCAGCCGGCGCGCCCGGCCCTCCCAGGACAATTCGCGGGCGCGGGCAATGACGGCTCCCACGGCGCCCGCATAAGCACCGGGCTCCTCCAACAGCCGCACGAGGGTCATTTTCAGTTCTTTCTTGGTCGCAGGATAGAGGCCGGCATCCCCGAGCACCTCCCGCGTGGAGGGCAGATCCGTGGCCACCACCGGAAGACCGTGCGACAGGTAGTCGAGAGCCTTGGCGGGAGATGTGAGGTGGCGGTTGTAGAAGGTGTCCCGCAGCAATACCGCGCCGATGCTCGCCTCCGACGCCAAGACCCCACCCAGATCCCGCGGCGAAAGAAATGGCCGAAATTCCACTTTGCCACCCGATACCAGATCCGCCGCTTCACCCCGGAACCGATCCAGTTGCTGGGGTGCGCCCCCGACGAACAGGACCTTCAAACCCCACTGCGACGACATCTTCCTCGCGATTTTAAGCAACACGCCCACGCCCTTGAACCGGTGGAGATGCCCCACATAAACCAGCGTCCGGAGCCCGCGGCGCCGCTCCATCTCGGTCGCGCTCACCTCCCTGGGCCATGTGCCCAGGGGCAGCGCGCACGATGCCAATCGCGGGAATACGCGCGCGTACAACTCCCGCTGCTTGCTCGTGATGGCGACCAGGCCCGATAGGCGCGGCAGCCACAGCCTCTCCATCCAGCCGTCCCTCCTCTCGGCCCAGCCCGGCGACTCCTCTCGCCACGAAAGGTCCGCCAGAAAATTGTGAGCCTCGTAGAATCCCCGGATCCGGCGATCCCGGCAGAGCCACCACAGATATGGCAGGAACCCCGGGTCGCGTGTCAGCACCGCCACCCTATCCCCTGCTGTCAGACGCTTGGCCAGGGCGCACGCCTGTGAGTAGAACCCGGGCCCCTTGCCCGGAATCAGCCACTGGCGCGCCTCCAGCCGATGGACAGTCAGGTTCTCGCTCGGCGGCAGTCCATAGAACCCTCCCAGCTCCCGAGCGGTGTCCGAAGCCGCCCCCATGCCGCAGCAGAGGTGCGTCTTGATCCCATTTGCCGCGAGCGAATACGCGTTCTGCAAGCCGACCGTCAATATTGGCCCGGGATGCAACCAATCCCGCTTGTTCACCCAGAGGCAAATCATGGCGCCGCGGGCTCCCACGCCAGCCCCGCAACGGGCCGCCCCTTCCTACCGTCCGCCGCCCCCTTCGCCACCGCCAGCACATCATCCGGCCGCACGCGCTCCAGGCAATCGTAGTGACCGAGGGGACATTCACGCCGAAAGCACGGCGAACATGGGACATGCTTCCTGACGATCGCCACCCCGCCGTGGATCGGGCGCGTCAGGCGCGGCTCGGTAGAGCCAAAGATCGCCACCACCGGTGCCCCGCAGGCGGCCGCCAGATGCATCACCCCGCTGTCGTTGCAGACCACGAGCTTCGCCCCGCGCAAAAGCGCTATCAGCTCCTTTAACGACGTGCGCCCACAGAGGTTCCGGCACCCGTCGCCCAGCCTCGCCTCCACCGCCGCCGCCGCCGCCGCATCGCCCGCGCTGCCCACCACCACCCAATCCGCCACCGTCTGCCGAAGGCCTTCGGCCACCTCGGCAAAACGCTCCGCAGGCCAGCGCTTGGCCGGCCCGTACTCCGCACCGGGCGCGATCACCCCGATCGCCCGTTCCCCCGTCCCCCCGGACAGACTCGGCGCCTCTGGCGCCACGCGCCCACCGTAATACTCCACCGCGCGCAACCATCCCGACGCCTGGTGCTCCCCGGCGGCCTCGCGTCCCAGAAGCGGCACCTTCTGATTGATGACGAACCGCCCGCGACCCCGGACCCGGTAGCCCGCCCTTCGCCTCACCCCGCCCAGCAATGCCTCCAGCGCCACCCGCCAAGATGCCGGCAGCAGTACCACAAGATCGTGGTGATCCCGCCGCAACCTCGCCCCGGTCCGAAAGACGCTCTTGCTCGCGGCCGTCTCGATCACCCGATCCACAAAATCGCACTCGCGATACAGATCGGCCAACCTCGGCGGACATAGCACCGCGAGTTCCATGTCCGGCCTCCCCTGCTTCAGGGACAACAGCAGGCGGAGATGCATGACCGCATCGCCCAGCCAGTTCGGCGCACGGACCAAGAGCCGGAACGGCTTCAGGGCCACCCCCCGCGGCACATGATGCCCGCGCCGCGAACCGCTCACCAAAAACTCGGGGTTGGGCAGCTTCCACCGTTCGTGCACCCAAAACCAGTCGTCCGGCGCCCGCCGCACCATCTCCTCCAGAACCAGGTTCAACCGACTCGTCGTCTTGCCGAGATCCCCATTCGCCGCGGGGATCGCCGGACGAAAATGCACGGCCCACCGCGCCGCCCCAACCGTCTCCACCGCCACCGGCAGAAGCGCGGCGCCGGTGCGCTCCGCCAGCATCGCCGGCAGTGGCGTCGTCGATGCCAGTCGCCCAAAAAATGGAGTCCAGATCCCGACCTTTCCCGCATGCTGGTCGGCGAAAACCCCCACCACCTCACCCCCGCCCAAGCGCTCGCACGCCTGTCGCCACGCCCCTCGCCGACTCAGCAGCCTCACCCCAGCCGTCCCACGCCGCGCCCGCACCCAACGATCCAACCGCCGATTCCGCAAAGGCTGGAACAGCGTGCTGAAGCGCACCTCAGGAAATCGTTCCGCCGCCTGTGCCAAAATTTCCCATGCCCCCAGATGCCCCGTCACCAAGATCACGCCGCGCCCCCCCGCCAGCGCCTCCCTCAGATGCTTCTCCCCGATCACATCGACAGCGGCCCCACGCTCCCGCGCCCCGATCGTCGGAAACCGCACGGAAACAAGAAGATTCGCGCACATCCGTGCCCACAGTTCCCGCCGCCGTCGCCTCCCGGCCGGCACGCCAAACGCGGCCTTCCAGTTGGCCTCGATCAACGCGTTATAGGTCCACGCGAACCCGGCGGGGAATGCGGACACCAACCTCCCCAGCCGGACACACCCCTGCAGCGTCAACCTGCCGCATAGCCAATCGACGCCCAAGGCAAACAGAAAAACCGCCCACTCTGCCATCTTTTTGGGGAGGGTAGGTCCAACCGGCTACCGCGGACACAAAAAAATTTAATGCCGCCATGCGGAAATGTGCCTTGCGGGGGCCATCCCACCACGATATGAGGTTCGCCGACGTAAAACCCCACCCTCAGGCCATGGCAGACATCGAATTCGAGTGCGGCCATTGTCAGCAACCCATGGTGGTTGACGCCGAGGGTGCTGGCCTCCAGATCCCTTGCCCCTCCTGCGGCAAGCAGGTCACGATCCCCCACTCCAAACCCCCCGCCGCAAAACAGGCCACCGCCCCGCCCCCCGCGACGCTCCCCGTCCTCCCACCCGCAGAGAAAAAGCCCCCCGCGCACAAAGAGAATAAGCCTCAGCCCGCCCACGCCCCTCCCTCCCCACCAAAGCAGACCCCCGGCGAACCCAAAGCCAATTCCCCAGACGATCCCGCGAAACGCACCGAACTCGACCAGACCCGCCACCGGCTCAACGAACTCAACGCGGAGGTCTCGCGGCTCAAGACACAGCTTGCCAAAACCCAGAAAGACCTCGACGCCTCCCGGGCAGACGTGCGCCGCATCGAGGATGAGGCCCGCCTCGCCAAGGAGAAGACCCTATCCGCCGAAGCCGCCTCGCTCGGAGACCGCGAAGCCCTACGCTCGAAGGTCGAGGCGGAACTCGACGGATTGCGGACCGAATCCAAGCGCCTGTCCGACGACCGCAACGCCCTCGCCGAGAAACTCAAGCTCGCCGAGCGCTCCGTCGCCGACGCCGAGGAACGTTCCCGCGAGGCCACCGCTGCGGCTGACGCGGCGCGCGCCTCCCTCGAAGCGATAGAGAAAACACTCGCGGATGCACGCGTCGCCACCGCCGCCAAGGATTCCCGGATCGCCGAACTCGAGACGCGCCTGCTGCGCGAATCGACGGACGCCGACGCAAAATCCCAGGCCCTCGCGGTCGAACTGGAGCAGGCGCGCGACCGGCTCGCCGCCGCCGAAAAGGACCTCGCCGACGCCCGCGAGGCGATCGCCACCCGCGAGGCGCGCATCGCCGAGATCGAGGCCGCCGCCACGCGCGATGCCGCATCGGCCCAGGAACAGATCCGAGGCCTGAACGCTGAACTCGATCAGTCCCGCGAGGCGCGCGCCACAATAGAGGCGGAACTCGATAGCCAGCGCGCCGCCGCCGCCGCCAAGGAATCCCGCATCGCCGAGATCGAGGCCAAGACCGCAGAAGATTCCGCCTCCGCCGCCGATCAGATCCGCCTCCTATCCTCCAGGCTAGACGAGGCCAACGCGACCATTGCGACCTCCCGGGCCGAACTCGCCACCGCCCGCGATGCCACCGCCGCACGCGAGGCGCGCATCGCCCAGATCGAGGCCGAGGGCAAGCGATCCGCCACCGCAGCCGCAGAACGCATCTCCGGACTGGAATCCGATCTCGGCGCGGCCCGGTCCCGAATCGCAGACCTCGATAAGCAACTCGCCGCACTCGATCGAGCCCGCGCGGAACTCGATGCCGCCCGCGCCGCGCAGGCACGTGAACTCGGCTCCCTCGAGAAATCCTCCGCCACCCTGCGATCCGAGTTCGACGCACTCCAGAAGTTCGCCGCACACCTCAATGCCGACCTCAACCGCGCCAGAGAGGATGCCGCCAAGAGCCGCCAGGAGCGCGACCTCATGCGCGCCGAGCGCGAGACCGCCCGCACCGAGGCCAATCGCCTCCGCCGGGAACTCCACGACGCGATCGACCGCGCCTCCAGGGCCGAGTCCCTCAGGGAACGCTTCGAGGAGGATCTCATCGAGGTCCAGACCCAGCTGGAGGGATTTGTCTCAGGAGACCAGAACCGCGAGAACCAGATCCTCAAGGGCATCATCGAGCGCCGCAACGCCGAGGCCCAGAAGGAACGTGAGGAACTCGTGCGCGGCCGGCGCAGGGTCCACTCATTGCGCCGATGGATCGCCGTGCTCCTATGGATCGCAGGCCTAGCCCTGATCGCCGCCATCATCGAGGCGGTCCTCCTCTGGGAGAAGTTCGCGCCGCACCCCTGACCTGAAACTCAGAACCACGGATATCGGGATACCGCAGATAATTCTTTATAATTAAGGCACTTGCAAATTCAGGGGCAGCCACCGAGAGCCTTCTCGCCCGCGTGGCGAGGGCGAGGAGGCGGCCCCATTTTGGACTGCGGCGTGGCAGCGCCGCTTTGGATTGCCCCGAACGACCCGGTGTGCTCCCGCTGCGAGATTCTCCAACAAGGCCCGACGCGCCCATCCAAAGCGGCGCTGCCACGCCGCAGTCCACATTGGCCCTCCGATCAATCCGAAGTTTCCACAGGAATGACTCGGCGTGTCAACGCGCCGCAGGCGACGCTAGCCTGAAACTTAGCCCCGACGACACATCACGGCAGCCCGACGGCCGGTATCGGTCGCGGCACCCCGTCCGCCTCGCTGGACTCGTACACCGCTTCCACCATCGCCATGGCCCGGACCCCATCCTCGAGCGAGGGCGCCAAGACCGCCTCGGAACCCTCGAGATGCCGCATCAGGTTGGCCATCGGCCCCGTGAAACCGTCCGGAAACCAGCGCCCAGCCAAACGCACCGCCTGCCACCGCGGCGTCGCGCCTTCCCGTAACTCGCAGACCTCCAGGCGATCGTCTTCCCCCTCGGGATAATTCAGCAGCATCCCCAGCTGTACCCAGACCGCGCCTCCCGAACCCTCCCACTTGATAAAACTCTCCTCGTGCCGGCGCCCGAACCGGTGCCCGTGGTTCGCCCCGATGGACACCCGCATCTCGGAGCCGTAGTCCAGATGGATCTGGCAGCGCGTGTCGGCGAGATTCGGCGCCGCGGGATGGCGCGACACCCGGGCCATCACCGCCCGAGGCTCGCCCAGCGTGCAGCGCGCCAGATCCAGATATTGCACGCTGTGGTACAGCACGCCAACGCGGGGCGCACCCTCCAGAAACGACCACAGGTGCCACGGCATGAAGCCCGTCACCCGCACCTCCATGTCGTGCACCGCCCCGATCGACCCGCCCGCCATCACCTCCCGAGCCCCAAGCACGCACGGCGCGGTCCTCAGCTGCAGATTCACCCCGGCGACCAGCCCGCGCCGCCGGCAGATCCCCGCGATCGCCATCGCCTCCCGCAGATCCCGCCCCAGCGGCTTCTGGATCAGCACCGCCGCGCCCGCCGGCAGGTGCTCCAGCACCGGCCCGATCGCCTCCGGCGGCACCGCCACGTCAAACACCGCGTCCGCCGGTGCCACCAGCGCCAGACGGTCCAGCCCCCGATACACCGTCTGGATCCCAAACTCTGCCGCCACCGCCTCCGCCCGCGCCGGATCAACGTCGAATAGCCCCGCGACAGGAAAACCCGCCTTCTCGTAGGCGGGCAGATGCGCGTCCCGCACGATGCCCCCCGCCCCGATCACCACGATCGGTCGCGGCTTGACCGGCATCGGCGCCCAAGGCTCGATCTGCATCAGGGCGCCCGCAGCGCGATGTGGACGATGTGCTCGGTCACCCGACTCACACCGAAGCTCCGCGTGATGCCCGCATCGTCCAGTGCCTGGCCCACGCCCTCCTGCAGCTCCCGCCAAACAACCGCCGCCAAAATCTTTGGCATCGTCACCTTGCCCAGCCGCCCGAGCGGTTGCCCATACTCGATGTCATCGTCCGTCACCCGGATCGGCACGAAAACCGTCGCTATCAGCGGCGTCCCCAGCATGGCCAACTCCTGATAGACAAAAACCCCGTCCTCCCGCACGTCCAGCCACAGCGAGGTGCGCTTCACGTCCAGCGGTGCGGCCGGCGAACGGGGCACGAACTCCAGCCGCTTCTTCAGAAACTCGTTGAGGCTCCCGTCCTGGAGTTGCACCTCGCGGAATGCCGAAGGGTCGCCCTCGATCTGCGGGTATTTCTGCGCGAACGCCACGATCGGTTCGACCAGCCCCACGTCGCCGTGGCTCGCCTTCTTGAGGGCGGTGAAGTCCTCCGGGATCTCGTACAGCAGGAGCCACACCGAGCTGTAGAAACCCAGCCCGCCGAGCCCGATGGCCAGATAGAAAAATGCGGAGGCCTTCAGGCGCAGCAACCGGCCGAGCCCGTGCATCGTGGAATAGAAGAAGAACATGATCGACATCACGATCACGATGACCGTGGCCGTGACGACGTTCGGCTTGATCGCGCTCTCCGGGACCTTGAGACGGTAATCGTCCCCGAGCGCCAGGCTCTCCGGGGCGATCGCGGGCTGCTTGGGCGCCTCGGCCTGCGACTCGGCCGGCGCGCCCATCGCGGGCTCCGCCGCCGCGATCCTCGCCCGCCACTTCTCGATCTGGGCGCTGATGTCCCCCTGACGCTCCGGGACCTCCGCGATCAGGGCCTCGCCCTCCTGGATCTTCTTCTCCACATCCCCGGCGCTGTACTGCGTCGATTCGTCGATCGTCTCGGCGACATAGGCATCCACCTGCTCCATCAATTTCGTCTTGCCCGACGCCATCTCCTGAAGCTCCGCCCGCCGCGCGTCCCAGGCCTCCCGCCCCGGCTTCAGGGTATCGCCGACCCCGGGCATCGTCACGATGGCCCTGTCCATCTCATCGATCGCCGCGGTCACATCGGCAAGCTGCAATCCTTCCGAGGTCGCCGGCGCAGCGGGAAGCTTCGCCTTGATCTTGCTCTTGTTGACGGTCTGCTTCTTCCCGGCGACATCGGTGATCATCACGACATTCGGCACGGGCTCCTCGATCGTCACGGCCTCGACCGCCTCATGCCTGCCGGGACCTGTCTCAAGCACCACCCACTGCCGGCCATCGCCGGGCGCGGCCGCTGGGGCCTCGCCCTCGGCCATCGGGGAGGCGGCATCCGCCGGCGCCGCCGTTTCCTGCCCGGACAGCGGGCCCGCAACCATCCCCGCCACCAAACAGGCGACCCATCGCGATCGACCCCGGGGGCTCACAAGCATTCCGAACAGATTCAATCCGAATGGGTTCATGGGGGAAAACGTTAGCGGCTCGCCCCTAAACGGACAGTTCTTTTTTTCCCAGCCGCGGCGGCACCCGGGGCGATGTTGCCGGAACTAGCAGCGGCGGCTTCGCCGCGGGCGCGAAAATGGTGACGCGGGGTGGTGCCGCTCCCGCCCAAGCGTCGACGCCATTCTCCCGGAGGAAGAGGAGGGGGAACAGCCGCCAGAAGGCATGCAGGGGCAAGAGCAACAGGCTCCCCAGATAGGGCAAGAAAGCCACGCCGCAGGACAGGCAGCCCACCGTCAGCGCCACCGAGGCCACCGCGAGTGCCAAGCACATCCGGAAACCCAG
>JAANMX010004828.1_pt1 | contig 10207 bp, 7 predicted proteins | sample 7279681 | NCBI WGS metagenome assembly JAANMX01 (sample SAMN14094542, study PRJNA606508) | bioreactor metagenome | isolation source: A lab-scale SPAN reactor treating ammonium-rich wastewater day 351 | place: Ireland: Galway | collected 2018-01-01
GGCGAGGGCATCTTCGTCGGCAACCGCACCAAGATCAAGGTCGTCAAGAACAAGGTCGCCCCGCCCTTCGCCGAGGCCGAGTTCGACATCCTCTACAACGAGGGCATCTCCCGCGAGGGCTCCCTCATCGACATGGGAATCGACCGCGGCGTCATCGAAAAACGCGGCGCATGGCTCTTCTTCGACGGCAACCAGCTCGCCCAGGGCCGCGATGCCGCCCGCGAGGAACTCAAGCGTAACCCGGAGGCCCGCCAGAAGATCGAGGGTCTCATCCGCGAGAAGATCTCCGGGACCCCCGCCGCCGCCGAGCCACCCGCAGAGAGTGCCGAAAGCCCCGAGCCGTAACCCCTCGCCACGCGCCCAAAATCTCGCGGCAGGACACGCGGGCGTTTGCCCGAGCCAGCATTGGAGTCCCTGCGGGTCCCCAGGCTCCAGCTTGGGAACCCCGTTGGACGATGCTCCCGCTCCGTGTTTCCCCGTGCCCAGCACCCACGAGGAACCGGAGCCATTTCTCTTGTCGGCTATCCGCTATTGAATCCGACCCCCGCCCCCGCTACCGTTCCCCGCTCTATGACCGGTCCCGAGACGCGACAGGGCTTTCTGGATTTCTTCCGGGAGAAGGGCCACACCATCGTGCCCTCCTCCAGCCTGATGCCCGACGCACCCAACCTGCTCTTCACCAACGCCGGGATGAACCAATTCGTCCCGATCTTCCTCGGCGAGCGGCAACCCGACGTGGATCGGTGGCCCGGCGCAATCGCGGGCCGCCCCACCCGCGCCGCAGACACCCAGAAGTGCATCCGCGCCGGCGGCAAACACAACGACCTCGAGGACGTCGGCCTCGACACCTACCACCAGACGTTCTTCGAGATGCTGGGCAATTGGTCCTTCGGGGACTACTTCAAGGCCGAGGCCATCGCCTGGGCCTGGGAACTCCTCGTCGATCGGTGGGGCTTCCCCCCGCGGCGGCTCTACGCCACCGTCTACGCGCCCAAACCCGGCGACCCCGCCGCCTTCGACCAGGAGGCCCACGACTGCTGGGCCGATCTCTTCTCCCGCGCCGGCCTCGACCCCAGGACCCACATCGTCGGCGGCAACAAGAAAGACAATTTCTGGATGATGGGCGACACCGGCCCCTGCGGGCCCTGCTCCGAGGTCCACGTCGACCTCACCGCCGACGGTGCCACGCGAGGCGGGCTCGTGAACGCCGGCGACCCGCGCTGCATCGAGATCTGGAACCTCGTCTTCATCCAGTTCAACGCGACCCCCGACGGCCGCTTCGATCCCCTTCCTTCCAAACACGTCGACACCGGCATGGGCTTCGAGCGGGTCTGCTCCATCGTGCAGGGCACCCGCGGGTTTCGCGACTTCGCCAGCGCCCGCATCTCAAATTATGAGACCGACATCTTCCGCCCACTGATCGCGCGCGTCGAGGCACTGAGCGGCAAGGCGTATCGCTCCACCCTCCCGAAGCCCGGCTCCCCCGGCGACGATCCCCAGGAAAGAACCGACGTCGCCATGCGCGTCATCGCCGACCACGTCCGCACCCTGGCCTTCGGCATCGGCGATGGCATCCTCCCCTCCAATGAGGGCCGCGGCTACGTCCTGCGCCGCATCCTGCGCCGCGCCGTCCGCTATGGCCGCCGCCTCGACATGCACGAGCCCTTCCTCCACAAGCTCGTCGCCGACGTCGCCGCCCAATTCGGCGATACCTTCCCCGAGGTGCGCCGCAAGGCCCCCGCCATCGAGCGCACCATCGCCGCCGAGGAAGAGAACTTCGGCGCCACCCTCGACCGCGGCATCGACCTGTTCCAGGCCGAGGTCGCGCGGCTCGCCCCGGGCGCCTCCATCTCCGGAGACTTCGCCTTCAAGCTCTACGACACTTACGGCTTCCCGCGCGACCTCACCGAGCTAATGGCCCGCGAGCAGGGCCTCGCGGTCGATGCCGCCGGCTTCGACCACCTCATGGATGCCCAGCGCGAACGCGCGCGCGCCGCACAGAAGAAAGAGGTCATCGAGGTCGCCGGGGCCGAGGATCTAGACGCCCCACCGACCCGCTTCGAGGGATTCGATTCCCTCGATCTCGAGACGCGCGTCCTCGTCGCCCGCGACCACCTCCTCATCACCGAGGCCACGCCCTGCTACGCGGAGATGGGCGGCCAGGTCGGCGATACCGCCATCGCAGAGATCGGCGCGCGCCGCATCGCCATCGAGGATACCCAACGCTCCGCCGCCGGAGTCATCCAGCATCGCCTCGCCGAGCCAGTCACCCTCGCCCCGGGCGCCAGCCTGCACCTCTCCGTCAACCGCCCCCGCCGCGCGCGCATCGAGGCCCACCATTCCGGCACCCACCTCCTCCATTGGGCCCTCCGCAAGGTCCTCGGCGATACCGTCGCGCAAAAAGGCTCCTACGTCGGCCCAGACCGCCTCCGCTTCGATTTCTCTCACCCGGAGGCCGTCAAGAATGACGATCTGTCCGAGATCGGGCGCCTCGTCCAAGAGAAAGTCGCCTCCGCCGACTCGGTCCGCTGGTACGAGCGCGCCTTCGACGAGGTCCGGGGCGACCGGACCATCCTCCAGTTCTTCGGGGAGAAGTACGGAGAGCGCGTCCGGGTCGTCGATATCGGCGGCTATTCCAAGGAGCTGTGCGGCGGCACCCACGTCCGCTCCACCGCCGACATCGGTTTCCTGAAAGTCATCTCCGAAGGCGCCATCGCCGCCGGCGTCCGCCGCATCGAGGCCGTCGCAGGACCCGCGCTCATCGACTACGTCGCGCACGAGCGCGCCAGGCAGGAGGAACGCCACGCCCAGTTGCTGAAAAAACGCGCCGATATCGCCGCGCTGCTCGACCTGCCCCAGAATGTCTCCCCGGCCGAAGCGTGGGCCGCCTTCTCCCGCCGCGACCAACAGCTCGCCCAGCTCGAGGAGGATGTCCGCGAGTGGGAGAAGGCGCGCCAGAAATCCGCCGCGGCCGAACTCCAGAAACATGCCGCCGCCACCGCCGCCAATCTCCTCGCGGCACATGGCCCCTCCGGTGCCATCGTTTCCGAGATCCCGGACGCCGACGGCAAGACCCTCCAGGCCATCGCCGATGCAATCCGCCCCAGATTCGATGGCCCCATCGTCCTCGGCGCCGCCTCCGGCGACCGCGTCGCCCTGCTCGCCGCAGTGCCGAATTCCAAGACATCCGCCCTCCAGGCCGGGAAGATCATCGCCGAGATCGCCCCCATCGTCGGAGGGCGCGGTGGCGGAAGACCCGACTTCGCCCAGGGCGGTGGCACCCTCCCCGCCAAACTCCCCGACGCGTTGCGCCGCGCCCGCGAACTGATAGGCTCATAGTGTGAAGGCTTCCCCTTTCGGACACCTCTGCCGCGATATCGACCTCATCGTCCGCGATATCCGCGCCGGTCGCATGGTCATCGTCGTCGATGACGAGGACCGAGAGAATGAGGGTGACCTCGTCATGGCCGCCGACAAGGCCTCCCCGCGCGCCATCAACTTCATGGCCACCCACGCGCGCGGCCTCATCTGCGTCCCCATCACCCGCGAGACCGCCGCCCGCCTCGACCTCAAACCCATGGTCCCCGGCCGCCGCGATGCCTTCGGCACCAATTTCACCGCGCCCGTCGACGCCGCCCGCGGCATCACCACCGGCATCAGCGCCTCCGACCGCGCCAAGGCCGTCCGCATCCTCGCCAGCCCGAAGTCCAGGGCCGATGACCTCGTCCAGCCAGGCCACATCTTCCCACTCGAGGCAAAACCCGGCGGCGTCCTCCAGCGAGCCGGTCACACCGAGGCCGCCGTCGATCTCGCCCGCCTCGCCGCCCTCCATCCCGCCGGCGTCATCTGCGAGATCATGAATCGCGACGGCACCATGGCTCGCCTCCCCGCGCTCAAAAAATTCGCCAGGGCCCACCGCCTCCGCATCTGCACCATCAGCGACCTCATCGAATACCGCCGCCGCAAGGAGCGCCTCGTGCTCCGCGAGGAGGTCGTGAAGCTCCCCACCGACTACGGCGACTTCGACCTCTACCTCTACCTCTCCCTCGTCGATGGCCAGCATCACCTCGCGCTCGTCAAGGGCGCCGTCGACGCCCCGGGCCCCGTCACCGTCCGCGTCCACAGCGAATGCCTCACCGGCGATGTCTTCGGATCCAGGCGCTGCGATTGCGGCAACCAGCTCCACGACGCCCTCCGCCACATCGAGGCCACCGGACGCGGCGTCCTCGTCTACATGCGCCAGGAGGGCCGCGGCATCGGCCTCCCCGCCAAAGTCCGAGCCTACAAGCTCCAGGAACAGGGCCTCGATACCGTCGAGGCAAACGAGAGACTCGGTTTCCCCGCCGACCTCCGCGAATACGGCATCGGCGCCCAGATCCTCCACGACCTCGGGGTCCGAAAGATCCGCCTCCTCACCAACAACCCCAAGAAGGTCGTCGGCCTAGAGGGCTACGGCCTCGAGATCATCGAACAGATCCCCATCCGAGTCCCCTCCAACCGCCACAACCGCCGATACCTCGCGACCAAGAAACGCAAGCTCGGGCATCTGCTCTAGGGAGTTTCAAGCTTCAAGTTTTAAGTTTCAAGCGCTTGAACCTTCAAACTTGAAACCTTAAACTATTTCAAAGGCACGACCAGCTTCACCGCCCCCACGCTCAGCAGCGTCTCCTTCTTCGTCTCCCTATCCTTCTGCATCATCGCGGAACAGACGTAATAATTGACGTACGCCAGCCCGCGCTCGGAGCCGCGCGTCTCACCGACATCCGCGTCCACCAGCATCCCCAGAGCCTTGAGATGCTCCTTGTCGCTGGGATTGCTCAACATGAGCCCCACGAACACCACGATCCCGATGATCCAGTTCCGCACTCAATCCTCCTGGCTGCCTGCGGGACTTTGCCAAGGCCCATGGGCCGCTAGCAAATAGAAATTCGTTTCCGCCCGCCCGCCTCGGGCCAAGGCGGTGCCGGGGCCCAAGCCCTCTTCGCGCGTAGAGCCTTGGAGTGCGGCGTTGAAGCGCCGCTTTGGATTGCCTCGCGCGGCCCGGCGCGCATTCGCGGCCTCCTTCGGCGGGCGACACGCGCGGATTTGGAGCGGCCCCAACGCCCTTGACGTCGCACGGGGAATCCTCAGAATTCCTCTAAAGCGCGATGGTCCCGTAGGCTGCCGCCCAGTGGGAGGGTCTGATTGGAATGGGCGGCCGCCGGCCACCGAGACCCGCGACACATTGCGAATGAACGATCCGGTCGTGAGCATTGGCGTTCCCGTCTTCAACGGCGCGAACTATCTGGCCGAGGCGATGGCGAGCCTCCTGGCCCAGACCTTCACCGATTTCGAGATCCTCGTCAGCGACAACGGCTCGACCGACGCCACGCCGGAGATCGCCCGCGCCTTCGCCGCGCGAGACCCGCGGGTCCGCTACGAGCGCCTCGAAAATAACATCGGCGCCGCCGCCAATCACAACCGGGTGCTCGAGCGCTCCCGCGGCAGATATTTCAAATTCGCGTCACACGACGATATCCATCTGCCGAATTTCCTCGAGAGGACCCTCGCCGCGCTCGAGGCGGATCCCGGGGCCGTGTTGGCTTATGGCCGGACGCGGATCATCGGCAAGGACGGACAGCCCCTGAAGGACGACATCTTCAGCGGGCGGCATACCGCGGGCTCGGCTTCGGCGGCCCGGAGATTCTACGACGTCGCCTACGTCCAGCACCAGTGTTTCCAGATCTTTGGGCTGATGCGCCGCGAGGCCGCCAGGCGTAGCGGGATGTTCCTTCCGATCATGTCGGCCGATCGCGTGCTCCTGGGGCGCATGGCGCTGCTGGGTCGCTTCATCGAGGTCCCCGAGGTCCTCTTCCTCAACCGATATCACCCGGCCATGTCCCGCAAGCTCATGAAACGGCGTTACGAGTACTCCCTCTGGTTCGATCCCGCGAATGCCGGCCGCGTGCCGCGCACCGCCTGGACCCTGTACCTCGAACACTGGCGCTCGGTCCTCTCCGCCAGGCTTGGCTGCCTCGACATGCTGGGCTGCCTCGGCGTCCTGCTCCGGTGGCCCTGGGCTCGCGCCCGATGGCGCCAGCTCCTGCTGGAGATCGTCGCCCCCCGCCGCGCGGCCGGCTGCTGACTCCCATGGGCATGAAAGTTGTCATCCTGGCGGGCGGACTCGGCTCGAGGCTGTGGGAGGAGACGACCCGTCGCCCGAAGCCCCTGGTCACCATCGCCGGCAGGCCGATCCTCTGGCATGTCATGATGTCCTACGCCACCGCCGGCTTCCGGGATTTTGTGGTCGCCACCGGCTACATGGGCGAACTGATCGAGAGATACTTCGCCAACCTTCAGGCCGGCGTCGCCCCGGGCGCGGAGGAGGCCAGGGACTGGCGCGTGAGCGTCGTGGATACCGGCCCTCAGACCAGCACCGGCGGGCGCATCAGACGGCTCGGGCACCTCTTGGATCGCGACACGTTCATGCTGGCCTGGTCCGACGGACTGGCCAACGTGGACCCCCGCACCACCCTCGAGTTCCACCGGGCGCACGGCCGGCTGGCAACCATCACCGCGGTACACCCCCCGCCCCGCTTCGGCCGACTGGCCCTCGACGGTGATCGCGTGACGGGCTACATGGAGAAACCGGTCGATCCCAACGACTGGATCAGCGGCGGACTATTCGTGCTCGAGCCCCAGGTGCTCGGATACATCGCGAGCGACCACACCGAATGGGAGCGCGAACCCCTCGGTCGACTGACGCGGGAGAACCAGCTCATGGCATTCCGGCACGAGGGTTTCTGGCAATGCATGGACACCGCGGCGGATCGGGACCGACTGGAGACCCTGTGGCGCTCCGGCGGGGCACCCTGGAGAACCTGGTAGCCATGCGGGTCCTCGTCACCGGCCATGCCGGCTACATCGGATCGTGCCTGATCCCGCGGCTGATCGCCTCGCGCCACGAGGTCACCGGCCTCGACACCCTCCTCTTCGCCGGGTCGACGCTCGGCGACCCCCCGCCGACGGTGCCGACCATCGTGCGGGACATCCGCGACACCACGGCTCAAGATCTCGAGGGGTTCGATGCCATCATCCATCTCGCCGGCCTCTCCAACGACCCCATGGGCGACATCGATCTCCCGCTCACCGACGAGATCAACCACCGCGCCACCGTCCGGCTCGCCCGCCTCGCCGCCGAATGCGGTGTCCGCCACTTCATCTATGCCTCGACCTGCAGCGTCTACGGCGCGGCCGGCGCGACGTGCACCGAGTCCTCCCCCTGCCATCCGGTGACCGCCTACGCGCGCGCCAAACTCGCCGCCGAAGCCGCCATCCTCGCTCTCGCCTCCCCATCCTTCGATCCCGTGGCACTGCGATTCGCCACCGCCTACGGCTTCTCGGGACGCATCCGGATGGATCTCGTGGTCAATAACCTGACGGCCTGGGCGGTGGCCACGGGCAAGGTCCACCTCAAGAGCGACGGCTCCGCGTGGCGCCCCCTCCTCGATGTCGGCGATGTCGCGGCCGCCATCCTGGCCGTCCTCCATGCGCCCGCTCCCGCCCTCGCGCAGCGGATCTTCAACGTCTGCGCCCCAGACGGAAACCATCGCGTCATCGATGTGGCCCGCCGCGTCGAGTCCCTCGTGCCCGGCTCCGCCGTCCATTTCTCCGGCGAGACCGGCCCGGACCCTCGCGACTATCGCGTGGACGGGCGCCTGTTCCTATCCACGTTTCCGGATTTCCGGCCGCGGGGCACCCTCGACTCCGGCATCTCGGGCCTCGTCCGCGCCCTCAGGCAATGGCCCGTGCGCGTCGAGGATTTCGAGGGGCCCCGGTTTCGGCGGGTCGACCACCTCCTCGCACAGAGGGCCGCCGGCCGCGTGGACGCGACTTTCCGCCCCGTGGGGCGCCCCGCCGCCTCATGAACCCGGACGACGCCATTTTCGAACGCATCGACCGCTGCCGCCTCTGCGGCTCGGAGCGACTCCAGGACGTCATCGACCTGGGCCATTCTCCCCTCGCCGATCAGTTGCTTCGCCCCGCCGATCTCGGCCGCCCCGAGCATCGCGTGCCGCTGACCGTCGCCTTCTGCCCCGATTGCTCGCTCCTCCAGCTCCGCGAGACCGTTCGCCCCGAACTGCTCTTCAATGAGCGATACCCCTACCATTCTTCCGTATCCCCGTCGCTGCGCTCCCACTTCGAGGCGTACGCGAATCGCCTGATCCCCTCCCTGCCCGCCGCCGCGTTCGTCGTCGAGGCCGGCAGCAACGACGGGTGTCTCCTGAAGCACTTCGCCGCGGCAGGCGCCCGCTGCCTCGGGATCGATCCCGCCCAGGGCCCCGACTCCGTGGCGCGGCGCGCCGGCATTCCCACAATGCGAGACTTTTTCGGCGAGGCCCTGGCGCGGGAGATCCGGGACGCGCATGGCCCTTGCGACCTCTTTCTGGCAAACAACGTGCTGGCGCACGTGGCCGACCTGCACGGATTTGTCCGGGGGATCGGCCTCCTCTTGAACGATGGGGGGACCGCCGTGCTCGAGGTGCCGCACGTCGTGCCGCTCATCGAGAGCCTCGAGTTCGATACGGTCTACCACCAGCACCTCTGCTACTTCTCCCTCGCCTCCCTGGACACGCTTTTCTCCAGGCATGGGTTGGCCCTATGCGACGCCGAGCCCCTTCCGGTCAACGGCGGCTCGCTCCGCCTCACCATCCGCCGCGCGGGGGAGCCCAGCCGAAGGCTGAACCTCCAGATCGAGGATGAGACGGCGCGCGGCGCCCTGGGATCGGCCTACTATCTCGATTTTGCGAAACGGGTCGGCGCCTTGCGCGAGCGGTTGCTGGACGCGTTGGCGTCATGCCGCGCGAGCGGATCAATCGCGGCCTACGGCGCCGCGGCAAAGGCCTGCACCCTCTTGCACTATTGCGGGATCGATCGGAATCTCATCGATTACGTCGTGGACCTGAACCCTCACAAACACGGGCTGTTCATGCCTGGCAATCGCCTGCCCATCCTCCCCGTCGAACGACTCCGGGAGGATCCCCCCGCCTTCCTCCTGATCCTTGCCTGGAACCTCGCGGAGGAGATCATGGCCCAACTGGCCGATCTCGCCGCCACCGGGACGCGGTTCATCATTCCGATACCGGAGCCCAGGATCCTCACGCGACACCAGGGGGACGACCCGGCATGAGTGGCGGGCATGCCCGCGCCGGGGCCGCGTGCCCGGCATGCGCATCCGCCGCCGCGGAACCCATCTTCGCGCTCCGCGGCATCCCCGTGCACGCCATCCTGACCCTCCGCACCCGTGCGAGCGCCGACGCATTCCCGACCGGCGACCTGGACCTCCTCGCCTGCCCGGCTTGCGGCCTCATCTGGAATCCCCTCTTTGACCCTTCCACGCAACGCTTCGGCCCAGACTACGAGGAGACCCAGGGCTTCTCGCCGCGATTCCAAGCTTTTCAGGCCTCGATGGCCTCGCGCCTCATCGCGCGCCATGGGCTGCGCGGAAAGCGCATCATCGAGATCGGCTGTGGCAAGGGCGATTTCCTCCGCCTCCTCTGCCGACTCGGCCACAATACCGGCATCGGCTTTGACCCCGCCTGGATACCTCGTGGCGATTCCCTGCCGGGCGCCGATTTCGTCGCGGAGAGCTATGGCCCAAAGCACGCCGGACTGAAGGCCGATCTCATCTGCTGCAACATGACCCTCGAGCACATCGCCGATCCGCTCGGTTTCCTCCGCATGATCCGGGCCAACGTCGATGCCACGGGCCGCCCGGTCCTGTTCTTCATGGTCCCCGATGCGACCCGCCTGTTGCGCGAGGCGGCCTTTTGGGACGTCTACTACGAGCACTGCAACTATTTCACCCCCGGTTCCCTCGCGAGGCTCTTCTCGCTCGCGGGCTTCGACGTCGAGTGGCTCGGCCTAGAATTCAGGGATCAATATGCCGCAATCGAGGCGCGCCCCGCCACCGCCGGGGGAAAGACCCTTTGCCCCGGGCCAGCGCATCCCGGCGATACCCTGTCCTTGGCCCACGGGTTCCGGGACCGCGTCGCGCTATCGGTGCGCTGCTGGAGGGACACGATCCGACGGTGGCGCGCCGGGGGCAAGCGCATCGCAGTATGGGGAGGCGGATCCAAGGCCGTCGCCTTCCTCGGCGCCCTCGGGCCAGACGCCCCGGCCGATGCGGTGATAGACATCAATCCCCACCGCCAAGGCTCCTGGCTAC
>JAANMX010004836.1_pt1 | contig 10196 bp, 2 predicted proteins | sample 7279681 | NCBI WGS metagenome assembly JAANMX01 (sample SAMN14094542, study PRJNA606508) | bioreactor metagenome | isolation source: A lab-scale SPAN reactor treating ammonium-rich wastewater day 351 | place: Ireland: Galway | collected 2018-01-01
GTTATCATTAACAGTCATCATGAGACAAATCGGGTGGACAGGACAACAGGACCTTTGAAGCCCCTTTTATTGATCAACCAACCGATGAACCAGAGATGAACTTATTCCGATTCTGTAAAACAAGCCTTGCAGGTTGCCTGGTTGTCCTGCTGGTGGCGGCCACCGCTGGATATGCAGGTGAGTTGCTGGTGGATGAAGAGTTTTCGGAATGGCCGGCATTTGCAATGGCTTTTCCATCAACACAAAGCCTGAAAGGGTGGCGCCTGTTCGGGTCAACAGGGAGCCAGGGATCGCTCAATCTCGTTCAGGAGGGCGGCAGGAAAATCCTCCGGATGGCTCGTTTGAATACGAGCGGGGATTGTGGGGTGGATCGTTGGGATTCGGACAAACGAGATCTGGTCGATCCCGGTGCACGGGTCTTCGTGAGGGTCTGGGCCAGGAAAACTTCCGCAGCTGCAGTCCTGCAAGTCAGCCTGCATGAATTCAATCGGACCACCTTCCTCGGGATCGACAACAGCCATCTCTTCGCACTGGATGATGATTTTGATGTATTCCTCTTTGAAGTGGCGCTGGGTTCGCAGACCAATGAAGTTTCTGTGGGACTTCGGCTCCAGGGGACAGGGTCTGCCGAAATCCTCCGTATCGAAGCCGGCGAGGTGAAACCCGCCTGGAAACATATCCGGGAGGATTTCAGCGGCTGGGATCCCTTAAATCTCCAACTTCCGGGGACCTGGGAAAAATCGGGATGGAGCCTGGAAGGAACAGGCGATGCAGCAGGCACATTCCTTCTCCAGGACACCCCACCGGAAAAATATCTGCGCCTCACCCATGCAAACCCGGCTGGATCACTAGTTGTAAGCCGGGTCGGAAGCGGGATCCTTGAAAAGCCATTGGTCTCCGAGGATTTCAGTGGCTGGAGCAGTTTTACCCAGTCACTGCCGGGTACTGCCATCCGGAATGGTTGGAGATTCTTCGGGGTTTCGGGAGCCGCGGGTTCCTATCAGCTTTTGTCTTCCGCCAATGGCCCTTATGTCAGGCTGACCTGGTCGAATGGAGTGGGAGATGCAGCCATGGACCGGGATGTCAGCAACCTGCGAGTGCCGGTCACCCCGGGAATGTCGATCCATTTCAAAGTGTGGGCACGCAGGGTCAGCGCCTCCGCCGGATTAAAAGCTTCACTGGCGGAATTCAACGCCAGTGAAGTCTATCTGGGGCGGGAAAACGATCATTCGTTTTCTTTAACAAATCAATTCACGATGTATGAATTCAATGTAGTGACCTCCCAGAATACAGCCGCCGTCAATCCTGCTTTTCGAGTAGCGGGCACCGGGAGCATCGATATCGCCCGAATAGAACTGACTTACAGGGACTCATCCGCCGCCCAGCTGGTTCGCATCTCCCCATCGAAGCCACTGGATTTTGCCATCAGCGCCCGAGCAGCCACTAACGGCACCCCATTGATTTTAACTCTGCAAGAATTTGGTCGAACCGATGGAGGGGTCCTTCGGTCTACGACACAAAGCATCAGTCTCACCGCTGACTACAGCGACAGGATTCTTTCGGTGACTCCCACCTCTCAAACACGCTGGGTGAATCCGATGATTGTCCTGGAATCAAGCGGGACAGTGGATATCCGCTCCATCACCCTCGCATCGAGCGGTGCTCCCGCCCCGGTAATTCTCCTCCCGCAGGGATGGACTCCCAATGCTGAGCCGGTTCTCTACTGGCGTTCCAATGCTCATCAGGCAGTCCGGATCCAATTGGCAACCGACATGCAGTTCCAGAACATCACCTGGGATTCGAATGAAGTTGTTCTGGGAGGCAATCACTACCGTCTGCCTCCAATGGCATCTGGCGACGTTCTGTTCGCACGATTGAGGAGCCTTGATTTCGAAGGGAACTGGTCCCTCTGGTCTGATCCCACAGTCATCCAATACCAACCCTTTGCCCAGTGCGAGACTTCTTCTGTGGGGCTTTATGATCTGTATCCGGTTCGTTCAATGCCGGCCATGGAGGCGCATGAACACCTTCATCTGGTCAGTGTTCTTCAAGGCCTTGCAAACCGTGAGGCTCCGAATCTGCTGGTGCGCTGGATGCAGGCAGATGATTACTGGCGTGGAAAACTGCAACAGCCGGGACGATTTCTCGAAACTGCCGAAATCGCCTCGATTCCTTCACTGGAGGCATTGCTCGAGAGATATGCTGGTGTTTACCAGGGCGTCGTCCTCTGGGATCCGTCAGTGCCAGCGACAAGCAATGTGGCATCGACTGTTGCTGGGGTCGATAATCTGCTGCCGATTCCATACCGGGATACAACAGGATCTCTTTACCGCCGCCTGGTTGCAGCTGGGCCTCAGCTGCCAGTCCGGGTCAATCTGGTCGGGAAATTTACAGGCAGCGGGATGATTCCTGACATCAATGAAAGCAGCTCCGGAAGTGCAAAGAATGACGCTTACCGTTGGGCCATTAAGCGCTACCTGGAAACCGGCCTCTGCAATCCAGCACGGATGGGCTACACAATAGATTCCTTCTGGACCAGCCATCCGGAATATGGGGGCGACTATTCCAACAGCGCACTGACAAACCATGATTTCATCATCCGGCACAAGGGGTTTTTCTGGGACCTGAGCGTGTGGGGTGATGAAAAACCGAATGATGATCCCGGCCAGCCGCTGCAAACGGATCTGACCACTCTCAAAAGGCTGTTCGCTGCAGCCGCATCGCAATCCAATCAGCAGATTATCCATGTCGCCGGTTTTACACCCTGGGCCTGGAAATACTGCAATGAGCTCTACAGCCATGGCGGAACAAGCACGCCCTTTGGAAAGCATGGAGGTGTTGAGACTGAATGGGAAACTGTGCGCATCCTGTCGAGCTACAATGCCTTTATCGATGCGGATGCCATTGGCCTGGTGGGGCTTTCCAATGCATCCTTTTACGACCACATGCCCCGTCCGGAAAGATTCAACTTCTCGCCTCCCCCACAACTGGAGGATATGCAGTCATCCGGTTATATCAGTGCCGCCGGTGAAGCCGTTCCGCGCACCTACTGGATCAACTACATTGGCGATTATGACTCGGCCGCATGGATGACGACACAGCTGCCATCGAAATGGGACCACTTCAGGCGGAATGATCTGATTCATTCCTGGGGGTGGGGTCCACAGCTGATGGAACGCGGGATGCCGATTTTCGATGAATATCTGCGAACCTGCACTCCGCGTGATCCGGTATGGGCCTCGGATAATGGAGCAGGCTATCTCAATCCAACACAGCTGTTCACTCCCCGCAATCCATCCGGCCTGGGCAGTGGAACAGCAACCTGGCAGAACCACTGCCGCAGGTGGTTTCAAAGCCTCGGAATCCGCCAATCAGGATTTGTTATCGATGGTGGCGGACCGAACTTCACACACGCCCAGCAGGCCATCTATGAACCCTTTTCCGGTGATGGACTGGTCACACACACTCAGTTCAGGGCAGGTGAATACCCACACATGATCGGCTCGATGCCGGTTGTTGGCATGGCGGATGGTGGTTTGAATGCTTCTCCTCAAAATGCAGCATCCCAGATCGCCAATCTGGCAAGTTCCGGTGGGCGCCATTTTCTTCCTGTCCGAAGCATCCTGAAGGATCCTGGTTACTACTATGAACTGAACCGCGCACTCCAGAGGAATCATGCCTCGATCCTGCCAGCGCTTCTTGATCCGAACTGGTTCTTTTATCTGATGCGCCATTTCCTGGGGGGAGACAATTCGGCGCGGGCCTTTTTCCTCGCCGATACCATCCCATCGGAAGTCATCCAGGGTCGCACCTATCAGGCAAGGGCCTGGCTTCGCAACATCGGCTGGGACAGCTGGGATTCCTCAGAGGGCATGGGTTATCGATTGGCAGTCAATCTGTCTGATTCCATTAATTTCACGGACTCCCAACTCATAGCGATTGGCGGAGTCCTTGCACCGGGCAAGATGGCTGAACTGCAATTCCAGTTTGAAGTTCCCTCTGAGGAGGGGCGAAAGTATCTTCTGATGGATGTCGTCGATCCATCCGGAAATCGGTTTGGAGAAAAGGGAAACCCATTCCTGATTCGTGAAGTTGCCCTGATCGGCGAACCTGTCGGTGTCTCCAACTGGCCCGAATATTGAGATCCAGAGCGGCTGCACCCGGGTCTGGATCCCTCTCACCGGACAGTCGGCACCCATCTGAAACTTCGGCTGCGCAGCCTTACTCGATGAAACCGTGGTATCGCCCCAGGTAATAAGGGAGCAGGTAAAAGGTCCCTTCATGTTCGGAGAGGCCAGAGCCTTCCGGGCCTTCGAGGGCATCCAGAGCGAAACCATCGCGGTCCTGTCTCACATGGCCGCGTTCATCGATCGGGAGCGATTTTCCATCGACACGAGACCAGCCGATGCCGGGCTGCACTCCGGGGCTTGGATCCAGCTGGATGTCGTAACGGTGGCTGTTGTTCGCTTCCCAGGCGATCAAATCCAGCGGCAGGACGCACAGTGTGTCGATGACATCGGCATGAGCATATTCGAGCGGCCTGTATTTGCGCAGCATGGATTCGCGAATATCTGGATTTTCCTCAAAGGCATTGTCGAAGTGCCCCTGTGCATCCAGATCGATAAAATGCTTTGCACAGGCAGCATAAGCCAGGCTCCAGAAAGGATTTTTCTGCTTGCTGACATAAAGCCAGAAATGCTCCAGGCTCTGGCGGTAAAGCAGCAGCAGTTCCGGATCTTTTTCATACAGCATCAGGGTGTAGTAGCTCTCCAGCCCCAGGTCATTATCCCAGGAGGCGATCATTTCCGGTGGAAAGGTGATTCTCGGAACCAGTGTATTGATGTGATAGTGATATTTATCCCGCAACTCGGCTGCGACAGCGGCGTATTTCGGATCACCGGTGACGTGCTCAGCCACTGCAAGGAAGCTCAGGATCATCAGAGAATTCAATCCGCGCTGCTCCCACCCATCGATGGCAAGGAGATAGTCCGGTCCGAACCGTCCCCAGCGGGTGGGTTCGCCATCATGGTCGATCAGATTGAAGCCATTGCGGATCAGGTGGTCTGTGATCTCCCGGATAACCTCGCGTGCGGGTGATTTTTCTTCTTCGGTTTGAGCCACAAGGTCATAATAGATTGCATAAAAGAAGTAGTGTGCTGCGAGCTCATCGGAGCTGGTATCACACTTCCAGTAGTATTTGCCATCCTCGCTTTTGACAAAACGCGGAGTGATCAGCTTCCAGAATGGATCAGACTTCCGGGATTCCTGGTTGTATCGATCGCCATAGATTTCATTGACCGGCTCCGGCCAGTCAACCGGGATCAAAACCCGGGCCGGAAAGCCACGCATTGATTCCGGAACAATATCCACCAGACGCTTGCAGGCCAGAAAGCAGCGTTGCGCCAGGGCCTTGTCAGCCGGGTCCCGGGTGACCGCGAACCGGAAGGCCATGGCTGCGCCATGCAGGGCTGTGTAGCCGCCATCATTGTCGGTGATTTTCGGGTACCAGCTTGAAACATCCCCCTTTTTCCTCAATGCGCAGTCGGTGACATAACCATCGCGGTTGTGGCGCGCCTCTACCTGGTCGAGGAAGAAGGCTGCTTTCTTTTCGAATGAATACTGTTGTCTTTCGATGCGGCTCACACCTTTGGGAGTTGCGATCCATGCCGTGCCGCTGGAATCCACCACAATGGAGTTGACATGGTCATCCGGAAGCCATCTCTCGGATGCGCGATACCGCCAGCGATCGCCTTCGTAACGCATCGCGCCTCGTATCGTGCCGAACCAGACTTCCCCATTGACCCCGAGGCAGGCACAGGTGAAATGGCCATAAGGCAGGCCTTCCGCGCCGGTGAACAGTTTCCATTCGTTATTCTGCAGTGTGCCAACGCCTTCACGCGAGCCAAACCAGAGATTGCCCCTCCGGTCGAGCACCAGCGCAGCCACTTCCTTTGGGGCCCAGGAGTAAGAGTCATCTGCAGGGTACGCATGAGAAAAAAGCCCGGAAGATTCATCCTTGATGAACAGCCCTTGCGCAGTGCCAAAAGCAACTAAATCCCCGCCCGGTTTCCTTGCCCATGACATGATGTCCAACGGAGTGGCAGCAGGCGGTTCAGACTTGATCTCAGATGGATCGGGTTTGTCCAGGCTGGATACATCGCCTGGAGGATCCTGCCTCTGCCAGGCCTCATCTCTGAAAACCATCCAGGCTGCTTTTTCTTGATCGGTCTTCAGGCGTATCCAGGGAATCTCGTTCTGGTCAAGCCGGACCAGGTCGATATCGATCACAGCCCCCAATTCATTTCCAAGGTGGCCGGGGATCTCACTTCCCAGATAATAGGCAGTCCTGACATCCTGGGGAAACACTTCATTGATAATGGAGGATTCACCCAGAGTCGCTCCGAGCAGAATACTTCCCAAAATCAGCCAGCTGCCCATATCCAATCCTCCTGAATCACTTCGAAATCCTTTTATCAATCGGCAACCTTATCACAGGCATGATCAAATCGGATCCTTTAATTGAATTTTGATTTCCTTGTTACCCGGCTCGGTCAATGATATCTTTCAGGAAAGACTCAAAATGTCTGACCTGCACTATGTAAACCGGTTTTCTAAAGGATGGGCTGATGTTTTTATCGCGTTTTATTTCATGCAATCATCGTAAAATACTTCTGGTCCGATTCGGTTTCATGTCGATCATTCTGCTACCGCATCACTGCCAGGCTCAGGCAGTCATCAATGAATTCATGGCAACACCCACCGATCGTGGGTTGCATTGGGAGGGAGACATTCCTTCGCTTGGAAGCGGCATCGCCTGGACAAGCCTGGAATTCGATGACAGTGAATGGCCGGGCGGAATGACCCCATTGGGTTTTGGATATTCCGGGCTGGCCACCACTGTGCAGATGGTCAATTTAACTCCCTCGGTTTATCTGCGCACCATCTTCACTGTCTCGGAAACCACGGCTCTGCGCACGGACCTGCTCCGCTTGCAGGTCGATTTCGATGATGGCTTCATTGCCTATCTCAATGGAGTCGAGATCGCACGGAAAGCACTGGGGAAGCCAGGAGGTTTCATTTTTTTCGACCAGCCGGCATACATGGAGCACCAGGCGGGCAGCCCGATGACCTTTCTGATCTCCAATGCGATGAATTATCTGAAAGCCGGAGATAATGTGCTGGCCATTCAAGCCCACAACCGTGCATCGTCCAATCCTGACCTCAAGATTCATGCCCTGCTGGATATCTCCACTGCGCCATCGGTATCGATGGTGAATGCTGCCAGCACCTGGAAATACCATATCGGTTTGACCGAGCCATCGGGTGGCATCCCGAAACAGGGCGGATTTGATTCTGACTGGAAACTGGCCTGGGCCCGTTTGGATTATGATGCCGAGGGATGGCCAATTGGACGCGGAGGGTTCGGATACGGCGATAACGATGACACAACAGTCCTCAACATCTCCGGTTCGGCTGCTTCGATCTACACACGGATTATCTTTGATGTTTCGGAAGAACTGCTGGCGGCAAACAGCCCATTGAATTTGTTTGCTGATTACGATGATGGCTTTGCCGCTTATCTGAACGGGGTCGAGGTGGCGCGGCGCAACCTGGGAACTCCAGGTGTTTTTGTCGGCTTTGATCAGATGGCCACCAGTTCGAGAGAAGCCGGTGAGCCTGAAGTGATTCCACTGGGAAATGCCGCCAGCCTTCTCACACCCGGAAAAAATATCCTAGCGGTTCAGGGGCACAACTTTGGCCTGAACAGCACTGACTTTTCCTTGAAAATGGATTTGATGGCAGGCGATGTCTGGCTGGCAAAGAAGGACCAGTTCTGGAGCTACTACATCGGTATGCGCGAACCTGCCGGGAGCTCTCCTCCGATAGAGACTGATTTCTCAGACTGGGTAGAGATTCTCAATTCGAGCGCCGCACCCATCAACCTCGCAGGCTGGTCATTAACTGACGACAGGACTGAAAAAGACAAGTTTGTGTTCCCCGATATTTCACTCGATCCCGGGCAGGTTGTCGTTGTCCTGGCATCCGGCTTGAAAGATGCGACAGGCACTTCCGATTCTCTTCATGCCGGATTCGAGCTGAGTGGGGATGGGGAATACCTTGGGTTGTACAACAATGCCTCTCCGCGCCAGGCAGCCGATGAAATATTCCCGGCCTATCCACCCCAGTCAAAATTTCATTCCTACGCCCGTCTTTCGCCCGCAGGGCCATTCCGTTACACAGATATCCCTTCTCCAGGGAACCCGGCCATCCTCGGAAACACGTATGAGACAATATTGCCATCCCCGGAATTCAGCCTGGCACATGGGATTTATGCCACCTCTCAGACCCTGATCCTTTCGTGTGCTGCAGCAGGTGCGGAAATCCGTTACACAACCGATGGCTCGGAGCCAACCTGGACTCACGGGAAACGCTATGAAGGCCCCCTCCAATTGACGAAGAATACAGTCCTACGCACTCGCAGCCTGCTTGAAGGGCATATTCCTTCGAAGGTTGCCACCAGAACCTACCTCTTCACATTGATGACGAGCGGCCTTGTGGAAATCCCGGACCGTGATTTTGTAGTCATGATCGGATATGTCAACCAGAATCCAACGACCCTTGTCGGTCCGATGACGAATGCTTATCCAACTGAACTGGTTTCAGGCTCGGCTCTCGGACAGACCTTTGTCGCACCCCAGCCCTTCAATCGAATCGGATCTTCAAATCCGACCTGGTTTACAACCACAGCCTCTTTCCGGTTGAGCCTGTACGACAAACCTGAGGGAACACGGCTGGCGACCCGTGTGATAGTCAATGCAGTGGATAATGCAACCAATTACCTTGAATTCCCGGTTCAGCCTGCGGGATCTTATTATCTTGAAATCTCCGAAGTCTCCGGGGGGCAGGTTGGATGGTGGGGTGAATCGAGTGATATCTATCCCCTCGGAGCACCCTATCGGCGTTTTGTACCGAGTCCGGGAAGTTTTGAAGCACTGAGCGCCATACCGGCGATCTCTGTAGTCTCCGACTGGGGCAGAAACCTGTTCGAGCCTTTCGGAACCCTGGCTATCAACGGGGGATCCTACGCCTCGGGAAAATGGGAGCCGGCTGGCCTGGATGACTCCAATCATATCATCATGCACGGGCGTGCTTATGAGCGTCCGATTTCGGTGGAGTATATCCCCCCTGCACCTGAAGGCGGATTCCAGGTGGATTGCGGAATGCGGCCTGGGCGGAGCGATGTGTGGCGGCCTGGGCTGCGCCGCACCGATGGCCCGTGGCTGGGTGTCGCAGAGAAATTGACTTTTCGTTTTTACTTTCGCGGAGACTATGGCCCCAAGGAGCTGGAGTATCCCCTTTTCCCGGATAATCCGGTCCAGCGATTCGATGTCCTGGCGATTCGCTCCGGCAACGATACCGATTACAAAAATCCCTTCGTGAAAGAGCAGTTCACATTCCGGATACTCAAGAATTGCGGGCAGGTTGCCCCACACTGCCGCACAGTCAACATCTTTATCAATGGGGAGTTTAAGAACTACTACTCACTGACAGAGGGCCTGGATGAAGCTTTTTTTCAGGAACATTTCGGGAGCGCCAACTCCTGGGATGTCATCCGATCACAAGTTCCCTTGACCTTTCAGCCGACGCTTGAGCTGGCGCATGGAGACTATGCCGCCTGGGATGATCTCTTCATGTTCCTAAAAGGCAGAAACCTGGCGGATTATTCGCTCTACCAGGAAGCGGTCAAAAAAGTCGATGTCACAGGTTTTATCGACTACCTCCTGGTAAACCTGTATTCCGCCAACCAGGACTGGCCCTGGAATAACTGGACTGCAGCACGAGAGCGGGTTCCTGATGGCAGATTCCGTTTCTTCGAGTGGGACTCGGATATCAGCTTTCTCAAGAGTCCAGGAGTCACCACCCGGAGCATCGACAAACTCGAAGGAGAGAGCAACCACATCCCGGTTCTGTACCGCGCACTGAAAGCAAGCCCGGAATTCAAACTGCTGTTTGCAGACCGGATCCAGAAGCATTTTTTTAACAATGGGGCTCTGAGCAAATCGAAGCTCACTGAAACATTCCAGGTGCTGCGTGCCGATGTCGAAGACATGATCGCCCAGGTGTATGGGGGTGAACCATTCGACACCTATATCCTTGACACCTGGATTCCGCAGCGCCAGGAGATCCTCATCCAG
>JAANMX010004837.1_pt1 | contig 10195 bp, 12 predicted proteins | sample 7279681 | NCBI WGS metagenome assembly JAANMX01 (sample SAMN14094542, study PRJNA606508) | bioreactor metagenome | isolation source: A lab-scale SPAN reactor treating ammonium-rich wastewater day 351 | place: Ireland: Galway | collected 2018-01-01
AAAGGCGCTTTCGGCTCTGAAATGCCGATTATTTTTCACATCATGAAAACCCGCCTGCCGGTACGCCGTCCGCCGGCTTCAAGTCCGACAGGCTGCTAGTCAGGGGCAACCACGGGTCTCCGCCAGGCACCGATCGGCGCAGGCCATACCACGAGAACAGCGGAAGGCCGAACAGCAGCATGAGGTCCAGGTACTGGACGAACCGCAAGGCATAGGCGGGCACGCTCGACAAGTCGGCGGTGCCTCAGCCGACGGTAAAGCTGAAGTCCCCCGTCATCGGGTGATTATCCGGCCCGACGGCGCGGTACTGTACGCGATAAGTACCGGCTTCCAGCGGATGATGCAGCTTGGCGCGCAACGTCTTGCCGATGACCTCGATCTCCAGATGCTCGATCGGCATGGTCGAGTTGCCGTGGATCATTGCCAGCTCCAGGCGTGAAGCACGCGGCACGAGCGTCTCGTTGAACATGAGGTCGATCTGCTGAGGAGACGCCACGACCGCATTGGCCGCCGGCGTGGACTGAACCAATGTGGCGTGCGCATAGGCGAACGAGGCCGACAGGAGGCTGACCGCGAGGCCGATGCCGAGTGTAAAAGAGCGAATGGCGCGAGTGCTGATGTTGCTCATAGTTGTTCTCCGTTATGGGTTACCTAGAATCAATACGCGAAAACTTCTCGTCGCATCGACTGTGGAGGCTTAGCGGATACCGGCCGAGCATGGTGCCCGACGGCACCGACGCCGAATTGCCGCTGTACTGGCTCGCAGAGCCGAGCCGCTTATGCCGTGCCTCCGCGGGCTGCTTACTGCGATCCGGGGTACGACTGGTACACGCTGGTGCTTCCATCGGCCTGTACCAGCAGCACGTCGTAGGCCATCACGCGGTTGCCGTAGACCGGTCCGTCCATACCCGGCGATCCCAAAGGCATGCCGGGCACGGCCAGGCCAACCGCCTTCGGCTTCTCCCTGAGCAGACGCTGGATGTCGGCTGCCGGCACATGACCCTCGATCACGTAGCCATTGATCTTGGCCGTATGACAGGAGCCCAGCTTTGCTGGGATGCCGAGGCGCGCGCGTGCGCCGGTGTTTCCTGTGTTGAAGACGCGCACAGTGATGCCCGCTTCCTTCAGGTGATCCACCCACACCTTGCAGCAGCCGCAGTAGGGATCTTTCCAGACGTCGGCGACCAGCTCGGAGGCTGCCGCCATACCTGTGACAGCCATGGCCAGCAGAACCACGACTGCTGACAAGTGACGGTGCTTTGTGCTTGAACTTTTCATGTTCGACGACTTTGCTACGGATCTCGGATTCGGTGACCACATGCTTTGGATATGCGGAATCATCGCCATGGTCCTGCTCGGAGCATGCAGAGCCGCCACTGTCAGACAGGTGACCCGTTCATTACATTCCCGTCATGAAAATGACGCCGTTTTTTGGGTCGGTCTGAGCGTGTGCAGATGAGCGTCGCTGGCGCCGTGAAGTGGGCTCGATCTGGTGGTCACCTCCCGTTATCAGGGGGCGGGTATAGACTCGCTCCGAGTTCTCACGGAGATCGTGATGTCCACTTCGCACGGAAAGCACGAGAACGCCCAGCCGCAACATCAGGGCCACTATGGCCGTTTGCTGTTGATGATGGCGCTCTCCTTCTTGGCCATGTACGCCTTGATGTATTCCATGGTCGATCAGTGGGCCAATGTCTACAACAACATCAATCAGTTCTACATGGCAGGCCTGATGGCCTCTCCCATGCTGCTCATTGAGTTGTGGCTCATGTCCGGAATGTACCCGGATCGTCGGCGAAACCTGATCCTTGCCGGCGCGGCGGTGGTATTCATGCTGTTCTGTTGGTGGGGCATTCGCAGCCAGGCTGCCGTCACAGACCGGCAGTTCATACGCTCCATGATTCCGCATCACGCGGGAGCGATCCTGATGTGTGAGGAGAACCGCCTCGAGGATCCCGAACTGGCCAAGCTATGCCAGGACATCATTGCCTCCCAAACGCAGGAGATCGCTCAGATGAAGCAGTTGCTCTCAGAGCGTTCCCGTTAACGCTGCTTCGCCTTCATCTTCGCCTTGGCGCCAGCCATGCTCCTTCCAAGGTTGGCGTCTATGGAGCAAAAATACCCCGCTCCCGTCGATCGGTGGAGCGGGGTATTTGACGTCTAACCGTCTGGCTGTTATTTCGCTGCCGCCTCAGCTTCATGGAGCTTTGCAAGCGCCTCGTACTCTGCGGCGGTCTCTTCCTGGAGCTTGGTCAGCCGGTCACAGTGCCGTGCCATCGACTGCCCCGTGGCAGCTCCAGACTTGAACTTCTGGTGGTCGTGCCGATAGGTGTTGCGCATCGCCTTGTGCTTCTCGGCTTCAGCCAGCGCGTCGCCGGCCAGCGTGCGGTAGTACGCGGCGATGGCCAGATGATTCTCCGGCTTGTCCGCCATATCGTTGAGCAGCTTCACGATCGGTTCTTCGGTGGGCTGCTGCGCGTAGACCGGAACGGCTACTGCGAACATCGCACACAACAAAATGACCCACGACGCTTTGATGGATTTCATGATAATCTCCTGGTGGCTGAGGGGAGGAACGCCCGATATCAGCCTAGGAAGGGCCTGCTTTCAGCTGAATGACCCAGGCATTACATTTGCGTAATCACCTTGTCACTTCTTGAACGCGAACAGAGTGGCATCCGAAGTGGCACTTTCTTCCGGTAGGACCTTCCTCCAGTGCCGGCGTCGTATTACGAGGAGATTGCGGCATCGTAATGTCGGGGTCATGCCATCGACAGCTTGCCGCACGTACAGTGGACGAACGAACCGACCACGCACGCGGGTCGGTTTCTTCGTGAGCGCGTTGCGCTCATCGGTTCCCGAGGGGAACCGCCGCCTACTTATCGGAGGTTGTCATGAAGCAGCACTATCGTCGGCCGTCACTTGTCATGGTCTGCATCCTGGGTGTCGCGCTCGCTGGCGCGGCACTGGCTGATGATGACATGCACAAGAAGGATGCCATGCCAGGCGCCATGGGGCAGCAGCCCGCCAGCACCCCGGCGGCACCTCACGCTCCAGCGGCGCACCCTACCGATCCGAAGTCCCCTGCTTCTCAGAATGCGCCCGCAACGCCCGATGCCATGGCCACGCACATGGAGGAGATGGCAGCCATGATGCGCGAACGGGGGCAAGCCATGGAGGCCATGGGCCGACAGATGCAGGAAGGCAGCATGCAGATGCATCAGCAGGCCATGGCGATGAAGGCTGGCGATGCCTCCGCGCATAAGGACATGGACATGCCCGCCACGATGCAGCACATGCAGCAGATGAAGGAGGACATGGAGCACTGCGAGATGCAGATGCAGAAGGTCGACGCCACCATGCAGAAGATGGATTCGAGCATGGGCGGGGGCATGGCCAAGAAGAAGATGGGCCATATGTAGCGGAGGCCGCCGCGGTGCTGACGGAAGGCTTCGTGGGGTGGAAGCGAGTCGCCGCCCTGGCCACGCTGGCGATGCTGCTGGCTCATGGAGCGGCCGGCGCTCAGTCGGCTGCTGATCCACACGCAGCCCATCCGCCAGACAAGACCGGCGGCACGACGGCTGCGCAGCCGGACGCTGCCGGCACGTCATCGGCCCGGGACAGCGGCTCGATGGCTGGTATGCCGATGGGCACCACGCCGCCGGCTGGCGCGCCGATGGGCGATGACGATCACGCCGCGCATCATCCGGACAAGGCCGGAAGCATGGCGGTACCGCAGCCGGCGCCAGCCGATGGCATGCCGGCGCAAAGCAGCAGCCCGATGAACGGCATGCCGACGAGCGCCACACCGCCGGCTGACGCATCGGCGGGCGATGACGATCACGCCGCGCATCACCCGGACGCGACTGCCAGCATGCCGGCTTCGAGTGGTGCATCGATGGCCGGTTCCATGGGCGGCATGATGGACGACATGATGCGCGGCTGCCGCGGAGACGAGTGCGGTCGGGATCGGCGCCTCAACAAGCTGCTGTATCCGCAGCTGATGGCGCTGCCGGATCTACCGCCGGAGCGGCGCGCGAGCGTTGAGCAGCTCGCCCACCACCGGATGCACGAAGGGATCCAGCTATTGGCGTCCCTGTCGTCGGAGGCGTCGCACGCGGTCCAGCGCAACGACTACGGCGGCCTGCAGGAAGCATCCGACCGCATGCGCGTGGCCTGGGGCGAATTCGACAGCGGCTTGTCGGCCTACCGCGCACTGGCCGAAGGACAGGCGCCGCGGGGGATCGCGCTGGCGTGGTTCCGGCGCGAGATGAACCTGACCGATCCCCTGACCACGGCCCCGGCGCACGGCGTCTTCGGCCTGTCGGGCTTCCACTACTTCACGATGGCGTTGCTGCTGGCCTTTGCGCTGCTGGCCGCCTGGATGTACGTGGCGCGAACCCGACGCACGAATGCGGTCCTCGCCACGTTGCGCACCGGGGCACCGGTGCCTCCGGCCCCCGCCGCTGCGCCTCGTTCCGGTGTGGCGCCGGCCCCCGCGGCGCCCGTGTCTCCGGGCGTGCCGGCCGAGGGCGAGCCGCAGGCACGCGCACCCGTGTCCACCATGGGCGGCTGGGTGGGCAAGCTGCGGGTCGCACGCGTCTTCCAGGAGACGCCCAAGGTCAAGACGTTTCGGCTGGCGCCAGTGGAGGGCGTGGGTGCGCTGCCGTTCGAGTTCGAGCCCGGCCAGTTCCTCACGCTTTCGGTGCATTCAGGCGGGAACCAGGTCAAGCGCTCGTATTCGATCGCTTCATCGCCATGCTGCCACGGCTGGTGCGACCTGACGGTCAAGCACGAAAGCGGCGGCATCGTCTCGGGTTACCTGCACGAGCAGGTGAAGGAAGGCGATCTCCTCGATGCGTCCGGCCCCTACGGCCGCTTCACCTTCCGCGGCGTCGAGTCCGACAGTGTCGTGTTCCTGGGCGGCGGCGTCGGCATCACGCCGCTGATGAGTTCCATCCGCTACCTGACCGACCAGAGCTGGAACGGCCGGATCGACCTGGTCTACGCCTGCAAGGACCTGGAAAGTGTGATCTTCCGCGACGAGCTGAACCAACTCGCCCGCCGGCATCCGAACCTGCATGTGTCCATCGTGCTGAGCGACGAGTCATCGGCGGCATGGACCGGCCCGCGTGGGTTCATCACCGCCGAACTGCTGGGGCAGATTCCGCAGATCCGTTCGCGCCGCATCCACTTGTGCGGTCCGCCGGTGATGATGGACGCGGTCCGCAACGAACTGGGCAAGCTGGGCATCGACCTGGCGTCGGTTCATTCCGAGCTGTTCCTGAGCCCCTCCAGGACAGTGCCTCCCGGCCCGGAGGTGTCGGCGGGCGACACGGCGACGGCCGTCACCTGCAGCTTCGAGCGGTCCGGAAAAAAGGCGCCGCTGGCGGCCGGCCAGACCGTTCTCGAGGCCGCCGAAGAGGTCGGCGTTCCGATCGAATATGCCTGCCGGCAGGGTTACTGCGGCCTCTGCAAGATCAAGCTGCTGTCGGGCGAGGTCACCATGGACGTGGACGACAGCCTGACGCCACTCGATCGTTCCTCGGGCGTGATCCTGGCCTGCCAGGCGAAAGCGTCGGCCGATATCTCGGTGGATGCGTAGATGCGCAACCAGGATCGCATCATCGCGACGATCATCTTCTCGATGCTGGTGGTCCTGTGGCTGGGTTTCCTGGTGCACCGCTCTTCCTTCTTCGCCGGAAGCCTCCTGGGTGGCGTGTTCGGCGTCGTAGGCGCGGCGTTCATGCTCGTCCCGCTCACCTACACCGTAATCAAGCGCAGCGCTACGCTGCGCCGCGCATTCACCAGGAAGCATGGCTTCGGCGCATTGCTGCAGGCGCACGTCTATTTCGGCTTGGTAGGCGCGCTGTTGGCCATCCTCCATAGCGGGCACAAGTTCCAGAGTGCGCTCGGCGTCGCGCTGACGGCATCGATGCTGCTGAGCGTGCTCACTGGGTTCATCGGCCAGCATTACCTGCGCTACGTCGCGGAGAACATCCGCGAGAAGAAGGCGCAGATCGACGGGCTGTGGCGCCTTCTGGATGGGCAGTACTGGGCCTACGCGCAAGGACCAACAGCGGGCGTTGCCGGTACGCCCAAGGCCAGCGCCGAACTGCTGCCACTGGCATCCGCCGCCGCCGATCTGCAGTACTCGATCCAGTTCCAGGAGCGGGTGCGCAGGCTGTTCAACGCCTGGCTGTCGGCACACATCGCGTTCTCGATCATCTTCTATCTTCTGCTGGCGTTGCATATCTGGGCTGGCATCTACTTCGGGTTGCGCTGGTTCAGATGAGTCGAAAGGGAAAGATCCTCGCCGCGCTGCTCGCGGTCCTGGCGCCGGTGTCGGCAGTCGCACTGTGGACATACCTTCCGCAAATGCAGCGCGCCGCGACGTGGCAGAACATGGCCTCTCCGGGCCCCCTGTCCAGCGCACATGCGTTTCTCAAAGAGGACTGTGCGGCGTGCCACACGCCGGTGAAGGGCGTGGAGGACGCGACTTGCGTGGCCTGCCATGCAAACGAGACCGTCCTGGTCCAGCGACAACCGACGGCATTCCATGCCGACATCGCCGGCTCGAACAACTGCGTGGCCTGCCACAAGGAACACGACGCCGGCCGCAGCCTGCGTGGTATGGACCATGCGGCTTTGACCGACATCATCGTGCGATGGCTCGATCGGGCCCCGGAGGGTCATGAGGGGGCGGTGCTGCTCGCGCACCTCAAGGCACACCGGCCCGAGGCGCTGCCGGGCAACCTCTCGCTTGCCAACGGCATGACTTACAAGGAGACGCTGCTGGACTGTGCGAGCTGCCACAAGACCACCGACCCGCACGTCCAGGTCTTCGGAAACGACTGCGCGACATGCCACGGCACGACCACATGGTCGATTGCCGAGTACCGGCATCCACCGCCGAGTTCCACCGAGTGCGGCCAGTGCCACCTCGCGCCGCTCAGCCACTACAAGGAGCACTTCGGAATGATGTCCAAGCCGATAGCGGGTGTCAGGAATGCGGAACCTGAGCAGTGCTATCTCTGCCACCAGACCACTTCATGGAACGACATCCGGGGTGTGGGGATCTACGATCACCATTGACCGGATATGCCGATGAGCGCTGATTTGCCACATGCGGCGATCGGGATCGCGGTCGCGGGATTCGAGTTGTTCGGCGTCGGGGTCATCACCCTGGGCAGCGTGTTGGCTTGCGGCCGATTCGCCTTCATCCACAAGGGGTTCGAACTGACGGCGCGATATCACTCCCTGCGGCAGGAGCTCGGCGGCGCGATCGTACTGGGCCTGGAATTTCTCGTGGCCGCCGACATCATCCGAACCGTTACGATCGATCCCTCGCTGCAGGGCGTCGCGATCCTTGCGCTGATCGTGCTGATCCGAACCTTTTTGAGCGTCGCACTTCAAATCGAGATCGAGAGAGGATGGTCGTGGCGGCGCAATCGACCCTCCCCGCCCGACCACCCGAGTACCTGCAACTGAGTGGTCGGGCCGGTCAGTTCAAGAACGGCTTCGTCCGACGACCGCACTGGCCGAGAACCTGGTCGCTTGACCCTGACGATCAACGAGGCCTGAACGAGGCCGCCAGGCGGTGCTTCACGGAGCGATCCAAACCGCCTGGTAGCCGGACTTGGTCAGTGTGGCCTCGACGATCTCACGGGGCTGGTCGGAGACGACCTGCACCCGTCGGGCAGGAACATCGGCGTGAACCCGCGCAGCCGGGTCGACGGACTGGATGGCGCGCGTGACGCCTCGGACGCAGCCGCCGCAAGTCATGTTCTGGATGTGGAACGTCTGCATGGGACAACTCCTGTTGGTTTGCGTACGGCTATCATGGACCCTGCCATCGTTGGAAGGTCAAGGGTTCACAGGCCGGCCGCGCAAGCGTTGACCTTCCCACCGTGGTAAGCCACAGACTCGGCCATCGACCCCATCGTACGGCGAGATGAACATGGATTCCCCTTCACAAGACGCCTCCCTCCGACTGGAGGCGGTGCGCCTACCCATCGCGGGAATGCGCGGCACTTCCTGCGCCGGCCGGATCGAGCAGGCACTGAGGGCCGTCCCCGGCGTTCACGGTGCGAGCGTCGATCCCGCATCCGGATGGGCCGACGTGCAGACCGTGGCACCGGCCGACCACCGGACACTGGCCCGGGCCATCGAGAGGGCGGGCTATGCGGTTCCGATCATCAAGACCGAACTCGCCATCGAGGGCATGACCTGCGCGTCCTGCGTCGGACGTGTGGAGCGCGCACTGCGTACCGTCCCCGGCGTGACGGCGGCACGCGTCAACCTGGCGACAGAGCGCGCAGTCGTGGAAGGGGGTGTGGACGCCAGGTTGCTGATCCAGGCCATCGACGACGCGGGATACGCGGCGCGGCCGATCGACCGGGCGTCCTCGCGCGAGGCCGATGACGCGGTCCGCAAGGACGCCGAGCAGGCGGCCCTGAAACGCGCCGTGGCCGTGTCCATCGCGCTGACCTTGCCGGTGGTTGTGCTGGAGATGGGTGCGCACCTCGTTCCCGGCGTGCATCACCTGATCAACCGCACCCTCGGCATGCAGTGGAACTGGGTCATCCAGTTCGCGCTGACGACACTGGTGATCCTCGGGCCGGGCCGGCGCTTCTACCAGCATGGCTTTCCCGCGCTGTTCCGCCTGGCGCCGGACATGAACTCGCTGGTCGCGGTCGGTACCCTGGCGGCTTACGCCTACTCGCTGGTTGCGACCTTCATGCCTGCGCTGTTGCCCGCGGAAGCGGTCAACGTCTACTACGAGGCGGCGGCCGTCATCGTCACTTTGATTCTCATCGGCCGCTTTCTGGAAGCGCGGGCCAGGGGGCGCGCCTCCCAGGCGATCCAGCGGCTGATTGGGTTGCAGGCGCGGACCGCGCGAGTGCGCCGTGACGAGGAGACGGCCGAGATCGCCTTCGGCAACGTCGTGCCGGGGGATATTGTCGAAGTGCGACCGGGCGAACGTGTTCCGGTCGACGGCGAGGTGATCGATGGCGACAGCTACGTCGATGAGTCCATGATCACCGGCGAGCCGGTGCCGGTGGCAAAGACCGCCGGCAGCGCGGTGGTCGGCGGTACGGTCAACCAGAACGGCGCGCTGGCTTTCCGTGCAACCGCGGTAGGCGAGGCCACGGTACTCTCCCGGATCATCCGCATGGTGGAGGAAGCGCAGGGCTCCAAGCTGCCGATCCAGGCACTGGTCGACAAGGTGACGTTGTGGTTCGTCCCGGTCGTGATCGGTGTGGCGCTGCTGACGTTCCTCGTCTGGCTCGCCTTCGGCCCGGCACCGGCGCTGACGTTCGCGCTGGTCAATGCCGTCGCCGTGCTGATCATCGCTTGTCCCTGCGCCATGGGGCTGGCCACGCCCACGTCGATCATGGTCGGCACCGGGCGCGGCGCCGAAATGGGCGTGTTGTTCCGCAAGGGCGAAGCCTTGCAGTGGCTCAAGGATGCGAAGGTCATCGCACTGGACAAGACCGGCACGCTGACCGAAGGCCGGCCGGTGCTCACCGATCTGGAACTGGCCGAAGGCTTCGATCGCGCGCAGGTACTGGCGCGGATCGCGGCCGTCGAGGCGAAGTCGGAACACCCCGTCGGCCATGCCATCGTAGAAGCCGCCCAAGCCCAAGGCCTGACCTTGCCGGCGGTCGCTGGCTTCAGGTCCGAGACCGGGTTCGGCGTCGAGGCGATGGTGGACGGAGTGAGTATCCAGATCGGCGCCGACCGTTACATGCACCGGCTGGGCCTGGATGTGGCCACCTTTTCCGGTATCGCGGAGCGGCTGGGCGACGAGGGCAAGTCGCCGCTCTACGCCGCGATCGACGGAAAGCTCGCGGCCGTCATCGCCGTTGCCGATCCGATCAAGGACACCACGCCCGAGGCCATCGCCGCGCTGCACGCGCTGGGCCTCAAGGTCGCCATGATCACCGGCGACAATCGGCGCACAGCCGAGGCCATCGCCCGCCGTCTCGGCATCGACGAGGTGGTCGCCGAGGTGCTTCCGAAAGGCAAGATCGAGACGGTGCGCCGTCTCAGGGCCGTTCACGGCCATCTGGTGTTCGTGGGTGACGGCATCAACCTAAGAACCTCAGTTGATGAGGTGCAGCGCGTCCGAAACGCTGGCAGGCTACGGGTTTGGCGTTGATCGAGGAAGTCACCCGATGGGTGAGTCGAA
>JAANMX010004839.1_pt1 | contig 10188 bp, 7 predicted proteins | sample 7279681 | NCBI WGS metagenome assembly JAANMX01 (sample SAMN14094542, study PRJNA606508) | bioreactor metagenome | isolation source: A lab-scale SPAN reactor treating ammonium-rich wastewater day 351 | place: Ireland: Galway | collected 2018-01-01
TGGGCCTGGTCGGCTCCGACACGGCGTTGACGATCACCCGGCTGGCCGTGGGCGTGATCGGTCTCGGCATCGCCGTCCCGCTCGCCCGTCGCGGACGGCCCTGGACGGCGATGTTCATGAGCTCACTGACGGTGCTGGTGTTGTTCCAACTGTTCCGCAGCCAAGGCTTCGACGCCTGGGCGAGCAATACGGTGCCACAGCTGTCCGGACTGCTGCTGATCGCCCTGCTGGTGACCGCGGCGGTGCTGCTGATCGGACGCCGGCTGACCCTGCCCCGGGTGGCGGCGCTGGCGTCCGGAATCCTGCTCTGCGTGATCTATCCGCACCGGGCGATCCTGGACGACCCGATCAGCGCCCTGCTCGGGTTCAGCGGCATCGGCGCGGTGCTGTTCGGCCTGATCTGGCGGGTGCTGACCGAGGGCGACATCACCCGGGAAGCGACGCCGCGCTGGCCCGTCCCCGCCCGGGTGCTGTTGTATTGCGCCAGCGCCCTGCTCGGCGTCACCTCGGCCGCCTTCGTGGCCCTGACCCGGAGCAGCGGCGGCACCCTCGACGTGGCCATGTTCGCCGACGCCGGCGACTACTTGCTGGGCACCCCGCTGTTCATCACCGCGGTGATCGGCTGCCTGGCGATCGCCCTGGCGCCGCCCCGGCCCGCCGGTTGAGCTCGTCGAGCCGAACCCCGGGGTCGGCGTCCGGCCCGGTCGAGCCGCTCGACTCGGACGCCGGTGCTCGACTCAGCCCTGAGCGCCCGACGAGCGGGCGAGGACGTCCCGATCGGCCAGCACCGCCTCGGTGGCGAACCGGGCGATCTGCTGGGCGGTGACGCCGAGGTCGTCGAGAATGCCGGGCCGGGTGCCCTGGTCGATGAACCGCTGCGGGATGCCGAACTCGCGGACGTCGGCCCGCACCCCGGCCAGCCGGCACTCCTGCGCCAGCCGGGAGCCCAGGCCGCCGGCGAGTCCACCGTCCTCGATGGTGACGATCAGGTCGTGGGTGCCGGCCAGCCGGACCAGGTCGGCGCTCACCGGCAGCGCCCAGACGGGGTCGACGACCCGGACGCCGATGCCCTGCTGCGCCAGCCGAGCGCCCACCTCGACGGCGATGCCCGCGAACTGTCCCCAGCCGACCACCAGCACCCGCGACTCGCCCTGCTCGAACAGCACGTCGAGGACACCCTCGGAGCGCACCGCGGGAAGCGGCGCCGGCAGCGGATCCTTGGAGTACCGGATCGCGCTCGGCGCGTCGGCGATGCCGACCGCCGTGTCGAGCGCCTCCTGCAGCCGCTGCTCGTCCCGCGGCGCCGCCAGGTGCAGGCCGGGCACCAGGCCGAGCAGGCCCAGATCCCACATGCCGTGGTGGCTGGGCCCGTCCGCTCCGGTGATGCCGGCCCGGTCGAGCACGAAGGTGACGCCCTCGCCGTGCAGGGCGACGTCCATCAGCACCTGGTCGAAGGCCCGGTTGAGGAAGGTCGCGTACAGCGCCACCACGGGGTGCAGCCCGGCGCGGGCCAGGCCGGCCGCGGACGCCACCGCATGCTGCTCGGCGATGCCGACGTCGAAGGTGCGGTGCGGGAAGTGCCGGGCGAACCGGGTCAGCCCGGTCGGGTGCAGCATCGCCGCGGTGATCGCCACCACCGCGTCGTTGGTGGCCCCGATCCGCGCCAGGTGCTCGCCGAAGGCGTCCGTCCAGGTCCGCGGCGGCGAGTCGCTCAGCGGGGCGCCGGTCACCTCGTCGATCGGGCCGACGGCGTGGAACCGGTCCTCCTCGTGGGCCTCGGCGGCGGCGAACCCGCGGCCCTTCTCGGTGATGCAGTGCACGATCACCGGACCGCCGTCGAAGCGCCGGGCCTGCTCCAACGCCCGCTCCAGCTCCACCAGATCGTGGCCGTCGATCGGCCCCAGGTACTTGATGCCGAGGTCGGAGTACATGCCCTGCGGTGCGAGGACGTCCTTCACCCCGGCCTTGACGCCGTGCATCAGCCCGTAGGTCGGCTCCCCCACCACGGGCGCCCGGCTCACCCAGCGCTTGATCGCGGCCAGCGTCCGCTCGTAGCGCCGATCGGTGCGGATCGCGGAGAGCTGCTGGCCCAGGCCGCGCAGCCGGGTGGCGAGGCCACCGATCGTCGGGGTGTAGGAACGTCCGTTGTCGTTGACCACGATCACCAGGCGCAGCTCGGGCTGCACGGCGATGTTGTTCAGCGCCTCCCAGGTCATCCCGCCGGTCAGCGAACCGTCCCCGACCACGGCGACGACCGTGCGGTCGTCCTGCTCGCGCAGCGCGAAGCCCTTGGCCAGGCCCTCCGCCCAGGACAGCGACGACGAGGCGTGGGAGCTCTCCACCCAGTCGTGCTCCGACTCGGCCCGGCTCGGGTAGCCGGAGAGGCCGCCGGGCTGGCGCAGGGTGGCGAAACGGTCCTGGCGTCCGGTGAGGATCTTGTGCACGTAGCTCTGGTGGCCGGTGTCGAAGATGATCGGGTCGCGCGGCGAGTCGAAGACCCGATGGATGGCCATGGTCAGCTCGACCGCGCCGAGGTTCGGCCCCAGATGTCCGCCGGTGCGGGACACATTGGCGATCAGGAAGGCCCGGATCTCGTCGGCCAGTCGGACGAGTTCCGCGGGCTTGAGGTCGCGCAGATCGCCGGGGCGGGTGATGCGGTCGAGCAACGGCATGGCGTGCAGTCTACGTCCGAGGGCAGCCGGACGCCGCTCGCGCGCTGACCGAGGCGCGGCCCCGCCGGTGGCAACGTGACGAACCTCTGCCCTGCCACGGACGACGATCCCCCTTGGCAGCAGCCCCATCGGTGGGCAGGCTGGTCGAGCACCGCACCACTGGGAGGAAGCCATGACCACACCGGCCGTCGAGATCGTCATCGTGCTGGACTCCGTCGACCCGGACTCCCTCGCCGGCTTCTGGTGCGCCGCGCTGCGCTACCGGCAACTGGACGGCGTGGAGCAGTATGCGGTGCTGGTGCCGCAGGAGGGCGCCGGCGGGCCGATGATGCTGATCCAGGGTGTCGCCGAGCCCAAGCAGGGCAAGAACCGGATGCATCTCGACCTGCACGTACCCGACCTGGCCGGCGAGGTGGATCGGCTGGTCGCGCTCGGCGCGCAGCGGGTCGGCGACGGCGCGATCGGCGACGCGATCCGCTGGGTGCGGATGCTCGACCCCGAGGGCAACGAGTTCGACCTCGGCCCGGCGTGAGTTCGCCGGCGCCGGTTGCGGGGACTCACAGCCGGCGGATGAACTGCCTGCCGCGCAGCGCCTCGGTGACCATGCCGACCTCGCGGCGCAACCGCGCCAACCACGCCTGTTGCTGCGACCACACCTCGACGGCCTGGGCGACCACCTCGGGTTCGACGAAGTCGGCCAGCCCCACCCGGACGCCGGCGAGGCCGTCGCGACTCGCCGCCACCTGCGCCTCGACGAACACGGTCGCGAACATCGCCAGCACCACCGGATGCCGCCGCAACAACCGATAACGCCGGTAGTCGGCCGGGCAGCAGTCCAGCAGGAACTCGGTCGCGGTGCGTTCCCAGTCGGACGTCCCCGGCGGCCGTACCCGGCCGGGCCAGCCCGGCGGCACATAGACGCTCGACTCCTGCCGTTGCGCCGGGCCAGGACGTTCCACCAGTGACACCATCGCCGCTCCCATCATCGAACTCATGTTCGATTATAACGGAAGGGCGGCATCTCCTCCAGGCCGGCGGCGAATCAGACCAGTCCGGTCACCAGCCACGCGTCCCGGCGCTCGCGCCAGCGCAGCATCGCCGACCGGATCAGCATGAACGCCGTGAAGCCGAGCCACAGCGCGACCGTGGCCACCACCGGCCCCTGGGCCGCCAGGGCGTCCGCGTTCAGCCGCAGCAGCGCGACGACCGGCAGGTAGCCGAGCAGCACCAGGGTCATCCCCCGGGCCAGCCAGCGGCCGTCGCCGGCGCCGATCAGCACGCCGTCCAGCACGAACACGTAGCCGGACACCGGCTGTCCGATGCCCACGACGACCAGTGCGGCGATCACCGCGGCCTGCACCCGGGCGTCCGGGGTGAACAGCGGTGCCACCAGGGGGCCGGAGAGGGCGACCAGCAGGCCCATCCCGGCCCCGCCGACGATCCCCCAGCGGACCATCGTCGCGGTCGCCGCGCGGACGCCCGCGACGTCCGCCGCGCCCAGGCCCTTGCCGGTCAGCGCCTGCCCGGCGATGGCCAGGGCGTCCAGCGCGAAGGCGAGCAGCGTCCAGACCGTGAAGGCCACCTGATGGGCGGCCAGCGGCACCTCGCCCAGCGAGGCCGCCACCCAGGTGGTGAGCAGCAGGATGGCCCGCAGCGCCAGCGTCCGGACCATCAACGGCACCCCGTCGACGGCGGCGGCCAGCACGCCGCCCGGGTGCAACCGAGGCCTCGCGCCCGACGCCCGCAGCCGGGCGAACCAGACCGTGACCAGGGCGGACGCCATCGCCAGCTGGGCGATCACCGTGCCCCAGGCCGACCCGGCGATGCCCCAGCCCAGGCCGTAGACGAAGGCCAGGTTGAGCACGGCGTTCAGGGTGAAGCCCGCGATCGAGACCACCAGGGGCGTCCGGGTGTCCTGGACGCCGCGCAGCGCGCCGGTGATCGCCAGCACCACCAGCATCGCGGGCAGGCCGAGCGCGGAGACCCGCAGGTAGACCACGGCGTGGTGCAGCACCTCACCGCCGGCCCCCAGCCCGGCGCAGAGCGGTTCGGCGCCCAGCGCGACGCCGGCGGCGGCCAGGACGCCGAGCAGCAGGGCCAGCACCGTTCCGTCGACGCCGGCCGAGACGACCCGCTGCTCCGCGCCGGCGCCGAGTGCCCGGGCGACCGTCGCGGTCGTGCCGTAGGCCAGGAAGACGAACACCCCGACCGCGGTGGCCAGCACCGAGCCGGCGACGCCGAGGCCGGCCAGTTGCGGCGTCCCCAGGTGCCCGACGATCGCCGAATCCACCAGCAGGAACAGCGGCTCCGCGACGAGCGCGAAGAACGCCGGCACGGCCAGCCCCAGGATCTGCCGGGTCAGGGTCGGAGGGCGCATGACCTCAACGTAACCCCGCGGCAGGCGCCGATCGTCGCGCGTCCGGCGCCGGCGGTCGGCGTGCGCGCGGCGCAGCCGGCCGCCCGCCGATGTCCTGCCCGGCCGGCACGATCGGTGTCCACTCAGGCACCACCCCGCGGTCAGGGACGCGTGGAGCTGCTCACCCGGCAGCTACCCGCGCGAGCGCGTCCCGGCTCGTCCCAGGAGGACCATCAGCACGCCGGACACGACGATCGCCGCCACGGACGAACCGAGCCAGCTGGGCGGCACGAAGCCGATCGCGGCGTCGACGCCGAGCCAGAAGGCGGACCACCCGGGCAGCGTGCCGGGATAGACCAGCTGGTAGGCGATGAATCCGGCCGCCCAGGCGACCACCGGCGCCCAGCGCAGCCGCGCGGTGTCGCTGACGTCCCAGCGCCGCCCGCTGACCATCAGGAAGTCGGCGGCGGCGACCGCGAACAGCGGGACGAAGACCGATCCGATCAGGAACAGGAACGACTGGTACTGGCCGAAGTCCAGCAGGCCGGCCAGCAGGGTCGCGAGCGCGCCGACGCAGATCGCGACGACCCGCCGGTCGAGGTTGGGGGCGATGTTCTGGATCGACATGGTGGTCGAGTAGACGTTCGCGAACGCCTCGTCCACCTCGTCGACCAGCAGGATGCCCAGCGCGACCGCCCCCGCCGGGAGCGCGATCAGCGCGGCGATGACGTCGGTGGCGCCCAGGTGGGCGACGGCGAACACGCCCAGGGTGTAGTAGGCGACCGCCGCCAGGCCGTAGCCCAGCGCCGAGCCCCAGAACGCGGCTCGGCGGGTCCGCGAGTGCCGGCTGTAGTCGGCGGCCAGCGGCGCGAACGACACGACGCCGGCGATCGCCAGATCGACCGCCGGCCAGAAGCCCAGCACGCCATCCTGCGGAATCTCCCCGGCCGGCTGGAGCAGCACCTGCACGAACAGGACCACCGAGGCGATCAGCACCAGCCAGACCATCACCTTGCGGAGCAGCCGCACGCTGCCCAGCGGACGGACCGCCATGACCGTCGCCGCCGCGCCGGCGAGCAGCACGAACGGCCAGCGCCAGGCATCGCCGACGATCGCCGTCGCTGCCGACGAGATGACGATGATCTCCATCGTCGCCCAGCCGATGTTCTGGCCGATGTTGAGCACCGTGGGCACCAGCGAGCCGCGGCGTCCGAGCAGCCCGCGCAGGGACACCATCGCCGGCATCCCGGTGGTGGCGCCGAACACCGCGGACGTGCCGAGCAGGGCGGCGCCGATCGAACAGCCGAGCACGATGGCCGCGATCGCGACCCACACCGAACCCGTGGTGGCGGCGATCAGGGCGCCGGTCAGCGGCCCGAACAGGCTGATTCCGAGGTTGGCCCACATCGCGAACTGGTCGAAGAACCGCAGCGGACGCGGCGGGCTGTCGGTGAGCACGATGGGCGCCTCGACCCGTTCGTCGGACGTGGCGGACACGGTGGACGTGGTGCGCTCGATGGTCGGATCGGACGTCGCCATGACGAAACCTCCCTACGCCGGCATTACCCGGACAGGTTCAGTCGGTCGGCGGACCCGCGATCCGAGTGGATCGCACTCCGCCCTCTCAGCCCGCCATCTGGTGCGAGCTCCCGAAGTGTGTTGGTGCGGCCACGCTAGCGACTTCCGGACGCCCGTCCCGGCCGTCTCAGCCATGCGGCGAGTATTCGACTGTCAGCCCCTGGCGCCGCAGCCACCATGTCACGATCTCCGATCAGCGCACCAGGGCGTACCACCAGATGACGAGGGCCAACCCGGCCACCGCCAGGCCGAGCAGCCCGATCCGCTGCTGGAGCGGGACGACGTCGCGACCCAGCGGCGCGCTCGCCACCGCGGCCACCGGCGGGAGCAGCAGCAGCGCCACCCACCACCACCAGTCACCCACCGCCGCCACCACCATCAGCGGGGCGTAACCGGCCAGGTACGCGACCCAGAACCAGATCCCGAGCCCGCCGATCGCGCAGGCCGGGAGCAGCGCCACGACATAGCCGACCATGCCGATCAGCACCATCCAGCCGAAGCCGCAGGTGCCGTCGTCGCTGGGGCACAGCGACGGCACGATCGCGCCACCGAGCGCCAGCGCGATCCCGGCACCGGCCAGCGCGGCCAGGGCGGCCAGCATCGACCAGGCGGCACGTTCGGCCAGTTCCGAGCCGATGCCGCTGCCCGTCGCCCGCACGCTGGCGGGTTTCGGACGCGGTGCCGCCTTGGGTCGGGCCAACGGCTTCGGCTCGGCGGCCGACTGCGCCTTGGGGCGAGCCGCAGCCTTCGGCCGGGGCTTGCCGACCGTCGCCGCGCGTGCGGCGATCTCGCGCTCCCTGCGGGCGCGTTCCGCCTTGTCCAGTCGCTTCGCCAAGGGTCAGGGCCGCAGCAGGCTCCGCAGCACGTACTGCATGATGCCGCCGTTGCGGTAGTAGTCGGCCTCCCCCGGCGTATCGATCCGGACGATCGCGTCGAACACCTTGTCGTCGGCCTGCACCCGAACCGTCTTCGGCGTGGTGCCGGAGTTGAGCTCCTCGATGCCGGTGAAGGTGAACGTCTCCTCGCCGGTGAGGCCGAGCGAGTCGGCGTTCTCGCCGTCGGGGAACTGCAGCGGCAGCACGCCCATGCCGATCAGGTTCGACCGGTGGATGCGCTCGTAGCTCTCGGCGATGACCACCTTGACGCCCAGCAGCGCGGTGCCCTTGGCCGCCCAGTCGCGGGACGAGCCGGAGCCGTACTCCTTGCCGGACAGCACCACCAGCGGGACGCCGGCCGCGGCGTAGCTCTGGGCGGCGTCGTAGACGGTGGTCACCGGGGCGTCCGGGAGGGTGAAGTCGCGGCTGAAGCCGCCCTCGGTGCCGGGCGCCAGCTGGTTGCGCAGCCGGATGTTGGCGAAGGTGCCGCGGATCATCACCTCGTGGTTGCCGCGCCGCGAGCCGTAGGAGTTGAAGTCCTTGCGGGCCACGCCGTGCTCGGTGAGGTACTTCCCGGCCGGGCTGTCGGCCTTGATCGCACCGGCCGGCGAGATGTGGTCGGTGGTCACCGAGTCGCCCAGCTTGAGCAGCACCCGGGCGCCCGCGACGTCCGAGACCGGACGCGGTTGCGCCGGCATGTTCTCGAAGTACGGCGGCTTGCGGACGTAGGTCGAATCGGCGTCCCACTCGAAGACCTCGCCGGTCGGCGTGGGCAGGGAACGCCAGGTGTCGTCGCCGGCGAACACGTCGGCGTACCGGCTGGTGAACATGTCGGACGAGATGGAGCTGTTGACCACCTGCTCGACCTCTTCGGTGCTCGGCCAGATGTCGCGCAGGTAGACCGGCTGGCCGTCCGAGCCCTCGCCGAGCGGCTCGGTGAGCAGGTCGATGTCCATCCGTCCGGCGAGCGCGTAGGCGACCACCAACGGCGGACTGGCCAGGTAGTTCATCTTCACGTCCGGGTTGATCCGGCCTTCGAAGTTGCGGTTGCCCGACAGCACCGAGGTGACCGCCAGGTCGACGGAGTTCACCGCGGCGGATACCTCGGGGATCAGCGGGCCGGAGTTGCCGATGCAGGTGGTGCAGCCGTAGCCGACCAGGTCGAAGTCGAGCTTCGCCAGGTACTCGTCGAGGCCCGAGCGGGCGTAGTAGTCGGTGACCACCTTCGAGCCGGGCGCCAGCGACGTCTTCACCCACGGCTTGCGGCTGAGGCCCTTCTCGACCGCCTTCTTGGCCAGCAGCCCGGCACCGATCATCACGCTCGGATTGGAGGTGTTGGTGCACGAGGTGATCGCGGCGATGGTGACCGCGCCGGTCGGCAGGTCGAAGTCGACCCCGTCGGCGAGCGTGACGTGCACCTGCTTGTGGGCGTCGTCGGTGTAGGTGGCGACCGAGTGCTCGAAGGCGTCCGCGGCCTCGGCGAGGATGATCCGGTCCTGCGGACGCTTGGGCCCGGCGATCGAGGGGACGATGGTGCCCAGGTCGAGCTCCAGGTACTCGGAGTAGCGCGGCTCGGCGTCGTCGGCGTGCCAGAGGCCCTGCCGCTTCGCGTACTGCTCGACCAGGGCGATCTGCTCCTCGGAGCGCCCGGTCAGCCGCAGGTAGTCGGTGGTCTTGGAGTCGATCGGGAAGATCGCGATGGTCGAGCCGTACTCGGGGCTCATGTTGCCGATGGTGGCCCGGTTGGCCAGCGGCACCTCGGACACCCCCGGTCCGTAGAACTCGACGAACTTGCCGACCACCTTGTGGTGGCGCAGCATCTCGGTGATGGTCAGCACCAGGTCGGTGGCGGTGGCGCCCTCGGGCAGCGCGCCGGAGAGCTTGAAACCGACCACCCGCGGGATCAGCATCGACACCGGCTGCCCCAGCATGGCCGCCTCGGCCTCGATGCCGCCGACCCCCCAGCCGACCACGCCCAGGCCGTTCACCATCGTGGTGTGGCTGTCGGTGCCGACGCAGGTGTCCGGATAGGCCTGCAGCACGCCGTCCACGACGCGCGGGAAGATCACCCGGGCCAGATGCTCGATGTTGACCTGATGGACGATGCCGGTGCCCGGCGGGACGACCACGAAGTCGTCGAACGCACCCTGGCCCCAACGCAGGAACTGGTAGCGCTCACGGTTGCGCTGGTACTCCAACTCCACGTTCCGGGCGAACGCGTCGACGGTGCCGAACAGGTCGGCCACCACCGAGTGGTCGATCACCATCTCGGCCGGCGACAGCGGGTTCACCTTCGACGGGTCGCCGCCCAACTCGGCGATCGCCTCGCGCATGGTGGCCAGGTCGACCACACACGGGACGCCGGTGAAGTCCTGCATGATCACGCGGGCCGGGGTGAACTGGATCTCGCGGTTCGGCTGATCGGACGGCTCCCAGGCCCCCAGCGCACGGATGTCGTCGGCGGTGATGTTGGCGCCGTCCTCGGTGCGCAGCAGGTTCTCCAGCAGCACCTTGAGGCTGAACGGCAGGGTCTCGGCGCCCTCGACGGCGTCCAGGGCGAAGATCTCGTAGCCCGTCCCCCCGACTTCCAAGGTGGTCCTGGCGCCGAAACTGTTGATGCTCATGCGTGCCTCCTTGGATGCCCAGCGGAAAATATCTCGATGTCGAGATATTACCGCAGCCGTTCGCGTGCGCCAAGCCTAGTGGT
>JAANMX010004845.1_pt1 | contig 10180 bp, 6 predicted proteins | sample 7279681 | NCBI WGS metagenome assembly JAANMX01 (sample SAMN14094542, study PRJNA606508) | bioreactor metagenome | isolation source: A lab-scale SPAN reactor treating ammonium-rich wastewater day 351 | place: Ireland: Galway | collected 2018-01-01
GCGGCCGGCAACACCAATGGCGCCCAGCGATTCAGGCTCGTCGGTCTCGCCGTCGCCGAGGAAGCACCACACCTTGCGGTCGGTCTTCGGCATCAGCCCGCGCGCTTCCAGGTACTTCCAGCTGCGCGCCTGGTAGATCGCCGCCAGCGGGCCCAGGCCCATGCTCACGGTGGGGGTCTGCCAGAAGTCCGGCATCAGCCACGGATGCGGATAGCTGCTGATGCCGCGGCCGTCCACTTCCATGCGGAAGCTGTCCAGCTGCGACTCGCTGATGCGGCCTTCAAGGAAGGCGCGCGAATAGATGCCCGGCGAGCTGTGGCCCTGGATGTAGAGCAGGTCGCCCGGGTGGTTTTCCGACGGCGCGCGCCAGAAATGGTTGAAGCCGACGTCGTAGAGGGTGGCGGAGCTGGCGAAGCTGGCGATGTGGCCGCCCAGCGAGCCCGGCTTGCGGTTGGCCCGCACCACCATCGCCATCGCGTTCCAGCGGATGATCGAACGGATCCGCCATTCCAGGTGGGCATCGCCCGGCATCTGCGGCTCAAGATGCGCGGGAATGGTGTTGACGTAGGCGGTGGTGGGCGCGAACGGCAGGTGCGTGCCGGCGCGGCGGGTCAGCTCCACCATCCCTTCCAGCAGCTGGTGGGCGCGCTGCGGGCCGTCGTGGTCGATGACCGCCTTCAGCGACTCGATCCACTCGCGCGACTCCTGCGGATCGGGGTCGTTCTGCAGCATTTCATTGAGCCAGTTCATCGCGCGCTCCATCACCTGGAAGATTCGTCAGACACCGAGTCTAGCAAGCGGGGAGCGCCGCGTGATGCTGCAGCGCAACTCAGATCATGTTTTACCCGGGCATTTCGATAATGCTCGGGAAATTTCCCGGAAACCGCTATCCGGCGCGCATTCCAGCGGATGCGCGCCGAATCGCAAGGCTCACCCGCCGCGTGCGCGCATCTCCGCGCGGATCTGCGCATCCACGGCGGCGATCGCGGTCATGTTGACCACCCGGCGTGAGGACGAGGCCGGGGTCAGGATGTGCGCCGGCTGGTCCAGCCCCATCAGGATCGGGCCGATGGCGACGCCGCCGGTGGCGACGCGGATCAGGTTGTAGCCGATGTTGGCCGCATCCAGGTTCGGCATCACCAGCAGGTTGGCGCGGCCCTTCAGGGTGGTGTTGGGGAACATGCGCTGGCGCAGCGCCTCGTCCCAGGCGGTGTCGGCCATCATCTCGCCATCCACTTCCAGCTTGGGCGCGCGGCGGCGGATGATCTCGAACGCCTGCCGCATCTTGCCGGCGCTGCCGTCGAGGTGGCTGCCGTAGTTGGAATGCGACAGCAGCGCGACCTTCGGCTCGATCCCGAACAGCTTGAGCCGGTAGCTGGCCTGCAGGGTGGCCTCGGCGATCTGCTCGGCCGAGGGATCCATCTGCACGTGGGTGTCGAGGAAGAACCACGCGCCGGCGTCGTTGATCACCCCGGTCATCGCCGCGGTGCCGGTGACGCCCGGCTCGAAGTCGAACACGCTGCGCAGGTAGCCCAGCTTCTTGTGGTAGCGCCCGACGATGCCGGTGATCAGTGCGTCCGCCTCGCCGCGTTCCACCATCAGCGCGGCGATCAGGGTCGGCCGCGAGCGCAGCAGGTTCTTGGCCGCGTCCGGGGTCACGCCGCGACGCTCGGTCAGCGCGTGGTACTGGCGCCAATAGTCGTCGAAGCGCGGATCGTCGTTGATGTTGGTCAGCTCGAAGTCCACGCCGGCGCGCATGCGCAGGCCGAGCTTCTCGATGCGGTTCTCGATCACGTCCGGGCGGCCGATCAGGACCGGGAACGCCAGCCCTTCGTCGATCACCGTCTGCACCGCGCGCAGCACCACGAACTCCTCGCCCTCGGCGTACGCCACCCGCTTGCGGTCGGCGCGCGCGCGCTCGTACACCGGCTTCATCATCAGGCTGGTGCGGTGGATGAACTGGCCGAGCTTCTCGCGGTAGGCGCCGACGTCCTCCAGCGGGCGCAGCGCCACGCCGGAGTCCATCGCCGCCTGCGCCACCGCCGGCGCCAGCATGGTCAGCAGGCGCGGGTCGAACGGGCGCGGGATCAGGTACTCGCGGCCGAAGGTCGGCACGTCGCCGCCGTAGGCGGTGCCGAGGTCGGAGGCTTCCTTGCGCGCCAGTTCGGCGATCGCGCGCACGCAGGCCAGCTTCATCGCCTCGTTGATCTGCGTCGCGCCCACGTCCAGCGCGCCGCGGAAGATGTACGGGAAGCAGACCGCGTTGTTGACCTGGTTCGGATAGTCGCTGCGGCCGGTGGCGATGATCGCGTCCGGGCGCACCGCCTTGGCGTCCTCCGGCAGGATTTCCGGATAGGGATTCGCCAGCGCCAGGATGATTGGGTTGGCCGCCATGGTGGCCACCATCTCCGGCTTGAGGATGCCGCCGGCGGACAGGCCGAGGAACACGTCCGCGCCGTCGACGATGTCCGCCAGCGTGCGCTTGTCGGTCGCGCGCGCGTAGCGGGCCTTGTCCGGGTCGAGGTTGGCGCGGCCGGCGTGGATCACGCCGTCACGGTCGAAGGCCAGGATGTTCTCCGGCTTCACCCCCAGCGCCACCAGCATGTCCAGGCAGGCGATGCCGGCGGCGCCGGCACCGGTGGTGGCGATCCGCACGTCGCCGATCCGCTTGCCCGCCACTTCCAGCGCGTTCATCACCGCCGCGCCGACGATGATCGCGGTGCCGTGCTGGTCGTCGTGGAACACCGGGATCTTCATCCGCTCGCGCAGCTTGCGCTCGACGATGAAGCATTCCGGCGCCTTGATGTCTTCCAGGTTGATGCCGCCGAAGGTCGGCTCCAGGCTGGCGATGATATCGACCAGCTTGTCCGGGTCGCGCTCGTCGATCTCCAGGTCGAACACGTCGATGCCGGCGAACTTCTGGAACAGCACGCCCTTGCCTTCCATGACCGGCTTGCCCGCCAGCGGGCCGATGTCGCCCAGCCCCAGCACCGCGGTGCCGTTGGAAATCACCGCCACCAGGTTGCCGCGCGCGGTGTATTCGCTGGCCTTGGCCGGATCCTCCGCGATCTCCTCGCAGGCGAACGCCACCCCCGGCGAATACGCCAGCGCCAGGTCGCGCTGGGTCACCATCGGCTTGGTGGCCGTCACCTTGATCTTGCCCTTCGGCTCGTGGCGGTGGTAATCGAGGGCGGCCTGTTTCAGGTCGTCGTTGGCGGGTGTATCGGACATCGAAGCGCATTCCAGGGTGCGGATGGGGGATGATAGCGGCTTCATGCCGGGCCGGTTCCGCCCACCGGCGCCGCTGGAGATATCAGGCGATGTTGCAACTCGATGCCGTGCAGACCCTTGCACTGGCCGGCCTTGCCCTGTTCCTGGGCTATGGGCTGTGCCGCACGATCCCGGTGCTGGGACGCTACAACCTGCCGCCGCCGGTGATCGGCGGGCTGGTGTTCGCGCTGGCCGCATGGGCCGCGCACAGCCGCGACGCGACCCTGTTCGTGCTGGACACCTCGCTGCAGACCCCACTGATGATCGCGTTCTTCACCACCATCGGCATCAATGCCAGCCTGTGGCTGCTGAAGATCAGCGGACGCCAGGTGCTGGTGTTCCTGGCGCTGGCATCGGGCTTCGCGGTGGTGCAGAACCTGCTGGGGATGACGGTGGCCTCCGGCTTCGGCCTGCACCCGTTGTTCGGCGTGCTGGCCGGCTCCACCACCCTGACCGGCGGCCCGGCCACCGGCCTCGCCTTCGCCCCGCTGTTCGAGCGCGCCGGCGTGGCCGGGGCGGAATCCATCGCGGTGGCCTCGGCGATGGCCGGCATCGTGGTCGGCGGGCTGATCGGCGGCCCGGTGGTGACGCTGCTGGTGCGCCGGTTCGGGCTGGTTTCCGCGCGTCCGTCCGACCACAACGCCCCGAACGTCGAGCAGGTGATCGAGGCCGGCACCGAATCGCAGCGCGAGTACAGCGCGCTGAAGAGCATCGTGGTGCTGTTGGTGGCGATGTGGCTGGGCGCGTGGGTGAGCAAGTGGATCTCGGCCACCGGCGTCACCCTGCCCGCCTATGTTGGCGCGATGCTGGTCGGCGCGGTGATCCGCAACATCGACGACCGCACCGGCTGGATCAAGCTGTCGGTGCCGACCACCGACCTGATCGGCAACGTCTGCCTGGCGCTGTTCCTGTCGGTGGCGCTGATGAACCTCAAGCTGTGGGAACTGGCCGGGCTGGCGATGCCGCTGCTGGTCAACCTGGGCCTGCAGGCGCTGCTGGTCTCGGTGTTCGTGCTGGTGGTGTTCCGGCTGATGGGCCGCGACTACGACGCCGCGGTGATGGGCGGCGGCTTCATCGGCTTCATGCTCGGCACCACCGCGAATGCCATGGCGGTGATGCGCACCCTGGTCGAACGCTACGGCGCCGCGCCGCGCGCGTTCCTGGTGGCGCCGCTGGTGGGCGCGTTCTTCATCGACTTCAGCAATGCGTTGATCATCACCGGCTTCATCAACCTGTGGCCGCACTGATGCATGCCGATGCCGACGTCGCGGTGATCGGCGCCGGCGTGGTCGGCATCGCCACCGCCTGGGCACTGGCGCGGCGCGGGCAGCGCGTGCTGCTGCTGGAGCGCGCCGCGGGGCCGGGCCTGGGCACCTCGTTCGCCAACGGCGCCCAGCTCAGCTACGCCTATACCGACGCGATGGCCAGCCCGGCGCTGTGGAAGCAGCTGCCGGCGATGCTGTCCGGGCGCGATGCCGCCTTCCGCGTGCGCCCCTCGCTGGCCCCGCATTTCCTCGGCTGGGGCCTGGCCTTCCTGCGCAATGCGACCACCGCGCGCTACCGGCGCAACACGCTGGCGACGCTGGAACTGGCGCTGGAATCGAAGGCGGCGATGGACGCGCTGCTGGCGCGGCACCCGATCGATTTCCAGCATCGCGTGGCCGGCAAGCTGCACGTCTATTACGACGCCGACGCGCAGCCGAAGGCGCGCACGATGATCGAAGCCAAGCGCCCGTTCGGGGTGCGCCAGGAATGGCTGTCGCCGGAACAGGCAATCGCGATGGAGCCGGCGCTGGTCGGCGCGCGCGGCATGGCCGGCGCGGTGTATTCCCCGGACGAGGAAGCCGGCGATCCGTGGCGCTTCTGCACCGGCCTGCTGGAGGTGCTGCAGGCGGAATACGGCGTGCAGGCCCGCTTCGGCTTCGACCTGCGCGATGCACGCCGCGAAGGCGCGCACTGGCGCCTGCACGATGCCAACGGCGACAGCGTCAGCGCCGCGCGGCTCGCGGTCTGCGCCGGCATCGACAGCCACGCGCTGCTGCGCGGCATGGGCATCGCATCGCCGCTGATGGCGGTCAAGGGCTATTCCTTCACCGCCCCCTGCGGCGCCAACCCGCCCGCAGCCAGCATTACCGACACCGCCCGCAAGCTGGTGTTCTGCCGGCTCGGCGAGCGCATCCGGGTGGCCGGACTGGCCGACCTCAACCACTGGGATCCGCAGCCCGATCCGGCGCGCTTGGCGCATCTGGTGGCGATGGCCGCCGAATCGCTGCCCGACGCCGCCGACTACTCCCTCATCGAAAGCCACTGGGCCGGACTGCGCCCGGTTACCCCGCAGTCCAGTCCGATCCTGCGCCTGGCCGGCGACGGGCTGGCGCTCAACATCGGCCACGGCATGCTCGGCTGGACGCTGGCGATGGGCAGCGGCGAGCGCGTCGCCCGGCTACTGCTGGAACCTTCCCGCCCAACGTAGGAGCGGCTTCGGCCGCGACCGTTGTGTCCGAGTCGGGCCTCAAGGCCCTCCTACAGATCGGCCACGCTCTCGGCGGACATGATCTGCTCCAACCGGATCCGGTTGGCGAACAGCGAGAACGCCAGCGTGCCGGCCAATCCGTTCGCGCGCGCCACCCACGGCGGCAGCCAGCGCGGCTCCTGCAACACGCCGGCATCGAACAAGGGCTCGAAGCGCTGCACGTCGGCCAGGGTCATCTTGCCGGCGAACAGCAACCGGCACAGCCGCAACTTGCGGTGCTTGAGCGCCCAGCGGAAGAACGTGTGCACGCCGATCAGCCCGCGCAGGTACACCGTGTCCTTGGTGAACGCCGCGCCGCCGCCGGTCGGCACGCCGCGGAACACGCGCTGCGCGGAGGTGAAGCTCTCCACTTCCGACTGCCCGGATTCGAGGAAATAGCGGAACACCTGCAGGAAGTCCGCGCCTTCCAGCGCCATCGCCACCGCCTCGATGCGCAGGCTGACCCGCTTCATCCGCTCGATGTCGATGCTGCCGGTGATCTGCTCGGCGAACACCGCCAGCCCTTCCTGCACCGCGGTGACCCGCGGCGACGACAGCCCCAGGCTGGGCAGGTTGGCCTGCTCGCGGCCGTTGAGCGCGGTCAGCGAATGCACCAGCGCCTCGTGCTGCAGCAGCTGCTGGAAGTCGTAATCGGAGAACGCCGCGCCGGCGCGCAGGCGGATCCGGCTGGCACCGGCGGCAGCCTTGGCGATCAGCTCGGGATCGAGCACCACTTCGATGCGGCGTTCGTCGAAGAAATCATCCAGCTCGGACTGCAGCCGCAGCGCCAGCGCGGTGGCGGAAATCTCCACCTGCTCGGAAGGCGAGATCAGCTCACGGTCCAGCTCATCCGCGATCAACAGGAAATGGTTGGCCGCCTCGCGGGTGCTGGCGCCGCCGGGCAGGCCCTGGTCCGGGGTGCCGAACAGCGCGATCGACAGGTCGGTGACCTGGCGCGTACCGAGGTGTTCCAGCAACTCTGCGGCCAGCACCCAGCCCTGTGCGGATTCGACCAGATACTGGCCCAGCGGATGGCTCGGGTCGGCGGCCGCCGCGATCACCGCCAGCTCGCGCCGCACCTCGGAAAAATCATGCTTCGGGTAGTCGTAGCACGGTAGCGTCGGATTGCCGCGCGCCCAGCCCGCCAGGAACGCCTGCTGCACGCTGGCCGGCCAGCTGGCCAGGCTGAGCAGGCGAATGGGCTTCGCCGCCTGCGCCATCCGCGCGTCCAGCGCGGCGTGGTGGGCAATGGCACGATCAACGCTGCTCATCGTCCCCTCCCCGCAGGAGCGGCTTCCGCCGCGACACACCAAACGGACGATTGCATTTGGTCGCGGCTGAAGCCGCTCCTACGGGGGGCAATCCGACCGCAATCCGCCTAATGCTTCCCATATTTTTCGTCCAGCCGCTTGTGCAGCGCCTTGCCCTGCACGCGCGCGTCGGCCTTCTGCGCCAGCCGCGTGGCGAGCTGGTTGGCCGCGCCGGCCACCTCGTCCGACAGCTTCAGGAAATTGGCGACGCGATCGGCGTCCAGTTCGCCGCTTTCCACCGCCGCGCGCACCGCGCAGCCGGGCTCCTTCGCATGCCGGCAGTCGCGGAACCGGCACTGTTCGGCCAGCGCCTCGATGTCGGCGAAGCTTTCCGCCACGTCCTCTTCGCCGGTCGGCTTGAGTTCGCGCATGCCCGGCGTGTCGATGATGCAGGCGCCCGACGGCAGCGCGAGCAGCGCGCGATGGGTGGTGGTGTGGCGGCCGCGCGCATCGCTTTCGCGCACCGCACCGGTCTTCATCTTCTCGATGCCAAGCAGGGTGTTGGTCAACGTCGACTTGCCCGCGCCGGAGCTGCCCACCAGCACGATGCTGCAGCCCGCGCCCAGCCACGGCCCGAGCTGGGCCACGCTGTCGCGGTCTTTCGCGTTCACCGCGAAGACCGGCGCGTCGAGCGCGCGCAGCTCATGCAGCGCGGCCTCGACATCGGCCTCGTCCTTGTCCGATTTCGTCAGCACCACGATCGGCTGCACGCCGCTGCCGCCGACCAGCAGCAGGTAGCGTTCGATGCGGCGCGGGTTGAAATCCGCGTCCAGCCCACAGACCACGAACACGCTGTCGATATTGGCGGCGATCACCTGCTGCTTGTAATGCTCGCCGGCCGCGCCGCGCTTGATGGCCGAGAAGCGCGGCAGCAGCGCGACGATCCGCAGCGACTTCGGCGCCTCGCCTTCCACCAGCACCCAGTCGCCCACTGCCGGTCGCGCCTCGGGATTCAGTTCGCCCTTGCGATAGCTGCCGGCGCGCTGCCATTCCGGCAGCGATTCGGCCGGATGCACGGCGCCGATGGCCTCGGACACCCGATAACCGCTACGGTGCTGCTCGACGATCCGCGCCGGCCGCGCCGCCGGATGCGCGGCCAGCAGCGCCGCCCAGGCGGGTTCCAGCGTCTGCGGCGTCCAGCGCCAGCCGATGGCGGAGAGCGTGGAAAGCGGGGTCATGCGGGGCGGTGTTCGGTCATCGGCGGATTCTAGTGCTTTCCCTTCTCCCTCCGGGAGAAGGTGCCCGCAGGGCGGATGAGGGTTCGGTACGTGCGGAATTCATGGCTACGCCGAACCCTCTCCCCAACCCCTCTCCCGAAGGGAGAGGGGCTCAAAGCGCCTCGCTCCCGTTTCCGCTAGGCTTGCAAGCCGATTTCCCCATATCTTCGCCGCGATGTCGTCCTTCAACCCCCGCAACAAGATCGCCACCCGCACCCGCCTGACCGAAGTCCGTTACGAGATCCGGGGTGAACTGGCGCGACGGGCGCGGGAGCTGGAAGGCCAGGGCCGCAAGCTGATCAAGCTCAACATCGGCAATCCCGGCGCGTTCGGGTTCCGCGCGCCGGAACACCTGCAGGACGCCATCGCCGGGCGCATCGCCCACACCGACCCCTACACCCACCAGCAAGGCCTGCCGGAAGCGCGCGAAGCCATCGCCGCCTTCCATCGCCAGCGCGGCACCCCGAACGCCTCGCCGGAGCGCGTGTTCGTGGGCAACGGCGTCAGCGAACTGATCGACATTTCCCTGCGCGCGCTGCTCAACCCCGGCGAGGAAGTGCTGGTGCCCTCGCCGGACTACCCGCTGTGGAGCGCCGCCACCATCCTCAACGACGGCCGCCCGGTCTATTACAAATGCGACCGCGACAACGGCTTCCTGCCCGATCCCGAGCAGATCGAATCGCTGATTTCCTCGCGCACCCGCGCGATCGTGCTGATCAATCCGAACAACCCGACCGGCGCCAACTACCCGCGCGCACTGCTGGAGCGGATCGTCGAAATCGCCCAGCGCTACCGGCTGCTGCTGCTGGTCGATGAAATCTACGACGGCATCCTCTACGACGACGCGGTGTTCCAGCCGATCGCGCCGCTGGCCGGCGACCTGCCGTGCATGAGCTTCGGCGGGCTGTCGAAGGTGCATCGCGCCTGCGGCTGGCGGGTCGGCTGGGCGGTACTGAGCGGCGACCCGCTGGCCTGCGGCGATTTCCACCATGCGCTCGACCTGCTGGGCGCGCTGCGCCTGTGCGCCAATGTGCCCGGCCAGTTCGCCATCGAACAGGCCTTGCACGGCACCGACACCATCGGCGAACTGGTACGCCCCGGCGGCCGCCTGTACGAAACCCGCCGCGCGCTGATCGACAGCTGCAGCGCCAGCGAGCACCTGTCGCTGGTGCCGCCGGCCGGCGCGCTGTACGGCTTCCCGCGCGTGGTCGGCGCGGCCGCGCAGGGCTTCGATGACCATGAATTCGCGCTGGAGATGCTGGAGCAGGAGGACGTGCTGATCGTCCCCGGCACCAGCTTCAACGTGCCCTACCGCGATCACTTCCGCGTCACCCTGCTGCCGGAGGCGCCGGTGCTGCGCGAGGTGTTCAGCCGCATCGACCGCGTACTGACCCGCCGCGCCGAACGCACGCAGCGGCAGAGCGCAGTGGCCTGATCGGCGGCACCGCGTTGCGCTACCTCGCCCTCGGCGATTCCTACACCATCGGCGAAGGCATCGAGGAAGCCGGTCGCTGGCCGATGCAACTGGCCGCGCGCCTGCGCGGCGCGGGGATCGCCATCGCCGATCCGCGCATCATCGCCACCACCGGCTGGACCACCGACGAACTGGCGGCGGCGATGGACGCAGCCGAATCGCTGGGCGACTGGGACTTCGTCTCGCTGCTGATCGGCGTCAACAACCAGTACCGCGGGCGCCCGCTGGACGAGTACGTCGGCGAGTTCCACCGTCTGCTGCGGCGCGCGATCGCATTGGCCGGCGACCGAGTCGACCGCGTGCTGGTGCTGTCGATCCCCGACTGGGGCGGGACCCCGTTCGCCAGCGACCGCGACCGCCAGGCCATCGCCGACGATCTGGATGCCTACAACGCCGC
>JAANMX010004846.1_pt1 | contig 10179 bp, 4 predicted proteins | sample 7279681 | NCBI WGS metagenome assembly JAANMX01 (sample SAMN14094542, study PRJNA606508) | bioreactor metagenome | isolation source: A lab-scale SPAN reactor treating ammonium-rich wastewater day 351 | place: Ireland: Galway | collected 2018-01-01
CCCGCATGATCCTGAATCCCGCCGGCGCCGCAGGCACCGGCCACGTCTGGTTCTGGAAGCAGGCCATCGACACCCCAAACCACTGGCGCCACTTCCAACGCTTCCGCCGCGCCATCGAGGGCGTCGACCCGCCCGCCGAGGCGTTCAACCCCACCCGCATCGATCACCCCCAGCTCCGCATCTATGCCCTCCGCGGGAAGCGCACCGTCCTCGCCTGGTGCCGTGACTCCCAAAACGACTGGCGCTCCGAACTGGAACAAGGCGTCGCACCGCGCACGCTCTCCAACATCCGCATCCCCATCGGCGACCTCGCCCCGACGGCATCCGCGGCACCCGCGAATATCGATGCCTACGATCCCTGGGAAGACCGGTGGGCACCCGCAAGGCGCGAGGGCGCGCACGTCGTCCTCCCCGAATTCCACCGCTCCCTGATCCTCCGGTGCCTCCCATGATTCCCATCACCACCCTCGGCATCGCGGCGCTCTGCGCGGCGACCGGTGCCCAAACCGACAAGGCATCGCCCGATCCGGTGCCGCCGGCCCTGATCGAACCCGCCTCCCGCTTCGTCGATGCGACCAAGGGCGACGACGCCAACGACGGGAGCACCGGCCGCCCCTTCCGCACGATCCAGAGGGCCGCGGACGCCATGCGCGAACCCGGATCGATCTGCACGATCCGGGCGGGGGTGTACCGCGAGACCGTCCGCTTCGCGAATTCGGGCGATCCCGACAGGCCCCTGCTTTTCCAGGCGGAGCCCGGGGCGATCCTGAGCGCCTCCGAGCCCCTCACCCGATGGATACCCAGCACCGACGACCCCGGACCGACCGGACCGCGCGCCAAGGACCTCTATTTCGCCGAGGTGCCGCCAAACCCCCTCATCGCCGGAGGCCAGATCGCCGTTTTTGTCAGTGAAAAGATCGCCCCGGAGGCGCGCTGGCCCAATGACAACGGCTCCTACCCGTGGCCAACCTACGCCTATTGCTCCGCCGCCGGATACGACAAAGACGGAAAGAACGGATGGATCGCCGACGCCGACCTGCCCGATCGCCCGGACGGGTATTGGGAGGGCTGCCGGCTGATCATCCTCGCCGGCCACGGCTGGCAGGGGCGCGACCTGCCCATCCTCCGCTACGTCGCCGCCGAAAAGAAAATCGTCACGGACTTTGAGAACAACAAGCCCGGCGCCCCGGGCAACGCCACCCTGCGCGGCCCGATACCCAAAAATGCCATGGGCCGGGGACCATTCGAGGGCAACGAGTACTTCATCGTGCCAGATCTCGCCAAATTGTGCGACCCCGCGACATGGATCCAGAACGAGTGCGATGCGCCAAACGAATGGGCCTATCTCCCGGGCAAAAGGGATTCGGCCAAGGCACGCCTCTACTTCAAGACCGCCGGCGGCCCGCCGAAAAACGTGTCTTTGCGCCTGCGCGATGTCGGCCTCGATTTCGCCACCGCCAGGCACATCCGGCTCTCCGGCCTCCAACTCTTGGGCTGCCGCCCCGTCTTCGGCCCGGCCTCCCGCGACATCCGCCTCGAGGGCATGAAGATGACCTACGTCGACCACCAGCGGACGCCAGGCGGCGAGGGCATCTTCATCGACGGGGATGACCACCTCATCCGCGACTGCGCGATCGAGTGGAGCGCGGGCAATCTGGTGACCTTCCGCTCCGGCAGGGGCCACCGCTTCATCAACAACCTCGTGCGCGGCGCCAACTACTCCACCTACCGCGGCGGCCTCCTCCTCTGGCGCGGCGCCGAAAACGTGCTCGTCAGCCACTGCACCCTCAAGGACAGCGGCGCCATGATCCTCGCCATGCACGACGCCGAGGGCGCCATCGTCGAATATTGCGACATCGCCGACGGCGCGAGACTCTGCACCGACCTCGGCCTAAAATACGACAATTTCATCGGTAACTACTGCCTGCGCTACAACCTCTGGCACGGCGGCGATTCCCCCAATCACACCGGCCACGGCAGCAGCGCCATCTACCTCGAGGACGGCGGCGCGCAGGCCATCGTTCACCACAACATCGTCTGGGATGTCGCCTTCGGCATCCAGCTCAACTCGAGTTCCACGCTCCACAGGATGTTCCACAACACCATCGGCAGATGCGGGGAGTCCGCGGTCCTCTGCGGGAGCAACCGCCAGAAGATGGCCGTCGAACGCTTCTCCTCCGTCCTGGCAAACAACATCCTCACCGGCGTCCCCATCCAGGCGCGGCGGATCGGCATCCGCGGCCTCGCCGTGCGCGCGAACCTCATGGGGGAGGACCCGCGATTCGTCGACGAGGCCAGCGGCGATTACCGTCTCCGCCGGGACTCCCCCGCCCGCGACTCCGGCATTCCCATCGCGGGCATCGGCGACGGCGTCCCCGACGGTAAGCCCGACATCGGCGCGCTCGAGTTCGGCGCGCCAGATTGGACCCGCAAGGTCGGCCACGATTTCGGCAATCCTCCCCGGCCCGAATACCGCTATCCCGACCTCGACTACCGGACTTACACCGAGAACTACAGCTTCGAGTTCCCGCCGGCGAAGGTCGCCACGCCCCCGATCGGTTGGGTGCTCTCGGGTTCCGCAAGACGCGTCTCCGGCCCCTCTCACGACAGGGCCAATATCTTGACCGATGTCATCGGACGAAACGGCCGCTTCACCATCCAGATCTCCGGATCCCCCGGCGAGGTCCGCCAGACCGTCCGGGGACTCAAACCCGCGACCGAGTACATCCTCATCGCCGGCGTCCGCCCAGGGCTGCAAAACAAGTCGCTCTATCTCGGTGTCGAAAACTACGGGGGAGAGAGGAGGCACAAGGACATCCTCCTGCCTCTGCCCGCCGATTTTCTCGAGGCGCAGCACGGTGGCGGGCACTGGACCATGGGCGCGCTCCGATTCACCACCGGCCCCTCGAGCGTTGCCGCCGATGTCTTCTCCGGCGCCACGGCCGCCAACCCAGAAAAAGTCTATGTCGATACCGTCATCGTTGTCCCCGCGGGCCCATGGCACAGCCCCGTCCCGGAACCCGCCGTTATCGACCTGAGCCAGGCCCCCGGGGACATCACCAAGAACGAGGGCGGTGCCATCCTCTATCCGATCCCCCCGAAAACCCGATCCGTCGCGACCCCGGAGGACGGCGGGAGGGCGCTCCACCTTTCCGGGAACGGCTGGAAGGGCTTCGATTTCGACTACCGCTTCACCCCCCTCACCACGTTGGAATTCGAGTTCAAGAGCGCCGCCCGAGACGCCATCCAAGGCATCGGCATCGGCTCCGACACATCCCTCCACCGCGCGGCCATTTTCCTCGCCCGCGGTGTCGCCAAACCGCCTCCCGCCAATACAAAACGGACGACCGGCTCCATCTGGCAACCGACCCACACCGACCCCGACGGCTGGGAACACTACAGCATCCCCCTCGGCCTCTACCTCCGCTATATCCAGGACGTCGTCGCCAAACTCCGCCTCATCCTCATCAACGAAGGCCACGGCCCCGCCGAGTGCCGCTTCCGAAATATCCGCATCGCCGATACCCCGATAAGCCGATCGAGATCTGCTCGTGCATCCAGAAGGGAAGCTGGGCCTACAAGGAGGACGCCCCGCACCTAGGCGCGGACGGGGCGATGGAGATGCTGGAGGAAGCCCGCGCGGCAAAGGCCAACCCGCTGCGCAACACGATGCCCATCATGAACTCACGCCTCGGCATCGCCGCGACCATCGCGATTCTCGCGGCCGCTCCGCGCGGCGCGGCCCACGACGAGTCCCCCATCCTCTCCCCCGAACAGGCCACCGCGGCAAGAGACGGGGGCGACTGGGCGCCCCACGCCATGACCCTCGCCCCCGCCAAATGGATCTGGCTTCCCTCGGAACGGACGCTCCCGAACACATTCGTCCTATTCCGCAAGGAGATCGAACTCCCGTCTGCTCCGGAGAGCGCGAGGGGTTGGATCGCCGCCGACAGCCGATACACCGTCACCGTCAACGGCCAACGCGTCCAATGGGGTCCAGCCCCCTGCGATCCCCGCCACCTCGATGCCGACCCCATCGACATCACGCCGTTCCTCAAACCAGGCACGAATATCCTCGGCGTACAGGTCCTTTTCTACGGTCACGGCGACGGCACGTGGCCCGGAGGAAAGCCGGGCCTCCTGCTCAACGTCAATGTCCGGACGACTTCCGGCGAAATGAGCATATTGACGGATGCCTCGTGGCGCGCACTCCTCGACCGCTCCCACCCGCCGGGGCGATACAAGCGCTGGTTCCTCCGCGCGCTCCAAGAGGAATTCGATGCCCGCCTATACCCCCAGGGTTGGGACAGCGCGGGATTCGCCCCCGATGCGCGGTGGCTCCCGACAGAAGAAATCCCCTGCCCGCCCGACAAGCCCCCCGCCTGCCGCAAAGACCGCCATTGGCCAGGAGATACGGTCCAACAGGTGCCCGCCGCACTCGGCTCGCTCCGGGCGCGCCAGATCCCCGCGACCCGCGAGGAGATTGTCCCCGCAAGGAACATCGCACACTCGGGCCGCGTCATCTGGCATCGCGATCCCGCCGACTGGTTTGACGCGCGCGTGCCAGACACCTTCGAGGTGACTCCAGAGCCCGTCGCGACGCCCGTGGGCGAAGGCGCATGGGAACTGCCCCCCACCCCCGATCCGGGCCAGGCCGCCGAGGCCACCTTCGAATTCGCCGAACAGATCGTCGGGTTTCCCCGCTTCACCATCGATGCGCCCGCCGGCACGATCGTCGAGTTGATGTTCCAGGAGGGCCATGACCCCTCAAAGACGCGCTGGCTGGATTCCCATCACTTCTCCTGGGCGCGCTTCATCTGCCGCGAGGGCAACAATGCCTTCGAGACCGCCGATTTCGAATCCCTGCGCTGGCTGCAGTTGCACGTGCGCAACGCGTCGAGGCCCGTCACCGTGAGCGGCGTCGGGGTGCGCCGCCGACAGTATGCCTGGCCCCGACAGCCCGCGATCCGCACCTCCGACGCCGGACTCCAGCGCCTCTTCGACGCCGGCATAAACACACTGCGGAACTCGGCCATCGAGACCGTGGTCGATGGCATGGGCCGCGAGCGCCAGCAATACAGCGGAGACGGCGGCCACCAGCTCATCGCCATCCATCACGCCTTCGGGGAGAACCGCATCGTCGCAAGGTTCCTCCGCACCTTCAGCGAGGGCCTGACCAAGAGCGGCGTCTTCCTCGATACGTATCCCGCCTATGATCGTCTCGCGAGGCTCCCGCAGCGCGAACTCGATTCCAGCGCCTGGGGCCCCCTGCTCGATCATGGGGTCCAGTTCAACTTCGATTGCTGGAAACACTACATGGCCAGCGGCGACAAGGACGCCCTCCGCGAGCCCTACCCCCGCCTCCTGCGATTCGCCGAGACCCTCTGGTCCCTTTGCCGCGACGACGGCCTGCTCCCCGTCGAGGACCTCGGCATCCCCGTGGTCTGGATGGATTTCACCGCCTTCAAGCAGCAGCGCCACAAAGAGTGCGCCTTCAACTTAAACGTCGCCGCCATGTACCGCCACGCCCTCGCCCCGATCTGCGAGGTCATGGGCGACCCCGGGCGCGCGTCAGACGCTCGCCGCCGCGGCGGCGAGATCCTCCGCGCGGCCACCGCGCGCTTCTGGTGCAAGGAACGCCACGCCTTCGTCGATAATCTCCCGTGGCTCGCCGAAGAGAATGGCCCGCGCCTCTCCGATCGCACCCTCGCCACCGCCATCCTCTTCGATCAATGCCCCGACGCTGACACGAGCGCATCCGCCCGCGCCCTCGCCGATCCCCCGCCCGAGATGGGCCTCTCCTATCCCTGCAATGCCGGCTGGCGCTACTGGGCCCTCGGAAAAGCCGGACGCGCCGACGTCATCCTCAAGGAGTTCCGCGAACAATGGGCACGGATGCCCTCGGTCATCCAGAACAACACCATCCAAGAAAATTGGCGCTGCCCGCCGGACTCGACCGCCCAATGGAGCCACTGCGCCTTGTCGCCCATATATATACTCTACGAGGAGATCCTCGGCCTCCGGCCCCTGGAACCCGGTTTTGCGAGACTGCGGCTGCGGCCCCAGCTTGGCGATCTCCCCGATCTGGAGGTCGTCGCCCACACGCCCCGGGGCCCGATATTGCTTGAGGCGAAACGCGGCGCCGACGGCCACCACGTCATCATCGCGGTCCCGGACGGCTGCGATGCCGAACTCGTGCTCCCACCACGCGCCAAGGCCCCCCTGCAACCCAAGACACCGACCCCGTCCGACGGACCGGGACACTTCCGGCTGTCCCCCGGAAAATCCGAATTCACGATCCCGCCCTCCGGACCCGCTTCGCCTTGATCGGCATCCGCGCCGACCCCGCCACACCCGACCGCCACAGGCGATGCCAGCCAAAGGCAATCTGGCGGAAATAGTCTCCGAATCCGATGAAAAGGGAGCGCAGCCCCTCGCGGAGCGGCACCCGCGATCGCCGCCGGGCCAGATACCGCAACCGCGCCGGACTCTCCGGATGAAAGAGCGCCTCGATCGCCATGTCATCCAGTTCGCCCGTGCGATAGGTCGACAACCCCATCCGGATATCGATCATCGCCACGCCCGGCTCGCAGGCCGCGATCTCGCGCACGACCCCCCGTCCCAATCCCGCGAACTCGTAGACCGTGATCCTGTCGCCAGACATGTGATGTCGCAGGAACCGGGCGAACGCGTCCCGCGCCTCGGCGGAGACCTCCGGGTCGCGCACGTGTCCCCTCGCGATGGCCCGCGCGATCAACGCCTCCGCATCACCGCACAGAAAATTCGCCAGGAACACAGTCTGGTCCAACTTCCGGCCCACCCGCCTCGCCATCGAGGCGAGCCTCTTGGCGACATCCGCCATCGCGGCGGGCCGCCTCCCGATATCCGCGTCAGTCATGCTCTTCGCGTATCGGATGAACGGCGCGGCCACCGCATATCCCCTCCGGACCAACTCTGCCTCCAACTCATCCGCCCCCGCCCGGTTCAACCAGTAATCTAGGTTCCTGAATAGCTCGTCCTCCACATAGGTCTCCTCCTCCTCGTGCGGCAGGAACGTCAGGCCCAGCAAAAACTCCACCATCGTCCTGCCAAACGACGCGATATCGATCCGCGGGTGCACGATCCGGCGTCCCCCCACGATCACGCAGTCGCGCGTCGCGGAGTAGAGCGGCGAATCCGATGTCAGCTGTGAGCCCGCCCGGACCGAATTGAAGTCGATCACCATCGCCCCGAGTCGCCCATCCGCATCCCGGGCCCAGAGGATATTCTCGGGCTTTATGTCGCCATGGATCCATGACTTGGCATGGATATCGGCGAGCACCGCGGCGGCCTGGATCAGGATCTCGATCTTCTCGCGCAGGGTGAGGGCCTTGGCCTCCGGCGCCGACAGCGCCCGGCCACCGGGGATGCCGCGATACCGGAAATAGACGCGACAATCCTTGAAGACATAGTCGCGCCCCTCCGGATCCGTGAACACGCGCTCGTCTTCGGCGAGCCCCACCTCAAGGAGGCGCGCCATCCCGGCGATCTCGCCATCCGGGTTGAGCTTGTGTACCGCCAGAGCCTCCTCGATCAGATCATCCGTCCTGCGCCGGAAATGCTCCTGGAACTCCGTCGGCCCCTCCCGATGAAACTCCTCCTCCGAGAGCCGGATGACGCGATAGAAATCCCCGGGGTTCTCCTCATCGCACGCGTCGTAATTCTCCGTCAGGACCCCTTGCCCCAATAGTCGCTCCGGATCGATGATGCCCGGTTGCGGCTCCCAGCGGATCGGCACCACCTCGCGATTGTCCGGCGTCACGAATAGGGAGAAATAACTCGACTCGTCGGGCCGACCCACGAGTCCGCCCTCGGCAGTGGGATCCGTCATCTGTCATACGTTACGCGACCGACCGGCGACCACAAGGCCCTCCCTCGATCCGGCCGAGGCGCGATGCCTCTCACCACGCCACCTCCTCGACCACGCGGAAGAACCGTTGCGGATGCCCCTCTGCGGCCCCTTCCAAGATGCAAGAGGTCTCGCCCACCGCCCCCGCGACCCCGCTCCTGATGGTCGCCCACGAGCGCATGTCGGGGCTCGCTTCGACCCGGTAGGATCGGAACGGTATGCCAGCAAAACGGATCTCGATATCCCCGTCGCCGATGGCGGCAGCGGCGCAACCCTCGCCTCCCAACCGTTCGGCCGGCAGCGCATCCAGCGCGCCCGAGAGAGAGACCGCCGGCCCGATATGGCCCCCGGAGCCACCCTGGGGAAAACCCGTCGCCACGAGCAGATCGCGCATCTCCGATGGGCCCAGCCTCGTCCCCAGCCGCGCGATCGCGTAGGACTGTATCGCGCAGGCCACCCCGGCCACGCAGGCGCTGGCGCTGCTCGTGCCGTTGAAGTTGGTCGTGTACGATTGATTGTCATGGTCACCATAACGCTTGTAGTCACCGTATCCGGTTGATGCCACGAAGCTGCCCCAGGCCTGCACGTTGACCCGCGTCCCGTAGGTGCTGTAACTCAGCTTCGAGTGCGCCGCGTTCGTGGAACCCGCGCCCACGATGATCGCCCCGCTGTCGCCGCGGTCCATGTACGAGGCGTAGGCGCTGCCGTCGAGGTTCTGGTTGCCGTTGCCCGCCGCGGCCACGACAAGGATCCCGCTGTCGGTCGCCACCTTGGTGAGATTCCATACCGTGCTGCTCAACTCCGCGGGCCCATAATCCCCCCCTGCCCCAGAGGTCTGCATCTCGAGGAGGATGACGTCGCCGGCATCGGAATCCGCGATCGCGTCGCCGATCGCCCACTCCCGTTTCCACCCAAAGGTCGTGTATTCAGAGTAAAAAGCCCCGCTCGCCTTCGGCGCAATGCCCGATATCCCGTAGCCGTTGTTCGGCGCGAGGCTGATGCCCAACGCCGCCGTGCCGTGCTCATCCCAGTTCTTTGAATAGACATCGGGATGGAACGCGCCGCGCGACCGATTGACGATCCCCGCATCGACCAGGTCCTCGTGCTCGGGGTTGTACCCGTACTCGCAATCGGAGAACCGGACACCCGCGCCCTCCGCCCCTTTGGACCGGGCATAATTCGCATCGTAGCCAGGATTCGCGCCCCGGTAGGTCTGTAACGATTCCAAATTTGGCGTCTTGGGAGCGATGTCTCCCGGCGGCGGCGGCATCACATCCAGCGATTGAATCTCGACGCCCTCGACGCAATCCAGCGCCTGGAGCGCCCGCGCCACCTCGAGGACATCCCGCCGCGACACGTTCTCGACGCGCATCGTGCCGTTCAGATCGGGAGGCTGCCTCCCGCTGCGGTCCGCCGCCCGGAGGCAGAGTCGCTCCACGCCCGCCACATCATCGAAAACGCGCCAAAACCGAAGACGGTATTTCCCGACCACCCCCGCCAGCCCATCCGGCACCCTATTCCCCAGAAAGTTCAATCGGTCGGCGCCGGCCAACCGGGCCCTCAAATCATCCCGAAACTTCACGACGATCTGATGGCGTTGGCCCTCGGGCAGCATCAGCGACCCCTTGGGATGGGGAACCCTCGGCCCCAGCCCCCTCCGGGGAAGTTCCATGTCCCCAAAACCCTCGCCAGGCCCCCGAGAAACCAGCGTCGTCACCCCAGCGCGGACACTCTCCCCCCGTGAGGCCACAAGACTCACCCCTACGAAAAGGCATGCCGCGAGCGCCCACATCACGCGCAACCGACGGACACGGGCGCCCGCGACACAAGCCGCGGCCGCCGCCACCCGAGGATCGCCAAACCCATGGTGCGCCATGTGATCAGAGAATCTCGGCGCACGACGTCATTTGGCAAGCCCGAGCGACGGCGACCTCGTGGTTAACCCGCATCCCCAATTTCCCTTTACACTCACCCGCGCAACTCATATTATGAGCTGATGAGATGGCGCTTTGGTCCGGTGGCGCGGCCTGGTGCGCGATGGCGATCTAGCGATCGGTGGGCGAGCCGCGACCGGATTCGCGCCCATGGAAATCTCAAACCCCTTGAGGACAATCCTCAGGATCTCTAGCATCAACGGACAGGAGAATTTATGAAGCATCCCCGGCCCTCGCGTTCCACCCGTCACGGGTGGCTACTCACCGCACTCTCGGTCACCGTGCCATTGTTGGCCGAGGCCGCGCCGAAGCACCTCGGCCCCTCGGCGCTGGTGGCATCGCCAGATGAGACCCGAC
>JAANMX010004853.1_pt1 | contig 10170 bp, 10 predicted proteins | sample 7279681 | NCBI WGS metagenome assembly JAANMX01 (sample SAMN14094542, study PRJNA606508) | bioreactor metagenome | isolation source: A lab-scale SPAN reactor treating ammonium-rich wastewater day 351 | place: Ireland: Galway | collected 2018-01-01
GATCTCTGCCGCCCTGTCATCATCCCTCCTTCGCGGTCGTCGTCGCTTTGGGGCTACCAGGCGTATCGGGCCTGTCCATCGGCAGAGCACGTTCGCGGCAGCCGCGTGCGGCGGGGCGCAAAAAAGAAGCCACCCGCCGGGGGAAGCGGGTGGCTGTGAAAGGGGTACGGGGGAGGAATGGGGGTAGGAGGTTGTGGCGGGGGGAAGCGGACCGGGACACGCTCACGACTCCGGCCGGGACCGAGGTGGGTCTGGAGGTCGGGGGAACCTCCGGCAACGATCCCGGTTGCTGGTCGCGGTTGGGGGAACCGCGAGGGCCGCCGGGCGGTGCGGCCTGTCGTGTCGTCTCGCTCAGGCTTTCGCTTCCCTGTTGTCGATCAGGTCGCCTCTACCTAAAGCAAGCGCCGTGCCAGTGCCGCGATCGCGACCACGTTGCTGCCTCAAGCTATTGCTGTCCAAGGAGATGATTTGGAGATCTTCCGTGCGAGAGCCCGCCGGCGCGGCCCGCAGGATTTGTAGGAACGACCCGATTGTTGTAACAATTACCACCCCCCCGTGCCGGCCAGCCCCTTGCGTTTAGAGGCGGCGCCCTCCCTCGGCCGAGACGATGTGCTGTGCATGCCGCCTCGCCCTGCTACACTGAGAAGACGTTTGCCCTCCGAGTCGGAACAGCGGCACCAGCGAAAGAGCGGGACGGGGACAATCCATGAAGGCGCGGTCGGTCGTGGCGGTCCTGGGATTGGGGTTGCTGGTCCTGGGCGAGAGCGTGGGATCCGTCGGCGCGGCAAACTCGAAAGACAATTCCTGGCTGACCGACCTCGCCGCCGCGCGCGCTGCCGCCCGTCGCGGCAACAAACTGATCCTCGCGCTGGTCCACTGACGGCACTGACCCGACGAGAGCGGGTTGTCCGAGCAGTTGGCTCGGCTGGACAAATCGGTCGCAGACCTTGCGCGGCAGTTCGTGCTGCTGAGTGTCGAGAACATGCGCGGCCTTGACCTGAACCTGTTCGACTTCGATTACGACCAGACCTGGGCGGTGCTATTCCTGACCGCCGATGGCGAGGTTACCGGCCGCTACGGCGGGCGCCACCCCGACGACGCGACGCGCTACGTCTCGCGCGCGGGACTGCGACACGCTCTCCGCGCGGCGCTGGAGGCGCACCGCGATGGCCGGGATCCGCCGACCGAATCGGCCCCCCGGGCGGCGCAGACCGCAGAGCAGTACGCAGCCGCGGCCCGCCTGACGCCCCGTGGGTGCATTCACTGTCATAACGTCTACGAGTACCGCCGCGAGGCGCGGCGGGCGGCCGGCACCTGGAACCTCGACGAGGTGTGGGTCTATCCGCTGCCGGAGAACGTGGGATTAACGCTGGACGTGGATCGCGGCGACCGGGTCCGCGCGGTGGCCGCGCGGTCGGCGGCGGCGCGGGCTGGCCTTGCGCCGGGTGACGTGCTGCGTACCGTCGGCGGTCGGCCCATCGCCTCGATTGCCGATCTGCAATACGCTCTTCACCGTGCCCCGGCGCGCGGGAGCATCCCGGTCACCTGGGAGCGCGCGGGCAAGGCGCACGCGGGCCGCCTCGACCTGGCGGAAGGCTGGCGAAAAACGGATGTGTCGTGGCGGTGGTCGCTGCGCAGCCTGCAGCCCGACCCGTGCGTCCACGGCGACGACCTGACGGCGGACGAGCGGAAACTGTTGAGACTCAAGCCGGGCCAGCTGGCCCTGCGTCAGGGGCCGTTCGTCACCCAGGCGGCTCGCCACGCCGGGCTGCAGACAGGGGATGTGATCGTCGGCATTGACGGCCGGCAACTGGAGATGACGGGGCGGCAGTTCGGAACCTACGTTCGGCTCACCTACCGGCCCGGTGACCGGGTGGTGTTAACGGTCCTCCGCGGGGGGCAGCGGCTCAACTTACTTCTGACATTACCTGGGCGGGGGTAGAAGGGGCGATTCACACGATCAGCTGCGCGAACGTCCCGGCGTGTTCCTTGGCGGCCGTCCAGGGACAAGTTCCAGAGTGGTGGGACCGACGTCCCGTCGGTCCCACCACTCTGGAACTTGCCCCTGGACAGACCCTTATTTCACCTCAAACTGCCTGGGGTCGATCTTCTCGTTGCTCCGGATCTCCGCGAACGTCTCCGTGGTACGGCTACTTCCTCCCCCGTTCGTGAACACCGTCAACCGCTTGAGCGGCAGGCCAGTCTGCACGTCGATCCAGAGCGCGACGGGGAGCGTCATACCGTTGATCAAGATAACAGAGTAGCTCAACATCTGGGCCTCCCGCCCGCTCACCTTCTCCTTGCTGATCAGCTTGAGATCCTTGATGCGGAACATCGCGTCAGGCTTGAGCTGTTGTTCCCTGGTCAGGTCCAGGAAGACCCACCCGCTCACATGATCCGTGTACGTGAGAACTTTCACGAAGGTCGCGCCCAGTCCTTTCGGACAGGCAATCGTGGTCACCTTGCCCTCCCGTGCGTTAGCTACGGTCGTTCGCAGACGCTTCCCGTCCGCGATTAGTTCTGACCTGGTGTCTGGTCCGAGGCCCGTTCGATCGCAGGATTCTCTGACGCGGTCGCCCCTGGCAATAGCCACTGTCCCCTTGAGGGTGAACAGGGTCTTGCCATCGGCTTCCACGGCCAGGGCGAAGCGCAGGGTGAGGGTGTCGGCCTCGGTGAGCCGTTTCTCCATGGCACGGAAAAGCCTGCTCGCCTCGTCGGGCGCCTGGGCAAGGCCGGGTAAGGTGGCGGCGAGCAGCAGGAACTGGGGCGCGAATGGCATGTTCCACTCCTGACGTTGATTGGGCTTCAACCGCTGGGTTCCCTGATGAGAGGGAGGCGAGGGAAAGCCGCCCTGCTCCCCTCCGGTTGCGGCATCGGAAGAAGCTCGGCCTGAGTTGTCCCGTGAACCGTGAACACGATCTCCCGCGTACCGCCGTCATCGACGAACAGGTGCAGTTGGGCATTGAATTCACCAGGCTCGCTGACCTCCAATTCACATACAAGCTCACACGGGCCAGGTGAGAGTTTGGTCGGGTAACGCTTCGGACCGAAGCGGCAGTTGATTCCTCAGCACTCCGTCAGGCCGAGGACGTGGATCGGCTGGCCAGAGGAATTATGCAAAGAAATGGCCAGTTCCCGTTTTTCGCCAGCGGTGCAATCGCGGACTACGATATCGGTGGAGGCGTCGAGGGCTGAAACAGTAGGAGATGGCGGCGCGGAACAGGAGTAGACTGCCCAGGCCAACAAGCAGATACCGACGAAAATACACCCCCCAGAGAGAGGTAGATAGGAGCGCGGGGTCATGGATTAGTTCTCCGGCCGGGGTGGTGCGCTTTGATGTGCAGTTCCCTCCTTGCGCCGTTGCACACGACAACGGAAGTATCCACCGGCCACGAGCGAAACGCCAGCAGCAATTATGAACCAAAGATACCAGCGCGAACCATTCTCCCACCTAATGCCCTGGGGTTCTGGAAAGCCGAAGGCTGAGAGGCGGAACTCACGCTCTGGAACATCCGATTCCTGCAATTGAAAGCGATAATGGAATTCGAGATCGGCATTCTGGCCGAGGCACTTTCGTCTGTTGACAAGCTCTTGTAAAATGGGAAAGCCATCCTGGGTGTAATGATAGGTAAAAGTAGCGATCTCGGTGGCCGGATCCTTCCCCCACTGTGTCTGCACCTCGAATCGGCGAATTGTCCAGTAATGATCTGGGTCGAATACGACCGAGCCTGCGCGCAACGGCATCCTGGCTGGGTTTGCTGGGGGAGAGTAATCGAACTCAGCCTTTATCAATCGCCGACCTTGTAATGTAATTGGAGAGACGGTTCTGATAGAAAAACCTTCGTCGAGGAGAGTGACTTGCAAGGTGTCCACGACACCGGCGAAGGTATATGAAAAGTGACTAATCATTCGCACAACGTAGTGGGGATTCTCAACTGTTGAAGGCCGAAACAAACTTGTCCCAACCCTAACCTGTGCCACCACCCAGGGGGCGTTATCCCTTGGGCGTCGGAGAGAAAAGGCGTACTTTGGATTTGAAACTCTTAAGTGCTCTGTTTGTTCGGTTTGCTCAAGACAAAGCGAGTATCCATCTCTTTGCTTAATCTCAAAACAATCTTTTTGTACCCATTTTGTTATTAATGAGCGCGTCGTCAGAGACCAGCTCCCCTGCAGTTGCTTTGTACGCGTGTAATAGCGTTGCCAAGCCTTTGGAGCTTCCTGGATCAGCAGAGGTTTCCAGGCTGCTGCAGGTTCCTTTGACCTCTCCACCTCGTCAAAAGTGGCCAAGACGCAGGCAGAAGCGAGTAGGGTCGGAAGCATCACTTCTATCCTTCTGCCTACGGGGGGGATACCCGGATGGCGTGTTGAGCTATTCCTGCTGGCAACACCCAGGATTGTCGCAGAACATAAGTTGGAATCAGGCCGCTTCGAGAGATTGCCTGGGCAAGAGGCCACGGACAGACCGTCCTGACTCCTATCCGGGAGCAAGGCAATTGCCAGCAAGAATGCTCGGCAACAGACGAACAGACCCAGGCCACAGCCAGCAGCAGGGTTCCGGGGATTCGCAGCGTCCACCTGGAGTTGCGCATCGTGGACCCCTCCGATTGGACAGGACACCCGTGCCGCCTGAGACTGAAGTGTGTAACCCCGGTTAACGGGTCCAGGTAGCGAGGGGTTACATCCTCTGCAGATCATCTTTGGTCGGATAATGCGCTGATACTACACCATGTCCCCCCTGTTAACTCTTTTTTTCAGGTTTTCTCCGAATCGCTGCTGCCCAGATCCGCCCCGCTTTCCCCACGACGTCCTTGCCGTCCCGGGTTACGATAACTGTGCCGCCCCCGCTGCACCCGCAGCAGAGCGGCCAATCCCTGCTGCGTTACCGAACCGATGGACCGCACCCTCACCATCCTGTACGAGGACAACCATTGCCTCGCCGTCGCGAAGCCGGCCGGGCTGCTCACCCAGGCTCCGCCCGGCGTCCCGAGCCTGGAGGCGCTCGCCAAGGCGTACCTGAAGGACCGTTACGCGAAAGCCGGCAACGTCTACCTCGGTATCCCCCACCGCCTCGACCGGCCCGTTTCCGGCGCCGTCCTGTTCGCCCGCCAGACGCGCTCCGCCCAGCGCCTCGCCGAGCAGTTCCAGCAGCGTCAGGTGACCAAGATCTACTGGGCCGCGGTCGAGGGCGACGTCGAGCCGGAAGAGGGCGTCTGGGAGGACTGGCTACGCAAACTGCCCGACGAAGCGTGCACCGAGCGCGCCGAGCCGGGTGACTCCGGCGCGAAGGCGGCCCGGCTGCGCTATCGGCGACTGCGGCCCTGCGCTGGCGGCACCCTGGTGGAGCTGCAGCCGGAGACCGGGCGCATGCACCAGATCCGCGTGCAGGCGGCGGCGCGCGGGTGGCCGATCCAGGGGGACTTCCTCTACGGGGCGAAACGGCCGTTCGGGCCGCCCGCCGACCTGCCCCGCGACCGGGTGATTGCCCTGCACGCCCGGAGCCTCACGTTCCTCCACCCTGTCCGCTACGATCCGCTCACCGTGACCGCTCCGCTCCCCGCGGCCTGGGGCGAGCTGGAGGTGGGCGAGGAGGGGTGACGGCCGGTGCGCACGTCCGGCGAGCGCGCAACGTCGCGAAATCTTTCCCCTGCCGACAAGGAAACGGTTGCGCGGGAGCGCCGGTCCGCTTACGCCGCTGCGTGCGCGGCTCGGACAACAACCATCGGCGCGGGTAATGCGGGAGGCGCAGCCCACGAGTTGCAAAAAAAGCCTCCGGTGATTTGACTCCCGGTAGCGGGTAATCTAATGTTGTCGCGCGGGAGCAACCGGATGGGAGAAGAGGCAACAACTTTCACCACTCCCTCCTGACTCCCGGCGTGTGGTCGGGTTTGGTGCGGATCGGTTCGCGACCTCCGAGAGGCTGCCGGGGCCACGACAAGGGCAAACCACTCGTAAGGGTGGGACGCAAAGCCATGGATCCTCGCCCGCGGATCGCCAGGCTGCCGAATGGAAGTGGTCCACCCGAACGGCGCGACGGGCTGGGGTCGATCCCAGTTCGTCTGCCGTTGAACCACGCCGCACCAGACCTGCCCGGTTTCGTTCGGACGGTGCCGTGATGGCCCTCGGGCCGACCCCGCGCGGTGCGGGGGGCGCTGCCGGATGCCGGACCGGCCGCCCGGTTGTGCGGTCGAACCTTTTCCCTGGACCGGGAAGGATGTCTGCGATGCTGTCGCGCATTACGAAGAGCGTGGTGAACTTCCTGCAGCGTGAAGACGGCCCGACGGCGGTCGAGTACGCCGTCATGCTGGCCCTGATCGTCGTCGTCTGCATCACGGCGATCACCGCCCTGGGCACCAACGCCAACAAGACGTTCACCAACGTCAGTGGCGCCATCGGCTCCACCACCGGCTCGTGAGCTAGTGCAGGTTCAAGGAGGATGGTGAAAGCCCACGGGTAGTGTCCCGTGGGCGGAGTGCTGGAGACCTGGCCCGCGGGATGCGACCCGTGAGCTTGCCACAGCCCATGACACATCATCCTTCTGGAACTTGCCCTGGCGCCTGTCCTGCGGACGGGCGGGGGCCGGTCGCGAGGATCCGCACCGAGGGCAACCGAACCTCGGCCTCTCCCGTGAGAGGCCGGGGTTTTCGGCTTTGGGGCGGCAGGCTGGACATCGCCCGGTTTGGCGATACGTTGGGGAGTGTCCGGGCCGGAGCGCGCCGCGCCGCCGACCCGGTGTGTCCCCCGCGCCCCGAGCAGCGAGCCGCAGGCATGTCCACCGCGTCGAGCATGGCCCAGCGGGCCGAGCAGTTCCGCCAGGCGTACTCCCGGGTCAAGAGCGAGATCGGCAAGGTGATCGTCGGCCACGGCGACATCGTGGACGGCGTCCTCACCTGCCTGTTCGTCGGCGGCCACGCCCTCCTCGAGGGCGTCCCGGGGCTGGGGAAGACCCTTCTCGTCCGGACCCTCAGCCAGGTTCTCGACCTGAAGTTCAACCGCATCCAGTTCACTCCCGACCTCATGCCGTCCGACATCATCGGCACGAACATCATCAGCGAGGCGCCCGACGGCAAGCGCGTCTTCAGCTTCCAGTCCGGCCCGATCTTCGCCCAGATCGTCCTCGCCGACGAGATCAACCGGGCCACCCCGAAGACGCAGTCCGCCCTCCTGGAGGCGATGCAGGAACACTCCGTCACCGTCGGCGGAACGGTCCACCGGCTGGAGGAGCCGTTCTTCGTCATGGCGACGCAGAACCCGATCGAGCAGGAGGGCACGTACCCGCTGCCCGAGGCCCAGCTCGACCGCTTCTTCTTCAAGCTGATCGTCAACTACTCCGGCCGGGAGGAGATGGCGGCCATCCTCGACCGAACGACGAAGGGGACGTGGCCGCAGGCCGAGAAGGTCATGGACGGAGCGGAGATCCGCCAGTGGCAGCAGCTGATCCGCGAGGTGCTGGTCGCCCCGCCGGTCCAGGACTACGCGATTCGGCTGGTGCTCGGGACGCACCCGCAGGGCGAGTACGCCGCGGCCGAGACGAACAAGTACGTCCGGTGCGGGGCCAGCCCGCGCGGCGCCCAGGCGATGGTCCTGGCGGCCAAGGTGCGTGCCCTGCTGGAAGGCCGGTACAACGTATCGTTTGAGGACATTCGCGCGGTGTACCTGCCGGCCCTGCGACACCGCCTCCTGCTCAACTTCGAGGCCCAGGCGGAAAACATCCCGTCGGACGCGGTCCTCGGGGAGATCCTCAAGGAGGTCAAGGAGAAAGGCCCCGAGCTAACCGCTGCCGCCCGGGGCTGAAGGAACCGACCATATGGCGCTCGCACCGGCCCGGAGCGTCAGCGACGGGCACCACAGGCGCCGGTGCTGACGCTCCGGGCTGGTTAGGCCGGTGCAGGGCGCTCGGCCGCCCGCTCCAGGAGGTAGCGGACCTCCTCGTCGGTCGTCTGCGAGAAGTCGCCGTACCACAGGCCGACCGCGTAGAACGGCTCGGGCGTGCGGGCGCAGACGACCTCGTCGGCCTCGCCCTGAAACGTCGAGCAGGTCTCGGCCGCTCCGACCGGAACCGCAACCACGATCCACGCCGGCCCCTGCCGCCGCAGGGCTGCGACCGCCGCCCGCATCGTCGAGCCGGTCGCGAGGCCGTCATCGACGAGGATCACCGTCCGTCCGCTCAGATCCGGGAACGGGCGATCGTCCCGGTAGACCCGCTCGCGCCGCTCCAGCTCGCGCAGTTCTCGCGCGGCGCTCGCGTCGATGTCGGCTTCCGGGACGTGGAGGGTGCGGACCACGTCCTCGTTCAGAACGCGCACCCCGCCCGACGCGATCGCCCCCATCGCCAGTTCCTCATGACCGGGGAGCCCGAGCTTGCGCACCAGGAATACATCGAGCGGCGCGTGCAGCAACCGGGCGACCTCGTAGGCCACCGGGACGCCGCCGCGCGGCAGCGCCAGCACCAGCACGTCGGGCCGGTCCGCGTACTGCAGCAATTCTGCCGCCAGCTGGCGGCCCGCGTCACGTCGATCCTGGAACAACATGGCTCTCCCCTCCTCATCGGCCGGGCACGACCGCACGGCCGGCGATCGCGCCCTCCGGTACGACCCGAACCCGACCAGCACCACCCGGCTCACGGATCAACCAGCCTGCGCCGGTGCATGGCACAGGTGGCGGGCGAACCAGTCGGCCGCGAGGCGGGCCACCTCGTCCAGCGTGCCCGGTTCCTCGAACAGGTGCGTCGCCCCCGGGACGATGATCAGTTCTTTTTCCGGCGTCCGCAGCTGCTCGAGGGCCGTGCGGTTCATCCCGATCACCGGCACGTCGCGGCCGCCGACGATGAGCAGGGTCGGCGCCTGGACGAGCGGAAGGTAGTCCCCGGCCAGGTCCGGCCGTCCGCCGCGCGAGACGATCGCGGCGACGTCGTGCGGGTGCTGGGCCGCCGCGACCAGGGCGGCCCCGGCGCCTGTGCTGGCGCCGAAGTACCCGACCGGCAGGGCGGCCGTCTCCGGCTGGGCGCGCAGCCAGGCGGTGGCGTCGGTCAGCCGCGCGGCGAGCAGCCCGATGTCGAAGCGCAGATGGGCGGTGTACAAATCGACGGTCTCCTCCTCGACGGTGAGCAGGTCGAACAGGAGAGTGCCGACGCATGCCTGTTGCAGCGCGTGGGCCACGAAACGGTTGCGCGGACTGTGCCGGCTGCTGCCGCTGCCGTGGGCGAACAGGACGACCCCACCGGCTGCCTCGGGCAAGGTGAGATCGCCGTCAAGGGTGACCTGGTCGGCCTGGAGGCGCACCGGCCGGCTGGCCGCAGAGACAGGTTTCATGAGATTCCTCCCTGGATGACGGGCCGCGAGGGGCCTTCCTCCGTGGGGTCGCCTGCGGCTCCCTTATCCCCCTGGTGTGCGGAATCGCGCGCCCGCGTGTCGCCCCGGACCCATCTCCGCAGGCCGTCCCTGCGACCGGCGTGCGGGTCAGGGCAACGGCATGTCGCACAGCGTCCGCGCCATGCTGACGTTCGCCCGTTCCTCGTCCGGGTGCTTCAGCAGCAACTTCAACGAGGGGTCGATCAAGCTATCCAGCCAGTCTCCCAGCGACACCTCGGTGGACCGACGGCGGTAGTCCTCGAAGGCGTTGAGGTAAACTTCCTCGACGAGATCCCCGATCCGGATGCCATCGCCGATGTGCGCCTCAACGTCCGGGTAGCGCTGGACCCAGCGGCCGACCCGTTTGGCGAGCCAGTCCTCGTAGCTGGCCAGACCCCGGCGGAAGGCGCGGTAGTCGCCCCCCTCGACCGCCCGCCCCACGACGCCGTCGGTCGGATCCTGAGGCATGACGATTTCGCGGTTCAGCAGCGCCTGTCTGCGGGCCTGATCCTGGGCGTCCCGGTCCGGAGCCTCGCAGTACGACGCCACCTTGCGGACCAACTTCTGCACGCAGCGCTGGTAGGCGGTGTCGAGGTATGTATCCTTGTCGGCGCTGAAAAGCGTTTGCCCCGGCACCCGGAGCCTGGCCGCGATGTTGTAGACCTGGCTGTTGGGGTGGTAGATCACGTTGAACGCCAGGTCCGCGCCGTGGAATTCCCGGACCGCCTCGCCGAGAGGCTCGAGGCTGGCCTGCATCCGCGTCAACTCGTCGGCGGGGATGCGGCACTCCCGGGTGCTGAACTCGACGCCCAGGTGATAGCGA
>JAANMX010004856.1_pt1 | contig 10163 bp, 13 predicted proteins | sample 7279681 | NCBI WGS metagenome assembly JAANMX01 (sample SAMN14094542, study PRJNA606508) | bioreactor metagenome | isolation source: A lab-scale SPAN reactor treating ammonium-rich wastewater day 351 | place: Ireland: Galway | collected 2018-01-01
CAACCAGAACTTCATTGCTTCCGTTATTCGAAAGATAAACCTGTACCGACTTGAAAATTCCCATACTTGTATTATTCGGCACCGTAATCGTAGCACTGGAAACTCTGATATCTCTTACGTTAGCTCCCGCGCCGGTAAGCTGATTAATGCTCTGAGCCGGCGACACATTAGACAACGTGGTGTTTGCAGGAGAACCCGAAGTTACCAAAACTGTCGCATTGTATGGAAATGTGTTCTGTAAAATGGATGAAACGGTAGAACAGCTCGCTAAAGTAGCTGTAGCAACAACCGCTGATAAAAATAAATTTTTCATAATAGTAAATTTTGATTTCAGTCTTTCATTCAGAAATTATACCAACTCAGTGAATTAACAGAAGATTAACTATGGCTGACTTTTATAATTATCTGATGTTTACAGAAAAATTTCCTTTAACATCACCCGAAGCCATATTGCTTTTGCCGATGATAAGCCACAATTCTCCACCGCCTTTTACAGCATAATTAATCTGCCTTCCAAAGGGGCCGTCGAATGAGCCATTCGGCAGTTTGATCTGATTGAAACGGATATTCATGTATGGATTCTCAGGCGTAATTTCTCCGGTGATATTCCGGCCTTTGAAATTTTCAATCTTCAGAATAAACTGTTGATCTTCCTCAGTAAATTCTTCACCGATGCTGAAAGGAATCTGCTGTGCATCCGCGGTTCTAATGATTTTATTTCCATCAACTTCTCTCATCATTCCCTGTCTTCCTTCAGCAGTTCCAGCCACCTTCGCAGTATCGTACTCTAATATTGGGTTTTGTGCGATAGTATCAGCAGTAGAAGTTGACATCTTCACGGACTCCGTCTTATTGCAGGACAAAAGCAATATCGGTACGAGCAGGATTAGTTTTTTCATTATTTCTGAAGTTTTAATGCTTGGTAGTAAATGATTTTGGAAAGGAAGCTTTTGTTCTGTTCGTTAGAGATTTCGGTGGGTTTTGTAGTTTTTTCAAATTCATTTGGATAGGTGTTCATGAGCAGTTCATCATTGTAATTCAGGCTTTTGTAAAAATCAAAAGAGCCTTTATCATTTCTGATGTTATACACTGTAGCCAGATTGCCCCAATTGATGAAAGACGCGGCCAAAACCGTTCCATAAAAATACCATGACATTTGATTAAACATAAAAGCATTGGTTTTCTGATGTTTGATTTTGATGAAAGTGAGAATGAGTCCGATAAATGAAAGTACCAAAAAAGCATAAACGCCTAGCCTTTTATAGGTAATTCCTAAACTGAAAACATATTCAGAGTTTTTAGCAAAGGCGGAAATCACCAATACCGCATTAAGGAATATCCAGATTTTAGCGAGAAGTTTTAAGGCTCCGGCTTTACGGTCGAAATTGAACTTACCCTTAAAATAAAACATAATCACCAAAACTGCCATTATAATCGATAAAATTACAGCGTTTACCCTGTCGTGGGTTTCAACGGAAAGTTCGCTGGGAGATTTGGGAACCTCAACAAACTGTTCATAATTGAAGGTGAAAATAAATACCAAAAGCAAAATATTAAGTGCAACAAAGGAAATTACGCCGCTCATTCTTTCAGAATCAATATCCAGAAAAGAGCCAGAGACAGGCATCTCTTTATCCTCATTTAAAAAATCATTTTTGAAATGATGGTTTAAACTGAAGATGAACTTTTCAAATTTAAAACTCCAGAAATTGAATGCAATGAAAAATCCGAGTGTGCCGAGAACAATAAACTGCCAAAGGTCGAAACTGAACTCCCAGCCGGTGAAAAAATTTGAAAAATGTTCGCTTCCTAAAGCGTAGACTCCGAAAAATACAACGACAAAAAAAGCAGGAATGATCAAAAGAGCAATTAATTTCTTCATAGTTTCAGAAGTATTCCTTTTCGGAAGCCAGTCTTCAAACTTAAAAAACCGGTAAATAAAAGTTACAAAATTTACCGCAAACACCGGAATAACCAGCACTGACTTCAGTTCACGGTTTTTCGATTTAAAAGCCAGTAAAAAAAGAGAAGTGAATACCGCTAAAAAAGAAGCAAAGTCGCCATACCAGGCAAAAGCTGCACTTGAGAGAATACTGGCAACAAAAACAATAATAAAAGTACGCGTCCGGTTTTCTTCCGGAGTGTGAATGAGGGTAAGCAATGCATATGCAACGCCTAAAAATCCGAAATTAACGCCCATTTCTTCCCCATAAAATAGGGTAACAAACAGAACGGTGGTAAGAAGAATTAACTGATGTGTTTTCATGATATTATTTTAAAAATTACTAATTTCAAAGGACTTTGTATTACAAAGCGAATAAGCAAAAAAATATAGGTTTAATGTCCTAACAATTTTTCAAGCGCGGCAAGATGTTCTTTAAACGCGTCTTTACCGGCTTCTGTCGCTCTGTAAGAAGTCTTCGGCTTTTTGCCGACAAATTCTTTCTTCACTTCAATATATTTTGATTTTTCAAGAGCAGTGCTGTGGCTTGCCAGGTTACCATCGGTAACCTCAAGCAAATTCTTCATTTCTGTAAAATCAATCCACTCATTTACCATCAGAACAGACATAATGCCCAGTCTGACGCGGCTTTCGAATTCTTTGTTGAGTTTACTGATGTTGATCATTATAGATTATTACCGATTGCTGTTCTAATATTTTTGTTTCCCTGTTACTTATATTTCTTGTGCATTACCAGGCCATAAACAATATGCAGAGCGCCAAATCCAATCGCCCAGAAAACCAATCCCCAACCCAGGAAAAATAAAGAAAGAAGCCCGAGAGCGATCTGGCAATATCCTAAATTCTGAATATCCGTAAATGTATATTTTGAGGCACTGACTAAAGCAAGTCCATAAAAAATTAAGGTAGCCGGCGCAATAAAAACAAACATCCCATGATAGAGCATTCCGAGGCAAAACAAACCGCCGGTTACTAGCGGAACTGCAAAGTTAAAAAGAAGTCTTTTGGTAGTCTGATCCCATATCTTCAGGTTTTTTTCTTTGCTTTTTTTCGCAGTGAAGATATAACCGGATAAAATGGCAAGTACTAGAATAACAAAACCCGCAAGCACCAATTCAGAGACCAGATCGCCGGAGTACAGATTAGTCTTTCCTTCAAAATAATCAATGCCTTCACGCTTCAGAATATAATAAACATAGCCGGCGCCCAGCAAAGCGACAAGCCCGGCAAAAACACCGGAAAGTCCACTGAGGGAGATGAATCTTGAACTGCGCTCCATCATGCTGCGGATATGCGAAAGGTCTTCCTGATAATTTTTTGACTCCATAAAAAAGCACTTTGAATTGCAAAGTTAATCTATTTATCGATCCGACAAAATATTTTTTCGTTTCAGAAGAAAGAAAACAGCACTAAACTAAAAGGGTTTACCTGCGGGCGGTTACCTGTTTTAACCCTGAAAATTTGTATCTTTATTGCCAAATTCAGATATGTTCAAAAACTTCAGACATACCATGGAAAGGCAGTGGTTTGGTGTCCTCACAAGAATGGGCGCAAAACTGGGGATTCCTGTGTCGAAACTCCGCGTATTCTTTATTTACTCAACTTTTGCAACAGCAGGTGTTTTCTTTTTAATATACCTTGGACTCGCCTTTACACTGTGGATTAAAGATATGTTTATCACCAGGCGGCCAAGTGTTTTCGATCTGTAAACATATTTCAGCACCAGCATCATTGTAATCTTTTAACGGCTTGAAACTTGTATTGAGCATAAATGATACAGCGTTTATTTTTTATGGAATATTTACACATTACCTCTTTCGACGATTATCGCGTTGAAGAAATTTACAATTCCTATTGTGAGACTTTTCCTGAAGATGAAAGGCGAAACGAACAGCAGTTCCGACAGCTTTTTTCTCATCCGCGGGTTAAAGTTTTTTCCGTACTTGAAGACTTAAAAAACATAGGCTACCTCATTACCTGGGAACTCACCAACTTTATTTTTATTGAACATTTCGAAATATTCTCGGAATTCCGCAGCCTGAAATACGGCTCGGAAATCATTGGTCACCTTTATAAAAACTACTCGCATATTGTTCTCGAAGCCGAACCTGCAGATCTGGATGAAACTGCTGCCAGAAGGATTTCTTTTTATGAAAGAAACGGATTTATAGTGATTGATGAAAATTACGTGCAGCCCTGCTATGCACCCGATAAAAATTCGTTAAATCTGTGGCTCCTGGCCAACTGGCAGCCGGAAAAAACCGACTGGATCAAAGAGGAAATTTACGACGTCGTGTACTGCTGACAAGAGCCAAGGTAAAACGTAAAAAGTGCCAGGTGGTTGGAAGGATGATCCGCTGAAGCTATAAGCTAAATGCTACGCGCTAACCTCCACCTAATCGACCTGGTACTCCAACTTTATCGTAATACTTGCTTCTTTTTCCTTTGAAGAAGTGTTGAAAGTACCGCCGTACGAAAACTCTTCTGTTGAATTGGGTTCGGTGATCTGGGTCACGCCCATCGTTGCTTTTTTCAGATTACCCAGTTTTGAGCCTGCATTTTCAGCGATTTTTTCGGCGCGTTGTTTAGCGTCTTTTGTCGCGTCGGCAATCATCTGCTGTTTTACATCGGCAAGTTTGGTATAGAAATAATTGGGTGGCGAAGAAGTAAATTCTATCCCCAGATTGATGATTTCTGTAATATTACGGGAAAGATTCTCAATTTTTGCGACATCTTTACTGTCGATCGAAACCCGCTGAGAAAGCTGATAACCGGCAAACGTCTGCTGACTTCTTCCCATATTATCAGTAGCATAATTAAACTGTTTCTGGATGTCTACCGCAGAAAATACCATTTCGTTTTTCGGGATTCCTTTGGAAGCCAGATAATTTTCAATTACTTTTTTATCGTTTGCCAGTTCGTCGTAGGCGGTTTTGAGTTCAAAACTGTTGCGCGAAAAGTTTCCGCTCCATGCAATAAGATCCGAAGTGAATTTCTTGGTTCCCAAACCGGTGACAGAAATGGTATTTTCCGACTGGTTGCGGTTCTTGATCGCGCTTCCTAAAAATGCAAGACCGATGATAAAACCTGCGGCAGCAATGGCGATGGCAATAATAGTTCTGTTCATTGGTGGTAATGGTTTATTTTTAAAGGTAAGAAAAAATTAAACGCAACTTCATTAATTATAATTCATCTAATAAAATCACGTTCCAACTTTATGCGTCTTGATGTATTCCTGATAGGCCATTTTCATCTCGGAACTGATTGCAGCGATATTAAAAGTTTTACGGTATTTTTTGGCAAGCGAATAACTGTTATCGGCATAAATCAGGAATCGGTCAAGATCTTCTTCTGTCCAGCCCCTTGACGTATAAAAACTTAAATCGATTTCATTCTTTACCCTTCTGTAAAACTCCTGCGTTTCCGCATAATTTGCCTTGGTGATTGGCGAACTGCTCGTTTTACCTATAAGACCTACAAGTGCAGAAACCGCTTTTATTACATCGACCTGTCCGGCATTGAAATCTTTCGGCGCAAAAGCAGAAGGAATGGAAAGTTTAGGAGAGGGTTCCGTTGGAGAAGTCCGCATATAAGAATCCATCGAAGAATTAAGCGCTACAACTTTTCTCGGTGGATCCAGAGATTTTACATCCTTCTTTAAATTACCGGTGGCCTGAAAGGCGAGTTCAACTTCTTCTATCAGATAAGCGGATTGCGTGAGGGAAATATTAAGGGGTTGGGAATAATTATCGATTGAGATTTTCGTCGAGGCTCTCTCATAGCCGCTTTTTACAAAACGGAGCTCGTCTGAAGGTTTTGCGCCAATCATATAATTACCGTCTTTATCGGTACTTACCTTTTCGTCCGTCCGGGTATTGATGATAACCGAGTTGGGCAGTTCGGATCCAAATTCCGAACGCACTTTTCCGAAAATGTATTCCTGAGAGTAGGCAGAAATGCCTGTTAAAAGGAGGGAAAGCAGGAGTAGTTTTGTTCTCAAGGTTTAAAATTTTTACTAAAAGTAATTTTATTTTGAGTAGCTTTTCAAAGTTTAACCTCCGTTAACGCTTTTATGAATTTTTTAGAAGTTTGGAATAATGGAAATGTTAAGTATTTTGGGAATCAAGGTGATCTGAGAATAACTGCTCCCGCGTGAGGGATAGAAGCGGCATCCTTTTTTGGGGGCGGCGGCGGAGCCGCCGCCCCCAAAAAAGATATAGCGGATAGCCCGGCCTGGAGGAGGAAATGACGCCGCGCCCGCCGGAGGCGGGCGCGGCGAAATGACCGACTAAAGGACACGCCCCAATACTTTGCAGTTAGGAATAATTTTTGCTTATCTTTGTGCACTTACAAAAATCTGGGGTTGACTGGTTTCGACAGCAAGATCAATGGGTAAGTAAGCATGCAGAGAACCGTAGCGCGATCTCTTTAATCCCTTGCTACACAATTTTAACTGGCGACCAAGAGTTTGCTCTTGCAGCTTAATCCGAATTACAGTAGGATTCAGCGCTCTCCCGAAGCACAGTAAGGAGGCAAGATATCCCGCAGAGGTTCTGTTTCGCGACGTCTGATTCCGGGATATAGCAATGCGGAAATAAGGTTTTGGAAACTTCGGCCAAAGCTCGAAAACTTCAGAAGATAAGCAGTAAATTGGGTGTCTGTGCTCTGTTTACTGTCGAAAATCAAACGCAGAATAAGCATGTAGAAGTCTTATGTGTTGCTTGTTTGGACGAGGGTTCGAATCCCTCCAACTCCACATCATTTTTAAATAACCATCTGTTTTACAGGTGGTTATTTTTGTCTGAGTAATTGCTTTTCCCACCTCTTCTCCACATAAAAGTAATTTATTGGTATTATGCAGGAAATAAAAACCTGTTTAAACCACCACTTTTCAATTTAATTCACTATTTAGAACCATTGAAGAACCATATTTCAGATTGGAAAAAAATACTCGTTGTAATGAAAGAATTGAATCTGAATTCTAAATTTCTTTGACACCCAGCACCAAAAAACTTCAAAACATTTTCGCCCTTAATCGATGAGGAGCGATAGGTTTACTTGTTGTGCAGCGATCACAGTTTAATACTTCCCAGTCCCCCGTCAATCCCAATAATTTGTCCCGTTATCCAGGAAGAATCTGCTGACAATAAAAACTCGGTTAATTTCGCCATTTCCACAGCATTTCCTACTCTCTGTAAAGGATGTCTTTTTCCGGATGCGTCCCGTTTTTCAGGAGTGGATAAAAGTTGCGATGCAAGTTTTGTATCTGTTAAAGATGGGGCAATCGCATTAACTCTGATTTTTTCTGCAGATAATTCAGCAGCAAGGCTTTTCGTCAGTCCTTCAACCGCGCTTTTACTTGCTGAAACAGATGCATGAAATGGCATTCCCAGTTTTGCAGCGACAGAACTGAACAATACAATAGAAGCATGTTCTGACTTTTTCAAATGGGGAAGGAGTTTTTGAATACATTTCACTGCGCCTAAAACATTGATTTCGAAATCTTTCTTAAAGTCATCTTCTGTCAGTCGTTTAAAAGGTCTAAGATTAATGCTTCCGGGCGCATACACAAGGTCATCTATTACTTCCGGGAAAGTAATTTCATCCAGATTTCCCGTAAGAATATCCATTTGAACAAATTCAATATTCAGTTTATCCAATTCAGGATGATGACTTCTCGAAATTCCTGTAACGTGATTGTTTTCGGATAAAATTCTTGCAGCGGCAAGTCCAATTCCCTGCCCGCAACCTATCACTACTATATTTTTCATCGTTTACAAATTTTATTATGACTTATTGTTCTTTGTCTGCTGCATTTGAATCTGTTAATTTCCGGGTTTCTTTTCCTAAGATGTTTCTGACTAAATCCCGAATTCACCCTTTTTCTCCAAAGCCTAAAGCTTGAGGGTTTCAGTTCGGCTCTCATCAGTTCAATCACTTCTGATTCTGAGATCTTAAATTGAAATTCGATGGCCTCAAAAGGCGTTTTGTCTTCCCAGGCCATTTCGATAATCCGGTCTGTTTGTTCGGGATTAAATTCGCTTTGCATTTTGTTCAGATTTTTACTCTTCCTGCATTTTTTACAGCAGTATTTTACGCCGTCCCAATTTTTTTTCCATTTTTTTATGCCAGTCAAAAGGGCAGTCCACAGGCTTTGCCTGTTTCTGAAGGCTGGTCACCGCAATTTTACAGGATGAATTTTTTATAACGATTAATTTCAATATCCCTGGCTTTCAGATCGTGCATCATATTATACAATCCGAAAAATGTCCGGTTAAGATAAATGAAATGTTTTGAGCCCCGGTTGGTATTCATTCCTTTCATCTCATTCAGTTTCGCGTAACGCTGCCCCAAAGCTGCAATTTCCTGAAAGAAGTTTTCATCGGAAAAATCAAAATGATCAGTGTTAAATGGTCTGGTAAACAATTCTAAAAGTTCGTAGAATAACTGGGTGAAAAATTCCTGTTCCTGAGCTGAATCATCAGATCTCAGAATCTCGAGCTGATATAATTTTTGCCTGAAAATCTCAGGATTATTCAAATTCTCATTTTTAGCCAATTCAAAATAGGGTTGATAGAAATCGTTCGGAATTTCTTTGATACAACCAAAATCAATGACCAATAGTTTTTTATCATCAGAAACCAAAAAATTGCCGGGATGAGGATCGGCGTGAACCTGCTTCAGAACATGCATCTGGAACATATAGAAATCCCAGAGTGTCTGTCCGATTTTGTTAAGGTTTTCCTGAGAATTATTCTGTTTGGTGAATTCCGAAAAATGTTTTCCGATCATCCAATCCATTGTGATGATGGTTTTGCAGGAAAATTCAGGGTAATATCTTGGAAATTGAAGATTCGGAAGATGGCGACATTTTTCAGAAATTTCCTGACTCCTTTTCAACTCAAGATCATAATCAGTTTCCTCAAACAGTTTGTTTTCCACTTCCTGAAAATAAGATTCGGAACCTTCTTTTTTGATGTTGAACATTTTCAGCGCAATGGGCTTTACCATTTTCAGATCGCTGGAAATACTTTCTCTCACTCCCGGATACTGGATTTTTACCGCCAGGTTTTTGTCGCCTTTCTTAGCTTTATGAACCTGACCGATGCTTGCCGCATTCACAGATTCTGGTGTAAAATCATCAAAAATATCTTCCGGATTCTTGCCGAAATATTTCCTGAAAGTCTTTCTTACCAAGGCCCCGGAAAGCGGCGGAACAGAAAACTGCGACAAGGAAAATTTCTCCACATAAGCCTGCGGAAGAATATTTTTTTCCATACTCAGCATCTGAGCAACCTTCAGAGCAGAACCTTTCAGCTCTTTCAAAGAATCGTAAATGTCGGAGGCATTGTCTTCATTTAATGCCTGTAGCGCTTCTTCTTCATCTTTATCTTTTGTAATTTTGTTTCCGTAATATTTGATGTAATTTACGCCGACTTTTGCACCTGCTTTCAGCAAACTGCTGGTTCTTTCAAGTTTTCCGGTCGGAATTTTATTAAGGGTTTTCATTTGTTTTTTCTGAAGTTTTCTTTAAATAAAAATTTTCCGAGATCCAAAACTTTTCGCAAAGGTTCGTTATCCATCAATTCAAATCCCGTATCAATCGTCTTTTCAATATAGATATCTGTCTTTTCGAATGAAGGCGAAGTATCTTTTTTCCAAAAATCGATAGCCGAAACCAGGTGTAGCCATAAAGCTTCCTCTCTAGCTTTTTCGTGAAAGTTTTTTATATTATCCTTAGATTTTTCAATAATTTCCCAATCGTTGAAATCCAATGTTTTGATGAAATCCCGGTGCGTTTCCTTCAGTTGATTCACCACTTTTGCAGCGTATAAATGATCATTTCCTAAAATCATGAGTACCAAAGACCTGTTCATCGTCATGTTTTCAAAAAAGATAAAATAAACATTGAGTAATTTTTCCTTCGAAGTTACTTCATCAGAATTATTAACTTCCGAAGCCAGTTCAACCGATTTATCAAAAAGATTAACCAGCATCAGCTTTTCAATCTGCCCGAAGTTTGAAAAATGAGTATAAAAATCTTTCTCTTCAAAACTGTTGTCTTTTGCAAATCTGTAAATGTTGGTTGGTCTTTCGCCATGATTTAATAGATAGTCACCGTACAGTTCGAATATTTTTTCTTCCGTGATCAAATTTTCTTTTTCCATTATAGATTTTATTGATGACAAATTTAGTAATA
>JAANMX010004857.1_pt1 | contig 10162 bp, 6 predicted proteins | sample 7279681 | NCBI WGS metagenome assembly JAANMX01 (sample SAMN14094542, study PRJNA606508) | bioreactor metagenome | isolation source: A lab-scale SPAN reactor treating ammonium-rich wastewater day 351 | place: Ireland: Galway | collected 2018-01-01
ATACGACGAAAACGTCCCAGCCACCTGCGCGGAGCGCGTCGGAGACTCTAATGTCGCGTTCCCTGTTGCGGTCGAGCTTGCTTTGCCAAAATAGCGAATGAGTCTTGGGAATCGTTGCGCGCGGACATCCAGCGTGCGCATGCCAAAAACAGCCGTGAACGAATACGACCTTGCGCTTGCGAGTGAAAACAATATCGGGCGTCCCGGGTAATGACTTGGAATGAGTGACAAATCGGTATCCAAGAGCCCACAAAATGCGCCTGACTGCCTTCTCTGGGCCCGTATTGTTTCGCTTTACGCGTCGCATCAGTTCTCGGCGGGCAGAGGGGGTCTCGTCACCTGCACTGAGAGATGATGCGGATGCACTTCTAGTCAAGTCGCCGATCCCGTCGACATTTCAGTATAATCAATTGTACAGGGTGGAGATGTCATGCATAGCGACTTGTCATCGAAGTCGTCACGATATGGTTCCGTCGTGGACCTGTTTTGTGGTGCGGGCGGAATGGCACACGGATTCCTTCTGGAAGGCTTTCACGTGGCTGGGGGTCTTGACATTGATCCCGATTGCCAATACGCATTCGAACACAACAACAGTTCCCGCATGATTTTGAAGGATATCGAAGAAACGGAACCCGCAGAAATCGACGATCTCTTTGAACCCGGGGCGCGACGTGTCTTGATCGGATGCGCGCCGTGCCAGCCATACTCCAGATATTCAGTGAAGAACGTCAAGCTCAAGGGCACGGACGAACGATGGAAGCTCGTACTCAGGTTTGCCGACGTCGTTAAGGACATCGCACCGGACATTGTCTCCATGGAGAACGTGCCCGATCTGGTTGAATTTGACGGCGGCAGAACCTTGAGGATTTTCGAGAACAGGTTACGGCGGTACGGCTACAGCGTGTCACGTTACGTCGTGAACTGTTTGGACTACGGAATACCTCAGACGCGCCGTCGACTGGTGGTGTTGGCTTCGAAGTTCGGCAAGATCACACTGATACCCCCGACGCACTCGCCGGAGGAGTACAAAACGGTTCGGGACGCAATCGAAATGCTACCCGCGATTCGGGCGGGTGAGTGTGATCCTTTTGATCCCATACATAAGGCAAGGGACTTGAGCGACGTGAACTTGGATCGAATCCGAGCTTCGAGTCCCGGTGCGAGTTGGGAATCGTGGCCCGACGAACTTAAACTCGCTTGTCATCGCAAGAAAACGGGCGAGTCGTTCAAGAATGTATACGGTCGCATGGCGTGGGATCAGCCGTCGCCGACGATAACGACGCAGTTCAACAATTACGGAACCGGACGTTTTGGGCACCCCGAGCAGGACCGCGCGATCTCATTGCGAGAAGGTGCTCTCCTACAGACCTTCCCGCGGAATTTCAGCTTTGTGCGAGAAGACCAGCCGGTCGCGAACAGCGTGGTTGCCCGACTGATTGGGAATGCGGTACCGGTTGATCTGGGGCGTGTCGTTGCATTGAGCATCAAGCGACATATTGATTCGATTGAGGTTGTCTAGGCGTCCTGTATTTGCGAGTCGATATCGTTCAGGAGTTGGGCCACTGCTCCTATCTTCCGGTTCGCTTCCAAGTAGTCTGCGTAGCTCTCCTGCGTCTGCTTTATCAGAGTGTCGTACGTGATATACCGTGCTTGGATAGCTCTTAGTGTCACCTCGACTTCGTCAGCATCTCGAGTCTGGTGGGTCGGCGGCGAGCCAAGGATGGCGATCAGTTCAATCTGCTGCTGGTCGTCCGGAAATTCTGATGCAAGACACTCTTGGAGTGCGCCACGATACTTGGCGAGCTGCGCGCGCAGGTCATCCAGACTGACTTTGACATCGTATTTCTTGAGTTCAATCACGATATGCTTGCCTGCCGCCGTCTGGTAGCGAATATCGATACGACCGGCACGCTGCTCTTCCGACAGCTTGTCCGTGACCTTTGCAAACTCCCGTGTCACTGACTGCTCTATCCTTTCATTTGTTGACGCCCGTTCCCACGAGGGATCCAGTAGCCACAGGTGTTCGAACAGGTGATGCTGTATGACCTTTTCTTTTTCCTTTTCGACGACGTGTTCAAACTTTCTGAGAACCTCCAAGCGGCTTCGCACGATCTGGAAATAGTGTGCCGCCTCAAGTTCGTCGATTTCACCAAAGACTTGCGTCAGTAGCTCGAATTGACCTGCGTCTTGAATCTGATCGAGTCGGCTAAGAAGATCGTTGATCGCGAACTTTTCAAACGCGAGAATGCTTTGTTTGTAGAGCTCCTTGCGGCCCTTTCCAGGCAGTCCGAGTGTCTCGATCTTGGCGAACATCTTCTCGGCCGCCTTTTTCGTGTCGCCCTTAAGTCCGTAGAACCATTCCTTGATCGCTGGGATGCTCTTCGCCCGATCGACTCCTTTATTCCCGCGCATGTTGCTCCATTGGGTACCGATTGTCGTCAGCTTGGACTTGAGAAACGATCTCAATGCGGCTGTCCTATCATCTTCCTTGACGCGCTGACGGTCGCTAGTAACGATGTCCTCTTCGTCGTCAATATCAAGGAACTCGGCGTCAAGCCGCCCAACTAGGTATTTCGAGAAGATCCTGCCCTCTTTGAATTCCGCCAAGATGTCCTCTTGGATGAGCTTGCCTCTGGCGAAAACCGATATGTATGGGCTTTCTCCCTTGAGATCCTCTTGCTCGCGCACAGTGGCGATGTATCCTTTTAGGAACCAACCCTTGTCCTCATCAACATCGGCTTCCAGCTCATAGAACTGAGTGCCCGGTCTACATAATCCCTTGATTCCCTCGCTTTCTTTACCGAAGTACCAGACTGACTCGAAGCTGTCATATTGGTCGCTATCTGCCTCCGTAACCTCGCTTCCGTCTATGATCACGCGAAAGTTGTGCTTCGCGCCAAGGATTCGGAATCGCCTAGCAAGTCTTGAGCGGAGTGCCTCTGCCGTGATGTCGAATCTCTTTCTGCCGGTGCTACGCAAGATTATTCGCGTCCCGTGCTCGAAGTCTATCGAAGTGGTGGGGAGCGGTGTGGGTCTGTATGTTGTTGGGCTATTCGAAGCGTCAGTTTCGCTATCGTCCTCTTGGGCGGCCCCCGCCCTTCTGATCGTCTCCTGGATGTCTGCGACACGCATCTTCAACGCGTTCCTCGATGCGCCTTTCACAGTGTGCACTTCCACCTCTTCAGCGATCGAGAATACGGAGAGCTTCCCAATTCCTTTTCGTCCCATAGGAAGTCGCCCGGACTCAGTCACGCCGTCATTGAGGGAGTCTCTCTTGCGATAGCCCACCATCAGGAACTTGTTGTTCACGTCCCAATAATTCATGCCGATACCGTTGTCGGTTACGGTGATAGTCTTCTGCTCGCTGTTGAAATCGATCGTTACCTGAGTAGCGTCCGCATCCCAAGCGTTTGCAACAATCTCAGAGAGTACGGCCGCGGGATTGCTGTACAGTCCAATTCCAAGGTGATCGAGGACATTCAGACTGATCGTCATCTTGTAGAGACGTTCGTTCATACTAGTGTTCTCCTGCCGTGGCAAATGCCATATTCGGCTTGATGATGGTAATTGAGTCTGCTTCTAGCGTGGGCGAACAGCTCGAGACGGCGAAATTCACAGCTCACTCAGCCCCAACCACGACCATAACTTCGTCGCCGTGACGGTTGATCACTTCTGCTGCGACCTTAGCCCGATCTCTGCGTGCGTGCCGCCTGCAGTGGTGAACATCTTGACGAGATAATTGACGAACTGGATGACTTGGCCTCGGCATTCGAGGGGCAGCGTGCGCGGGCCCGTAGTTGGGCTGGTCACTTGCTGCGCGCTCGAGGGGATGAATAGAAGGATGAGCGCGGCAGCTACGATGAATAGTATGCGTATCAACTTAACTTGCCTCAGCAAGTATCGAACGTTTTGACTAGTGTATACCAATAAGTCTTTCGCAACATAAAGAATCGCATCGATCAACCCACTTGCCCGGGTCTCGACCGGCGAGCGAAACTGTCCACAAGACTTACACGCCGAGACCGATCAAATGGCATAGGTTGGTGGGTCGGTAGGCCACGGGTTCGACGGCGGCCATGGCGCCGCTTGACAGCGGCACCGCATCGCTGACGCGATGCCACGCTCCCGCCGCAATGCAGCCGTCGTGGACGGGCGCATTTGAGGCTGCCGAGATTGCCGTCAGCGGAGCTGGCGGATCGGCGGGAGCGTCGCCAGCTAAAAGCTGGCCACCTCAGGCGCCGGTGGAGGCTGACGTGCGCCTCTACGTGGCGCACCCACATCGCGCCTTGCGGTGCGATGTGGCATGTGGGCGGGGGCGTCCCCACCCACCGAACGCACCTGCGTGCGTTCGCGCCTGCCGGCGGTAAATGGGTCACATTAGCGATATAGGCGATCTACGCGTATCGACCCGGTTGACGACGTTGCCCTCGACCCACGCGTAGGCGGTCCATGTGCGCGGATCGCGCAGGTAAAGCAACCAGCTGCCGTTACGTCCCGAGCGTGCGCGCGTCGCTCAGCACGACGTTGACGACGGCGCCCTGCCGCTGGATTTCGCCCTCCACCACCAGCAGCGGCGAGGTGCGCAGAAGGGTGCGATACTTCGGGTACACCTTTGGCCGCACCACCACGTTGATGAATCCGTCCTCGTCCTCCAGCGTGATGAAGTGGTGCCCTTTGGCGGTCGGCGGCGCCTGATGCACGACCGCCAGCCCCGCCACGCGCACGCGGCTGTCCTCCGGCACGTCGGCCAGTTCGGCGCTGCTGAATACGCCCAGCTCGTCCAGCCAGTCGCGGTACAACGCCAGCGGATGCTCGCGCAGCATCACGCCGGTCAGGTCGTATTCTACCGCCATGATCTCGCCGCGGCTGGCGGCGGGGAATTGCAGCGGATCGCCGATCATGTCGAGATCGAGCATGCCCGGCGCGTCGAGCAGGTTCGCCAGCGCCCACACCTGCTCGCGGCGGGTGCCGTCAAAGTGATCCATCGCGCCGGCGAGGATCAGATTTTCGGTCAGACGATGCGGCAGGCGCGTCCGGCGGCAGAAGTCGCGCAGGCCGGCGAACGGCATCCCGTCACGCGCCGCGACGATCCGATCGGCGGCCTCCTCGCCAATGCCGCGCACCTGCCGGAAGCCAAGCCGCACCGCGCCGTCCTCGACCGTGCAGGCTGCCGCGCTGCAGCGCAGATCGACCGGCAGGACGCGGACGCCGTGCCGGCGGGCGTCGTTGACGATCACGGCCGGCGCCCAGAATCCCATCGGCTGGTTGTTCAGCAGCGCGCAGGCAAATTCCGCCGGCCGGTAGCGCTTCAGCCACGCGGATTTATACACCAGCACGGCGAACGCGGCCGCATGGCTCTTGGGGAACGAGTAGCCGCCAAAGCTCCTCAGCGCATCGAACACGGACTCGGCCACCGCGTTCGTCACGTCCAGTCCCGCCGCCCCGTCGATGAAGGAGTCGTGCAGCTTTTCGATCTGCTCGTGGGCGCGCTTACTGCCCAACGCGCGGCGCAGCAGCTCGCCCTGCCCGCCGGTGAACCCGGCCAGATCGCGCGCGACCTTCAGCACCTGCTCCTGAAACAGCACCACGCCGAGCGTCTCGGCCAGCGCCGGCTCAAGCCGTGGATGTGGATACTGCACCGGCTCCTCGCCCAAGCGGCGGCGCAAGTACGGGTGAACCATGTTGCCCTGGATCGGCCCCGGCCGGATCAGGGAGATCGAGATGATCAGGTCGTTGAACTGGCGCGGCTGAAGGCGCGGCAGCACCTGCGCCTGCGCGCGGCTTTCGACCTGAAACACGCCGATCGTATCGGCCGCCGTCACCATGTCGTAGACGGTCGCGTCATCGAACGTGAGCGCGTCGAGATCGACGCCGGCGGTCTTCGCCGCTTCGGCCACCGCGGACAGCATACGCAAGCCGAGGATGTCGATTTTGCAGATGCCGGCGTCCTCAAGGCCGTCCTTGTCCCACTGCACGACACAGCGGTCAGGCATCGTGGCGGGTTCGGTCGGCAGGCGGCGGCTCAACGGCGCACCGGTCAGGATCATGCCGCCGTTGTGGATGCCGAGGTGACGCGGGAAACCGTCGATTTGCTGAGCGAGATCGCCGATCAGGGCCAGTGTCTCCGGCGCGATCAGGTCGCTCAGGCCGCCGTTCTCGGCGATGCGCCCGCTGCTGCGGTACGTGTCGATCACCCGGCTGGCGCGGTTGAGGACGTCCAGCGGGAGTCCGAGCGCCTTGCCGATATCGCGCATGGCCGAACGGGCGCGGAACGTGATGAACGTGCAGGCCATCGCCGCGTGATCGTGCCCGTAGCGCTGATACACATACTGGATCACGTCCTCGCGGCGGGCGGCGTCGAAATCGATATCGATGTCCGGTGTCACGTGCCGCTCCTCGCTCAGGAAACGCTCGAACACGAGGTCGTGCTCCAACGGGTTCACCGGCGAGATCAGCAGCAGGTAGGCGACCAGCGAATTCGCGGCCGATCCGCGCCCCTGACACAGAATCCCGTGCTCGCGCGACCAGCGCACGATGTCCCACACGATCAGGAAGTAGTTGCTCAGGCCGCTGCGGGTGATGACCGCAAGCTCGTGCTCCATCTGCCGCATGACGGCCCCGGTTGGCTCCAGACCGCGCTGAGCCAGTCCGTCGCGGCACAACGCCCGCAGCAGCTCGCCGGGGCTGAGATTGTCCGGCGTCGGGTATTCCGGCAGCTCCTGCAGGCCGAACTCCAGCGTGAATTCGCACCGCTCAGCGATGCGCACGGTGTTGGCGAGCGCATCCGGCACGTCGGCGAACAGCGCGGCCATCTCGGCGGCCGGCTTGAGGTAATACTCGGAGTTGGGGCGCAGCAGCGCGCAGGCGTCGTCGAGCGTGGTGTTGTGCCGGATGCAGGTGAGGATGTCGTTCAGGCGGTGGCCGCTGCGTTCGGCGTAATGCACATTGTTGGTCGCCACGACCGGCAGCTTGAGGTCACGCGCCAGCGCGATCAGGTCGGCGGTCAGGCGCTGATCGTCCGGCCGATGATGGCGCTGCAGCTCGATATAGAAGCGGGCGCCGTATACGCTGCGGCAGCGGTGAGCCGCACGCACCGCCGCGTCACGCTGGCCGAGGCGCAGCGCCGTGGCGATCTCTCCACGCCGGCAGCCGGACAGCACGATCAGGCCGTCGTTGTGGGCGGCGAGCTGACTCGGATCGAGCAGCGCCTCGCCTTTCGGCGCGTTGTGCCGCGCCGCGGTGATGAGCGCGCACAGATTCGCCCAGCCGGCCGCGTTCTGCACGAGCATCGTCAGGTGCTGTCGATCCGCGCCGACGGTCAGTTCCGCGCCCAGAATCGGCTTGATCCCGACCTCGCGCGCCGCTTTGGTGAACGGCACCGCGCCGTACACGGCGTCGTGGTCGGTGAGCGCCAGCCCCGGCATGTCCAGCGCCGCGGCCCGCGCGACCAGCGCCGCGGGGAACGATGCGCCATCGAGCAGGCTGTAACACGAGTGCGCGTGCAGCTCGACGTATTCAGCGGTCATTTACGGTGTTTGCAGAGGCTTCGCCTCCGCACCTCCACCAAAGGGCTTGCGCCCTCTGGACTCCCATTTCGAAGGGGTGCCGGGGCGTAAGTCCTGCCGGGGGTGAGGTTCGCATCAGATCAGTCATACACCCGCTGGACATACCACGCCTCGCGGCTGAGATCGTGATAGATCACCAGCAGCAGGCCGCTGTCGGTGATGAGCTTGTAGTGCTCGCGCCAGTGACGGACGCGCCACCATTCGGCGTCGGCGCGCCAGCGGTTGGCGAGCTGCAGCACGCGATGGCGCTTGCCGCGCCACGTGATCGATACCGGCACGCCGTCCTCCAGTTCGACCGCAGCGCGCTCGGCCGGCAGCAGCAGGCGGGTCACGATGCGTCCTCGGCCTGCACGGTGATCAGCCGGAAGCGGCGCTCGGGCAGCAGACCGTCGTCGTGCAGCTCGGCCGTGAAGAAACATGGGCCGTACCGTCTGCTCAATTCGGCGGACAGCTTCAATACAGCCTGCTGGCGCGGGCGCTGCGTGAACAGCCCCAGCTGGCGCGGGATGGCGGCATTCAGGTGGTTGAGCGAGACACTCAGCGCCCCGACCGGCTCGGCGACTTTCGCCTTGTCGAGCAGGTCGAACAGCGCGCGGCGCAGCTCCCCGCAGTCGCTGTAGGGCTGCACGCGCTGGATGCGCTCGACGTGCGTGGCGCCGCGTTCGAGGTGCACCGTCAGCGCGATCTCATGCGCGGCCGCCGCGCGTGACTCCAGCCGCCGCGCGAGCGTGACGGCCAGCGTGCTCAACACGTTGTCGAGCGTCAGCATGTCGGCCACCGCGTCCTCGAAGTCGGCGCCGGCGTGCTCGAAGTCCGGCATGCGGGCGGGCTTCACACGGCGCGAATCGTTCCCGCTGGCCAGCAGATGCCACAGGCGTCCGCGCCGGCCGAACTGCGCCGAGACGGCCGACCGCGGCAGATCCGCGAATTGGCCGAGGGTGCGGATGCCGAGTAAATCGAGTTTGCGCGCGTCCTCGCGCTCCAGCGGCAGCAGCGTAATGGGAAGCGGCGCCAGAAAGTCGCGCGCCGCGCCGTGCGAGATCAGCTGAACGCCGCACGCCGCCTGACCCGCCGCCGCCAACGCCGTGAATTTGCCGCGCGCGATGCCGACCTTGGCCGCCAACCCCAACCGCTGCATGGCCGTGCCGATCTGCGCGCCGATGTGGCGTGCGTCGTCGTCGCGGGTGGGGCCGAGGTCGAGCCACAATGTCGCCGTCTGGGGCATGCGATCCCCGGCCGGTTCGATGCGATTGGTGAATGTCCACAGCGCGTTGAGCGTCCGTTCGCGCAGCTGCTCGATCCGATCCGGCTTGAGCGGGTGCGCCGTCAACTGCGGACACAGGGCGCGAGCGCGTGTCAGACTCAGGCCGGGGGCAACTCCTGCCGCGCGCGCTGCCGGCGCTGCCGCCGCGATCCGTGCCCGGCGCTGCCGGTAGTCGACCAGCACGGACGGCAGCGCACCAGCGATTCCGTGTGCCGCCGCGGCAAAATCCTCGATCACCACACACGCGATGCTCGTCATTGATCCTCCCCGTACCGTATCTCGATCTGCACGGCCCGTCCGCCGCCGCCCGTGTGATCGCGGTCGATCAGGACGCGCACGGTCAGGCCGGTTACGTCGAGACCGCGCCGCACCCACGCCAGCCGTTCAACCCGCAGGCGCACGTCGATCAGGCCGTCTAACGTGGACGGGACATTCGGCGACGACAATACGAGCAGCGCTGCCGGCGAACCCATCAGCGACTGGCTGAGCCGGCGCACGTCGGCGGACCCGGCGGCCAATTTCGCGTCGGCCGCGTCCAGCAGCACCGCACCAAGGGCGGCGTTCTCCAACGCCTCGCGCACGATCGCCACCGCAGCATCAGCGGCGGCCGGGCGCGACAGCACCAGTGCGCCGGCATCCACACCGAGCCGGCCGGCCAGATGCGGATCGAACTGGCGGGGCAGGTCGACAACCAGCACCGGCGCGCCGGCGCGTTGCGCATTGGCGAGGATACGCAGCGCCAACGAGGTCGCCCCGGACGTCGGCTGGCCGATCAGCACGCTCAGCCGGCCGGGCCACAATCCGCCCCCGATCTGAGCGTCGAGATCTGCGAATCCGGTCGGCAGCGGTGCGATTTCGGCACGGCGCGCCGGCGCGATGACGCGGTCACCATAGCGCGCTTGGAGCTGAGCGAGCGTGCGCTGCAAATTGCGGGTGCGATCGTCCGTCATGTCGAGATTGGCGTTTGAATTCTGTTATACTCGCCGTGAATATAGCACAGGTGTTCGTATATTGTAAATGGAACACAACCTGTGTGATTGGACTGACGGCGAACGATTCAACAAAAGGCCCCCGGTCGGCGCCGGGGGCTTGCGGACATGAACGGCCTGCTCACTTGCGCGATCGCCTGCGGTTCACTCCCACGTCCGCGGGGCGGACGCGCTCCCCCGCCACGGATCGCGCGAGGCGAACGTGCCCAGCGAAGGCGCCAGATACCGCGCGCGCAGATACACCAATCCGCCGCCGCTGGGCTGGCGCTGCTCGACCGCCTGCGTCCGGTTGCCGCGCGCGTCCACCGTGTAGTCGAAGCGGGCCAGCGTAACCGGCACGCCGG
>JAANMX010004859.1_pt1 | contig 10158 bp, 6 predicted proteins | sample 7279681 | NCBI WGS metagenome assembly JAANMX01 (sample SAMN14094542, study PRJNA606508) | bioreactor metagenome | isolation source: A lab-scale SPAN reactor treating ammonium-rich wastewater day 351 | place: Ireland: Galway | collected 2018-01-01
GGTCACCGTTCCGGCCGAGGTGACGCTGGGTGACGACGCCGCGACGATCGCCTTCTCGGTGACCAACACCGAGGAGGGCTGGCGGCTGGGTCAGGTCACCTCGACCATCGACCCGGGCCCGCTGCCCGCGGAGCTGGGCGCGACGCTGAACGGGCAGGCGCTGACGAACCCGGAGCATCTGGAGGTGTTCCCGGGCGTCTACGTCTTCGGTGAGAAGCTGCGCGAGATCACCCTCGACGGTCGCCGGGTGGCGGTGCGGGCGGTCGGCGAGGACATCCGGGCCGGGCTGCAGCCGGTGCTCACCGCGGCCGGCGAGAAGCGGGCCAGCGCGGTCGCCGACGCGGCGCTCGAGCGCTGCCTGAAGCAGCGCAGCCCCGCCCCCGAGGGCTGCCCGAACAGCGTCGCCGTGCAGAAGAACCAGAAGCTGGACACCAAGTCGATCAGGTGGACGCTGGTGGGCGATCCATGGAAGAACGCCACCTACACCCTGGACGTCGCCGACCCCACCCACGCCCGCGGGGCGACCCGGCTGACCTTCCGGTTCCGCTGCACACTCACCCAGAACGGCGAGAAGTACCAGGTCGACCAGACCAACTCGGTCGATGTGCATTACCTGTTGTCGGTGACGAACGCCAAGGACCCGGTTGTCTGGCAACGGGTCGCCTGAGGGCGGCTCGCATCGTGCCGTCGGGCCGGATCGTGCCGTGGTGTTGGGCGGCGGCGGCCTGACCGGGGTGGCCTGGCTGCACGGGGTGCTCGACGAGTTGCCCGGCGTGGTCGGCACGGCCGACCGGGTGGTCGGAACCTCCGCGGGAGCGTTGATGGCGGCCCGCCTGCTCGGCGGCCGGGATCCCAACGGCCTGCGCGCCCACGTGGCGGAACTCGCCGGCGTCCGGCTCGGTGCCGGTGTCGTCGCCCGGCTGGTGGCGGCGCAGCTGTGGCCGAGCCGGCGGCACGCGCTGAAGTGGCTGGGCCGGGCCGCCGAACGCCCCACCCCGCTGGCGTCGGAGGACTTCGTCACCCTGGTCACCCGGGCCATCGGCACCATGGTCTGGCCCGAGCCACTGGTGGTCTCGGCGGTGGACGCCGTCGCGGGGCGTCCGGCCTACTTCACGGCGCGTTCCGGGGTCGAGCTCGGCCGTGCGGTGGCCGCCAGCTGCGCGATGCCCGGCGTGATGCCGCCGGTGACGATCGACGGCCGACCGTTCCTGGACGGCGGCCTGCGCTCCCCGGCCAACGCCGATCTGGCCGCCGGCTGCCGGCGGGTGCTGGTCCTGGCGCCGCAGGGACGCTCGGTGCGCAGCGTCCGGCGTCCGAGCTACCAGGCCGCCCGGCTGCGCGCCGAGGGCGCGGAGGTGATCCTGGTGGCGGCGGAGCATCCGGGGGTCAACGTGATGTCGGCCGCCGCGCTGGCCGGCGCCCGGGAGAGCGGCCGGCACGCCGGGCGGTCGGTGGCCGCGGCGGTGCGGGAACTGTGGACGGCTACCCCGGACTCGGTTCCGGGTTCGGTTCCGGACGCGGGCCCAGCGCATGATCGCGATGCTGGGTCAGCCATAGTCGATGGCAGGTGATCACCACCGCGAGCCAGGCCAGGCCCAGGCACCAGGCCGCCAGCACGTCGGTCAGCCAATGGTGGCCGAGGTAGACCCGGGACAGCCCCATCGCCGCCGCGTACAGCACCCCGACGGTCACCGTCACCGCGCGGGCGACGGCGCTGACCAGGTGCGAGACCAGGAGATAGACGCCGATCCCGGCGATCACCAGCGAGTTCAGCGAATGCCCCGAGGGGAAGGACGCCGAGGTCTCCGGCGGCGGGATGGACAGCTCCAGCGGCGGCCGGGCGCGTCCGCTGATCCGCTTGCCGGCGATCGTCATGGCCAGCGAACCGGTGACCGCGATCACCATCAGCACCAGCGGCGTCCAGCGCTTCCAGAGCAGGCACAGACCGGCCACCGCCGCGGCGGTGATCAGCGTCATCCACAGCGTGCCGCCGGTGGCGCTGAAGGTGGCGATCACCGCGTTCAGCCCGGGCGTCCGGATGTCGACCATCCGGTCCAGCACCGGCTGATCGACCAGCGCGAGCCCGGTGTCGGTCAGCACCGCGGCGTAGATCTCGCCGGCGACGACGGTGCCGCCGACGGCGACGGCCGCGGCCAGGCCGAGCAGCAGCAGGGCCGCCAGGTCGGTGTTGCGCACCCGCTCGGCCAGCGCCCCGAACACCCTCCGTAGCCAGCGGCCCACCGGGCTGCGCCACGTCGTCAGGTCGCGGGCGCCGATCGTGCGTTCGGGTTCGGACGGCTCCAGGGGGTGCATCGTCCAAGTCTGACAGGCGCGGATTTCCGTTACGCGGCGCCGGGGATTGTGTCAGGCTGTCGGTTCGAGCAGTGAGGAGAGAACGACGATGTTCCGCAAGATCCTGGTCGCCAATCGTGGTGAGATCGCCGTCCGCGCCTTCCGGGCGGCCACCGAACTGGGCATCGGTACGGTCGCCGTCTTCCCCTATGAGGACCGGTTCGCCGAGTACCGGCTGAAGGCCGATGAGAGCTACCAGATCGGCGAGGTGGGGCACCCGGTGCGGGCCTACCTCGACGTGGCCGGCATCATCGCCGCGGCCCTGGAGGCCGGCGCCGACGCCATCTACCCCGGCTACGGCTTCCTGTCCGAGAATCCCGACCTGGCCCAGGCCTGCGAGGACAACGGCATCACCTTCGTCGGCCCCGACCACACCATCCTGGAGCTGACCGGCGACAAGGCGGCCGCGATCGCCGCCGCCCGGGAGGCCGGGTTGCCGACCCTGCGCGGCAGCCGACCCTCAGACCAGGTCCCGACCCTATTGGCGGCCGCGGAGGGGATGGACTTCCCGCTCTTCGTCAAGGCCGTCTCCGGCGGCGGCGGGCGCGGCATGCGCCGCGTGGAGTCGGCCGAGGGACTCCAGGCGGCCCTGACCGAGGCGATGCGCGAGGCCAAGGCCGCCTTCGGCGACGCCCGGATGTACCTGGAGGAGGCGGTGATCGGGCCGCGGCACATCGAGGTGCAGATCCTGGCCGACCGCTACGGCGACGTGATCCACCTCTACGAGCGCGACTGCTCGGTGCAGCGCCGGCACCAGAAGGTGATCGAGCTGGCGCCGGCGCCCAATCTCGACCCGGCGCTGCGGGACGCCATCTGCGCCGACGCGGTGAAGTTCGCCCGGCACATCCACTACGCCAACGCGGGCACCGTGGAATTCCTGCTCGGCGCCGACGGCCGCTACGTGTTCATCGAGATGAACCCGCGGATCCAGGTGGAGCACACCGTCACCGAGGAGGTCACCGACGTCGACCTGGTCTCCTCGCAGCTGCGGATCGCCGCCGGTGCCAGCCTGGCCGAGCTCGGCCTCACCCAGGACGGCATCGAGGTGCGCGGGCAGGCGCTGCAGTGCCGGGTCACCACCGAGGACCCGGGCAACGGCTTCCGCCCCGACACCGGGCGGCTGTCGGTCTACCGGACGCCCGGCGGCGCCGGCGTCCGGCTGGACGGCGGCGTGGTCTTCGCCGGCGCCGAGGTCAGCGCCCACTTCGACTCGATGCTGGTCAAGCTGACCTGCCGCGGACGCGATCTGCAGTCCGCCGCGCGGCGCGCCTACCGGGCGCTGACGGAGTTCCGGATCCGCGGCGTCTCGACCAACATCGGCTTCCTGGAGGCGGTGATCACCGATCCGGACTTCCTGGCCGGCCGCGCCACCACGTCCTTCATCGACGAGCGGCCGCACCTGCTCAACCACCGGCTGCCCGCCGACCGCGGCACGAAGCTGCTGAAGTACCTGGCCGGCGTCGCGGTGAACAAGCCGCACGGCGAGTGCCGCACCGCGCTGATCGCCCGCGACAAGCTGCCCGGGACGCAGGCCGAACTCGCCGCGCCGCCGCCGCCCGGATCGAAGCAGCTGCTGCTCGCCGAAGGCCCCGAACGGTTCGCCCAGGTGCTGCGCGACCAGCACGCGGTCGCGGTCACCGACACCACCTTCCGCGACGCCCACCAGAGCCTGCTCGCCACCCGGGTGCGGACCCGCGACCTGCTGCACGTCGCCCCGTACATCGCGCGGCTGCTGCCCGGGCTGTTCTCGATGGAGTCCTGGGGCGGGGCCACCTACGACGTCACCCTGCGGTTCCTGAAGGAGGACCCGTGGGAGCGGCTGGCCAGCTTCGCCGAGGCGATGCCCAACATTCCGCAGCAGATGCTGCTGCGCGGCCGCAACACCGTCGGCTACACCCCCTACCCGCTGGCGGTGACCCGGGCGTTCGTCCACGAGGCGGCGCGCACCGGCTGCGACATCTTCCGGATCTTCGACGCCCTGAACAACATCGACCAGATCAGGCCCGCCATCGAGGCGGTCCGCGAGACCGACCACGGGGTCGCCGAGGCGGCGCTGTGCTACACCGGCAACCTGACCAGCCCGGGCGAGAAGCTGTACACCCTCGACTACTACCTGCGGTTCGCCGAGGAGCTCGTCGGGGCCGGCGCGCACATCCTGGCGATCAAGGACATGGCCGGCCTGCTGCGGGCACCCGCAGCCGCGAAGCTGGTGCGGGCGCTGCGCGAACGCTTCGACCTGCCGGTGCACCTGCACACCCACGACACCGCCGGCGGCCAGCTGGCCACCCTGCTGGCGGCGATCGACGCCGGGGTGGACGCCGTCGACGTGGCGTCCGCGGCCTGGGCCGGCACCACCTCGCAGGTGTCGATGTCGGCGCTGATCGCGGCCACCGACGACACCGAGCGGGCCACCGGGCTGTCGCTGCAGGCGGCCACCGACCTGGAGCCGTACTTCGAGGCCGTCCGGCTGCTGTACGCGCCGTTCGAGTCGGGCCTGCCCGGCCCGACCGGCCGGGTCTACACCCACGAGATCCCCGGCGGGCAGCTCTCCAACCTGCGCCAGCAGGCGATCGCGCTGGGCCTGGGGCACCGCTTCGAGGACATCGAGAACATGTACGCGGCCGCCAACCGCATCCTCGGCAACATCGTCAAGGTGACCCCCTCGTCCAAGGTGGTCGGCGACCTCGCGCTCGCCTTGGTCGGCGCCAACGCCGATCCGGACGACTTCGAGGCCAACCCGGGCCGGTACGACATCCCGGCGTCCGTGATCGGCTTCCTGAACGGCGACCTGGGCGACCCGCCCGGCGGCTGGCCCGAGCCGTTCCGCACCAGGGCGCTGGCCGGCCGGGTGGCCAAGCCGGTGGAGACCGAGCTGTCCGCGGACGACGAACGAGCCTTGGCCGATCAGCCCCGCCGGACGCTGAACCGACTGCTGTTCCCCGGGCCGACCAAGGACTACGAGGATGCCGTCGAGGAGTTCTCGGAGCTCTCGGTGCTCTCCACCCGGGAGTTCCTGCACGGGCTGGCGGTGCACTCCGAGCACGAGGTCGAGATCGAGCGCGGCAAGCGGCTGCTGCTCGGCCTGGAGGCCATCGGCGAACCGGACGCCCGCGGCTATCGCCAGGTGGTGTGCACGATCAACGGCCAGATCCGGGTCGTGTCGGTGCGCGACCACGCCGTGCAGTCCAACGTGGTCACCGCCGAGCGGGCCGATCCTGGCAAGCCGGGCCAGGTGCCGGCCCCGTTCGCCGGGGTGGTGACGCTGACCGTCGAGGTCGGGGACGTGGTCAAGGCGGGCCAGAGCGTGGCCACCATCGAGGCGATGAAGATGGAGGCGGCGATCACCGCCGGCGTCGGCGGCACCGTCGAACGGCTGGCCATCGGACACGCCCAGGCGGTCGAGGGCGGCGACCTGCTGCTGGTCATCGGCTAGTTCCGACGCCGAAAGTGGCTCCCACAAGCGGAAACCACTCGACACGCCGGGCACTCAGTAAACCATTAGTCCACTCTCAACCTCACGGTAAGACTGAGGATGGAGTGAAATACCTAGTCAAATGGCAATTGCGGGAGCCGGGTGAGGACCGGTGTTCGCGGGGGAGTTGGCGCAGGGGGTCGCAGACCGTTACGTAGGTAGGCATGAACACCCCCACCCGAGCCGCGTCCGGCCTCCTGAGTCTGGTTCTGGTGCTCACCCTTGCCCTCGTGGGCGACCCGGCGGAGGCGGTGACCAGCCCCCAGCAAGCGTTCATCAACAAGCTGGTCTCGCCCGCCCGAGAGGCGCAGCGCAGCGCCGGCGTCCCGGCCTCAGTGCTGATCGCCCTGGCCATCGACGCGTCCGACTGGGGCGACTCGAAGCAGGTGACGAGCGCGAAGAATTACTTCGACACCCGGTGCAGCTCGGCGATGACCGCCGGCCAGTTCGGCACCCTGGCCCGTGCCCAGGTCGGCAAGCCGTACGTGCTCGGCGCGGAGGCCTCGATCAGCAACCCGGATCCGCCCAAATTCGACTGCTCCGAGCTGGTCGAGTGGCTCTACGGCAGATCCGGCAACAGGATCACCGACCTGGCGGCCGCCCAGTACAACGCCACCAAGGCCGTCCCGAAGGGGTCCTCGCCGAAGGTGGGGGACTTGGTCTTCCTGCGGAACAACCCGGCCCGCTCCAACGGGATCGGCCACGTCGCGGTGCTGACCGCCAAGAAGTCGAACGGCGACTGGGAGGTCGTCGAGGCCAGGGGACGCGCGTACGGCGTGGTCAAGACGACCTACAGCTACTGGAAGACGCGCAAGTACTACGCGGGCCTGCGGCGCTACGCCAAGCTCAGCTTCGCCGGCACCGATGGGGTGGTCGCCTCGGCGGCCGCACGCTACCAGAGCGGCTGCGTCACCATCGCGTCGGTGAAGTACAGCAAGTACACCTCGATCACCGCCTCGTTCCAGGCCCGGGCGGAGGCGATCGCCGAGGATTCGGCCTACGCCAAGGCGCGCGCCGTGATGGGCAACGCGTCCGCGTTCGTCGATGCGCTGGCCAAGGTGGACCGGCCCAAGGATGCCGCCGGCTACGCGAAGAAGCTGAAGGCGCTGATCGCCGACTACCGGCTGGCCGACTACGACGTGGTGCCGTACACCCTGGTGCTGCTGCCCGGCGACAGCGGCGTCAAGGTGACTGCGGCCCAGCACCTGCTGCGCGCCGCCGGTCATTCGGTGGTCGTCACCGGACGCTACGACAGCGCCACCGTCGCGGCCGTCAAGAAGTACCAGAAGGCGAAGAAGCTCGAGGTGGACGGCGAGGCCGGGCCGATCACCCTCGGCTCGCTGGCGGCGACGCTGAAGTCGGGTTCCAGCGGTGACCGCGTCCGGGCCCTGCACGCCCTGCTGGGCGGGCTCGGCTACGCCACCACCGCCGGGGCGAGCTTCGGTTCGGCGACCCAGGCCGCCGTCAGGTCCGTCCAGTCGCTGGCCGGACGCAACCCCACCGGGGTGGTGGACGCCAACACCTGGGCCGCGCTGTTCATGACGCTGTCGCCCGCCCCGGCTCCGAAGGTCACCGGCACGGCCGCGGTCGGCGAGCAGCTCACCGCGAAGCCCGGGACCTGGGGGCCCGGCGGCGTGACGCTGTCCTACCAGTGGTACCGGGACGGCGCCGCGATCGCCGGCGCCACCAAGGCGGCCTACACCGTGCAACTCGCGGACGCCGGCGCGGCGCTGACCGTCGCGGTGACCGGACGGAAGGCCCCGTACACGACGACCGTCCGGAGATCGGCCGCGACCGCGGACGTGCCGCTGCTGGTCTTCGCCAAGGTCGCGACGCCGACCGTCACCGGCAAGGCCAAGGTGGGCCACAAACTCACCGCGGCGGCCGGGAAGTGGTCGCCGGCGCCGACCCGGCTGAGCTACCAGTGGTACCGCGGCAAGACGGCGATCGCCGGCGCGACCGGGTCCGGTTATACGGCGCAGCCCGCCGATGCCGGCGCCACGCTCAGCGTGCGGGTCACCGGCGCGAGCACCGGCTACGTCGCCGCGACCAAGGCGTCGAAGGCGACCTCGGCGGTGGCGAAGGGCGACCTGACCAATACGAAGGCCGCGATCACCGGCAAGGCGAAGGTCGGCAGCACCCTCACAGCCGTCCCGGGCACCTGGGGTCCGGGCGGGGTCGGCTACGGCTACCGGTGGTACCGCGGCAGCACCGCGATCAAGGGCGCCACGGGCAAGACCTACAAGGTGACCAAGAAGGACCGGGGCGCCAAGCTGAGGGTCGTCGTCCGCGGCACCAAGACCGGCTACGTCACCGTCGAGAAGAGGGCGAGCGTCCGCATCGCCAAGTGACCGACCGCCGTTCGGGCGTCCGTGCTCACCAGCGGGCGCCCGAACAGGCTGCGGTGAGAGTGAAGGGCATCACGTCGGTGGCGCGGCCGTTCTCGTAGACCTGGCCGCGCCCGGTGATCCGATGACTGCTGCCGGTCGTCTTCAACGCCGCACCGGTGCCCTTGCCCTCGCCGGACGCGCCAACCGTCAGCCTGCGGACGATGCCCTCCGAGTCCTCGCCGAACTCCCCGGTCACCGCGACCACCTTCGTCCGTGCCGTGTTCAGCACCACCGTGATGGCGACCGTCTCGAAGAAGTCGTTCCTGGGATCATCGAGGCTGAGCGTGGGACGGCCGGCGCGGACCTGACAGGTTCCCTTCAGGGCGTCGCTGACCAGGTTCTTGCTGAAGAAGACCAGCCGGCCGGTGGCCTTCGCGGCGGTCCCGTTCGAGGCGGTGGGGGACGGTGCCGCGGCGCTGGAGCCCGAGGAGCTGGGGGCCGGGGTCGACGGCTCGGGCGAGACGGTTCCCGAGGGGCTGGCGTCCGGGCCGGACGGCGGGGTCGTCACGCTGGGGACCCCGGTCGGCGGGGTGACCGCACAGCCGCCGACGAGCAGCGCGGCGACCGCGGCGAGGACCAGGCGGCGACGTGGCCGGGGGGTGAGAGCAAGCACCTGCCCATGCTGCCCCCATGGACCCCGCGCGGCGCAGCAACGCGCCCGGGAGCCCTCCGGACGCCCGGCTCCCCGGATGCCGAACGGTTGGCTGGCACCGCCGCGGGTACACCTAAGGAGGCGCCGACGCCGGCATGGAAGCTCGGTCGGCGCAGCTCGGGCAACCGGAAGGAACGACATGAATGGACGTCGCAAGGCACACCGGGACGACGGCCCGCGGCACGCTCCCACTCTCAGTCGACGGATCGCCGCGCCTGCCGACGCGGTCTGGGAGGTCTTCGCGGACGGCTGGTCGTACGCCGGTTGGGTGGTCGGGACGTCCCGGGTGCGCGCGGTCGATCGGGCCTGGCCGGCGGCGGGCAGCCGGATCGGGCACTCCTTCGGCCCGTGGCCGCTGATCATCCAGGACTACACCCGGGTCGAGCGCTGCGATCCCGCAGAGGACCTCGTCCTGACCGCGCGCGCCTGGCCGGTGGGTGAGGCGCGCGTGCACCTGCACGTTGATCCCGACGGCGCCGAGTCGTGCGTGGTCTCGATCACCGAGGACGCGTCCAGCGGCCCCGGCACACTGCTGCCCAGACCCCTCCGGCATCTGATCCTGGTCCCCCGCAATCGCGAGACCCTCAACCGCCTGGCGTTGATCGCCGAGGGACGCCACCGCGAGCCGACGAAACGCTGAGCGCCGCACCCCCCGGGGTGGGATTGGGCCGCGCCGGGACGGGTATCGGATCATCGCCGCCTTGCGGCACAACCAAGGACGCTGCGACCGCAGCGGGAAGGGTTCACGATGACGAGCAGCAACATCGATCCGGTCACGGGACGCGCCGTCGGCGACGACGACCGCGACTCCCTCGGCCTGGACACCCCCGACTACACCGGCGCCGCCGGAACCGGGTACGCCGCCGACACCGACAGGGACGCGGTGGCGCCCGAGTTCGGCGAACGTGATCACACCATGGGTGGCACCGGCTACGACCAGGCCGCCGACCAGGGCAGCGGGGGATACCTCCCACGCGAGGGCTTCGACCCCGGTGCCGGGGCGCCGGGCGCTGTCGAGGACGCCGAAGGCACCGGCGGTGTCAAAGAGAAGGCCGAGCAGGTGGCCGGCGCGGTCGGCGACCAGGCCGCCGCCGTCAAGGACACCGTCACCGAGCGGACGACGGCGGTGAAGGACTCGGTCACCGACAAGGCCGGCCAGGTCGCGGACGTCGCCGTCCAGCGCGCCGGGGACGTCGCCGGCGTCACCAAGGACGAACTGGCCAGGCTGGCCTCCGATGCCCGCGGCCAGTTCCAGACCTTGTGGGATCAGGCCGCCGGCCAGTTGCGCGAGC
>JAANMX010004861.1_pt1 | contig 10156 bp, 9 predicted proteins | sample 7279681 | NCBI WGS metagenome assembly JAANMX01 (sample SAMN14094542, study PRJNA606508) | bioreactor metagenome | isolation source: A lab-scale SPAN reactor treating ammonium-rich wastewater day 351 | place: Ireland: Galway | collected 2018-01-01
GTGTCCGTGGTCATGATCGCGCACGCCGCATCGGCGCCGCCTTCTTCGGAGAGGCATCCGGCCGCCCGGCGAATCCCGGACTCCACACGATCCATGGGAAGAAACACCCCGATCACGCCCGTGGCCGCGGGAAGAACGTCCGCGGCTTTGCTTCTGCCGAGGTTCATGCGAGCCTGGGACTCATGACGGGCGCCGCAGTTTCAGCCAACCGCTCTTCGAGCTTGCCGATGTTCTGAAACAGCCGCGCGCTGGCCAGTCGCAGGAAATAGAAGCCGAACTCCGGATTCTGGACGTAAAGCTCCTCGACCTGCCGATAGCTCACGCTGAGCACCGTGCCGTTTTCGATGCACTCCAGCGACTGGGTACGCTCGTTGCTTGGCGACAGCATGCCCAGTTCACCGACGAGGGCCCCGATCGGCAGTTCGATGCCGGACTCGACCAGACGATAGCGGCCGCTGACGATGTAGAACATCGTCTCCGCCTTCTCGTTCTTGTAGAACAGCATCTCGCCGGCCTCGCACTTGCGCTTGGTCATGAAGGGTTTAAGCCAGTCCATCGAGAGGTCGCCGTTGACGGACTTCTTCACTTCGCGCACGAGCAGGAGCATCTGGTGCAGGCGATATCCGTTGAGGAAGAACAATCCTGCATGAAGCCCGAACTGCAGGAAATTGTGAAGCGGAAGCGCCGTGATCATCAGCATGAGATTGGCCAGCATGCCGAAGACACGGAGCGGGATCATGGTCCGCATGGTACAGGTGGCGACCACGAAGAACGAAGCGGCCACGCCGCCGACGGTCCCGAGATGCTCGGCTAAATGTGATATGTCCATGGCGATCCAGCCAACTTCCTGACGTGATGAGAGGCGTAGCGATCTATAGGGAAGACAGCGGAAGTTATACTGAATTCTATCCAATATCCCGGCAAAAAGCGCCGACCGCCGAGACAGCCACCCTGCGTATCGAAAACGCTATAGGGACGAGTGGTCCATCCCCGCAGGGAAGAAAACTTGTACGCGACCGGGCCGTGCGTTTAAGCTCGGCTGCCGGCAGATATCTGCTTCCGCCGAATGAGCGGCGCTGGCGTGACATGCAGTGGAGGCGGATGGCCAGGCGGATCGAGGCCAAGTGGATCGAGGAATTCCGGCGCGGATGGCAGGGTGCCTCCGAGCCTCCGGCGGCTTTGGGTTTTGGCCTCGCGGCGGTCTGTCTGGTGCTCGCCACCGCGTTCCGGTTCGGCATCTCGCTGCTGCACGCGGACGTGCCCTACGGCGCATATCTTCCCGGCGTATTTGCCGCGGCCGCGTTTGGCGGAGAGCGGGCTGGGATCGCCGCCGCGTTTGGCGGCGCGGCTCTCGGCCTGATGCTGAATTTCGGCGACGCGCCGCAAGCCGTGGCCGCTGCAATACTCATGGCGGTCTATTTCGCCGTCGCCGCCCTCATCATCCTTGGGGTGCGGCGCCATCGTTCGCTAGTCGTGCATCACCGCGAACTTACGACCGAACTCGAAAAGGAGCAGCATTATCGCGAACTCGTGGTGGAGGAGCTTCGCCACCGTCTCAAGAACAAACTCGCCACCGTCCACGCCGTGATCAAACAGGCGCTTCACAATTATCCGGAGGCCCGGACCAAGATCGACGGCTGCATCAATGCACTCGCGACAATCGATGACCTGATCGCGCGTACCGACGACCGCGGCTGTGACATCATCGAACTGCTGCGGTCAGAGCTTGGCCCCTATGGCCATGTCCGGTTCACGCTGAACGGCGATTCCCTCTTTCTGCCGGCGAAGCTCGCGGTGAGTCTGGCGTTGATGTTTCACGAACTCGCCACCAACGCCGCCAAATACGGCGCGTTCTCAACCCCCCATGGCCTGCTCAATGTATCCTGGACCGTAACGAACGGCACGCTCTCAATCGTCTGGGACGAATCAGGCGGACCGCTGATCACGGCGCAGGGCAAGCCGGGGTTTGGAACGCAACTCCTGAACGCCGGCCTGAGGGGATTCGACGGGAAGGCGGAAATCGCATTCCTCCGCACCGGGCTGCACTGCATCATGCAATGCCGGATCGATCCGCCAACGGCCGACAAGAAAGCAGGAACTCTATCCGAACCGTAGTTCTTGCAACGAAGCCACCAGCATCCGCAAACTTGCCGCGCGGGATGGGAACGCAACGGAAAGCCGCCGGTTCTAGTCAATGTTGCGCTGCGAACGCGCAACGGCTCGATGATTCGACAAGGAGTTTCCACATGCGAAAGTACATTCTGGCCCTGGCTGCCGCGATTTCCCTCGGCGCGGCCGCTCCGGCGATCGCCTATGACTCCGGCAGCCTTCTCTCGATGCACGACGCGCTTGACGTTGCGTTCAACGCCGGACTGATCTCGGTTTCAGACGCGGAGTTCGCCGGCTATGAGTGGCAGATCGACGGACGCGACGCCGCCGGCCGGTACATGGAAGTCGACGTCGATGCCACGACGGGCACGGTACTGAATATCAGCCGATAATCATTGATTATGGGCATCCGGAGTTGCGTGCGCCGCGCGGTCACTCGCGGCGAGGGAAAGCATTGTTATGGGCGACGCTGAACGTCCTCAGACATCACGCGGGACGCCAGCAAGATCGGCCCGTACCGCAACACGAACAGGCCGAAGCTGCCGATCCACAGGACAGCTGACATCTCGATCAACATCGCCGACGAACCGCCATCCCAGGCAGCAACCCGCGCGATGGCGGCGAGGATCACCAGCAGATAGATCAGGGCCGTGATCCGATCCGCCGTGAGGGCGCGTCCGGTGTGGCCGAGCGAAACGCGGGTCATGACGCCGAGCATCATCGTGCCGATGGCGCCGGCGGTCAGCGCGTGGATCGCCGCAGCCTGAGGCACATGATCAGCCAGCATCGAAGCGCCCAGCAATGCCGCACCGATGATGACCCACAGGTATCCGGCGTGAAGAACGCTCAACAGCGGTTCAGCGCCGGCAGCCGCGCCCCGCCAGCGCCCGAGCCGCCAAAGATTCAGCGCGGCGGCGACAAGCAGCAACCAGCCGAAAGGCCAGCTTGCGGGAAAGAGCGCCCATCCGACCATCCCGGCAAGGAGAGACACAAGCGCGAGGCTATCGACGTGTCCGTGCGCGGGCGGAAGGCGGGACGCATTCTGTTTGATGAGCCAGTTGCGCGTGAAACTCGGGATGATCCGGCCGCCGACGACCGAGATCAGAACAATGATCGCAGCCAGTCCGAGACGCCATCCCAGGCCCACGGGTACGGACGAACCGGAAAGCTCCAGATACATCAGAAGGTCGGCGACGCCGAGCACGGCGACAGGGATCGGCATGATCATGTTGCGCCAGTTGCGGCCTGCCATGATTTCGCGAGCGACAAATCCGCAAAGCACGAACGGGAAGGAAAGGTCGATCACCGCCGCCAGCCCGAGCGGGAACCACGCTGAAACGAGACAGGTCACGCGACCCGCGAACCACAACATCACCAGCGCGGCGAGCGGCCGGCCGCTGATCGGTGGACGACCGGTCCAGTTCGGAATCGCGGTCAGCAGAAAACCGGCAATCGCCGCCAGAACGAACCCGAACAGCATTTCATGGATATGCCATGTGAGCGGATCGAAGCGGCTTGGTAGCGTAAGCCCCATTGTGAGCATGGCGATCCATCCGGCGAGCGCCACCACCGACCAGATGCCGGCCATCAGAAAAAACGGTCTGAAGCCGATCGTCCAGATCGCCAGCGGCTCCGCTTTCGCATTCCCCACGTCCGACATGGCCATGCGCCATCCCCTCACCGTTCCGCGCGACCCTATCAGCAAATGCGGGGTGATTGCGCGGCCAGGGATGTGTATCCTTGATGCCTGCGCTTGAGGTTGCGCGGGCGCAACTTATCTTGCGCCGCCGCTTCGCCAGTTCGACAAGATCGCGAACAGTTCATCGCGCGAAAACGGTTTCGAAAGTCTGGGCCGATCCGAATATTCCGCCGGGAAGACCTTGTCGCCACTGTAGCCGGTCACGAAAACAAACGGGATTTTCAACGTCGCCAGCAGCCTGGCGATTGCAAAACTTTTCTCCTCCGAAAGAGCGACGTCAAGAAGCGCGAAATCTGGAGCGCGCTCTGCGATCATGGCCAGCGCCTGCGCGACATTCGAGGCGGTCCTGGCGGAGGCGACGCCAAACTCCGCCACAGTCTGCTCGATATCGATCGCGATAATGACGTCATCCTCAACGATCAGCACGTCGCGAGGGACGCCGGCTGACGCCGAAGCCGGACCATCGGGGACAAGGGGATGCATGACTTCCATAGGCATCGTCCGTGAGCGGCAGCCCTGGACACGATCCGGTTTCAAGCATGGAACCAACCACGACGACGAAGCTCTGTCTGTTCACTTCTGCACATAAAATATCTGGCGTATGCGCTATGGAACTCTGATAGGGAACGCAGCATGGCCATCCAGCAGGACACGAACCGTCAGAGCCGACCGTACAACAACCTTCTGCGTCGACTTAGCGACGCAGATTTCGCGCTGATCAAATCCAGTCTTGAAGTCGCCCGCAATGAAGGCGACGACCTGCTTTACAATCCAGGGGACGATGTCGAAACCGTCCACTTTCCCTGCGGACCCAGCCTGGTGTCCTATCTCGTCCCCAACGAGGACGGCCGCGATGTCGAAACCATTCTGGTTGGACGGGAGGGGGCGGTCGGCGGCATCGTCAGTCATGGCCATCTGCCCGCGTATACGCGCATTACGGTCAAGGTCGGCGGGCCGTTCGTGCGGTTGCGGATCGCGAAACTAGAATCCGCGAAAACAAAATCATCCACGCTGCAGGATCTTTTCGCGCGTTATGCCGATTGCATGCTGGCGCAGGTGTTTCAATCCACTGCCTGCAACGCCATCCATTCGATCGAACAACGCACGGGCAAGTGGATCCTCTCGGCGATGGAGCGTACCGGCAGCGAACTCGTGCCACTGACCCACGAGCAGTTGTCGACCATGCTGGGTGTCGGGCGCAGCTACGCCAGCCGCGTGATCCAGACCTTCAAGGCCGAAGGCGTTCTGGCGACCCGCCGAGGCGCCATCGTGGTATGCGACCGGGAAGCCCTGGCCCGCCGCGCCTGCCTCTGCAACGAGGCGGTGAGAGGCCATTTCGAAGAGGTTTTGCGTGGCGTTTACCCGGCCGACGCCACGCACCTCGCAAAGTAGTTCCCGCCATTTGCTGAAAATGAGTTCGCCAAACGGCAATCGACGCATTGTTTTTTGACGATTTCCGGCTATATAGCGTCGCAGCGAAAACGCCGGAGCCGCATTATGGCTGTTCGCACCTGATTCGGCATTTCAGACAAGATAGTGACACTTCAGACAAGAAGTGACATCTCAGATCAAGAAGTGGCAATGACCTGGCCAGAAGCGAAGAATCCCTGACCGCTTTTGCCGCGTGCATCGATCACGCCGCGCCCTTCTCGTAACCTTGAAAATCCCCGTTAATTCAAGACCGCCGCCCGAAACCCGGGCCATGCGCGTTTTTTCGATGAAGAAGATCAACCCATGAACCTCCGTAACGTCGCGATCATCGCCCACGTCGACCATGGCAAGACCACCCTGGTGGATCGCCTGCTGCAGCAGTCCGGCACCTACCGTGACAATCAGCGCGTGGTCGAGCGCGCCATGGATTCCAACGACCTGGAACGCGAGCGCGGCATCACCATTCTCGCCAAGGCCGCATCGGTGCAATGGAACGACATCCGCATCAACATCGTCGATACCCCCGGCCACGCGGATTTCGGCGGTGAAGTCGAGCGCATCCTCAACATGGTGGATGGCGCCCTGGTGCTGGTGGATGCCGCCGAAGGTCCGCTGCCGCAGACCAAGTTCGTGGTCTCCAAGGCTCTGAAAGTCGGGTTGAAGCCGATCGTCGTCATCAACAAGGTGGATCGCCCGGACGCTCGTCCGACCGAGGTCATCAACGAGGTGTTCGACCTGTTCGCGGCGCTCGACGCCAGCGACGAACAGCTCGACTTTCCCATCCTCTACGGTTCGGCCAAGCAGGGCTGGATGGCGGATAGCCCGGAAGGCTCCCAGGATGCCGGAATGCAGCCGCTGTTCGACCTGATCGTCCGGCATGTTCCGCCGCCGCAGGTGGAAGACGGACCGTTCCGCATGATCGGAACGATCATCGAGGCCAACCCGTATCTGGGCCGCGTCATCACCGGCCGAATCTCCTCCGGCATGATCAAGCCGAACCAAAGCGTCAAGGTTCTGGCGCGGGACGGAAAGCTGATCGAGCAAGGCCGAATCTCCAAAATTCTCGCCTTCCGCGGTCTTGAGCGCACGCCGCTCGAGGAGGCGACGGCCGGCGACATCGTCGCCATCGCGGGATTGACCAAGGGGACGGTCGCCGACACCTTCTGCGATCCCGCCGTGGAAGAGCCGCTTCCGGCGCAGCCGATCGATCCGCCGACGGTCTCCATGACCTTCATGGTCAATAATTCGCCGCTGGCCGGCACCGAGGGCAGCAAGGTGACGAGCCGCATGATCCGGGACCGATTGCTGCGCGAGGCTGAAGGCAATGTCGCGCTACGCGTGACGGAGGCTACGGACAAGGATTCGATGGAGGTATCGGGCCGCGGCGAATTGCAGCTCGCGATCCTGATCGAGACCATGCGGCGCGAGGGATTCGAACTGTCGGTATCGCGGCCGCGCGTGGTGCTGAAAAAGGACGAGACCAGCGGCGACTGGCAGGAGCCGATCGAGGAGGTCATGATCGACGTCGACGAGGAGCACTCCGGCGTCGTCGTGCAGAAGATGAGCGAACGCAAGGCCGAGATGATGGAAATGAAGCCATCGGGCGGCAACCGGCTGCGGCTGGTTTTCCACGCGCCGACGCGCGGCCTGATCGGCTATCAGGGCGAGCTTCTGACCGATACTCGCGGGACCGCGATCATGAACCGCCTGTTCCACGGCTACGCGCCCTACAAGGGCGATATTCAAGGCCGGCGCAACGGGGTGCTGATCTCCAATGAACAGGGCGAAGCCGTGGCCTACGCGATGTTCAAGCTGGAGGATCGCGGCCCGATGATGATCGAGCCAGGCTGGAGGGTCTATCGCGGCATGATCGTCGGCGAACACACGCGCGATAACGACCTCGAAATCAACGTGCTGAAGGGCAAGCAGCTCACCAACATCCGCACGACATCGAAAGACGAGGCGGTGCGGCTGACGCCACCGATCAAGATGACGCTGGAAAAGGCGCTGGCCTATATCGAGGACGACGAACTGGTCGAAGTCACGCCGAAGTCGATACGCCTGCGCAAGAAGCATCTCGACCCCAACGAGCGCAAACGCGCCGAGAAGACCAGGGAGATGGTGGCGTAAGCATCAGGCGCCGATGTTTCGCTGCCTGCACGAGTCCGCGGCGATGGTCGCGGGCATAACATATCGATCGCATCCTTTCTCGCGATCTGCTTGCCGGTGAACTGAAATGAGCGAAGCATCTGCCAAATCGCTGGATGACGTAAGAGCCTCGATCGTTCAGGCACGCGCCTTGATCTTCGATGTCGACGGAACGCTCGCCGAAACGGAGGGGGCTCATCGTGAGGCCTTCAATGCCGCATTCGCCGAAGCTGGCCTTGATTGGCGCTGGGACCGCGCTCTCTACAAGGAATTGCTGCGAGTGACCGGCGGAAAGGAGCGCATCCGCGCATTCGATGTTTCGCGAAATGGCGCATCACCGCAACTGTCGGATTCCGAGATCGCCGAACTGCATCGGGCCAAAACCAAGTTATACGCCGAATTGATCACCAATGGCGGCTGTTCGCTTCGGCCGGGCGTTCAGGCCTTGTTAGCTGCGGCACGAAAGCGCGCGCAGCCTCTGGCGATCGCGACCACCACCTCGCGCGGCAACATCGATGCGCTGCTTACGGTGGCGTTGGGCAAGGACTGGGCACAGTGGTTTGTTGCCGTTGTCGCCGGGGACGAGGTGCGAAACAAGAAGCCTGCGCCGGACGTCTACCTCAAGGTTCTCTCCGAACTGAACCTGCCGGGATCGCAGTGTCTCGCCATTGAAGATTCCGGCAACGGTCTCGCTTCGGCATCGGCAGCCGGAATTCCCGTCCTGATTTCACGCAGCGCTTACTTCAGCGACGATGACTTCTCTGGCGCGGCATTCACGATCGATGATTTCACGCTCATTTCAACCGAGCCTGACCACAACGTGAACGCGTAATCGAGAGAAGACGTCTCATCGATCCGGTCTTGAGTAAGAATGCCGCATCGCCAGAACGCCCCCTCAAAAGACGCTTCTTTCAATCATTTCATCATCTCAGCAGGTCCGGCCGGAGCCGCCCTCGCCTGACGCCTCCATCTCTGGCGACGACATGACTTTGCGGGAACGGCGCGTCGCTTGAGGCCATTCCGACGCCGAGCGTCCACTCCAGACCTTGCGTCGGGCAGCCGCTGATGGCGGAGATGGCTTGAAATCCAGAAGCTGACGCATTCGCGGCAGGCACACTCGCTTCGTGTCGAAATGCTCGATGACGAACTCCCGCGCGGCCTCCCTGATGGCGTAAAACCGGTCCGGCTCCTGAAGCGCTTCAACGACCCGCTCGGCCAGTTCATCGACAGCGAAAAAAGGAACCAGAAGACCGTTGTCTCCGGAACTGATCACTTCACGCACCGGCGGCGTGTCCGACCCTATCACCAGACAGCCGGCGCTCATCGCCTCCAGCGCAGACCAGGACAGCACGAAGGGATACGTCAGATAGACATGCGCCGATGACACCTGAAGGGCGGCAAGAAAAGTGTTGTAGGGAACGCCGCCCAAGAAGTGAACGCGTGACATGTCCAGCCGGTCGCGCACCTCCTGCAGGAAGATTGACTTCCAGGTGCTGCCCGGCGGCGGCGGAATGCCATAGGACAATCCATCCCTGCCGATAATGACGATCTGCGCGTTGGGCCGTCGCCTCAATATTTCCGGGAGCGCGCGCATGAAGATGTGGTAGCCCCTGAGCGGTTCGAGATTGCGTACGACAAATGTCACAACTTCATCCGAACAGCTGACCTCGCGGCCATTCGGAAGCTTTAGACGCGCGCGCGCGTCGGGCCGCACGCGCGATGTGTCAACTCCTTCATGAATGACCTCGATCTTGCTTTGATAGTGCCTTGGAAAAGTCGACCGCTGCCAATTTGTCGGCGAAATTCCGACATCACAATCAGCTAGAGCAAGCAACGTCGTCGCGTTCTTGAGCTGCAACCCGATATGGCCGTCGAGGCCCGAGATCGGAAATTCCGGATCGAAGCCGATGTCGCGGCCTTCGGCGCCGTAGAAAAATTCGCAATAGACCAATTGTCGCGCCTTGGGAAACATGGTGCGCAGCGGCAGTGTTTCACCCCATCCAGGATGGGCGAGGATGACATCCGGTGCGAATCCCGATGTCGCCAGCGTTGAAAGACTGTAGAGCACCTGCTCGGCGCGACGACATTCACTGTCGAAGCGTCTGGCGAACGGGTGCGTCCCGGAAACATCAGTGTCAGGCAGAGCGTATTTAATCAACTTGACCGAAGGCATCGGATGCGCATGCGACGCACCGATCGCGGCGAGTTCAAAGCCTGGCTCATTCGCCAATGCGACCGCGAGATGACGATACTGCGCCGGGAAATTATTATGAACGAATAAAATCTTCATCGGCGTAACGACCTCTGATTGATCGCGCTGAAAGCACGCGTGTCTTAATTTAGTAAAAGCTTTCCTCGCCGATACATTCAAAGACAATCTCGTCTAAATGTCCGCGCGTTGACAGGTTCCAAATAACTCGACGCTTGTTCATTCAGCTTTCGCTTCCGTCTGACATCTTCCTGCCCTAAAAGTCGTCGAATAGTCGATACCAGGTGGACATGAATTCCGAAGTCGCCGACTTACTCATAGGTATGGCTAGGAATGGCTAGCGCGGGGCGTTCGCGATGAGGCTCAAATTTACACAGCATCCTTCCGATTATCTTCCGCAGATCCGGTACGCGGATTTAAGCGACATCGAGGATGCTCCGGATTCCGTCGACAGCATTGCGGATGCCATCACGCTGCTGAAAGATGAGAACGATCGATTGCGCAAGATGGCCGCCTCGCTGAGCGTGGAGGCTGAAGACATCCGACGATCTCTTTCGCCT
>JAANMX010004867.1_pt1 | contig 10143 bp, 5 predicted proteins | sample 7279681 | NCBI WGS metagenome assembly JAANMX01 (sample SAMN14094542, study PRJNA606508) | bioreactor metagenome | isolation source: A lab-scale SPAN reactor treating ammonium-rich wastewater day 351 | place: Ireland: Galway | collected 2018-01-01
TCGTTGGCATTGCGCGAGGCCACCGCCAGGCCTTTGACCTGGGTGTTCATGCGCTCGGCAATGGCCAGGCCAGCAGCATCGTCTTTGGCGCTGTTCACACGCAGGCCCGAAGACAGGCGCTGCATGGAGGTGGCCAAGGAGTTGCCTGACAAGCCCAGATTGCGCTGGGCGTTGATGGACACCGCGTTGGTGTTGATAGACATACCCATGTTGATTCCCCTTCTTGATGGATCTACCGTTGGTTGATATGCCCGTACCCAAGCTTTGAAATATGTTTTTCAAATGCTTGGGCCAGGCGTTTTTACCGAAAGGGGTGGGAGGAAAAAGCACAGGGCTTTCTTCTCACCCCTTGTCAGATTGCTTCTTGCCGGTTGCGCAGCCCTCCTCGTTATTGCAGCAGCTGCAGCACTTGCTGCGGCAATTGGTTGGCTTGGGCGACCATGGCGGTGCCCGCTTGTTGCAAGATTTGGGTGCGGCTCAAGTTGGCCGTTTCTTGGGCAAAGTCCGCATCGGTGATGCGACCGCGAGCCGCTGAGATGTTCTCTTGCTGGATGTCGATGTTTTCAATCGACTTTTCAAACCGGGTCTGGATAGCGCCCAGCTCGGCACGGGCGGAGTTCACTTTGTCGATGGCAGAGTCAATGCGCTGCAACGACTCCCAGGCAGTGGCTTGGGTTTTGATGTCCATTTTGTGGATACCGTTGTCAGTCACAGCCGTGGCAGCTGCAGCCTGTTGAATCAATGTCTGCGCCGCACCAACACTTGCGGTAATAGCCAAATTAGTTGCAGCGCCACCATCCTCCACCGCTGCACGGTATTCAATTTGCGTACCTGCCTCGTTCAAAAATGCCACCACGCCAGTGTCTGCAGTTTTCGAGTTAATCGCTTGAATCAAGCGGCCCAAGGCTTCATCACCTGTAATGTTGGCATCTTGCGCCACCGTCACCGAAGCACCAGGGCCACCAGCAGCACCAACGATAGTGATGGTGACGTTGGCATTGGTCATACCAGCCGCCGCCGCAGTTTTTGATGTAGCGTCAAAAGTTGCGCCCGCCGCCGTACCGTAGTTGGCCTTACCCAATTGATCGGCCTTGGTATTGACCAAAGCGCCCACGGTGATGTTGTCGCCAGAGTTGGCACCCACCTGGAACACCCCGCCCGTAAAGCTGCCGTCCAGCACCTTCTGGCCGTTAAAGCTGGTGGTTTTGGCTACGCGGTCCACTTCGTCGCGCAGTTGCACCAGTTCAGCGTTCAGGGCTTCGCGGTCAGACTTGCTATTGGTGGCGTTACCGGCTTGCACGGCCAGCTCACGCATGCGCTGCAGCATGTCGCCAACTTTGCTCAAAGCGCCTTCTGCGGTTTGGGCCAAAGAAATCCCATCATTGGCATTGCGCGAGGCCACCGCCAAACCACGCACCTGGGTGCTCATGCGCTCGGCAATGGCCAAGCCAGCGGCATCGTCCTTGGCGCTATTGACGCGCAAACCCGAGGACAGGCGCTGCATCGACGTAGCCAGCGAGCCGCCGGACAAGGCCAGGTTGCGCTGGGCGTTGATCGAGACGACGTTGGTGTTGATTGACATGGCCATGGTGCGATTCCTTTAAACAGTCGGTGTGTTGCTTGAACAAGTTTTGCTTGTCGCCAGCGGGCTGCCTGGCCTCTGTGGGCGGTTGCGGCATGGGGTGCCTGCGGCGTACAGATGAGTTATCGGGCGCTGTTCAGAAAGCTTTAGCAGTTTTTAATAAAAATGGCCTAAAACCATTGACCAGTAAGCGCAGACAGCTCTTATTTTTAAAAACAAAAACAACACAAACACCGAAGAAAGCCGCAAAACCCGGTGCTTATTCCCCTACCTCCCCTGGGTGAAAAGGGAAGAATCCTTCCCATCGCTCGCGTTGCCTGCCGCTTTTGAACGCCTAGGTTTTCTCAGCGATGCGAAGCAACTGCACTTTTTTGCCTAACTGAAGGAATCACAGCAATGGCCGCAACTATCAACACGAACATCGCCTCGATCAACGCGCAGCGCAACCTGACGTTTTCTGGGCAATCTCTGAACACCACCATGCAGCGCCTGTCCTCGGGCCTGCGTGTGAACAGCGCCAAGGACGATGCCGCTGGTTTGGCCATTGCCGAGCGCATGAACACCCAGGTCAAAGGCATGACGGTGGCCTCGCGCAACGCCAACGATGGCATCTCGCTGGCGCAGACCACGGAAGGTGCACTGGGCAAGATTGGCGACATGCTGCAACGGATGCGCGAACTGGCCGTGCAGGCCGGCAACGCCACCAACAGCAAGAGCGACCGCGTGGCGCTGCAGCTGGAAGTCAAGCAGATGGCCGATGAAATCGACCGCGTGGCCAAGCAGACCAACTTCAATGGCCAAAAAGTGCTGGATGGCAGCTTTGCCGGTGCCGTGTTCCAGGTGGGCGCCAACTCGGGCGACAACATCACGCTGGGATCTCTGGTGGATACACGCTCCAGCCAGATTTCCAACATCACGTATGCGGTGGCTCCTGTGCCCGCAGTGCCGCCGGTGCCCATCGTGGTCAACACCGCCATTGCCGACGACGGCACCACCGACATCCAAGACTTTAATAAACCCATCCCCGGCGATGACTACCCCGATGAGCTGTTCATTCAACTGACCGATGAGAGTGGCACCTCCACGTTCAACCCGGTACTGCTGGGCAAAATTCCCCCTGCACAAAGCCCACAAGAGCGCATGGGCCAGGTTGTCGAAGCCATCAACAACAAAAGTGCCGACACCGGCGTAACGGCTTACTTGACCAAGGTAGAAGGCACCGAGGAGTACCACATCGAAGTTCTGTCCAGCAAGCTCGACGTCTTGGGCAACCCGGTCAGTGTGGCGTTTGAAAATTTTGACCCCGTGGTCACGGGCCTGGACCCTGCCAGCATCAACTTGGTCGGTGGCGATGGTGGCGACAACGTCATGGCCAACCAGAAGGGCATTGAGGATGTCGATGTCTCGACCCAGGCCGGTGCCTGGACGGCCTTGAAAAAGATCGACAGCGCCATCGACCAGGTGAACAGCGCCCGTGCCACGCTGGGCGCCATCCAGACGCGCTTTGAAACGGCGGTGAACAACATCGATGTGCAGGTGGAAAACCTGTCCGCCGCCCGGGGCCGCATCATCGATGCCGACTTTGCCGTTGAAACCGCCAACCTCAGCCGCACGCAGATCCTGCAGCAGGCCGGCACCGCCATGGTGGCGCAGGCCAACCAGATTCCGCAGAACGTGCTGCAGTTGCTGCAAGGCTAAGCACAGGGCCGCAACCGGGTCTATCGGCCCGGCTGCTCAAAGCCCAACTATCAAAATCTGAGCTGTTAACGCTTGCTATGCATAGGTTTTAGGCGAAAAACCACCTAATACCTTTGTACTGTAAGTGATAGCAGCTATTTTTTTAGCAAGTCCCCCCAGCTCTTCACTGAGGTTTCGCAGCGGTGCGCTCCGGTTGAGCTATCTTTTGGAGTTTTTCATGTCTTCCTCTATTAGCAGTTTATCCCTCGCACAAGTTGCTGCACTCTCAGCTGAAGAGATCAAAAACTTAAACGCTAAAGACTTTAAGGCCATGAGTACGGCGCAGATCGGCGTACTTAGTAGTGAGCAGATCCAAGCCATCGACAGCCATGACTTTGTCACCCTCAGTGGCAAGCAGGTTGGTGCATTTGCAGCCGATAAGTTTGCAGATGCCATGCAAACATACGACAAATCCATCTTCACCAGCAGCCAACTCAAAGGCTTAACCAATGCCCAAGTTGCTAAGCTGGGCAGTGAATTTATAGGGGAGCTGAGTCCCCTGCAGGTTCAGGAGATGACGCCGACACAACTTAAAAACCTGACGAAAGATCAGATCTCCGAGCTGGGTGACAAGATTGCTTACTGGTCGGCCGCACAACTCAAAGCGCTTGACAGCGAGCAACTGGGCGCACTGGAAGAGGCGGCAGTTAAAAAGCTCACTGCAACACACTTTAAGAGCTTGACGCCCGAGCAAATTGCAGCCATTGAGCCAGAGGCCTTTGCTGGCATCAGTGCGTCTGCTTTGCAAGGCCTTACCGCCAAGCATGTGGGCGCACTTAGCAAAGACCAGCTGGAGAAACTTGGCGATCGCATCCAAGAACTGTCGAGCAGCCAGATTAAAGGGCTGACCACGACGCAAATCAGCAACTTGCCAGAAGCCTCCATCCAAGCGCTGACGCCTACACAGTTAAAGGCGCTGTCTGCCGCTCAGATCAACGCTATCCCTGAAGAGCTGATCGAAAAAATTGATGTGAGCAGCCTATCCAGCACGCAGCTCAAAGGCCTGGCTGTGGACAAGGTGGACAACCTGAGCGACACCCAAGTCAAAGCCTTGAGCCCAGCACAAATCAAGGCACTGAGCCCCGAACAAGTTAGAGCGCTGGGTGCAAAAATTGAGCATCTGGGTACCAATGTTCAGGTACTTTCAGCTAAGCAAGTGCAGGCGTTGGAAGAGACGCATATTGCAGCGTTAAAGCCTGAACAAATTACCGCGCTGACAGCCACTCAAATCAAGGCACTGACGCCGGATCAACTGTCCAAATTCGGTGATGATCAGCTTAGCGCACTCAAAGGCAAAGAACACATTGCCCACCTGAGTGCAGCACAAATCAATGCATTGAGCGATACCCAAATTCAGAAATTGAATGTTGAAGGTGTGGCCTTTATTCAGGTAGCACAGCTCAAAGGCATCAAGGCTGAACACTTGAAAAACTTGAGCGAAACTCAAGTAGAAAAGCTCACAGCCAATCAATTGAAAGCATTGAGCACAACACAAATTGCACAGATCGATGCTACAGATTTTTCAAAGATTGGTGGCGACAAACTCAAAGTTTTGAGTTCTGCACAAATTGGTGCGCTGACTGATAGTCAAGTTAAAGCAATCTCAGATGCTAACTTGGCACAACTCAGCAGTATGCAGATAAAGGGTTTGGGAGAAACTCAAATAAAAGCATTAACCCCTGCTCAGGTGAGTGCACTCACTGCACCACAAGTAAATCAACTTTCTGCGACGCAACTGAACTTTATGTCAGAGGCACAGATTAAAGCATTAGAGGTGGGTGACATTTCCAGTATTGCTGGCACGCAATTAAAGAACTTGGGTGAGACGCAATTTACAGCACTTACTCCGAATCAGATCAAAAACCTGAGTGCTGCACAACTGAAATCGCTGTCCCCACAGCAGATTTCATTGATTAAAGCCGAGGATATTGCGCAGATTGAAGCCAAAAACTTTGCCGCCTTGGATGCCAACCAAATCGCCAAGCTGAAACCTGAGCAAATCGAAAAAATCACGCCCGAACAAATTGCAGCGATGACGGCTGCTCAAATAAAAGGCCTTACCCCTGGACAAATCGAAAAAATGGATGCCGCTAATCAAGTAGCACATTTGTCTGGTAAGCAGTTAAGTGGCTTGAGTGATGTGCAATTGCAGGCATTGACGGATGAACACATCCAAGTCTTGGACCGCGACCAAATACAAGCATTAAAACCCAATCAAATCAAAGCACTGACAAAGTTGCAGATTGACGCCTTGGAGCAAACCCAAATCCAAGACTTGACTAAGACCCAAGCCAAAGCGTTAACCGCTGATCAAGTGAGCTGGCTCAGTGCTGACCAAGTGCAGTGGCTGGAACCTGAAGATTTGGCCCAGTTAGAAACTGCACAGATTAAAAAACTGGATGTTTCTCAAATCCAAATTACCCAACTGCAAGCAATGAAATACAGCCAGATTGCAGCTCTGGAATCGACGCAACTTGAGGAAATTGATATTTCTAAAATTGTGGCCAGTCAGGCCAAAGGATTGAGCACAGCACAAATTACAGCCCTTGCAGACAATGTTGCATTGCTAAGTAATGAGGTGCTCGGCGCATTGACGGCAAGCCAAATACAAGCGATTACGCCAGCAGGTATCGGTGCATTGGATGAAAACCAGCTTAATGCACTTGGAAAAACGCAAATCGCGGCCCTAGAGAAGGAGCAACTGGAGCAGATTGAGGCTACAAAATTTTCAGCGCTGGGTAGTAAACAACTACAGGCACTGAGTGTTAAGCAGATGGCTTTCATTACCCCTGATCAAGCTGGGGAGCTGAGCCCTTCTCAATTCAGCTTCTTGAGTGCCGCACAAGTGGGGGCACTAAGCGCCGAGGCTGTTGAAAACCTGAAGCCAGAAAATCTCGCTCTCGTAACCGCGATTGCTATTAAAAACTGGAGCCCTGAACACATTGAAAAAATTGATTCAGACAAGATTAAAATAATCAATACTTCAGCTATTGCGGCACTCTCAGCTGCGCAACTGGAAAAAGTAGAGATTAAAGACCTAGAGAATGCCCAAATTCAAGCATTGCAGCCAAAGCAAATCAGCAGTATTAAGGGTGACTCAATTGCTGAGCTAACTAATGATCAGTTAGGCCTGTTGAGTCGTTCTCAAGTACAGGCGCTGACTAATGATCAGCTAGCTGCGCTCAGTGGTGAGCAACTCGAAATTCTGGGTCTCAAAAGAACCTGAAAATGAGATCTAACCATTCTTCTCTGTTCCTCTCTCTTGTGAAGCAGATGATCACCAAGAGATGAGCAGTGCGGCCTGCTGTGTACGTGAGCACAGCAGGCCAATTTTTTATACAAAGAAGCACTCTTTTCCACGTCTATTTGCACCTTTGAGTTCGAGCTCGAGCTGCTACGCTTGCCGCACCCATCTTCTTTGCGCCCGCCCCAGGCGCTGCACATGCCATGGCAGAAAACAAGATCTTCGTCACCCAGCCCTACCTGCCCCCCTTGGAGGAGTTCATCCCCTACCTGGAGCAAATCTGGGCCAATAAAGTACTGACCAACGGCGGCCCCTTTCACCAGCAACTCGAACAAGCACTGTGCCGCTATCTGGGGGTGCCGCACATCAGCCTGTTTAGCAACGGCACCCTGGCCCTGATTACCGCCCTGCAAGCGCTGCGCATTAAGGGGGAAGTGATTACCACCCCCTACTCTTTTGTTGCCACGGCCCACGCGTTGCTGTGGCAAAACTGCACACCCGTGTTTGTCGATATCGAGCCGCACACCCTCAACCTGGACCCCGCCAAAATCGAAGCGGCGATCACCCCGCAAACCACCGCCATCCTGCCCGTGCACTGCTACGGCAACCCCTGCGACACCGCAGCGATTCAAAAAATTGCCGACAACTACAACCTGCGCGTCATCTACGACGCGGCCCATGCCTTTGGCGTGCAAGATGCCGGAGGCAGCATCTTGCGCCACGGCGACCTATCGGTACTGAGCTTTCACGCCACCAAGGTCTTCAACACCTTTGAAGGCGGCGCCATCATCTGCCACGATGCCAAAACCAAGCAGCGCATTGATCACCTGAAAAACTTTGGCTTTGTGGACGAGGTCACCGTAGTCGCCCCAGGCATCAACGCCAAAATGAGTGAAATCAACGCCGCCTTTGGCCTGCTGCAACTGGAACATATGCCACATGTCATGCAGCGCCGGGCCGAAATTGATGCCTATTACCGCGAGCAACTGGCCCATGTGCCAGGAATTACCTGTTTACCCCAAGGCCACCAGACTGTGGCCAACCATTCATACTTTCCGATTCTTGTTGGGCCTGAATACCATTTAAGCCGAGATGAGCTGTATGAGAAACTCAAAAAGCATGGTATTCATGCACGGCGGTATTTTTATCCGCTGATTACGGATTTTCCGATGTACCGAGGACTTATTTCAGCAGCATCCACAAATGTCGCTATTGCCGCAAAATTTTCAAGGCAAGTATTATGTCTACCGATATATCCAAAGCTCTTGCAAAATTTTCAACTGGAAATTATCAATTTAATTAAAAACTAATCATGACAATTTTATCAAAAGAAGAGTTAAAAAAAATAGGATTCAAATCAATTGGAGAAAATTGCCTTATCTCAAGCAAGGCTAGCTTTTATGGGGCAGATCGCATCTCCATTGGCAACAATGTAAGAATCGATGATTTTTGTGTACTTTCTGCAGGAGCTGGCGGAATAGAAATTGGCAACTTTATTCATATTGCGGTTTACACATCTCTCATTGGCGGGGGAAAAATTACCCTCGCCGACTTTTCAAACATCTCCTCTCGAGTTTCCATCTATTCAAGCAATGACGACTACAGTGGAAACAGCATGACAAATCCATCTATTCCAACAGAATTTACCAATGTAACTCACGCTGATGTAATTATTAAGAAACACGCCATCATCGGTTCTGGAAGTGTTATTTTACCGGGAGTCACTATTGAAGAAGGAGCTGCCGTAGGCGCACTAAGTCTCGTCAATCGAGATTGTGAAGAATTTTTTATCTACGCAGGAAATCCTGCAAAAAAAATAAAGCCAAGAAGCAGGAACTTACTAGACAAAGAAAAAAAATTTATGCAAACCATTCAATAAAAAATCCGGCTAATGCCGGATTTTTTATTGAATCACATCAGAATAATTTACAAAACAAGGATCGAAATTAATATCACTATTATCTATACGAATACTCCTTGGCTTTTCTCCCTCGCACCATCCCTGCCAAGTCATCTGAAAAGCAAGAGAAAAACTATCCACAACAGCCTTCAGGCTAGCACTATAACCATCAACCAGATAGTTCCTTAGTTTAAAGCGAGCATCTTGAAGGAAAATCTGATTTTTAACCAAAAATAATGCCTTAATAATAAAGTCTTCCTTATTATTAGCGACAAAATAATCTTCCAAGCCCACTTGATGCAACATCAAAGCCCCTTGGTAACTAGGATAGGCATGGCCACCAATGGTTAATGTTGGAACCCCCATCCACAGAGCATGGAGCGTTGTCGTTCCACCTGTGTAGGGGAAGGTATCCAAACAAAAATCAACTTGATTATGAAGTTTGAGATATTCAGAGAATCCTGATCGAGGATAAAATATCAAGCGATCCTCCGCGATACCCTCTGCTGCGAACCACTGCAATAACTCTTCCGGCGCCCCATTGGCAGGCATCCCTGCCATCTGCAACCTAGAGCCTGGAACAGCGCGTAAAACCCCTGACCAAAGAGCAATCACCTCTCGATTAATTTTATTCAATCGATTGAATGACCCAAAAGTAACAAACCCATTTTCTATACACGGAGCATCGCCAACTGGCTGTAAAGCAGCATGCCCATCAAAAGAAAATGCACGGGGCAAACGAATAATTTTTTCAATAAATTGCGGAGAAATATTCTTTCCCGGCATTAAATTATTTTCCGTCACCAAATAATCCATCGCCCTTAACCCAGTCGTTCCAGGATAACCAAGCCATGTCATTTGAACAGGAGCTGGATGGCGTGCAAAAACCTTCAGTCGATCTCCAGCAGTATGGCCACTCATATCTACCAAGATATCAATTTGGTCTTCTCGAATTTTTTCAGCTAGTTTATCGTCTGACCATTGCACGACCGTCCGCCAAACATCCATATTTTTTTGGATGGCGAGCATTGATTCATCCACTGCTCCGTGGTTGGAATAGGCGTAGGTAATAAATTCTGGTCGCTTATGCAGTTCTTCAAAAAATGGAATGACGAATTTAGCGACTGCGTGATTCCTGAAGTCAGCAGAAACAAACCCTATTTTTAAAGGCCGATCGGTGGTACGGCTATTGCTATATGTGGTGTATTCCTTTCCTTTTACTTCTTCTTCGATCAATTTACCGTAAGCACGGTGCTCTCGGTACAGCTCTTCGGGGGTGATTTTGGTGCTATGACTCAGGGCAAACAGCATGCTGCTGCGGGCATGAGAGAAGTTAGGCGCAATTTCCAATGCTTTGCGAAAGCATGCAATGGCATCATCAGCGCGGCTAAGAGAAAGGTTCACAATCCCTAAATTGGTATGCAAGTGCGGAATATTGGGCAAGACTTTAATGCTGGCCTTAATTTCCTCCATAGCTGCCAAGGGGTCTTCGGTGGTATTCAATGCAGCGCTAAGGGTAATATGAGCCGCAGCGTAATCTGGCTGGGCTTTGATTGCACGGCGCAGCCACTCCAATGCTTCATTTTCTTTTTTCTGCTGCACCAGGTTACGGCCAATTTCATACAGGCTTTCCGGGCTTTCATTGTCGATTTCTGCACAGCGCAGCAAACCGGCTTCGGC
>JAANMX010004868.1_pt1 | contig 10138 bp, 9 predicted proteins | sample 7279681 | NCBI WGS metagenome assembly JAANMX01 (sample SAMN14094542, study PRJNA606508) | bioreactor metagenome | isolation source: A lab-scale SPAN reactor treating ammonium-rich wastewater day 351 | place: Ireland: Galway | collected 2018-01-01
GTGGGGTCGTGCGGCGTCGCGTCGAGTTGTGCAAGCAGAAGGCGCGCGCTTTCGACGAAACGGGCATGCGCGCCGACGAGCGCGCCTTCGCCGGGCTGCAGCGGCGGCAGGCTGGCGGCGAGCATCGCGTGCTCGGCGGTGCTCTCGTGGTAACGCAGCGTTCGCAGCAACCGGGCGAGCGTCTCGCTGGTCGCGTGCGACATCGCGTCGCGATTCATGCGCTCGACGAACGTCTCGACCGCGCAGTCCAGGCGGCCGACGGTTGCGTGATCGGCCGCCAGCCGTGCAGCGTCGGCGCCATCGAGCGCCGCGTCGAGCAGGCGTCGCGCGATGGCGCCGAACCGTGCGACTTCGCGCGCGAGCGCGTCGACGGCCAGCGCCGGCACCGCGAGCACGGTGTCGTCGAGGTACTGCGGAATGCCCTCGTCGTCCTCGCGGGCGCGAAAGCGTCGTTGCAGCCAGCGCGTCAGCGCGTCGGCCAGCGGCCACATCACGAGCACGCCGAGGACGTTGAAGGTCGTGTGGAACAGGGCGAGCCGGGTGGCCGGTGCGGGCGCCAGGCCCAGCGCCTGGCCCGCCTCGGTGAGCGCCCCGAGCAGCCAGGCAAGCAGGGCCACCGCGATCGCGCCGGTGAGCACGCTGAAGATGATGTGCGCCGCGGCGGTGCGTCGCGCATTGGGTGTGGCCCCGATGGCGGCGAGCGCCGCCTTGAAGGTGGTACCGATGTTGGCGCCGATGATCAGTGCCGCCGCCGGCTGCGCTTCGAGCAGCCCGCCCTGTGCGGCGGTGAGCGCGACGGCGATCGAGGCGCTCGATGACTGCATCAGCACCGTCAGCAGGGCGCCGGCGCCCACTTGTGCGAGCACCGCCAGCGCCCCCGTGCCCTGCGGCAGCGCGAACCGCTCGGGCAGGCCCGCGAACGACTGTTGCAGCATCGCGATGCCGAAGAACAGCAGGCCGAAGCCGGCCAGCGCGCTGCCCAGCGCGCTGCGCCGATGGCTGGTGCCCGCCAGACGCAGCACGACGCCCACGCCCACCAGCGGCAGCGCCAGCGTCTCCACGTGCAGCTTCAGACCCAGCAGCGCGACGATCCAGCTGGTCATCGTGCTGCCGACGTTGGTCCCGAACAGCACCCACAGCGCGCCGCCCAGGCCCAGCAGACCCGCGTTGACGAAGCCGATCGCGGCCACGGTCACCGCGCTGGACGATTGCACCAGCGCCGTCACCAGCATCCCCGAGCCGAGCGCGTGCCAGCGGGTGCGCGTTGCCGCGGCCAGGATGCGCTGCAGTGCCGGCCCGGCCGCGAGCTTCAGGCCGTCGGTCATCATCGACATGCCGAGCAGGAACAGGCCGAGCCCGCCTGCCAGATGCGCGAGCAGCGCACCCGGCGCCATCAGGCCGGGCGCGCGACGGCGATCGCCTGCGGCAGCGTGCTGCCGACGCTGCGAATGCCCGGCCGTCGACGACGGGTCGCGCGCACCGGCGCTGGCTGCGCATCGCGCAGCCGGTACTCGAAGTGGTCGATCGGCGGCTTCACCGGAATCGCTGAAAAGACACAAGCCCCTCGGCGAGGGGCTTGCGTCGGATGCGGCGCGGCGCGCATCCCGGGCGTTTGGCGCGCCGACCTACTTGATCTTGGTTTCCTTGTAGACCACATGCTTGCGGGCCACCGGATCGAACTTCCTGATCTCCATCTTCTCGGGCATCGTCCGCTTGTTCTTGGTGGTCGTATAGAAATGGCCGGTGCCGGCAGTCGATTCGAGCTTGATCTTGTCGCGCATGATCGTGGATCTCCGGGTCAGACTGCTTCGCCGCGGGCGCGCAGATCGGCGAGCACCGCGTCGATGCCTTGCTTGTCGATCAGCCGCAGTGCCGCGTTGGTGATGCGCAGGCGCACCCAGCGGTTCTCGCTCTCGACCCAGATGCGGCGGTTTTGCAGGTTCGGCAGGAAGCGGCGCCTGGTCTTGTTGTTCGCGTGCGAAACGTTGTGGCCGACCATCGGCGCTTTTCCGGTGACCTGGCAGACTCGGGCCATGACGGGCTCCTGCGGGCACGAGCCCTGGCTGGCTCCGCCCCTGGTTGTCTTGATGTGCAGCAAAGCTGTTGATTGTAGTGCCATTCGGGTTTCCTGCGCAAACGACGGGAGTCCGGGCTCGTGCAATCAGGCCCTGGTCGGGGTCGCGCGGCCAGGACAACGGAAAGGGCAATCGGGGTCGGGGCAACGGCAACCGCTGAGCAGCGGTTGCGCCGTGTTCAGAGCAGGCCGGCCTCGGCGAACGAGAAGCAGCGATTGCCGGCCACGATCAGGTGATCGAGCACCGGCACGTCGAGTTGCGACAGCGTGGCCTTCAGCGCCTGCGTGAGCAGGCGATCGGCCGCGCTCGGTTCGGCGATGCCCGACGGGTGATTGTGCGCGAGGATCAGCGCGGCGCTGTTCAGTTCGAGTGCGCGCCGCGCCACCTCGCGCGGATAGACCGCCGTCTGCGTCAGCGTGCCGCGGAACAGTTCCTCGGCGGCGATCAACCGGTTCTGCGCATCGAGGAACAGCCCGGCGAAGATCTCGTGGCCGCGGTCGCGCAGCCACAGCGCGAGGAAGTCGCGCACCGCGGCCGGCGAGGCGAGGGTGTCGCGGTCGCGCAGTTCCTCGCGCAGGCTGCGCCGCGCCAGTTCGACCGCGGCCTGCAGTTGCGCGCGCCGCGCCGGGCCCAGGCCCGGATTGCGCGAGCCCGGGCGGGCGTCGGCGCACACCAGTCCGCGCAGGCCGCCGCACTCGGCGAGCAGTTCGCGAGCCAGTTCGACCGCGTGCTTGCCGGCCGTGCCGGTGCGCAACAGGACTGCCAGCAGTTCGGCATCGGACAGGGCGGTTGCGCCCCCGGCGAGCAGGCGCTCACGGGGGCGCTGTTCGATCGGCCAATCGCGGATTCTCAACTCGGGCTCCCTGATCGGTACGGGGGCGGCGGTCGGGCCGCGGGACAAGTCGGCCTAGAATGGCGGGCATGACGAGCACGACCTTGGCGGCGGCACCGGGCACGGTGTCGGCCGACTCCCATCTGACACTGCACTACCGGATCAGTCTGGGCGAATCCGGGGAGGACGTCATTAGCACTTTCGGCGGGCGTCCGGCCACCCTTCAGCTCGGGGTCGGCCAGTTGGCCGAGCCGTTGGAGCGATGCCTGATCGGCTTGCCCGAGGGCGCGCACGCGAGTTTCGACCTGGCGCCCGAGCAGGCCTACGGCCCGCGCAACCCGGCGCTGCTGCAGCAATTGCCGCGCGCGGTGTTCGATGCCAATACCGGCGGCGACGCCGATTACCGGCCCGGCGACCCGATCGAGGTGCCCGCGCCTGATGGCCGACGGTGTGCCGGCGTGCTCAAGGCGCTCGACGAGCGCCACGCACTGTTCGATTTCAACCATCCGCTGGCGGGCCGGCGGATCCGTTTCGAAGTCGAGATCCTCGGTATCCTTTGAGGCCACGCATGGACGCGCTCGTTGCCCAGCCCCGCGGGTTCTGTGCCGGCGTCGACCGCGCGATCGAGATCGTCGAACGCGCGCTCGACGCGTTCGGGCGACCGATCTACGTGCGCCACGAAATCGTTCACAACGAGCACGTGGTGGGCGAACTGCGCGACAAGGGGGCGATCTTCGTCGATGAACTCGGGCAGGTGCCCGACGGCGCGGTGGTGATCTTCTCGGCGCACGGCGTCTCGCGCGCGGTGCGCGCCGAGGCCGAACGCCGCGGGCTGCGGGTGTTCGACGCCACCTGCCCACTGGTCACCAAGGTGCACATCGAAGTCGCGAAGATGCGCCGCGATGGCCGTGAACTCGTCATGATCGGCCACGCGGGGCATCCCGAAGTGCAGGGCACGATGGGACAGGCCGACGAGGGCATCTTCCTGGTGCAGACGGTCGACGACGTGGCGCGACTGCAGGTGCGCGATCCGCAGCGGCTCGCCTACGTCACGCAGACCACGCTGTCGGTCGACGATTGCCGCGCGGTCATCGCGGCGCTCAAGGCGCGCTTTCCGGCGATCGCCGAGCCGAAGAAGCAGGACATCTGCTATGCGACGCAGAACCGGCAGGACGCGGTGAAGGCGATGGCACCGCAATGCGACCTGGTGCTGGTGATCGGCTCGCCCACGAGTTCGAACAGCAACCGGCTGCGTGAAGTGGCCGAGAAGATGGGCTGCGAGGCGCGGATGATCGGCTCGGCGGCCGAACTCGACCCCGCCTGGCTCGCGGGCAAACACCGCATTGGCGTCACCGCCGGCGCGTCGGCCCCCGAGCGGCTGGTCCAGGATCTGCTGGCGCGGCTCGAGGCGCTCGGCGTGCGCAGCGTGCAGCCGCTGCACGGCGTGCGCGAGAACATGACGTTCCCGTTGCCAAAGGGGCTGGGACGGCCGTAGTGCGAACAGGCATCAGCCGAACAGCTTGTTGGCGATTTCGGCGATGTGCCGGCCCTGGTAACGCGCTCCGGCCAGTTCGTTCTCCGAAGGCTGGCGCGAGCCGTCGCCCCCGGCGATCGTCGATGCCCCGTACGGACTGCCGCCGACGATCTCGTCGAGCGTCGTCTGGCCCTGGTAGCTGTACGGCAGGCCCACCGTGATCAGGCCGAAGTGCATCAGGTTGGTGAGGATCGAGAACAGCGTCGTTTCCTGTCCGCCGTGCTGCGTGGCGGTCGACGTGAACGCGCCGCCGACCTTGCCGTTGAGCGCCCCGCGCGCCCACAGGCCGCCGGCCTGGTCGAGGAAGTTCGCCATCTGCGAAGCCATGCGCCCGAAACGCGTGCCGGTACCGACGATGATCGCGTCGTACGCCGCCAGTTGCTCGATGCTGGCGATCGGTGCCGCCTGGTCGAGCTTGTAGCGGGAAGCCTGCGCCACCGCCTGCGGGACGAGTTCCGGCACGCGCATGACGTCGACCGTCGCCCCGGCTTCGCGCGCACCTTCGGCCACCGCGCCCGCCATCGTTTCGATGTGGCCGTAGGCCGAGTAGTAGAGAACCAGAACCTTGGCCACTTGACTGCTCCTGTCGGGGAAGGGGATCGACGCCGGCGTCATGCCGAAGCTGGCTTCGAGCGTATCTGCGAAACGATCGACGCAGTAGCCCATCAGGACGGAACACATTGTTTCACGGGCGAGACAATGTTGAGTGCCCGGCCCGTGGCGACGGCCCGAAGGGATCCTGCGATCGTCGCCGCGCCGCAAAAGCGAAAGGGTCAGCGGGCGAACCCGCTGACCCTTTCCGTGTCTGGTGCCGATGGACGGACTCGAACTGTCGACCTTCGCATTACGAATGCGCTGCTCTACCAACTGAGCTACACCGGCGATTCGCGCCCCGGCGCTCGACGGGCTGCCCCGGCCCGGCACGGGCGAAGCGGCAGACGCGAGCGTCGCGTACGCGCGAAGCTTTTGATTATAGCAATGCGCGATCGAGTGCGGCCAGCGCCGCCTCCACCGTCGGCCAGCGCAACCGGCAGCGCAACTCGCGCTTCAGGCGCTGGTTGGTCAGCCGCCGCGATTCGCTCATGAAGGACAGCATCGCCGCGCTGACCTGTCGCGTCACCTCCTCGCGCGGCAGCCGCGGCGGGCGCGGCAGGCCCAGTGCGTCGGCAACCTTGTCGAAATACGCGCCCATCTTCAGGTCGCTGTCGTCGACCGCGTGGTAGACGCGTCCGGGCCGGCCGCGAAACAGCGCCAGCCAGGCCGCGCGCGCGAGGTCGTCGGCGTGCACGTGGTTGGTGTAGACGTCGTCGGTGTCGGTGAGCGCCGGAGTGCCGCGGCGCAGCCGCTCGAGCGGCAGGCGATCCTGCGCGTAGATCCCCGGCGCGCGCAGGATCGGCACGCGGGCGAGGGCGCGTGCGCCGAGCGCGCGCATGCGCCGCTCGGCGGCGACGCGGCGGATGGCGCGCGCGCTGGTCGGCGCGACCGGTCGGGTTTCGTCGAAGCGCGCGCCGCCGCAGTCGCCGTACACGCCGGTGGTGCTGACGTAGGTCCAGCGTGCCGGCAGGCCGCGACCACGGCGCCGGCGCAGCGCGGGCGTGCTGGCGGCGATCAGTCGGGCGCTGCGCGGGTCGCCGACGCCGCTTGCCGGCGGAGGTGCAAGGTCGATCGTCCAGCCGGTGAAGGCCGCCAGCCGGCGCAGCGAGCGCCGGTCGTCGAGATCGGCGGCAATGGCACGGGCGCCCAGTGCGCGCGCCGCCGCCTGCTGCCCGGGCCGCCGCGTGACCGCGATCGCGTCGAGTACGCCGCGCAACCGCGGCGCGAGTTGCCGCAGCAGGCGCAGGCCGACGTCGCCGCAGCCGATCACCAGCAGGCGCGGGCGGCGAAAGCGCCGCGGCAGCGCGCGCGGGGCCGCGCGCAAGGCGAAGGAACGTGTCATCGGCGTCACGGGCGCGCACTGATCGGCGGGCCATAATAGCGGCTTTGCGCGTCCGCCCCCGGACCCACCATGCGCTTCAAGGTCACCGTCCGTCCCAGCGGCAGGCAGTTCGACGTGGATGACGACGAGTTCATCCTCGAAGCGGCGATGCGCCAGGGCGTGGTGTTGCCGTACGGCTGCCGCGACGGCGCCTGCGGGTCGTGCAAGGCGCGCGTGCTCGAAGGGTGCATCGACCAGCGGGCGCACGCCGACACGGCGCTCGGCGCCGACGAGGCTGCGCGGGGCCATGCGCTGCTGTGTTGCGCACGCGCGTGCTCCGATCTGTCGATCGAGGCGCGCGTGGTCGCCGCAGCCGGTGACATCCCGATCCGCAGGATGCCGTGCCGGATCGCCTCGATCGAGCGCCCGGCGCCCGACGTCGCAGTGCTGAGGTTGCAGTTGCCGGCCAACGAGCGACTGCGCTTCCTGGCTGGCCAGTCCGTCGAACTGCTGCTGAAGGACGGTTCGCGACGCAGCTACTCGATGGCCTGCGCGCCGCACCAGGCCGAGGGACGGATCGAACTGCACGTGCGCCACATGCCCGGCGGACGCTTCACCGACGCGCTGTTCGGCGTGGTGCAACCTGCCGTGGCGGTACGCGACATCCTGCGCTTCGAAGGGCCGATGGGCACCTTCTTCCTGCGCGAAGACAGCGAACGCCCGATCGTGTTCGTGGCCAGTGGAACCGGCTTCGCGCCGGTCAAGGCGATGATCGAGCATGCGCGTCACGCAGGCTGCGCGCGGCCCATGACCCTCTACTGGGGCGGGCGACGTCCGCACGACCTCTACCTGAACGCGCTCGCCGGGCAGTGGGCGCGCGAGATCGACGGCTTCCGCTACGTGCCGGTGGTTTCCGACGCGCTGCCCGAAGACGACTGGCACGGGCGCACCGGCTTCGTGCATCGCGCGGTGATGGCCGACCTGCCCGACCTGTCGGGCCACCAGGTGTACGCCTGCGGCGCGCCGGTGGTGGTCGAGGCCGCGCGGCGCGACTTCACCACGACCTGCGGGTTGCCACCGGCCGAGTTCTTCGCCGACTCGTTCACCTCGGCGGCCGACCTCGCGAAGGCCGGATAGCCCCGGGAGCGGCGCAGTGCGCGGTGACGCGGTCTTTCACGTGCACGGCGTCTCCAGGGTCTACCGGATGGGCGAGGTCGAGGTGCACGCGCTGCGTGAGGTCGACCTCGACCTCTACGAGGGCGAACTGGTGGTGCTGCTCGGCGCCTCGGGCAGCGGCAAGTCGACGCTGCTGAACATCCTCGGCGGGCTCGACCGCCCGACTCACGGCGAGGTCTACTATCGCGACCACCTGCTGACCGCGGCCACCGACGCCGAGCTCACCGAGTTCCGCCGCGAGCACGTCGGCTTCGTGTTCCAGTTCTACAACCTGGTTCCCAGCCTCACCGCGCTCGAGAACGTCGCGCTGGTCACGCAGATCGCGCCCGATCCGATGGATCCGGCGCAGGCACTCGAACTCGTCGGGCTGGGCGACCGGCGCAACCATTTCCCGGCCCAGCTCTCGGGCGGCGAGCAGCAGCGCGTGGCGATCGCGCGCGCGGTGGCCAAGCGGCCCGACGTGCTGCTGTGCGACGAGCCCACCGGCGCGCTCGACTACGCCACCGGCAAGGTGGTGCTCGAGGTGCTCGAACGGGTGAACCGCGAACTGGGCACGATCACCGTGCTGATCACGCACAACGCGGCGATCGCGGCGATGGCCGATCGCGTGATCCGCATCGGCAGTGGCCGCATCGTCGGCATCGAGCGCAACGCGCGGCGCGCGGCGCCGTCGGAGATTTCGTGGTGACGCCGCTGGCGCGGATCATGCTGCGCGAGCTGTGGCACCTGCGCGGGCAGGTGCTTGCCGCCGCGCTGGTGGTCGCCTGCGGCATCGCCGCGTTCGTCGCGATGCGCGGCACCTGGCATTCGCTGGTCGTCGCGCAGCAGGACTACTACGCGAGCTACCGCTTCGCCGACGTGTTCGCGGGCCTGAAGCGCGCGCCGCTGGAGGTGGCACAGCGCATCCGCGCGATCCCCGGCGTCGCGACCGTCGACACCCGCGTGGTGGCCGACGTGACGCTCGACGTGCCCGGGCTCGACGAGCCGGCGACCGGGCGGCTCGTGTCGATCCCCGAGCGACGCGAGCCGATGCTGAACGACCTGGCGCTGAGCGAGGGCCGCTACGTCGAGCCCGGCCGCGGCGACGAGGCGATTGCCAGTCGAACCTTCGCCGAGGCCAACGGCCTGCGCGTGGGCGACTCGATCGGCGCGGTGCTCAACGGCCGCTGGACGAAGCTCACGATCGTCGGGCTCGCGCTGTCGCCCGAGTACATCTACGAGGTCGGCACCGGCGTGGTGTTCCCCGACAACCGGCACTTCGGCGTGTTGTGGATCGGCCGGCCCGCGCTGGCGGCAGCGTTCCGCATGGACGGGGCGTTCAACGACGTCGCGCTCACGCTCGCCGGCGGCGCGACGCAGCAGGACGTGATCGACCGTCTCGACCGCCTGCTCGAACCCTATGGCGGCCTGAGCGCGTATCCACGGCGCGACCAGGTGTCGCATCGCATCCTCGCCGACGAGTTCGGCGAGATCGGGATCACCTCCACCTGGATTCCCGCGCTGTTCCTCGGCGTCGCTGCGTTCCTGCTCTACACGGTGCTGTCGCGGCTGGTGAGCACGCAGCGCGCGCAGATCGGGCTGCTCAAGGCGTTCGGATACTCCGACCGCAAGGTGGGGCTGCTCTACCTGTCGTTCGCGCTGGCGACGGTGGCGATCGGCGCCGGCGCGGGCATCGCGCTGGGCGTCTACCTCGGGGGTCTGACGATTGATCTGTACGCCGACTACTTTCACTTTCCGCGCCTGGCGTTCGAGGTGCCGCCGTCGCTGCTGCTCGAGGCCGTGCTGATCGCACTCGCGGCGGCCAGCGTCGGTGCGCTGGCGGCGGTGCGGCGCGCCGCGGCGCTGCCGCCGGCCGAGGCGATGCGACCCGAGCCGCCGGCGAGCTTTCGCGCCGGGACGATCGAGCGCAGCGGCGCGGCCCGGCTGCTGCCGCCGTCGTTGCGGATGATCGTTCGCAACCTGGCGCGGCGACCGTGGCGCGCGGCGCTGTCGGCGCTCGGCGTTGCGCTGGCGATCGGGATGATGGTGGTGGGCCATTTCGGGATCGACGCCTCGGGCCACCTGATGCACGTGCAGCTCGACGTGGTCAAGCGCGACGACGTGACGGTCACGCTGCGCGAGCCGCGCGAGGCGGCTGCGCGCGAGGAACTCGCGCGGCTTCCCGGCGTGCTGCGCGCCGAGGGTTTTCGTACGGTGCCGGTGTGGCTGCGCAACGGCCACCGCTCGAAGAAAGTCGCGCTCACGGGCGTCGATGCGGATGCCACGCTGCACCGGTTGGTCGACCGGCGCCTGCGCCGTGTCGGCCTGCCGCCCGACGGCGTGGTGCTCGGCAGGAAGCTTGCGGAGATCCTCGGCCTCGCGGTCGGCGATACAGTCGTCGTCGAGGTGCTCGAAGGTGGGCGTCCGACGCGGCAGGTGCCGGTCGCAGCCGTGGTCGACGAGTACCTGGGCCTGGGCGCCTGGATGGATCGCAGCGCGCTCGCGCGACTGCTGCGCGAGGACCGGCTCGTCACGGGCGCCTGGCTCAGGATCGATCCCGCGCACGCCGGGCAGCTCTACGCCCGGCTGAAGCAGATTCCGGCAGTGGCCGGCGCCGAAGTCAAGGC
>JAANMX010004872.1_pt1 | contig 10129 bp, 7 predicted proteins | sample 7279681 | NCBI WGS metagenome assembly JAANMX01 (sample SAMN14094542, study PRJNA606508) | bioreactor metagenome | isolation source: A lab-scale SPAN reactor treating ammonium-rich wastewater day 351 | place: Ireland: Galway | collected 2018-01-01
GTTTCTAACCGCACAGCAAACCCAACGGCGAAACGTGCGGTTAGAAACCGCACCTACACACTAGCGCCGGTTGAGTAGGCGGGGGCAGTTTCCCGCCGTATCGAAACCAAAGCGGGTAGACGAAGAGTCGACCCGTCACCCGTTCGCTTTGGTTTCGATACGCCTCGAAGACTCGGCTACTCAACCGACGCTCACTGGTCCGATCTGCATACGACATCCTGTGGTTCTGCTGCCCCGCGGCTTTACATCTCCATCTCTCGCATCACCCGCTCGCACTCCGCATACTCCCGCACCAGACTGCGGCTGGCCGCGTAGTCCAGCGTGCGGCGCAGAATAGCGCGGGCCGTCTCCCCGTCGCCCTGGCGCTGGGCGATGCGGGCCAGCCCCAGCCGCCCCAGCACATACGTATACGGGTAGCGATTCTCCGGGTCTGCCGTGGCCTGGGCGAGCAGACGTGCGGCCTTTTCCACATCCCCCCGTTCCAGGGCCACCAGCCCCAGCCCAATAACTGTGCTGTGCAGATGGGTGCGGAAGCTGTCCCGGTTTGCCAGAAAATCGGCGATCTGCTGGAAGCGATTCTCGGCCTGGGCCAGTTCACCCACAGCCAACGCCTGATAGCCGCTGGAGATGCGCGGCCAGAGGCTCGCCAGTTGGCTGCCCGGCCCGTGCGCGGCCCGGTTGATGGCTTTGCTCTCGTCGTTGAGCCGCTGGCTCTCCGCCACATTCCCTTGCAGCAGGGCTGTCACCGCCAACTGGTGATAGGCCAGGCTGGCCAGGGAACGCTGGCCGCTCTCCTCCGCCATCTCCACCCCGGCGCGCAGGCAAACCGTCGAGTCGCCCAACTGCCCCTGAATCTGCAAAATCCAGCCGTAGATGACCAACGGCAAGGCCGCGTAGACCGGCCCCATCGCCCCGGTCAGGTCCGCCACCGGGTCGGCCACCACCGGCGGCGGCGGGAGAAATGGGGTCCAGCCCTCGCCGTCTCCGGTTTCGTCGTCGTCCCGGCCAAAGATGACGGCCCGGCGGGCCAGCATATCGACCAGCGCGGGGGAAGGGCGCTCGTTTGGCCCAACGATCAATTCTTCCATCAGCGCGTTGGACTCGGCCTGCTGTCCCACCAGCCCCAACAGCGTCGTAAGTCGGGTGTGGGCCATCAGCGCCAGGGCTTTGTCCCCCTGTTCCAGGGCCCAGTGGCGCAGAAAACTGTAGGTGCGGGTCACGCCGTCCGGGTCGAGCAGACTCTCGTAGGCCAGCCCCAGCCCCCGAAACCCCCGTTCCATCAGCGCGGCGGAGGGCTGGCGTTCCTCGCCCAGCGCGGCCAGCCCGTTGTCAAAGTGGACAATCGCCTGTTGCAGGGAAAAGGTACGCAGCAGAGATTCCCCGGCCAGCAGACTGTAGCGGGCATATTCGCCCCGCTGCCCCGGGCCCGCCTGCCCAAAGTGAAAGGCGACCTCCGCCGGATTTTCGTCCGCCTTGCCCCCGGCCACCAGCCCCCGGGCCACCTGCCCGTGCAGCCGCCGCCGTTGCAGGCTGTTGAGATTGTCGTAGGCCACCTGGCGCACCAGTTGGTGGACAAAATCGATGCGCTCGTCGGGCCGTTCCAGCAGGAATTGGCGGCGCAGCAGCACATCCAGCCCGGTAGCGGGGTCGCTCTCCGCGGCGGCCTCCAACAGGTCCAGCCCAAAATCCCGCCCCACCACCGCGGCCAGCCGCAGCACATCCAGACTGGCCGCCGGCAGCCGCTCCATCCGCTCCTCCACAATCTCCTGCACCCGCTGGCTGGGGCCAGAAAGAGCCATTGGGCCTTCGCCCGTGCCCTGCAATTGGGAGCGCTCGCGCAGATTCTTCACCGCTTCGGTCAAAAAGAGTGCGTTGCCCGCGGTGGTGCGGTAGAGGGCCGAGGCCAGGGGTTCGACCTCTCCGCTCGCCTGGCCCAATAGCTGGCCCACCAGCAGCCGGGTTTCGTCGGCGGTCAGCCGGGCCAGGGCGAATGTCCGGCTGTAGGGCGTGCGTTTGAGGGCGTGGAGCAGGGCGCGCAGCCGCTCGTTTTCGGCCAAATCCCCCTCGCGGAAGGCCAGGAGCAGGAGAATCGGGTGGCGGCTGATCTGCTGGGAGAGGCGGCTGAGGACGGCCAGGGAGTCGGCGTCGGCCCAGTGCAGGTCGTCCAGAAAGAGAACCAGCGGGCGCAGTTCGGCCAGCCGGGTCAGAAAGGTGACGATGCCATCGACGATGCGCTGGCGGCTCTCGTCGGGCAGAACGCCGTCCTCCCGCTCCGGTCGGCTCGCCAGATTATTTTCCGGCAGCCGGTCTTGCAGGGTGGGCAAAATCTGCACCAGTTGGGCCAGCGCAGCCGGGGGCAGACGGCGCAGAGAGGAGTCGGGCAGGAGTTGCAGATAGCGGCTGATGCCGTCGGCCAGGGGTGCGTAGGGTAGTTCCCGCTCCAATTGCTGGCTGGTGGCGCTGATGACAGTCGTGCCCGCTGCCTCGGCCCGGCGCAAAATCTCGTAGGCCAGACGGCTCTTGCCCACCCCCGCTTCCCCGGCCAGAATCGCAATCGAACCCGTCCCGGCCAGCGCGCTCTCCAGCCCCGCGCCGATGGCGGCTATCTCGGCGGCCCGGCCCACAAAGCTGCCCAGAAGCGAATCGTCCAGGGTGGGCAGGAGAATTTGCTGGGGCAGGGGTAGGTCGGCAATGGTATGGGGAAGCGGGGAGGTCTCCGGGCTGTGGCTGGCCAAGGCCGGGGCCGAGCGGATGTCGATCTCCCCGTTGAGGATGCGGCTGTGCAATTCCTGGGTCAACGGGCTGGGGTCTGCGCCCAACTCCTCGCCCAGAATCGAGCGGCAGCGTTCGTAGGTGATGAGCGCGGCCGCGCTGTCGCCGGACTCGGCCTGGTAGCGCATCAACGACTGGTAGGCGTTCTCCCGCACCTCGTCTTTGCTCAAAATCAGCCGGACGAGAGGAATGGCGTCGGTGTAGTTGCCCGCTTTGCTGTAGAGATCGGCCAGACTCAGGAGGGCGTGAAAGTAGAGTTCGCGCAGCCGCTCCCGCTCGCTTTTCACCCAATCGGCGTAGGGGTCGCTGATCAGATAGTCGTCGCGGTAGAGAGCCGTGGCTTCTTCCAGCAGACGCTGCTTTTCGCTGTTTGTCCCGCTCTTTTCCACCTGGCGCAGCAGACTCTCGAAGACTTCCACATCCAGCCAGATGTGGGGGTGGGGACGGTAGGCGTAGCCGGGGCTTTGGGTGTGGATATAGCGGGAGGGGGCCCGGTTGGGGCGGTCCGGTTCCAGCACATTGCGCAGGGCGTTGATAGCGCTGCGCAGAGTCGTGGCCGCCGAGTCTACGCTGCTGCCCGACCAGAGCAGGTCGATCAACCGGTCCGTGGCGACGGGTCGCGGGCGCTCGGTGACGAGCACTTTGAGAAGCTGGCGGGCCTGACGGGTGCGCCACGCGCTCTCATCCACTTCCTGGCCGTCGCGCACCACCCGAAGTGTACCGAAGGTTGTGATTTGGATAGAGGGTGTAGGGCGGGCTGGCGGGCTGGTCATACCTGGCGACACTTCCATTCCGGGAACGAAAAGGGACAGAATTCTGCTGTCATTGTACCCGAAAAGTTCTGTGGCGACAAGTTATGACGCAATGCGGCATAAACGCGTTGGATAAGAGATTGGGAATGTTACTGCTCACCCCACCCAACCTCCCCCGCTGTGGGGGAGGAGTCGATCCAGTTCCTTGCCTGGAATGGGGAGGGGAGGGGTGGGGTGGCTAAATAGCTACCATTTGGACAAATAGCCTGTGCCAGCGCAGATCGTCGGTCAGCTCCGGGTGAAAGGCTGTAGCCAGAATTGGCCCGGCGCGCACAGCCACCGCTACGCTGCTCCCCTCCCGGTCTGTCAATGCGGCCAGCACATTCACCGCAGCGCCGGTCTCTGTGATGGCTGGTGCCCGGATAAAGAGGGCGTGGACTGGCGGGTCGCCCAGAATGGGCACGTGCAGGTCCGCCTCAAAGCTGTCGATCTGGCGGCCAAAATAGTTGCGGTTGACGGTTACGTCCAGCCCGCCGATGAGTGCCTGCCCCCCCTGTTTCTGCCCGGTGGCCCTGTCGGAGAGCAGAATCATCCCGGCGCAGGTGCCCCAGGTGGCCTTGCCCGCGCCCACCCAGGCTTTCAGCGGCTGCACCAGCCCCCAGCGCTCGGCAATCAGCGCCATACTGGTACTCTCGCCGCCGGGAATAATCAGCCCGTCCAGCCCGTCCAGTTCCTCGGGCTTGCGCACCTGCTGGGCTGTCACGCCCAGTTGACGCAACATCTTTACGTGCTCTGCGAACGCGCCTTGCAGCGCGAGAACCCCCACCACCACATCACCCATAGCAGCATCCTTTTGTTGACCGGGGTACCGGCTCACCCCCACCCAACCTTCCCCACTGTAGGGGAGGAGTCGCATTACCCCCACCCAACCTCCCCCACTGTGGGGGAGGAGTCGCAGGGTGGGATGGCTGGACCGTTACCGACCGGGTGACAGGGTGAAGGGGTGACAAGGTGAATGCCGCCTTGTCACCCCTTCACCCTGTCATCTTGTCTCCCCTACCAACCCCGGCTGGCCAGCTTTTCACCCTCGGAAAGGGTGTCGATGTTGATACCGACCATCGCTTCGCCCAGGTTCGCACTGATCTCCGCCAGAATCTTGGCGTCGTTGTAGTGGGTGACAGCCTGGACAATGGCGTAGGCTCGCTTGGCCGGGTTGCCGCTCTTGAAAATGCCAGAGCCGACAAAGACGCCGTCCACGCCCAACTGCATCATCAGCGCGGCGTCGGCAGGTGTAGCCACGCCACCCGCGGCAAAGTTCACAACGGGCAGGCGTCCCAGGCTGGCGGTCTGTTTGACCAGATCGTAGGGGGCGCGAATCTCTTTGGCAAAGGCGAACATTTCGTCTTCGTCCATTGTTTGCAGGCGGCGGATGTCGCCGTAGACGGCCCGGGCGTGGCGCACGGCCTCTACCACATTGCCCGTGCCCGCTTCGCCTTTGGTGCGGATCATCGCCGCGCCTTCGCTGATACGGCGCAGGGCCTCGCCCAGATTGCGGCAGCCACAGACAAAGGGAATGCCAAATTTGTGCTTGTTGATGTGATGTTCCTCATCGGCAGGGGTCAACACTTCGCTCTCGTCGATGTAGTCCACGCCCAGAGCTTCCAGAATCTGGGCCTCGACGAAGTGGCCGATGCGGGCTTTTGCCATTACGGGGATCGTAACGGCTTCGATAATACCTTTGATCATATCCGGATCGCTCATGCGCGAGACGCCACCGTCCCGACGGATGTCAGCGGGCACCCGTTCCAGGGCCATTACCGCGCAGGCGCCTGCTTCTTCGGCAATGCGGGCCTGTTCAGCAGTCACCACATCCATAATCACGCCACCCTTCAACATCTGGGCCAACCCGGCCTTCACGGCAAATGTGCCCTTTTCCACCTGGCTGTTTTTGTGCCCGTTCAATTCTTTGCTCATTCTTCTTCTCCTGTTCTGTTGCGCAAGGCCAGAGAGAAAATATACCGACCCTGGCTGCGTCGTTCAACGAAACCGTCACTTCCCGACCCGGGGTTTAGACGGGGTATTCCCTCATTGTAACGAAAAGAGGCAGGGAAGATCAATTCTGTTCCTTCCCGGAATGGGTTCTTGGCTTCCCGTGACCCTCTTTTCTCTGTGGACAACCCATAAGAAGACGATTTCCGGTGCAATCTGTCCAGAGCCTTCTGGGATTTATTGTGCAGGTTGCACATTGTTGGGGGTCTCTGCGCGTGGTATCGTTGCAACGGACTTCCCCACAAGTCCAAAGGGTGCAGGGACGCACCGCTGTATACCCCCGTATCGTGCAGGTACAAAAGAGAGGACAGTGGAACAGTTACGGGTGTCAACACCCGTTGTCTTGTTCAATTTGCCCAGAAGTTATCGAGAAGAGGAGAGAGAAATGATTGACACAGGAGATACCGCCTGGATTATGGTAGCTACGGCGCTGGTGTTGGTGATGACACCCGCGCTGGGCTTCTTCTATGGCGGAATGGTACGCAGGAAAAACATTTTATCCACGCTTAATCTGAGCTTTATCACCATCGGTCTGATCAGCATTCAATGGGTTCTGATTGGGTATAGCCTTTCCTTTGGCGACAGCATCGCCGGGCTGATCGGCGGGCTGAACTTTGTCGGGCTAAACGGCGTGGGGCTGGATGTGTTGGAGGGGTTGACCATTCCTCATCTGCTTTTTGCCGGTTTCCAGATGACCTTTGCCATTATCACCCCGGCGCTGATTACCGGCGCGTTTGTCGAGCGTATCCGCTTCAAGACATTTCTGGTCTTCACACTGCTTTGGGCCACACTGGTCTATGATCCGGTAGCCCATTGGGTATGGGGCGGCGGCGTCTTCTTCCAGATGGGTGCGCTGGACTTTGCCGGGGGTACAGTTGTCCACATCACCGCCGGCTATTCGGCCCTGGCTTTTGCCATGGCCATCCGCAAACGACGGGGCTTTGGCCGGGTCACCATCGAACCCCACAACATCGCCTTTACCGTACTGGGCGCGGGGCTGCTCTGGATGGGCTGGTTCGGTTTCAATGGAGGCAGTGCCCTGTCTGCCAGCGGCACGGCTGTGCTGGCGCTCTTTAATACCAACACTGCGGCCGCCGCGGCGACTGTAGTCTGGATGTTTCTGGCCTGGCGGGAAGGCAAGCCCAGTGTGTTGGGTATCGTCACCGGCGCGGTGGTGGGGCTGGTTGCCATCACCCCGGCTGCTGGTTTTGTCACCCCACTCGCCGCAATGCTGATCGGCGCGGTGGCGGCCCCCATCAGCTACTACGCCATCGCCTTCCGCAACAAGCGGGGATTGGACGAGAGTCTGGATGTATGGGCCTGTCACGGGATGGCAGGCACCTGGGGTGCGCTGGCTACGGGTCTTTTCGCCACCACTGCGGTCAACGCCGCCGCTGCCGATGGCCTCTTCTATGGCAACCCAAACCAGTTTGTGGTACAGTTGATTACTGTTGTGGTGACAATCGTCTACGCTGTGGCAATCACTTTCATTCTGACCAAAGTCCTGGGTGCGATCTGGGGTCTGTCGGTCAGTGAAAATGAAGAGGAAGTTGGCCTGGACATCAGCGAACACGGCGAGCGGGCTTACGCATAAAGGAGACCCAGAGATATGTTCAAGAAGATCGAAGCCTACATTCGCCACGAAAAGCTGGAGGATGTGAAGGCAGCGCTGAAAGAGATCGGCATTGTGGGTATGAATGTGGTGGACGTTCACGGCCACGGACGCCAGGGCGGGATTGTGCTGAGCGGTCGCCAGGGCAGCTACACAGTGGATATGTTGCCCCGTGCCCAGGTGAATATCGTGCTCAGCGAGCGCAATGTGGAAAAGACCATCAACGCCATTCAGCAGGCCGCGGTGACCGGTGCCCAGGGCGATGGTGTCATCTTCATCTACCCGGTGGATGATGTGGTACGCATCCGCACCGGGGAGCGCGGCACCGACGCACTGACCTACGCAGGGGATATTGACACCCGGAAGTGATGGGGGGGTTGGGGAGTGGGGATCGGGGATCGGGAAAGAAATATATTCTGCTCCCCAGTCCCCAGTCCCCAGTTCCTATTCCCCAATCCCCAGCCCCTTCTAACTGTTCGACCGCTGGGGCATCTTCTTTTCGATGTAGCGTACCAGCAGGGAGAGCGCAATCGTCATCACCAGATAGAGAAAGGCGACGACGTTGTAGGTCTCGAAGAAGCGGAAGGTGCTGGTAGCATAGAGTTTGCCCAGTTGGGTAATGTCCTGCACGCCCAGCACAGAGACCAGCGAAGAGTCCTTCAGCATTGCCACAAAATCATTGCCCAGGGGGGGCAAGACCCGGCGCACAGCCTGGGGCAGAATAATATGGCGCATTGCCTGCCAATAGTTCATCCCCAGGCTGCGGGCTGCTTCGATCTGCCCCTTTTCCACACTTTCGATCCCGGCCCGGAAGATCTCGGCAATGAAGGCGCTGTAACCGATGACCAGCGCCAGGATGGCCCGGGTGGTGAAGCTCATATCCCGAATGCTGAAATCGGCCAGCGCCTGGCCCACACCCCCAACCCCGGCTGACAACAGCCCATCCCCTGCCCAATTGACCAGATCCACCAGCCCTGGCGCGCCCACAAAGGCGATGTAATAGAGGATCACCAGCATCGGCACACCCCGGACGATCTCCACATAGAAGGTCGCCGCCTCTTGCACAAACCGGCTGCCAGAGAGACGGCCCAACCCAAAGATCAGCCCCACCAGCAGGGCACAGGCAAAAGCAATCAGACAGACGTAGAGAGTGACCCAGACGCCTTTGACCAGTGCGCTAAAGATCAGCGCATAGTCCGCATCCGCCAGGATATTCCAGAGCAGCAGCACGCCCAGCAGAATGGCTGCCAGCAGCCAATAGGGCAGCCGGGAGAGCTGGTTTGCGGGCATTTGCGAAGGGCTATTCATAGACAATCGGAACTCCTTTTACGCTTCACGGCTCATTCCCCACCAGAGGGTTGCGGTCTCGGCGGCAAAGCCGCTCAACAGTGCGGCCACGGCCAGCGTTGCGCCGTGCAGCCCGGCATAGGGCAATAGAAAGAGGCTGGAGAGCAACGCCAGCAGCCGCACAGGGCCGCTGGGCGCCATCACCCACGTACGCCGCTGCAAATAGGCCAGTCCGTGCAGCCAGGCCCGAAAGGCCACAATCGGCGAAAAGATCACAAAGAGCCGCAGAGGAATATAGCTCTGCCGGGCAAACTCCGGTCCGACACTGATTAACCGCAGCAACAGAATATCCCGGATGGGTGTCCAGAAGAGCAACAAACTGCTGGCGATAGAAAGCAGGCCACAGGCCAGCATAAAACGGCGGGTGTAACGCAGCCCCGGGTCTTCGGCGTGGAAGGTCGGGGGCAGGGTTCTCATCTCATTCTGCCAGCGAAAGGGCCACTGGCCCAAACTGTAGACCACTGCTAACACCGCCAGGGCCAGCGCGCCGTCACTCTGGCGGGCAATGAAAAGATTGATCAGCGGGCGGCTGAACTCCTGTACCAGTGTCATAATCGCCATCGGCCAGACAAACTGGACGATCTCCCGGTAGCGCAAAGGCCGACGCTCTCGGCCAGCTTCCCAATGGACATAACGGCGAAAACCCAACGCCAGTATCCCCCACTCTGTCACGGCCATCCCCAGCGCGGCCAAAACCGGCAGCCAGATGGGGTGTGCCCGGATAATCGGGACCGGCAGCAGGAGAAAGACCAGCCCGATACCCACCACAATACTGACGCCCGTGGCATAGCTCATCACCGCCGTCTGTTTCACCCGGATCAGCTGGCCTGTGAGCAGCAGAGAGAGACCCCGAATCGGAATAATAGGCGTAGTCCAAAGCAAGACCGTGCGCACCAGATCCCCCAGACTGGGGTCGATCCGGTGTAGATCATCCACAATCCAATGGCCGAGCGGCGTGAGCGCCAGGCAGATTTGGAGAAAAATGATCAACAGAGCGGCCATCAGCAGATAGCGCAGCGCGGTGTTGAAATCCTGATGATTGTCAGCCAGCACCAGACTCATCGGTGCGCTTTGCGAGATGGGGCTAAGCAGCAGGAGGAGCAGCCCCCAGGCCAGCCCATAGGCGGCCAGCGTTTCGGTGGCATTGGGCAGCCGGGCCATTCCCCCGTTGAGGAACTGACCGCCAAATTCCTGGATGACGATTGTGAGGACGAGGGGCAGCAGAAAACGGCTGAGGCGAAGGTACATTTTCACTCGGCGTGGGATGGGGAGGGGGAAGATAGCGACACGAGCCGCGCTTCTGGGAAGGGAGGCGTAGTGCGTAGTGCGTAGTGCGTGGACAAGTAGTGGAAATACGCGGACCAATCGTCACTACTTTTTTACTCCGTACCAGCGTGGAACTAACGCAGATGCGTTAGTTGGTCGGCCAATCAGTTGAAACGTGAAACGTGAGGTGCCGTCACGTACTCTCACGTTTCACGTCTTCACGTTTCACGTCTTCACGTCTTCACGTCTTCACGTTTCACGTCTTCACGTTTCACGTCTTCACGTCTTCACGTCTTCACGTTTCACGTCTTCACGTTTCACGTCTTCACGT
>JAANMX010004873.1_pt1 | contig 10129 bp, 10 predicted proteins | sample 7279681 | NCBI WGS metagenome assembly JAANMX01 (sample SAMN14094542, study PRJNA606508) | bioreactor metagenome | isolation source: A lab-scale SPAN reactor treating ammonium-rich wastewater day 351 | place: Ireland: Galway | collected 2018-01-01
GCCGAGCTTGATGTAGAGCTCAACGGCTCGGATTCGGTCTTCGTAGGAATACATGAACTACCTTCTAGTAGTCCAAGTTTTCGTCCGCACCCCCGGTGGCTCAATTTTGAATCGGCGCCAACAGACGCCGAGCGTCTTATACGCGAGTTGACCTCTTTGAGGGCTTTCAAGCTGTGTTTGCCTGCTTATTGCTTGAGCCACTCAAGGACTGAAATCCCAGGCGAGATGCTTTCCTCGTGCATCGCGGCTGTGCACTTCGGGCACGTCAATTTTCGGGGCCTGATGAGTTTCCGCGTGGACCGGTATGCAAACGTGCTCCTGCGGGACCAAACGCCGCAAAAACTTGCCCGAGCCAATTGAGTCCAAATAGGCATTGCATTTCCGTTTTCTATTTTTTCTTTTCAAAGTAGGAAAGCTACATCAGTCAACAACTTAGCGTTGCCAGCCATTTCGGTTTTTCATTTGTTGGTGCGAAACGGAAAGTAAAGTTAGAGCCCGTCGTTCGAAATGCATCGTCGAAACGGTAAGGAGGGCAGCGCCGCCTGCCTTCAATGCGGAAGCAAGGAGCAGCGATTTCATGCGTAGAGAGTTTTTTATGAAAGTCATGGTCGGTGCTGAACGCTCGGACGGGTCTCTCGTAGAAATTGCATGGGAGTCAAATCTTGCGGCCCGCGGGAGGCTTGCGCAGTACCGCGCTCTTGCATTTTCGTACTCTGGGCCGATCGACGCTGCGCTGTTTGAAGCGCATCGCTAACCTGCGGCTGTACTTAATGCGGGGATCCGTTTGTGGATGGCATTGGACCCACCAGCGCCGAATCCACCAAACCACAACTGCAGTCACTAGCATTGCGAGCATCACCCAGACGAGCTTGCTCGGCACGCTGATCATCAGGCGGGTCATACCCGCCCCCTTTGTCGCGAGCTCTTGCCGAATGCAGATGCCATCGCGTCGATATGGGCTGGTACGTTCATCCCACCATCCTCGGAATGGACAGAATCATCTCACGAAGATAGTCAACGAGTGTGCTCAAGATCCACGGTCCGGCGATGGTCAGCGCGATGATCGCGGCGATCAGCTTTGGAATGAATGAGAGCGTGGACTCGTTAATTTGCGTCACCGCCTGAAAAATGTTCACGACCAATCCAACTACGAGTACGACCAGTACGATGGGCGCGGCAATCATCAGTAGTAGATGGAGACCGGTTTGGCCCGCAGTCAGGACTTGCTGAGAATCCATAGCGTGAGATCTATCGATTGAGGAGGCAGCATGCGGCGCGTGCTGTGCACGCGCCGCATGCGCCAGATCCACGCCGCGGATCAGTCCTCCTCCAGATCCCAGACCAAGTGGGCGTCGATCATCAGACGGCTCTGAGCCCGCAAGGCTTCGACCCGAGCCTGCTCGGCTGCAATGGTCGCGTCAAGGGCTTGTTTGCGGGCAAGCAGCAAGCCCTGCAGATCGACCTCTCCAAGGCTGTAGGCCCTCTGAGTAAGGCGGGCACTGTTCTGCGTAGCGGTCAAGCCTTGGGAGGTCAGGCGCCAGCGTTCATAGCTGCCCATCGCATCGATATAGGTCTCCGTCACTTCCATCTCCACTTCACGGCGCTTGCCGTCCAGTCGGGTGCGCGCTGCCTCGGCCTCCTGCAAGGCCTGCAACATGCGTTCGTTCCGGTAGGTTCCCGCAAGTGGGATGCTGACGCTCACGCCGTAGATGCGCTCGCTGCGCCGTGCTTCTGAGGCGACGAATACTCCGACCGTTGGATCGGGAGTCCGGTCCGCACGCAAGCGGTCCGCAGTAAGCGCGGCCTTCCTGGCCAAGCCCTCGGCCACCCGGATCGGGTCGCTCTCGGCCAGGATGCGCTCAAGCCACTGTGCTTGCGGAGTCTCCAGCGGCAGGGGGTCGGCAATTGGCTGAGGAAGCTCGGTGATCAGGGGAAATCGCGCTCGCAGCTTGGCCTGGGCCTTAGCTTCCGCAGTCGTGGCCGCATTGAGCTGCCGGTCCACCTCTATGAGATCAGTCGTAGCGAGATTGACCTCCAGGACCGACGCATCTCCGGCTTTGCGGCGGCTTTCAACGGCTTTGAGACTGTCCTGAGCGAACCCGCGTTGCTCAGTGATCACGTCCTTGAGCCTGCGCGATGCGACCACATCCATCCAAAGGTCGGCAAGCGTTCGCGCAGACTCGTGCAGCGCCTCCCCTACTTGGGCCTTGGCTATGCCGATCTCCACGTCGCCGATGTCGCCATCCAGCTTGGCCTTGCCCCCAATCCTGAACGCTCTTTCCAAGCCTGCTTCCCATTCGTTGGAGCGTCCTCCTGCGCCATACCGTCGGCTTTGCAAAGTGGCCCGGGTAGTCCACTCATGCGCCCCCGCGCGAAGCGCTGCGGCGCCGTGCCCGCTGGCGGCCAGCGTACGGCGCGCTTCCAACACGGCTGGATCCTGATCCAACGCTTGGCGCACCAGGGGTGTTGCCAACAGCTCGGGTACGGAACCGTTTACCCACGCGCCGGCCGGCGCGCTCAAAGTCATCAACGCGGCCGATCCCGCGATAGCAATCCACTGTTTCATTCCACTACCCCTTCAACACTCAGTTCGCTAGCCCAGAAGCACAAGCCAGTGCCCTTGAATCTCAGTCGCACCATCTCCAGCGTGCTGCTCAGTTGCTCTTGGTCCAAGATCAATTGGATTTGTACGGCTGCGCCACGGCCCATGACCTGCTCGGCCCCAGACAAGCGGCCGTGAGGCGTGCCATGGCTAAAAGTGGGCGTGCTCGTGAAGACCTGGTCAGGGACTGCGGTCAGCAAGGCATCAAGCAACTTCTCGACAATTTCAGGGCTGCATATCAGTGAAAGACAATGTTTAGGCATGTGATACCTCCTGTGCAGGAGCTTCGATCGTCCTCTTGGGATGGGCGAAGCGCAGGTAAAGAATCGGCAGGAGGATCAGCGTCAGCGCCGTGGCGGTGATGAGGCCGCCGATGACCACGATGGCCAGAGGCCGTTGGATCTCCGAGCCGGGACCCGTTGCGAACAGCAGGGGAATCAGTCCGAAAGCCGTGATTGCTGCTGTCATCAGCACGGGGCGCAGCCTTCGGCGCGCGCCCTGCGTGACGCATTCGACGAGCGATAGACCTTCGGCGTACAGCTGATTGAAGTAGCTGACCAGAACCACCCCGTTGAGCACCGCGATGCCAAGCAACGCAATGAACCCGACGGACGCAGGCACCGACAGGTACTCACCAGTAAGCCACAAAGCAAAGATCCCTCCAACAAGCGCGAACGGAATGTTGCTGAGCACAAGCAGCGCCTGTCGCACCGAGCCGAAGGTCGAGAACAGCACCAGGAAGATCACGCCGAGCGACAGTGGAATCACCAGAGTCAGCCGTTCTGCGGCGCGCTGCTGGTTCTCAAACTGACCGCCCCAGGCAATGCGGTAGCCTGTTGGCAGCTTCACAGCTTGGTCGACCTTCGCTTTGGCTTCTTCTACGAAGCCCACCAGGTCCCGCCCAGTCACGTTGGAGATCACCACGCTGTAGCGGCTTCCCATCTCCCGATCGATCTTCACCGGCCCACTCTCACGTTCGAGCTTTGCCAGCTCTTGCAGAGGAACGCTCTGCCCCTCAGGCGTAGTGATGGTGAGCGCCTCGAACTCCGACGGGGAAATCTTCACCCCGTCAGCTCCGCGCAGCACGATGGGTATGCGCCGATTGCCGTCGATGACCGTACCAGCGCGCTGTCCCTCGATTTGCACCCTGAGCGCATCCTGGACATCTTCGACCGAAAGCCCATATCTGCCCACTGCGACCCGGTCTACAACGACCCGCAGGTACTGCACGCCATCGTTTTCCACGGTGTAGACATCCTGGTTGCCCGGAACCTGCTTCATCAAGCCTTCGATCTGGCTGGCCAACTCGTTCAGCTTGTCCAGGTCAGGGCCGAACACCTTGATCGCGATGTCGCCACGCACGCCGATGATCATTTCAGAAACACGCATGTCGATGGGCTGCGTGAAGCTGTAGCTGATGCCAGGTAATTGGTCCAAAACGCTACGGATTTTCTCGATCAGCGCCTCCTTGTTCTCGAACTTCCATTCATCGCGCGGTTTGAGAACCAGGAAGGTATCAGTCTGGTTCAAACCCATGGGGTCGAGTCCGATCTCGTCGGAGCCCGCACGCGCCACCACGCCAGTGATCTCGGGGATCTCCTTCATCAGCGCCTGGTGGATCTTGAGGTCCAGCGCGGCCGTTTCTTCAAGGCTCACAGAGGGCAGCTTCTCGATCCCCACAATGATGTCGCCTTCGTCCATCTGAGGCATGAAGGTCTTGCCCACGAACGAGTACACCACCGCTGCTGCCACCAGCATGAGACAAGCAACTGCGTATACGATGCGCTCGCGGCGCAGCGCGAACGCCAGAGCGGGTGTATACGCCTTGAGAAGCTGGCGCGGAAGCCAGGGCTCGTGGTGCGCCACCTTGGTCAGCAGGAAGGAAGAGAGCACCGGGATTATGGTCAGGGACAGCACCAGCGAGCTGGCCAGCGCGAACACGATGGTCATTGCCACCGGAACGAAGAACTTGCCCTCCAGACCTTGCAAGGTCAACAGCGGCAGGAACACCAACACAATGATCAGAACGCCAGCGGCGACCGGTGCCGCAACCTCGCGCACTGCGCGGAACACAATGTGCAACCGCGGCAGCTTTCCTTTGGAATTGTCCTCGGTTTGGTGCTGGACGATGTTCTCCACCACTACCACGGCAGCATCCACCAGCATGCCGAGGGCAATCGCCAGCCCGCCGAGGCTCATCAGGTTGGCGGACATGCCGGCTGCGCGCATCAGCAGAAAAGTAGCCAGCGCGGACAACGGGAGCACCACAGCAACAGATACCGCTGCACGAACGTTTCCGAGGAAAGCTCCCAGAAGGACCAGTACCAGCACGGTGGCCTCCAATAGCGCACGAGAGACCGTGCCCACGGCTTTCTCAACCAACTGCGCGCGGTTGTAGAAAACCTTGAGTTCAACGCCCGCAGGAAGGGTAGGCTTGATCTCCTCGATCTTTCGGGTGACTCCTTCCACCACCTTCTGAGCATTCGCTCCGGCTAAGCCCAGCACCAAGCCTTGCACGGCCTCGGCCTTGCCGTCCATGGTCACCACCCCATAGCGTGTGACGCTTCCATCCCGCACCTGCGCCACATCCTGCAGTCGCACGCTGCCGGCCTTGTCGTACTTGACGACGATGGCCTTCAGATCGTCCTTGGTGCGGATACTTCCTTCGCTGCGTACCAGCAGAACTTCGTCACCTTCTCCGAGCCGGCCTGCGCCGTCGTTGCGGTTGTTCGCCTCGATGGAGGACTTGATTTTCGCGGCCGACAGGCCCAAAGCGGACATCTTCACGGGGTCCAGCACAACCTCAAAGCTGTGCACCTTTCCGCCCAGGGCGTTGACGTCGGCTACGCCGGGCACTGAGCGCAATGCAGGCCGGATCACCCAGTCGAGAAGGCTGCGGCGCTCCTCCAGCGTCATGTTCGGCGCCTCCACCGTAAACATGAACATCTCACCCAGAGGCGTGGTCACAGGTGCCATGCCCCCCGTGATGCCTGGCGGCAAGTCAGCGCTGATGTTTGCCAGCCGCTCGGATACCTGCTGGCGTGCCCAGTAGATGTCGGTACCGTCTTCAAAATCCACCGTCACGTCGACCAAACCGTACTTGGTGACAGATCTCAGAATGCGCTGCTTTGGAATGCCCAGCATTTCCACTTCGATCGGTATGGCAACCCGGCTTTCGATCTCCTCAGGAGTCATGCCAGGCGCCTTCATGATGATCTTTACCTGCGTGCTGGACACGTCAGGAAAAGCGTCGATGGGCAGGTTCTTGAAAGCAAACCAGCCTGCTCCCGCCAGGAGCGCAGCTGCCAGCAAAATGAATAGCCGCTGTGCCAGCGCAAATTGGACAAGGCGTGAAAGCATCTCAGTTGCTCCCGCCCTTGCCCTGCCACGCCGCCTTCAGTGCGATCACGGAGGCCGTGGCGACTTCTTGGCCGGCCTGCAGTGCGCCCGCAACACGTACCGTCTGCCCAGCGCTTGCCAGAACCGTGACCGGAGTTGCAACGAAACCTTTGTCCGTACGGACGAAGACGTACGCCTTATCCCCCTGGCGCGCGACCGACTGCAGAGGAATGGACCAACCGTCGGCCGCGTCGGCGAATGGGACCTGCACCTGCACGATTTCTCCCGGTCGCAGCTGTTCGGATCCTTTGGTGATAGCTGCTCTGAGCGTCAATATCTGGTTGTCGCTGACTGCCTGGCCAACGCTCAGTGCCTCGCCTTGTACGCCGGTGCGTCCGATCACAGTGATGGGTGCGCCTTTTAATGTTGCAACCTGCGAGTTGCGCACAGACGGAATCTGGATTTCCAGCCCCAGCTTGCTCGGATTTGCAATGCGCAGCAGCATGTCTGCCTGTTGAACGCGCTGGCCCGGCTTGACCGACAGCTCGGCCACCTGACCGGCGGCCTTTGCGCTGACGGTAACCGTCGACTCGACGTTGCCCCCTTCGGAGACGCGACGAATCCGTGCACTGTCGAGGCCGGCCAGACGCAATGCGGCCTCTGCCTGCCGCTTTCGGGCATTGTTTTGGGCCGCTGCGGCTTCTGCCTCCTGCACGCGCCGTTCAGGAATGATGCCTTCCGAGAAAAGTTGACGTTCACGCTGCAGTGTCTTTTGTGAGAGGCGACTGCTCGAATCCGCCTCCATCAGCTTCAATTGCAATTCGCCGAGCTCGGGACTGATCAGACGCAAAAGCGGCTGTCCGGCTTTGACCGAGTCGTTCTCGGCGACCAGCAGTTGGTCAACGACGCCGGCGAGAGGGGCACTGGCCAGTTGTTCCTGGCCTGGTGCGAGCACGACACGAGCGGAATAGGTCTGCCCAGAAGAGTCGCCAGCTTTGTCAAGGCGTTGCACTTGCACGCCCAAGGACTGCATCTGTGCAGCCGTGACGGGAAACTCGTCAGCCGCAATGGCAGCCAGCGGAGCAGCAGCAATCAGACAGGGGGAGACGAGCACGGCCAGGCGACCAAGCGCCAGCCGGGAAAAACGGTAAAGCATCGGAAAACTCCACAAGCGACCGCAGCCTTGGAATCAGGCGTGCGGTCAGGAAAAGCGAAAGAAAGGGCTTTTCAGGCGTGGAGCGGGGGAGCACGGCCCCCTGGGGGCAGACTTCGGAAGGACGGGAAGGCAGGCGCAACGTAAGTCGGCCAGACATGAGGCTCCCGTGCCTGTTCGGAATCGAATACTTCAGCGAACGCAAAGAAGAGCGCGACGGGTTCGCTAGCGGCACTCGGTTGGCCGAACAGGGCCTGCGGCTGAACTGCCATGGTGGCGTGCGCGAAGAGCGCCAGAGTGTCCCCGTCGTCCACATGCAGCGCATCGGCGCCAGCGCCATCGTGTACTGCGCCAATCCAGGAACCGTCGATTCCTGAGTCGTGGTGGTGCTGGTGAAGGGGTGAGGCAATCTGATCCCAGGCCAGAACGAGCACCATCAACCACTTTGCAATCCACAGCGCACGCGCCAGCGAGACCGGAGACCGGCTCGTCTGGAGAGGAAAATGGCGCGAAGGGAAGGACATGTGGAGCCGTATGTAGCAGCGGCATCCATTGTGCCGCAACTCGTGAATTTTTTGATAGGTCCTTAAAGGACAAAGTGCATGGACCGCTGCACACCCGAGGCCAATGCCCGGGTGTGCGAGCGGTCAACACACTCGTTGGCGATCAGCCGCCTGCACCGTACAGTGTACCTGCGCAAGGGACTGGGCGAAGCGGGCCATCTCGTCGACACGGTTCACAACGGGGTTGATGGCCTGCATATGGCCTTGGAAGGCAACTACGACCTGCTGATACTGGACGCGATGCTCCCAGGCATAGACGGTTTCAGCCTGCTGACGGCATTTCGAAAGTCTCGTCAGACCTCAGTGCTCATGCTGACCGCCCGGGTCAGCGTGGAAGACCGCGTACTTGGTTTGCAGACGGGAGCGGACGACTACCTCGTCAAGCCCTTTGCCTTTTCGGAGTTGACGGCGCGCATAGACGCTATCGCCAGGCGGGCCCGCTCCAATGGCGAGACCTTAGAGCCGACGCAGCTGCGCTTGGCAGACCTGGAGGTCGACTTGATAAAGCGCAAGGCCACCAGGGCAGGCCAGCGGATCGACCTGACTGCCAAGGAGTTCCAACTCCTCACGCTATTTATGCGGCGCCAGGGAGGGGTGTTGTCCCGCACGCAGCTGGCAGAATTGGTGTGGGACATGAACTTCGACAGTGAGACCAACGTCGTCGAAGTGGCAATCCGCCGCCTGCGCAGCAAGATGGACGTACCCTTCGGAGTGCCTTTGCTCCACACGGTGCGAGGCATGGGCTATGTGATGGAGGAGCGACTCCCATGACACCGGCCGCCGCGCATCACTCTCTGCGCCAACGACTATCCTGGTGGTTGGCGCTGCAGAGCTTCGCCGGGCTGGGCCTAGTGTGCTTGGCCGTCTATGTCGTGACGCAGGCAAACTTCCACGAAAGGCAGGACGAGACGCTTGCTCAGAAGGAGACCGTCGTCCGGCACCTGCTGGTCGACGGAAAGGAGCACAAGAGCCCTGAAAACCTCGCCCACGAACTCCGCGACTTCCTGGTAGGCCACGGTGACCTGTCGCTACACGTCACGGACACAAATGGGGCCGTTCTGTTTTCGGATACCAGAAATCAGAATCAGCGCACCGTGTTGCGAGAGAGCGTTTTCGATGTCGGGCAAGCGTTGGACTCGGCCTCTGATGTCTTGCGGGTCAAGCTCTCGCTAGACGTCCAGACCGATAACCTGTTGCTGTACCGGCTGCGTCTTACGCTGCTGTTCGCCGCGGTCGGTGGAGCGGTCATCATCACGCTCGGGGGGTTCTTTTTGGTCAAAATAGGCTTGGCACCGGTCGGACATCTCGCGGAGCAAACCCGAGGACTTTCTGCCAATCGATTGCATCAGCGACTTGACGGAGCCTTGCAGCCTTTGGAACTGGTTCCTCTCGTCGATCAGTTCAACAGTCTCCTCGATCACATAGAGAAGGCTTACACACAGATGGAAGGCTTCAACGCCGATGTTGCGCACGAACTGTGCACGCCACTGGCCACGCTCAAGACGAGCAACGAGCTGGCTCTGAGGAATTTGGGCGCTACCGACATCAGCGAAGTGCTGGCATCCAATCTGGAGGAGCTTCAGCGCCTCACGGGAATCGTCAACGACATGTTGTTCCTGTCGCAGGCTGACCGTGGCGTTGGCGCACGCAGGGTGCACACGCCCAGCCTGGCCGCGTTGGCCGAGGAGGTGCTCGACTATCACGAGGCTGCACTGGCCGAAGCAGGGCTCCAAGCCAAGATCATTGGGGATGCTGCGGGGGACTTCGACGTTCCGCTGCTGCGCCGAGCGATCTCCAACCTGCTAGGAAACGCAACACGCTACGCCAAGGTTGGGTCGGAGATCCAAGTCCGTATTGAAGCTCTTGGGCGGCAGCGGGTCATTCTCAGCGTTGAGAACTTGGGCCAGACGGTGGACGTCGAGGACCTGACCCACTTTTTTGATCGCTTTTTTAGGGGAGATCCATCCAGGGCCCATGGACAGGTCAATCACGGGTTGGGTCTGGCGATTGTCAGCGCCATCGCACGTATGCACGCAGGCCAGCCGATCGCTACGTCGGACAATGGAAGAACGCGCGTGGGAGTCGACATCTCAACCAGTGATATGACGTGAATCGGGAGATCACCGCGTCCAGCGCTGGTGGTCGTCATCTATGACGTAAGCATGTGAGTCACTGGCACGGGCCATGAACAGCAGCACGGTGGAAATGCGGGTAGCGGGGGCGCAACTCGCGCCGACCGGGGCAGAGGTGCTGAAGGTCGACACGAGCATTTCGCTGGAAGCGGAGCGGTCCGTGGCCAAGAAGTTGCTGGAATCGGTGGAACTAATTCGTCCAGATGCTGGCGCACAAACTAAATCTTAGGCGTTCAGATCCAAGCGTTTGCTCCTTGCAACCTATCGAACACCGGTCCGACCATCCCAGCCTTTGCCCGCTTGGGGTTTGGTCATGACGCGCGTCATCCTCCGTGTGCAC
>JAANMX010004874.1_pt1 | contig 10129 bp, 7 predicted proteins | sample 7279681 | NCBI WGS metagenome assembly JAANMX01 (sample SAMN14094542, study PRJNA606508) | bioreactor metagenome | isolation source: A lab-scale SPAN reactor treating ammonium-rich wastewater day 351 | place: Ireland: Galway | collected 2018-01-01
CCCAACCCCAACCCCAACCCCAACCCCAACCCCAACCCCAACCCCAACCCCAACCCCAACCCCAACCCCAACCCCAACCCCAACCCCAACCCCAACCCCCCGATACCAGGCCGGCATCTGCCACTCATAACAAGGGGGGCGAAGGTCAGATTGTCATTCAACGAGAAAGGAAACGGACCATGGAAGACGTCGTCATCGTTGCCGCCGCGCGCACTGCTGTTGGCAAGTTCGGAGGTGCCCTCGCAAAAGTCGCTGCACCTGATCTGGGTGCCACCGTCATCAAGGCCTTGCTGGAACGCGTCGGCATCAGTGGAGACATGGTCGACGAGGTCATTCTCGGCCAGGTACTGACCGCCGGCGGCGGCCAGAACCCGGCGCGTCAGGCGGTGATCAAGTCCGGCCTGCCGATCGGCGTGCCGGCTTTCGTTGTCGGCAAGGTCTGCGGCTCGGGCCTCAAGGCCACCCATCTGGCCGCGCAGGCCATCCGTTGCGGCGATGCGGACATCGTCATCGCCGGCGGCCAGGAGAACATGAGCGCTTCGCCGCATGTGGTGATGGGCTCGCGCGATGGCCAGCGCATGGGCGACTGGAAGATGGTCGACACGATGATCAACGACGGCCTGTGGGATGCCTACAACCACTACCACATGGGCACCACTGCCGAAAACGTTGCCAAAAAATACGGCATCTCGCGAGAGGAGCAGGATGCCTTCGCCGCTGCATCCCAGCAGAAGGCCGAGGCCGCGCAAAAGGCCGGCCGCTTCAAGGACGAGATCGTCCCTGTGGAGATCGTCAGCCGCAAGGGCAAGGTGGTGTTCGACACCGACGAATTCATCAAGCACGGCACGACGGCCGAATCGCTCGCCGGCCTCAAGCCCGCGTTCGACAAGGCAGGGTCGGTGACGGCCGGCAACGCCTCGGGGATCAACGACGGCGCTGCCGCGGTGCTGATGATGTCCGCGAGCAAGGCGAAGGCGCTCGGCCTCCAGCCGCTCGCCCGCATCGCCGCCTACGCCTCCGCCGGCCTCGAACCCACGATCATGGGCATGGGCCCGGTGCCCGCCTCGAAGCTGTGCCTGCACAAGGCCGGCTGGACGGCCGACCAGCTCGACCTCATGGAGATCAACGAAGCCTTCGCGGCGCAGGCCTGCGCGGTAAACAAGGAAATGGGCTGGGACACCAGCAAGATCAACGTCAATGGCGGCGCGATCGCGATCGGGCACCCGATCGGCGCATCCGGATGCCGCGTGCTGGTCACGCTGATCCACGAAATGATTCGGCGCGATGCACGCCGTGGCCTCGCCTCGCTCTGCATCGGCGGCGGTATGGGCGTCGCACTTGCCATCGAACGCTGAATCCAATCCTGAACGACGCGACTGAGGAGACGAACATGAGCAATGCACGTGTGGTGCTGGTTACGGGTGGCATGGGTGGCCTGGGTGAGGTCATCTCCACCAAGATGTCCGCGGCAGGTTACCGGGTGGCCGTTACGTATTCGCCCGGAAATACGAAACATGCGGAGTGGGTCGCCGACATGAAGGCAAGGGGGCACGACATTCTCGCTGTGCCTTGCGACGTCGCCGATCTCGAATCATGTACCAAGGCCGTGGCCGAGGTGCGGGAGAAGGTCGGCGAGGTCGATGTGCTGGTTAACAACGCGGGTATCACGCGCGACATGACCTTCAAGAAGATGGACAAGGTCAACTGGGACGCGGTGCTGCGTACCAACCTCGACAGCCTGTTCAACATGAGCAAGCAGGTGGTCGACGGCATGACCGAGCGCGGCTGGGGCCGTGTGATCAACGTGTCCTCGGTCAATGGCAGCAAGGGTGCGTTTGGCCAGACCAACTACTCGGCTGCCAAGGCCGGCGTGCATGGCTTCACCAAAGCACTGGCGCTCGAGGTCGCGAAGAAGAACGTCACGGTCAACACCATCTCCCCCGGCTATATCGGCACGAAGATGGTCATGGCCATCCCGAAGGAGGTGCTGGACAGCAAGATCCTGCCGCAGATTCCACTGGGGCGCCTCGGCAAACCGGAGGAGGTGGCCGGCCTGATCATCTACCTGGCATCAGAGGAGGCCGCCTTCGTCACCGGCGCCAACATCGCCATCAACGGCGGCCAGCACATGCAGTGATGTATGTGGGCCTGGGCTCCGCCAGCACACACGCCAACGTCTGCGAATGCGATTGGCGATGGCGTCTGTCGGAGCCCATTGGGCTTGCTCGACGTGAACGCACGCACTGCTTCGCCAAAATAAGCAAAACAGGGAGAACCCGATGCACACACCCATGGCTCATGGAACCACGCTTTGTGGAACCCGTGTGGCGCCCACGTTCGCGAGAGAGCCGATACCGAAAGCTCGAAGCCGCGGGCTGCGCGGCGAGGCGTGCCGCTCGGCGCAGCCGCGCCTGCAAGGTCAATCGATTGAGGAGTCGAAGCCATGAATTTGCTGATCGGAGTTCCAAAGGAAACCTTCGCTGGTGAAAAACGCGTGGCGACCGTTCCCGAGGTCGTGGTGAAGCTCGTCAAGCTGGGTTTCGCCGTCGCGGTCGAAAGCAGCGCCGGAGAAGCGGCGAACTTTGCCGACGAGGACTACCGCGCCGCGGGCGCCGAGGTATTACCTGGCGCCGCCGACGTCTGGGCACGGGCCGACATCGTATTCAAGGTGCGCCCGCCTACGCTGGAAGAAGTCGCCATGCTGCGCGAAGGCGCGACGCTGGTCGGCTTCGTATGGCCGGCGCAGAACCCCGAGCTGATGCAGGCGCTGCAGGCCAAGCGCGCCACCGTGCTCGCCATCGACTGTCTGCCGCGTCAATTGAGCCGGGCGCAGAAGATGGACGCGCTGACCTCGATGGCCGGTATCAGTGGCTACCGTGCCGTGATCGAGGCGGCGAACGCCTTCGGCCGCTTCTTCAACGGTCAGGTCACCGCCGCCGGCAAGATTCCGCCGGCCAAGGTCTTCATCGCCGGTGTGGGCGTGGCGGGTCTCGCCGCCATCGGCACGGCTGCCAACCTGGGCGCCATCGTGCGCGCCAACGATACCCGCGCCGAGGTCGCCGACCAGGTGGTCTCGCTCGGTGGCGAGTTCGTCAAGGTCGATTACGAGGAAGAGGGCTCGGGCGGCGGCGGCTACGCCAAGGTGATGAGCGAGGGCTTCCAGGCCGCGCAGCGCGCGATGTACGCGCAGCAGGCGCGGGAAGTCGACATCATCATCACCACCGCGCTGATCCCGGGCAAGCCCGCGCCCAAGCTGATCACCGCCGAGATGGTGCAGAGCATGAAGCCGGGCAGCGTGATCGTCGACCTCGCGGCCGAGCAGGGCGGCAACTGCGAACTCACCGTGCCCGGCGAGGCGGTGGTGCGCCACGGCGTGACCATCATCGGCTACACCGACCTGCTCAGCCGCCTGGCCAAGCAGTCGTCCACGCTGTACTCGAACAACCTGCTGCGCCTGGCCGAGGAACTGTGCAAGGCCAAGGACGGCAACATCCTCGTCAATTTCGAGGACGACGCGATCCGCGGCCTCACCGTGATCCGGGACGGCGAGCTCACCTGGCCGGCGCCGCCGCCCAAGCTGCCGGCCGCGCCGGCCAAGCCCAAAGCCGCCGCCACGCCGATCGCCGCGCCCAAGGGCCACGGCCACGGCGCCGGCGAGCCGATGTCGGTGAAGTCGCTGGCCATCGTGTTCGGTGTCGGTGCGCTGCTGTTCCTGCTCGTCGGCCTGTACGCGCCGGCCAGCTTCCTGTCGCACTTCACGGTGTTCGTGCTGGCCTGCTTCGTCGGCTACATGGTGGTGTGGAACGTCACGCCCTCGCTGCACACGCCGCTGATGAGCGTGACCAACGCGATCTCGTCGATCATCGCGATCGGCGCGCTGGTGCAGGTGGCGCCGCCGCTGGGCGATGGCGCGGCCGACCGCCCCGACGGGCTGATCCTGTTCCTGGCCTTCTTCGCGCTCGCGCTCACGGCCGTCAACATGTTCGGCGGCTTCGCGGTGACGCGTCGCATGCTGGCGATGTTCCGCAAGTAAGGAGACGACAATGACCTCAAGCATGGCCACTGTCTCGTATATCGGCGCCACCATCCTCTTCATCCTCAGCCTGGGCGGGCTCGCCCACCCCGAGACCGCACGCCGCGGCAACCTGTTCGGCATGATCGGCATGGCGCTCGCGGTGCTCGCCACCGTGTTCGGCCCGCAGGTCAGCGCGGGCGGCATCCCGTGGATCATCATCGCCCTCCTGATCGGCGCCGGCGTCGGCCTCTACGCCGCCAAAAAGGTGCAGATGACGCAGATGCCCGAGCTCGTCGCGCTGATGCACAGCCTGGTGGGCCTGGCCGCCTGTCTGGTGGGCTTCGCCAGCTACATCGACACCTCGATCGTGTTCCCCACCGCCGCCGAGAAGACCATCCACGAGGTGGAGATCTACATCGGCATCTTCATCGGTGCGGTCACCTTCTCCGGTTCGCTGATCGCCTTCGGCAAGCTCTCGGGCAAGATCGGCGGCAAGCCGCTGCTGCTGCCGGCGCGCCACATCCTCAACCTGATCGGCCTCGTGCTGGTGATCCTGTTCGGCAACTGGTTCCTGAACACGCACTCGACCGGCGCCGGCATGACGCTGCTGCTGGTGATGACCGTGATCGCGCTCGCCTTCGGGGTGCACATGGTGATGGCGATCGGCGGCGCCGACATGCCGGTGGTCGTCTCGATGCTCAACAGCTACTCCGGGTGGGCGGCCGCGGCCACCGGCTTCATGCTCAGCAACGACCTGCTGATCGTGGTGGGCGCCCTGGTCGGCTCCTCGGGTGCAATCCTGTCCTACATCATGTGTCGAGCGATGAACCGCAACTTCATCAGCGTCATCGCCGGCGGCTTCGGTACCGGCAGCGGAACGCCCTCGGCAGCGGGCGCGGCCGAGCCGCAAGGCGAGGTCACGCCGGTCAGCGCGGAGGAGACCGCCGAGTTGCTGCGCGATGCCAAGAACGTCGTCATCGTCCCCGGTTACGGCATGGCGGTGGCGCAGGCCCAGCACGTGGTGTGCGAGATCGTCAAGATCCTGCGCGACAAGGGCGTGATCGTACGCTTTGCCATTCACCCGGTGGCCGGCCGCATGCCCGGACACATGAACGTGCTGCTGGCCGAGGCGAAGGTGCCCTACGACATCGTGCTCGAGATGGACGAGATCAACGAGGACTTCCCGGACACCGACGTCGCCATCGTGATCGGCGCCAACGACATCGTGAACCCGGCAGCGCAGGAAGACCCGGGCAGCCCGATCGCCGGCATGCCGGTGCTGGAAGTCTGGAAGGCCCGGACCTCCATCGTGATGAAGCGCAGCATGGCGTCGGGCTACGCCGGGGTCGACAACCCGCTGTTCTACAAGGAAAACAACCGCATGCTGTTCGGCGACGCCAGGAAGATGCTCGACGAGGTGCTGGGTGCGCTGAGCGCCTGATCGACAAGCCGTACCGACGCTGGAAGCGTCCGAATCGTCGCCCTGCGCACGCCGATCCGGACGACCGATTCACAACAACTCAAAGAGATTGCGAAGGGAGACAAATCATGACGCTCGGCCTGCAAGCACTGTTGGCATTCATACCGATAGGCCTCTCCGGCCTCCTACTCATCGGACTCGGGTGGTCGGCCAAGCGTGCCATGCCCGTGGTCTACTTCGTGACCGCGGCGATCGCGTTGCTCGCCTGGGGCGTGAGCCTCAACCGTATCGCGGCGGCCACGCTCGAGGGGCTGATCATCACGGTCCAGGTGCTGTGGATCATCTTCGGCGCGCTGCTGCTGCTGAACACCCTGAAGCACTCGGGCGGCATCGCCAGCATCCGCAGCGGGTTCGCGCGCATCAGTCCTGATCGACGCGTGCAGGTCATCCTCATCGCGTGGTTGTTCGGATCGTTCATCGAGGGTGCGTCCGGCTTCGGGACACCGGCCGCCGTGGCCGGCCCGCTGATGGTGGCGGTCGGCTTTCCGGCGCTGTCGGCGGTGATGTTCGGGATGATCATCCAGTCGACGCCGGTCTCCTTCGGCGCCGTCGGTACGCCATTGATCGTTGGCGTGCAGGGCGGCCTTCAGCGCGAGGCGATGACCGCGGCACTGCAGGCGCAGGGGCAGGACTGGACGGCCTTCTTCAATCTGATCGTCGAGCGCGTCTCCTTGGGCCATGCCATCTGCGGCACGCTGATCCCCGTGTTCTTGGTAATGTTCATGACGCGATTCTTCGGTCGCAACAAGTCGTGGGCCGAGGCCTTGCCGATCGTGCCGTTCGCGCTCTTCTCCGCATTCGCCTTCACCGTCCCGTATGCCCTGGCCGGCCGCTTTCTCGGGCCTGAGTTCCCGTCCTTGCTCGGAGGTCTGCTCGGCCTTACCGTGGTATCCCTCGCGGCGCGGGCCGGGTTCCTGGTGCCGAAGAAGAGTTGGGACTTCGCCGAGCCGAAGGAGTGGCCGGCCGAATGGATGGGCACCTTCGAAATGAAGATCGACCAGAACACGAGGAAAATCCCCGTCTTCGTCGCCTGGCTGCCTTACCTGTTGCTTGCCCTGGTGCTGGTGCTCAGCCGCACGGTGGCACCCTTTAAGCAAGCGCTGCTGTCGGTGAGTTGGAGCGTACGCGACATCCTCGGCGAGCCGGGCATCAGCGGCAATTTCCAGCCCCTGTACCTCCCCGGCGGCGTACTGGTCGCCGTGTGCTTGGTGACGATCATTTTGCACAAGATGTACCTCCCTTCCTTCGGGAGGGCGGTCAAGGAATCCTCCACCACGCTGCTGAGCGCCGGCTTCGTACTGGTGTTCACCGTGCCGATGGTCCGCATCATGATCCAGTCCGGCGTGAACGCGAACGAGTTCGCGAGCATGCCGATCTCGATGGCACTCTGGGTGGCATCAGCGGTCGGGGACATCTACCCGATATTCGCCCCGACGGTCGGCGCTCTCGGGGCCTTTCTTGCCGGTTCGAACACTGTGTCGAACCTGATGCTGAGCCAGTACCAGTACAGCGTTGCGCAGGCACTGGGCGTCAGCGGCGCAACAATGGTCGCAGCGCAGTCCATCGGAGCGGCGGCGGGCAACATGATCGCGATCCACAACGTGGTGGCCGCGTCGGCGACCGTGGGGGTCATGGGGCGCGAGGGGCAGATCCTGCGGCGCACCATCATCCCGACGATCTACTACGTGGCTCTTGCCGGAATACTGGCGATGCTGTCTATGCATGTATTGAACTTGGGCGACCCCTTGCTGGGCGTGAAATTGCCGTGAGTAACTGACCGTTGTAAGCACTATTACCCGAACTCGGCAATATTGACCGTAGCTGTGTGATCGCGCTTTGTCGGCAAGAGCCCAGCGCGGGCAGGGCGTCACGACTGCGCTGGGTTCTGATCGAATGTATGGAGCGTACGACTATGACCACTACCCTCAAACAGATAGGTGCCTTCTCGTCGCCACCGCGTGTCGGCCTGTTCGTCACCTGCCTCGTCGATGCGATGCGCCCCAGCGTCGGTTTCGCCACGCTCAAGCTGCTGCGCGATGCCGGATGCCGTGTCGAGGTACCGGACGCGCAGACCTGCTGTGGCCAGCCGGCTTTCAACAGCGGCGACACTGCCGACGCGGCAGTGCTCGCCCGCCATTTCATCGAGACCTTCGAGGGCTACGACTACGTCGTCTCGCCTTCCGGCTCGTGCGTCGGCATGACGCGCGCGCACTACGCCGAGGCCCTGGCGGACGATCCCGCCTGGGCCGAACGCGCACGCCGGCTCGGCGAACGCACCTACGAACTCATGAGCTTCCTGGTCGACGTGATGCACTTTGCGCCCGCCGACGTGAAGCTCGATACCAGCTTCACCTACCACGACAGTTGCTCCGGCCTGCGCGAGCTCGGTGTCCATGACCAGCCGCGCGCCCTGCTGGGCAAGGTGTCCGGGCTCACGCTGAAGCCGCTCGAGGGCAACGATGTGTGCTGCGGTTTCGGCGGCACCTTCTGCGTCAAGTACCCGGCGATCTCGAACGCGGTCGTCGGCGAGAAGGCGGACGCCATCGAACGCAGCGGTGCAAAGCTGCTGCTCGGCGGCGACCTCGGCTGCCTGATGAACATGGCCGGCAAGCTCAAGCGCAAGGGCTCGAGCGTGCGCACCTTCCATGCGGCCGAGGTGCTGGCCGGCATGGCGGGTGGTCCGGCCATCGGCGAGGAGTGCTGAGCCATGCAGGAAGCAACCCTCTCTTTCAAGGCGCGCGCCAAGGAAGCACTGGCCGACCCGACGCTGAAGATCGCGATCGATCGCACCACCGGCACGGCCGAGCGCAAGCGCGCGGTGGCGATGACGCAGTTCCCGCAGTTCGAGGCTGCCCGCGAGCGTGGCAAGCGCATCAAGGACCACGTCATCGCCAACCTCGACCATTACCTGCTCGAGTTCGAACGCAACGCGATCGCGTCCGGCGCCAAGGTGCACTGGGCAAGGACCGCGGAGGAAGCCTCGCAGATCGTCGTCGCGCTGTGTCGCGAGGCCGGCGCCAGGCGCGTCACCCGCGTCAAGTCGATGCTCGGCGAAGAGATCGGCCTGCCCCACGCGCTCGACGAAGCCGGTATCGAGCGCGTCGAGACCGACCTCGCCGAACACATCGTGCAGCTCGGCGGCGACCGCCCCTCGCACATCGTGTGGCCGTCGATGCACCGCACGCGCGAGCAGGTCTCCGAGATGTTCAAGCGCCTGCACCGGGCACCGCACCAGGAAGAAACCATCGAGGCGATGGTCGACAGCGCGCGGCGCGAGCTGCGCGACAAGTTCCTCACCGCCGACGTGGCGATCTCGGGCGCGAACTTCCTCGTTGCCGACACCGGCGCCACCTGCACGGTCACCAACGAAGGCAACGCCGAACTCACCACCACCCCGCCGCGGGTGCACATCGTCACCGCCGGCATCGAAAAGCTCGTCCCCAGCACCGAGCACGCCTTCCTGATGCTGCGCCTGCTGGTGCGCTCGGCAACCGGCGCGGACGTCACCCAATACACCACCTTCCACTGCGGACCGAAGCAGACCGGCGATCGCGACGGGCCGGAAGAATTTCACATCGTGCTGGTCGACAACGGCCGCACCCGCATGCTGCGCGAAGGCATGAAGGAGATGCTGCGCTGCATCCGCTGCGGCGCCTGCATGAACCACTGCGTGGTGTTCCGCCAGTTGGGCGGCCACGTCTATGGCGGCACCTACCCCGGCCCGATGGGCGCGGTGCTGACACCGGTTTTCGATGGCCTCGAGTCGTCGCGCGACCTCCCGCACGCGTGCACGATGAACGGCAAGTGCCAGGAAGTCTGCCCGGTGGCCATCCCGCTGCCGACCCTGCTGCGCGGCTGGCGCGACCGCTCCTGGCGCGAGGGCCTGGAGCCGGCCACGGTCCGTTTTGGCCTGGGCATCCACACCTTCGTCGCATCACGCCCGCGGCTGTACCGGCTGGGGACGGCGATCGCAATCCGCGTGATGCGCTTGTTCAGTCGCGGCGGCGTCGTCAAGGGCATGCCCGGCCTGGGCGCGTGGACCGCCTACCGCGAGTTCCCCGCACCGGCAAAGCGCACCTTCATGGAGATGTACAAGGATCAGGAGAAAGGCCAATGAGCGCACGCGAAACCATCCTCAACGCCGTGCGTAGCGGCCTCGGCAATACCGCGGTCGATCCCGCGGCGGTACGCCGCGACGCGGATGCGCTGCTGCAGGACCTGCCGGCCATTCGCCCGCCGCTGCTGGCCGATGGCCTGGTGGACGCCTTCATCGCCCGCGTCACCAGCCCCAAGGTGGCCGCGACCGCCGAATGCATCGCCAGCGCGAGCGAGTTGCCGGCGGCGGTCGGTCGCTACCTCGAGGCGCTTGGGCTGCCCGCGGTGCTTGCGCTGCAGCCCGCTGCGCCGCTGCAGGGCCTGGACTGGTCCGGGTTCGAGCTCCACGACTCGGTGGCACCCGACGAGATGATCGCGATCGGTGTCGCACGCTGGGGCATCGCCGAGACCGGCTCGCTGGTGTTTCACTCGGGCGCCGATACGCCGATCCTCGCCAACTTCCTGCCCCTGCATCACCTCGTCATGGTGCGCGCAGACACGATCCTCCCGTTCCTGGACGACTACGCCGCGGCCACCGC
>JAANMX010004875.1_pt1 | contig 10129 bp, 10 predicted proteins | sample 7279681 | NCBI WGS metagenome assembly JAANMX01 (sample SAMN14094542, study PRJNA606508) | bioreactor metagenome | isolation source: A lab-scale SPAN reactor treating ammonium-rich wastewater day 351 | place: Ireland: Galway | collected 2018-01-01
CAATGAAAATCAGAACGCAGATTGCGCAGATTTTCGCAGATTGAATCCGTGCGAATCTGTTCTTTCCGTGTCCATCCGTGTTCTATTTTCAGAACAGGCGATATAGCCGGTAGACACCGATAACGACGAAAATCGGAACGCAGATTACGCCGAGGACGCAGATTACACAGATTTTTATCCGCGTCAATCATTCTTTTCTGCGTCATCAGCGTCCTCTTTATTTACATCAGGAGCAATAGATTCGCATTATGAGCAGACTTGTTATTGGCCTGACCGGCAATATCGCAACGGGAAAGAGTACGATTCTGAAGTATCTGGCCGAAAAGGGCGCGGCGATTATTGACGCGGACAAGCTGGCCCACCGGGTGATGGAGCCGGGGGGCGCGGCCTACGAAGCCGTAGTGCGCAGCTTTGGCCGGGAAATCCTGAACGAAGACAGCACCATCAACCGCAAACGGCTGGGGGAGATCGTCTTCTCCGACACCTCCGCGCTGGGCAGGCTGGAAAAATTGGTTCACCCGAAAGTCTTCGATCTGGGCAACCAGGAGATCGAAGAGGCCAGATCGCCTCTGGTGATATTGGAAGCTATCAAACTGTTGGAAGCCGGGCTGATGGTTACACTGTGCGATGAGGTTTGGGTGGTCATCTCCAATTTTGCCACCCAACTGCGCCGCCTGGTGGAAAACCGCAGTATGGACGAATCGAAGGCCGAGCGCATTATCGGCATCCAGCCACCCCAGGCCGCCAAAGTCAACCAGGCCGACCGGGTGATCGACAACAACGGCGCGCTGGACGAACTCTATGCCCAGTTGGACGCCATCTGGGCCGACCTCTGCCAGCGCTATCCCATACAGATGGCTGGCCTGCAACCCGTGACGGAGTAGAGGGATGGACGCTCTCAAACGCTTTTGGAACGAACATCCGGCCCTCTCCAATTGGGGGGTGCTGGCTGTGGGAATGGTGATTATTCTGATTTTCAGCGCCCGGCAGGTGGGTTTTGAACCCCGCCAGTGGGCCGCGCTGATCGGGGCCACCATCGCTCTGGCCGGTCTGTGCGCCTGGATTCTGAGCTGGGAATGAATGGAAAATCTGCGTCCCTCCTGCTTTTTTGAAAGATATTGAGGAACTGATGGATAAACGCGATTACTACGAAACCCTGGGTGTGGAACGCAACTCGGACGACGCGGCGATGAAAAAGGCCTTTCGCAAGCTGGCCCAAAAATATCACCCGGACGTGAACTCCGCGCCCGAAGCCGAAGCCACATTCAAAGAGATCAACGAAGCCTATCAGGTGTTGAGCGATCCCCAGAAGCGGGCGGTCTATGACCGCTACGGCCACGCCGGGTTGAGCGGGGCCGCCGGGATGAACGACTTCAACCAGGGCTTTGGGGATTTGGGCAGCATCTTCGAGGAACTCTTCTCCGGCTTTTCCGGCCAGGGGCGGGGCAATGGACGGCGCAACGCACCCCGCCGGGGCGCGGACCTGCGGGTGGACATCTCCCTCTCCTTCGAGCAGGCGGCCTTTGGCACAGAGCGGGAACTGGAAGTGCCCCGGATGGAGGAGTGTGACCGTTGCCACGCCAGCGGCGCGGAGCCGGGCAGCACCCCGGAGCGCTGCTCCACCTGCGGCGGCACAGGCGAAGTCCAGCGCCGCCAGCAGTCCCCCCTCTTTGGCACAATCGTCACCGCCTCCCCCTGCCCCCGCTGTAACGGCGCGGGGGAGCTGATCAGCTCCCCCTGTGCCAAATGCCACGGACAGAAGCGGGTGCGGGTGACCCGCAAGCTGAAGGTGAATGTCCCCGCCGGTGTGGACGACGGCACACGCATCCGCCTGGCCGGGGAGGGCGAAGCCGGGAGCCTGGGTGGCCCCGCGGGCAATCTTTACGTCGTCATCGCAGTCGAGTCCCACCCGGTCTTTGTGCGCAACGAATTTGACCTGCATATGGAGCTGCCCATCAACATTGCCCAGGCCGCGCTGGGGGCCAATGTACAGATTCCCACCCTGGACGGCGACCCGGACAAGCTGGAAATTCCCGCGGGCACCCAGACGGGCAAGAGCTTCCGCAAGCGGGGGCTGGGGATTCCCCGGCTGCAACGCACAGGCCGGGGCGATCTGATCGTCACTGTGCGGGTTGCCACCCCCACCAATCTCACTACGGAGCAGAAAGAGCTTCTGCGCCGTCTGGCCACCAGCTTTGGCGACGAGACGACCGAGCAGAAGAAGGGTTTCTTCGACCGGATATTAGGAACGGACTGATGGCTCTCTCTTTGCAAGAAGCGGTAGCCCGCCAGCCCTATCCCGATTTTCAGAAGTGGTGGAAGTTGGGCAGCCATTTTGTGGGCTTTATGGCCGGGGCGATTGTGGCCGAGTGGGAGGCTGTGCAGCCAGCGGGCGATCTGGCCCGGGTCTCCGGCTTTGTGGACGAATATACCCGGCTGGTCTATAGCCGGGAAAGCCGTCCGTCGCTGGCGGATGACTTCACCGCCCGACGCCATCTGGACGGCTTCCATTCCGGCGAGTTCGACGCCATCTCCTACGCCTTCTACCGGGACGCCTTTGAGGGGTTGACGCGCAGAGAGACTGAGTTTTTATCAAAAACTCAGTCTCTGAAAGAGGCCCGCCGGGACTTCACCCGACGGGTAGGAAAACGCTTCTTTGGGCAGCTTGCCAGCCATCTGGCGTTGGATTTACCGGAAAAGCTGGCGAACGCCGACGACTTCACAAGTTTGCAGCGAGCCATCGCCCAGACCGGTAATTTTCTGGTGAAGGACGGCTATCTGCGCGATCACTTCGCCTTTCGCTTTGACGTGGCTGCCAGTCGGGGCGCACAGTCAATCGCCCAAGCAGAGACCGACTTTCTGCCCGCCCTCACCAGTGGCACAGCCTACGCCCTCTACGAAATGGGCTACCCGATTATCCTCCCCTCGGCGGTCTATCTCTACCGTACGATTGGGGAAGCCCAGCACCACTCCTCCCGCACAATCGAAGAACTCTTTGCCCGCTGTGGCTGCACAGCCAGCGAAACCGCCGACTTCGACCCCACGGGCTACCCGTCCGAGCTGGTGGTGGAGTTGTGGGAGATTCGACGGGGATAGACAGCGGACCGAAGACCGCCGACCGCGTAAAGAGCGGGTGATGCGCGGTCAGCGGTCCGTCGTCAGCCGTCCTCCCACAATCACCGCCCGCAAGGACAAATCCTCATTCAAAACCAGACAGTCCGCATCTGCGCCTATGCCCAGATGTCCTTTGCGTTGGGCCAACCTCAGATGATGCGCGGGCGCGGCGGAGGCCAGCCCGACCGCGGCGTGCAGGGATAGGCCGGAAAGGGTGACAGCCCGTTGCATCGCCTGAAGCAGTGTAATTGTGCTGCCCGCCAGCCAGCGCCCGTCCCGGCCACTGGTGGCATAGCCCGCAGCGTGGACGGTGGCGAGCAGGCCACCGCCGCTGTACTCCCCCGGCGGACATCCGGCCACAGTGGAGGCATCGGAGGTGATGATCAGGCCGTGGGGCGCTTTCAATTTTGCCAGGGGCGGGACCAGAGCGGGATGGAAGTGGAAGCCGTCCAGAATGACGCTGCCGGAGAGCCGGTCATCGGCCAGCAGGCTACCCACCAGCCCCGGCTCGCTGCCCCAGAAGCCTTCGGGACGGGGCGCGCGGTGGGGCCAATCCGAGGCGTTGCCGGCGTGGGTGACGAAGGAGAGACCGGCCTCCACCCCAGCCTGCATCTGGGCGAAGGTGGCCGCGCTGTGACCGGCGGCGACGACGATTCCCAGACCGGCCAGGGCGCGGATCAGTTCCAGGCTGCCGGGGAGTTCCGGGGCGAGGGTACACATACGAATTTGGCCTTTGGCCGCGGTCAGAAGGCGTTGGAGCAGGGGGCCATCGGGCAGGCGGAGGGCGGCGGGGTCGTGTGCGCCCGCCTTTTCCGGGGAGAGGAAAGGGCCTTCCAGGTGGATGCCGGGGAGGGTGGCTGATGTGGACTTTGTACAGTAGTCGGCCAGAACGGCCAGGGATTCGGTCAGCGTCGTTTCGTCGGCGGTGACGAGGGTGGGCAGAAATGTGGTTGTGCCCGCGGCCAGGTGGTGGGCCACAATGGCGTCAAAGTGTGCCCGGTGCTGGGCCTGAAAGCTCCAGCCCAGGCCGCCGTTGACCTGTACATCCACCAGACCGGGGACGACAATCGCGTCGAGCGCGTCGAATACCCCGTCCCCGCTGGGTGGCCGCGGGGGGAGGGCGTCCCAGGCGGAGACCCGGCCTGCGGCGAAGGTAAGCTGCACGCCTTCTGCAAAACCAGCAGGCGACCAGAGCCGCCCGGCCAGGAGATGGGTCAGCGCGCTCATCGGGATAACTCTCCGGCGGAGGCGCTGTCCAGGTAGAGGCGGCAGTGGGAGTGGTTGCGCAGGGCAGAGGCCGGGCAGGCCGGGTCGATGGGGTCTTGCAGTGTGGCGCGCACGGCTGCGGCTTTGCGGGCGTCGGGGACGACGCAGGAGATGACTCTGGCGTCGAGAATGGCCGGGACAGTCATGGAAAGGGCCTGGGGCGGCACTGCGGCCAGATCGGGGAAATGGCCTTCACCCACCTGCTGCTGGCGGCAGGCTTCGTCTAGTTCGACGACGTGGACGGCGGCGGTGGTGTAGAAGTCGGCGGGGGGGTCGTTGAAGGCCAAGTGGCCGTTTTCGCCGATGCCCACGCAGGCGATGTCGATGGGGGCGGCGGCCAGGAGGCTGGCGTAGCGACGGCATTCGGCTACCGGGTCTGGCGCGTCGCCGGTGAGGAGGTGGACCGCGGCGAAGGGCAGGCGGCTGAAGAGGCGCTCTTGCAGGTAGCGGCGGAAGCTGGCCGGGTGGTCGGCGCTGATACCCACGTACTCGTCCAGGTGGAAGGCGGTGACGAGTGACCAGTCGATGGCCGGCGCGGCGACGAGTGCGGCGAGAAAGTCGTATTGGCTGGCGCCGGTGGCGAAGATGACCCGGCTGCTGCCCCGCGCTGCCAGGGCGGCGCGGATGTGCTGGGCCACGCAGTCGGCGGCGGCCTGGCTGGTGGTGGCTTTGTCCGGGTGGATTTCGACGGTCAGGCTGTCGATTGTGAAGGTGGAAAGGGGTTGGCTGGGCATAGGTGGGGGTCTCCGGTTGATTTTGGGAAGATGGAAGTCGATCTACCACAGAAGTTCGACTTTTCGGAAAAAGTCGAACTTCTTGCGCGCTCTGCCGTAGTATAGCAGAGATTGCGGTTCAGTTGCTTTTGCTGTATGATTACGGCTATTATCGGCCTATAGGTGGTCTCTATTCGTTGGCGGCGCGGCTGGCGGCTTTCATCCTATTATCCCTTCATCCTTTTCTGTCGGTTGCGCCTGGGTTTTCCGTGTTTGATGGTTGTGATTTGTTTCGCATTGGATATGCGGAAACATCTATGGGTTTTATCTTATTCATCCCCGGCACGGCCCGCCTGTACTGCTCTCCTTTTATCCCACAGGCCCACGCGCTGGACTTTGTTGCAGAACTTATAGGAGGTCTCATCCATGCGTTGGGATCGCTTTCTGCGTGTTGTGGTTATGCTCGTTGGGGCCTGGCTGGGATGGGAAGTAGGCCGAACCTTTACGGGCATTGTCTCCTTTGATGAGTTGCGGGCCACGTTTGCTACGTCGGCTCAGATTATCATTCCGTCAATTTTGGGCGGAGCGCTGCTTGGCTATCTGATCGCGCCCTGGGTGACTGTGCGGCCAGCCCGTGCTCTGCGCAGCAGTCTGCGCGGTGTGCCCACCATCCAGCTTTTGGCGGGCACAGCGGGGCTGGCGATTGGGTTGATGATCGCGGCCCTGCTCGCCTATCCTCTCTCCCTGCTCCCCAATCCCTTTGGCACAATCCTGCCCTTTGCCGGGGCCATTCTCTTTGGCTATCTAGCTGTGACGATGACACTGCTGCGCCAGCGGGAGATCTTCTCTTTCTTTCGCATTCGGGATGAGGAGGAGGGGAAAGCCCCTGTGGAGACGGCGTTTGGCGGCAGCCTGCCCCATACGCTGATGCTGCTGGACACGAGTGTGATCATCGACGGGCGCATTGCGGATGTGGCCGAGACCGGTTTTCTGTGGGCCACATTGGCTGTGCCCCGTTTTGTGCTGAACGAACTGCAATATATTGCGGATTCGTCCGAGGCTCTGCGCCGCAACCGGGGCCGCCGGGGGCTGGAGATGCTGGACCGGCTGCAACACAACGAAGCGGTGGAGATTCTCTTTTTGGATCAGGACCCCAGCGACGCCAAGCAGGTGGATGATAAGCTGATCAGTCTGGGGCTGGAGTTGAACGCGGCAGTTGTGACCAACGATTACAACCTGAATCGGGTGGCCCGCTTGCAAGGGGTGACTGTCCTCAATATCAACGAACTGGCGAATGCGGTCAAGTCGGTGGTACTGCCCGGCGAGGAGATGGAAATCCGGGTGATTCAGGAGGGCAAGGAGATGAATCAGGGCGTGGGCTATCTGGAAGATGGCACAATGGTGGTGGTGGAGAATGGCCGCCGCTATCTGAACGAACTGATCCCGGTGCAGGTTACGAAAGTGTTGCAGACCAATGCAGGCCGGCTGATCTTCGCTGTGCCCGAGGTGGAGCAGCGCCGGGTGGGACAGAGATAAGTGAGCAGTGAGATGAGAATTTTGTATACACGGATAGAAGAGAACACAGATTTTTGGATGAATCCGTGTTCCATTTTATCCGTGTATACAAGCTCTTTTTAGGGCAGTGAATAGTGAACAAGGACAGGGAATGTTACAGATATACAGCACATTGACGCGCCAGGTTGAGCCGTTCGTTCCCCTGGAAGAGGGCCAGGTCAGTATGTACGTCTGCGGGCCGACGGTCTATGCGGACGCCCATATCGGCCACGCCATGAGCGCGATTGTCTTCGATATGGTGCGTCGCTATCTCCACTTCCGGGGCTATAAAGTCACATACGTGACCAACTTTACGGATGTGGACGACAAAATCATCAACCGGGCCAATCAGGTGGGGCGCGACCCCTTTGAGTTGGCGAATTTCTACGTCGAGAAGTATTTGGAGCATCTGGCCGATCTGAATGTGATGCCCGCTGACGAATACCCGAAAGTGACCAACGAAATCCCCAATATCATCCGGGTGATCAGCGATTTGGGCGAGGCTGGCTATGCCTACGAGAGCGAAGGCAGCGTCTATTTCCGGGTGGAGCGGGACGACGATTACGGCAAACTGAGCCGACGCACCCAGGAAGCCGCCCTGACCGGGACCCGTGTGGAATCGGACGAGCGCAAGGAGAACGCGGCGGACTTTGCCCTGTGGAAAGGGGCCAAGCCCGGCGAACCCTCCTGGCCCAGCCCCTGGGGGGATGGGCGTCCTGGCTGGCACATCGAATGCTCGGCTATGTGCCTGAGCCATCTGGGCGAGAGCATCGACATCCACGGCGGGGGCAACGATCTGATCTTCCCCCACCACGAAAACGAGATTGCCCAGAGCGAAAGTCTGACCGGCAAAGCCTTTGCCCAAATCTGGATGCACCACGGGATGTTGCAACTGGGCGGGGAGAAGATGAGCAAATCCCTGGGCAATCTGATCACAATCGACGAGTTCCTGCGCGGCCACTCGCCCGATGCCCTGCGTCTGCTGATCTTCTCCGGCCACTACCGCAAGCCGGTGGTCTATAACGACGAGACTATCGACAGCGCGGAGCGCAGCATTGCCCGTCTGCGCAGCGCGCTGCGCCCGGCCACGGGCAATGCCAGCGTGGGCGAAGGCGCGGACGCGCTGCGCGAGGCCACGGAAAATGCCCGGGTTGCCTTTATTGAGGCGATGGACGACGACTTCAACACGGCCAGCGGTCTGGCGGCCCTCTTTGAACTGGTGCGGGCCATCAACACAGGCCGGGCTGCGGGTGTCAGCGGTCCCTTCTTCGACGCGGCCCAGCGCACCCTGCGCCAACTGGCCGGGGTGCTGGGGCTGACCCTGCCCGATCAGGTGGCCGGGGGGGATCAGATGGCGGTCAGACCCTTTATCGATCTGCTGATTCAGGTGCGCTCGGACCTGCGGGCGGCCAAGCAGTGGGCGCTTTCGGACAAAATCCGCGACAGCCTGGGCACGCTCTCGGTGGTGCTGGAAGATGGCCCCACCGGGACAACCTGGCGTTATGAGGAGTCGGTATGAGTGAGCTTTTGGCAGGACGCCAGGCTGTGCGCGAGGCCCTGCGCGCCAACCGTCGCCGCATCTATCGGCTGTGGCTGGCGAGTGGTGATATGGACAAAACAGGCATCACCGGCGAGATTATCGCGCTGGCCGAGGCGCGCAACATCCCGGTCAAACCCGTGAATGGCACGCTCTTTGAGACCCTGAGCGAGCAGCGGGTGAACCACCAGGGCGTGGCGCTGGAGACCGACGGCTATCCCTATGCGAATCTGGACACGATACTGCGCGCCAAGAGCGATACACCCCTGCTGCTGATCCTCGACCACATCCAGGACCCGCAAAACCTGGGTACGCTGATCCGCACCGCCGAGGCTGTGGGCGTGGATGGGCTGCTCCTGCCCGATCGCCGGGCCGCGGGTGTCACCCCAGCGGTGAGCAATGCCAGCGCCGGCGCGGTGGAGCATCTGCCCGTGGCCCAGGTGACGAACCTGAACCGGACGATTGACCAGTTAAAGAAACAGGGCGTCTGGGTGGTCGGTCTGGACAGCGGCGACGACGCCATTCCCCTGGACAAGGCCGACCTGACCGGTCCTCTGGCCCTGGTGGTGGGCAACGAAAGCAGCGGCATCAGCCGCCTGACCAGAGAAAAATGTGACTTTATCGTCCACCTGCCGATGGTGGGCCAGGTGGAGAGCCTGAACGCAGCGGTGGCCGGGAGTATTGTGCTCTATCAGGCTTTTGTCGCCCGGCAGCGTGGGCAATAGACCCCCAGTCCCCAGTCCCCAATCCCCAGGAGGTAATGGATATGGCTGTCAACGGCGCAAGCACTGTTCCGACACTCCGTTCGTATGCGGGCAAAATTGTCACTATCGAACGGTTTATTCTGGACCAACAGCAGAGCTATCCCGATGCAACCGGGGCGCTCACCAGCATTCTCTACGACATCTGCCTGGCCGCCAAAATCATCGCCAGCAAGACCACCCGGGCCGGGCTGGCCGATATTCTGGGCAGCGCGGGCAAAGAGAATGTGCAGGGCGAGACAGTCCAGAAGTTGGACGAATACGCCGACCAGATTATCTTCAAGCTGAACGACCACACCGGGCGGCTGGCGGTGATGGCCTCGGAAGAGCACGAGGGGATTATCCCGATTCCAGCGCATTTCCCGGTCGGCCCCTACGTTCTGCTCTACGATCCCCTGGACGGCTCCTCCAATATCGACGTCAATGTGAGCATTGGCACGATCTTTGCCATCTACCGGCGCAAGACCGTCGAAGGGCGGGGCACCCTGGAGGATTGTCTGCAAAAGGGCGGGGATATTGTGGCTGCGGGCTATGTCATCTACGGCTCCAGCACAATGCTCGTCTATTCTACCGGCCAGGGCGTCCACGGCTTCACCCTGGACCCCACCATCGGGGAGTTCTTCCTCTCCCACCCCAATATCCGCATCCCGGACAAGCCCAAATTCTACAGCGTCAACCAGGGCTACGAGCAGTTCTGGTCGGAAGGGGTGAAGCGCTACACCGAATGGTTGCAGGGCAAGGACAAGACGGCCAAACCCCTCTCCCTGCGCTACATCGGCTCGCTGGTGGCAGACTTTCACCGCAATCTACTCACCGGCGGCGTCTACTACTACCCGGCGGACAGCAAAGACCCGGACCAGTCCACCGGCAAGCTGCGGCTGGTCTATGAATGCGCGCCGATGGCTTTCCTGGCCGAGCAGGCCGGGGGCGCGGCCTCTACGGGCACAGAGCGCATTCTGGACCTGCAACCCAGCGCGCTGCACCAGCGGGTGCCTATCTTTGTGGGCAACACCGGGCTGGTAGAAAAGGCCCAGGAGTTCATCAAAGAGTTGGACTGAGGTACTTCCGGCAGGCGGGTTTAGGTACTTGAGTTTGGCTCTCTGGGGGAAGAAGGGAGGTTGCGAAGACAAAGAAGGTTGGGCAAACAGAAACCTCCGGCATCCGGTAAGAGACGACTGAGTCGG
>JAANMX010004879.1_pt1 | contig 10115 bp, 7 predicted proteins | sample 7279681 | NCBI WGS metagenome assembly JAANMX01 (sample SAMN14094542, study PRJNA606508) | bioreactor metagenome | isolation source: A lab-scale SPAN reactor treating ammonium-rich wastewater day 351 | place: Ireland: Galway | collected 2018-01-01
GCAACGTCGGCGTGGTCTACCAGAACCACCAGCTGCTGATGGATCGCAGCGTGGCCGACAACGTCGCGCTGCCGCTGGTGCTGCGCGGGATGAAGCGCGCCGAGATCGGCAAGCGGGTGCGTTCGATCCTCGGCCGGGTGGGGCTGGAGGCGCGCGCCAGCGCATTGCCCACCCAGCTGTCGGCGGGCGAGCAGCAGCGCGTCGGCATCGCCCGCGCGGTGGTGGCCGAACCACCGCTGCTGGTCGCCGACGAGCCAACCGGCAACCTCGATCCCACCCTCTCGGCCGAGATCATGGCGCTGTTCGCCTCGCTGCCGGAACGCGGCACCAGCGTGCTGATCGCCAGCCACGACCTGGCGCTGGTCAAGCGCATGCGCCGGCGCGTGCTGGTGCTGGAGCACGGCCGGCTGACCGACGACATCGCCCCGGAGGACCTGGCCGATGGCTAAGCCCGGCAACCAGCGCGTCGAAAACATTCATTCCAGCCGCGCCGGCGCGTGGCTGGAGCACCACGGCTACAGCATGGTCGCAAGCTTGGGTCGATTGCTGCGCAAGCCGTGGGCCAGCCTGCTCACGATCGGGGTGATGGCGCTGGCGCTGGCGCTGCCGCTGGGGTTGGCGGTGGTGCTGGGCAACGTGCAGCGGCTGGGCGGGCAGGTGCAGGCCGCGCGCGCGGTGACGGTGTTCCTGCAGCCGGGCCTCGATGCGGCAAAGGCGGAGGCGCTGGCCAACATGCTGCGCGCGCGCAGCGACGTGGCGTCGGTCGAACGGGTCGCACCGGAGCAGGCGTTGGCGCAGCTGCGTCAGCGCGAGGATCTGGCCGCGGCCATTGACGCACTGGGCGAAGACGCCGCGCGCACGGCGCTGCCGCAGGCGCTGCGGGTGATCCCGCGCGATGACGAACGTGCGCTGGTGCAGGCCGTGCAGGCATTGCCGGAAATCGACCGCGTGCAGCACGACGCACGCTGGCGCGAGCGCCTGCAGGCGTGGCTGGGTTTCGGCGCGCGGGTGGTGCAGGTGCTGGCCGCGCTGCTGGGACTGGGCGCGCTGCTGGTGGTCGGCAACACCGTGCGTCTGGACATCCAGGCGCGGCGCGAGGAAATCGGCGTGCTGCAATTGCTCGGTGCCAGCGATGGTTTCGTGCGTCGGCCGTTCCTCTACCTCGGTGCCTGGTACGGGCTGTCCGCGGGTGCGTTGGCGCTGGGCATCCTCACCCTGGCCTGGGTGGCGCTGCAGTCACCGTTGGCCGCGCTGGCCGCGCGCTACGGCAGCAGCTTCGCGCTGCGCGGCCTCGATCCGCTGGCCGCCGCCTGCGTGCTGGCCGGTGCCGGCCTGCTGGGCTGGCTGGGCGCGGGCCTGGTCACCGGGCACTATCTGCGGCAAGCCCGCCCACGGGAGCATTGAGATGGCAGACAAACAGGATCTGCGCCACGTGGTCAGCGACGCGCCGCGGGTGATGGTGGTCGATGGCAGCAAGCTGGTGCGCAAGCTGGTGAGCGACACCCTGCTGAAGGAACTGCCGGGCGCGCAGGTGATCGGCTGCGCCAACATCGCCGAGGCGCGCAGGGCGCTGGAGGACGGCGCGGTGGATCTGGTCACCACCGCGCTGGTGCTGCCCGACGGCGATGGCCTGGCGCTGGCGCGCAGCGTGCGCGAGGCGGCCGGGCAGAGCTACGTGCCGGTGATCGTGATTTCCGGCAATGCCCAGGAGGCGCTGGAAACGCGGGCCTTCACCGAGGACATCACCGATTATTTCGACAAGTCGCTGGGCCAGGTCGCGCTGGCCGCGTTCATCCGCGGCTACGTGCAGCCGGCGCCGATCGAGGGCGCGCGGGTGCTGTACGTGGAGGACAGCCGGGTGGTGGCGGTGGCCACCAAGCGCATGCTGGAGCGCCACGGCATGCAGGTGCTGCACGTGATCAGCGCAGAAGAGGCACTGGAGCACTTGCACAAGTTCTTCGGTCGCAAGGATGGCGACACGGGGGCCGACGTGGTGCTCAGCGACGTGTACCTGAAGGGCGCGCTCAGCGGCCGCGAGCTGCTCAACCAGATCCGCGACGTGTTCCGCTACGGCAAGCGCCGCCTGCCGATGGTGATGATGACCGGCGATGACAACCGCGACAACCAGGCCGCACTGCTGCGCGACGGTGCCAACGATCTGGTGCTGAAGCCGATCGAGGAACGCCTGCTGGTGACCAAGGTGCTGTTCCAGCTGCGGTTGGCGAAGCTGGGCTGAGACTTGCGGCGAGCCGGGCGATGCCCGGCGCTACGGTTTCGTGTGTTCGGTGCTGCTGGGCTGAGGCTTGCGGCGAGCCGGGCGATGCCCGGCGCTACGGTTTCGTGCGTTCGGTGCTGCTGGGCTGAGGCTTGCGGTGAGCCGGGCGATGCCCGGCGCTAGGGTTTCATGTGTTCGGTAGAGCGGGGCATCGCCCCGCTGCTGCGCTTGTCAGGGCTGCCAGCCGTAGCTCAGTTTCACGAACACGCTGCGGGTGTTGCCGAACAGTTCGCGGTGGTCGTCGTCCATGAACGCGCCATAGGACGCGCCGGCGTACAGCGCGGTGCGCGGGTTGAGCTTGTACGAATAGACGACCTGCGCGGCCCAGTCGCGCGCGCTTTCGTTGACCGCCGTGGCGTACAGCGCCTGGTCACGCTGCACCTCGCTGCCCTGCAGGGTCAGGCGCAGGCGTTGGCGCGGGTCGAACTGCCAACTGCCGCCGGCGTTCACCAGAGTGGTCTTGAACGCGGTACCACCGTCGCGGCGCATGCGTTGGTGGACGATGTCCCAGTCCACCGCGATGCCGCGGGCGATGTTGGCGTTGCCGAACACCTCCAGCATCGTGCGGCGACCGGTCTTGTTGGCACCGCGGTCGATCAGCGTGCCCGCCTGCAGGTATGCGCCCAGTTGCAGCTTGCCGTTGGGGCGGAAGTTGGCGTTGATGTCGGCATAGCGTTCGTCGAACAGCGTGCCTTTCCAGTAGGCCACGCGGGTCATTCCGTGCAGGCGAACGCTGCTCTGCATCGGCCCTTGCACGGTGACCTGCGCTTCGAACTCGCGCTCCAGCAATTGCCCGTCGTAGCGATGGGTGACGTCCCAATCGGCATACAGGTTGATCTTGTTGAAGGCCGCGTCGTCGCGGAACCAGGAGTGCTCACCGCCGATCAGCGACTTGTCGTAGCCCACCATGCCGATGAAGCCGAGGTCGGCGCGGAAGCCGGGATCGATGTCCTCGTGCGAGGCATTGAAGCCCCAGTTGCGGTTGCTGAATTCGTACTCCGCGCGCCAGGCATTGCCGGACGGCGTGCGGTCGTCGCCCAGGTCGTCCGCGTAACGATTGGCGATCGCATCCGGGTATTCGGACTGGCTGTGCAGGAACTGCGCGCTGGCGGTATGCGCGCCCTTGCGCCAGCGCGCATCCGCGCCTGCCATGTTGTTGGCGTAGTCGTCGCCCTGGCGGAAGGTGCCGATCGCGCCGATGCTGAAATCGGTGCTGATGTCGTGGCGATAGCGGGCCGCCGCCACGTTCGCGTTCTCGTCGAGCGGCATGAAGCTGGATCGCTGCGTGCCGGGGATCAGCACCTGCGGTGCGGCATCGCGCGCGATGATCGCGCCGTAGGCACCGCTGCCGGTGCGGCCGGTCACGCGCAGGCCGAAGTCGGGATCGGCGATCTGACGGGTGTACAGCACGTCGAACTGGCTGGTGAAGTAGTCCGCGCCTTCCAGGAAGAACGGCCGCTTCTCCCGGTAGAACAGGGCGAAGCTGTTGTTGATGTCGAGCTGCAGCTGGTCGGTCTCGACCTGCGAGAAGTCCGGGTTGATCGTCGCGTTGAGGGTCATCGCCGGCGACGGTGCCCAGCTCACGTCCACGCCCGGTTCGATGCTGGTGTCGCCGCTTTTCCATGCGTCGCCCGCGTCGTCGCGGGTTTGCGTCTTGCCCGTCGTCAGGGTCGGCACGACCTCCAGGTTGCGGCCCTGCTGCGCGCCGGCCAGGCCGTCGTATTTGCCCCATTCGCACTGGAAACAGTTGGAGTCGCGCGGCACCTTGTGGCTGGTCAGCTGGTGGCGCTTGTCGCGGGGCCAGTTGCGGAACAGCGAGATGCCCCAGCGCTGGTCGCCACCGGCCGCGGGGAAGCGCAGGGTGGAGAACGGGATGCGCAGCTCGACGTCGTAGCCGTCGGCGGTCAGCCGGCCGGCGCTCTGCCACAGGCCGTCCCAGCTGGGATCCTCCTGGTTGTTGCTGTTGGTCTCGTCGCGGATCAGGTCGGCCTGCACGCCCAGCGGATTGACGATCAGCTCGTAGCCGCGGCGGTGGTCGTTGAAGGTGTCGAGGAACACGCCCACCCAGTCGTCGTTGAACGCGCTGTCGCGGTCGCGCAGATGGGCGCGGATGCGCGCGGGATCCGGATCCATGGCGCGGAAGGCCAGGTACAGCGCATCGGCGGTATAGCCGATCCGCACCGTGGTTTTCACCGGTGCCGGGGTGTTGTCGCCGGGTTGGATGTCGTAGGCGATTTCCTGCACCAGTGCGTCCTGCCACGCCGCTTCGCCCGGGTTGCCGTCGATGCTGATCTCGCCGCGCAGCAGCGGGATGCGGCCGCCGGGCACGAACGGGGCGCGCGATACCGAATCGGTATCGTCGGCGGCCGGTGGGTTGGCGGCGTTGGTGCCGGTGAACGGGGCGCACAGCAGCAGGGCGGCGGCGAGGGCATGCGGTTTCAAGCGGGTTCTCCGGGCGGGACGTCGATATGGAGAGGTGGATGCGGCGTGGACACGTGGGGTTGCCATGACCGATGGCAGGGGATGACAGGTGACGGCGGGCGCGCAGTGTGGGGTCGTCCCGCGGCGGTGCGGCCGGGCATGCGACGAATGCCTGCCGACGGCGATAAACTCGGGTTTTCCGTCACCGGATCGTGTCCATGCGTCAGCTGCTTCTTTCCGTTTCCATTGCCGCCGCGCTCGGCCTGGTTGCCACCGGCTGCCAGCGCAACCAGAACCCCGCGCCTGCCGTCGCCGCGCCTGCCGCGTCGGCCGCCGCTGCGGAGAAGATCGTGGACGAACACTCCTTCGCCCAGCCGGACAAGGTCCGCACCACCGACCTCGCGCTCGACCTGGTGCTCGACTTCGACAGGAAAACCATCAGCGGCACCGCCACCTACGCGCTGGACTGGGTGGACAAGACCGCAGCCCAGCTGGTGCTGGACAGCCGCGACCTGACCATCGACAAGGCCGAAGGCCAGGCTGCCGACGGCAAGTGGGAGCCGCTGAAGTTCGCGCTGTCGGACAAGGACAAGGTGCTGGGCAGCGCACTCACCATCGAAACCCCGAGCCGCCCGGCCAAGGTGCGCGTCACCTATGCGACCTCGCCGGGCGCCTCCGGCCTGCAGTGGCTGGCACCGGCGATGACCGAAGGCAAGCAGACGCCGTTCATGTTCAGCCAGTCGCAGCAGATCCACGCGCGCTCGTGGGTGCCGCTGCAGGACACCCCGCAGATCCGCTTCACCTACAGCGCCCATGTCAAGGCACCGGCCGACGTGATGGTGCTGATGAGCGCCGACAACGACCCGAAGGCGGCGCGTGACGGCGACTACAGCTTCAAGATGCCGCAGAAGATCCCGTCCTACCTGCTCGCCATCGCCGCCGGCGACCTGGTGTTCAAGCCGATGGGGCCGCGCAGCGGGGTGTGGGCGGAGCCGGCGATGGTGGACAAGGCGGTGGCCGAGTTCGACGACACCGAGAAGATGATCGACGCCGCCGAAGCCCTGTACGGGCAATACCGCTGGGGCCGCTACGACCTGCTGGTGCTGCCGCCCAGCTTCCCCTACGGCGGCATGGAGAACCCGCGCCTGACCTTCGCCACGCCGACCGTGATCGTCGGCGACAAGTCGCTGGTGTCGCTGATCGCGCACGAGCTGGCGCACAGCTGGTCGGGCAACCTGGTCACCTTCGCCACCGACAAGGACGGCTGGCTCAACGAAGGCACCACCACCTACGTGCAGAGCCGCATCACCGAGGCGCTGTACGGCCGCGACATGGCGGCGATGGAAGAGGTGATCGATCGCGACGAGCTGAAGGGCGAGTTCAAGACCATCGATCCCAAGCTGCAGCGGCTGTCGCTGAAGCCCGGCACGCTGGCCGACCCGGACGACCAGTCCAGCGCCACCGTCTACGTCAAGGGCGCGTGGTTCCTGCAGTTCCTGGAGAAGCGTTTCGGCCGCGCGGTGTTCGATCCGTGGCTGAAGGACTATTTCGACCACTTCGCCTTCCAGAGCATCACCACCGGCCAGTTCCGCGATTATCTGAAGGCCAACCTGATCGACAAGCACCCGAACGTGGTGACGATGCAGGAGGTCGACCAGTGGCTGTTTGATCCTGGCATCCCCGGCAACGCGCCGCAGGTGGAATCGGGCAAGTTCAGCACCGTGAACGCCGCGCGCATCGCCTGGCAGGGCAGCGCCAAGCTGCCGGACAAGAGCATCACCGGGGCTTGGAGCACGCAGGAATGGGTGCATTTCCTCGAAGGCATGCCGGCATCGTTGAAGCCGGAACAGCTCCAGCAGCTGGATGAGGCCTACCACTTCACCGGCACGGCCAACGGCGAGATCGCGATGCGCTGGTACCCGCTGGCCGAGCGCAGCGGCTATGCCGCCGCGCGCGAGGACATGGGCAAGTTCCTGGAGCGGGTCGGTCGGCGCAAGCTGATCCTGCCGGTCTACAAGGCGCTGGTGGCCACCCCGGACGGGCTGGCATTCGCCGAGCAGGTGTTTGCCAAGGCCAAGCCGGCCACCCACCCGATCACCGCGGGTTCGGTGGAGGCGATCATCGCCGAGGCCAAGGCAAAGGCGCCTGCCGCACCGGCCGCGCCGGCGGCGCAGTAACCACGCCACGCGCGCCGGCCCGCGTGGCCGGCGCGCCGCGCGTAGCCGATGGCCAAACCCTTCGTCCTGTCGTTGCTGCTGCTCGCGGCGCTGATCGCCGCGATCGCCCTGTGGCGCGATCCCTACCTGCTGGTGCGCGGCGAATTCGCGCGCCAGCGGCTGGCGGCCGGGCTGTCCGCGGGCACGCTCGAGGCCGCCGGCCATCGTTGGGCGTATGCGTACCGCGAGGCCGACGACCCCGCTGCGCCCATCGTCGTCATGCTGCACGGCTACACCGGCAGCAAGGAGAACTGGTATCCGCTGGCGCGCGAATTGGGTGGCCGCTACCGGCTGTTGATTCCGGATCTGCCGGGTTGGGGCGCATCGCAGCGCAAGCCCGGCGTCGCCTACGGTTTCCCCGAGCAGGCGGAACACGTGGCGGCGTTCCTGCGCGCCGTCTCGCCGGAGCGGCCGGTGGTGCTGCTGGGCCATTCGATGGGCGGCGGCATCGCCGCGCTGGTCGCCGCGCGGCAGCCGGACGCGGTGGCGAAGGTGGGGCTGCTCAACGCCGCCGGCGTGCGCTTCAAGGACAACCGTTTCGGTCTTGCCGTGCTGGCCGGCCACAACCCGTTCGCGGTGGCCGATGCCGCCAGCCTGCGGCGCTATCTCGACACGGTGTTCTTCGACGCCGCCGCCAAGCCGTGGATTCCGTGGCCGGCTTCGGTCGGGCTGATCGAAAAACGCCGCGCCGACGCCGCCTTCGAGCAGTCGGTGCTGGATCGGATCGGCCGCGGTGCCGACAGCCTGCTGCCGGGCGAAGAGGCCGCGCGCATCCGCCAGCCCGCGCTGCTGCTGTGGTGCCGGCAGGACGCGGTGATCGACGCCAGTGCGCTGGATCTGTACGCGGCGCGCATCCCGCAGGCACGCAAGGTGCTGCTGGACGGCTGCGGCCACATGTCGCTGATGGAACGCCCGCACGCGGTGGCTGCGGCCGTGGTTGAATGGCTGCGGCCACAGTGACCTGGACAGACGTACCGATGGGAGCACGCCGATGAAATTCCTGCCGCTGGTGGTTGCGCTGTGCCTGCTGTTGCCCGCCTGCAAGGGCGAGGATCCGGAGGCCGCCGCGCGCGCCGCCGCCGCGCAGACGGCAGCGAAAGAGCAGGCTGCCGCGGCGATGGAAAAGCAGTTCGAGGACGCGGTGGCCGCGCAGAATTGGCGGCTGGCCAAGGGCTACGGCGAGGTTCTGCAGATCGACCATCCCACCAGTCAGGCCGCGGCGCGGGTCAAGCCGCAGCTCGACGACATCCGTGCCAGGGCCGAGGCCGAGGTGCTGCAGCAGCGGCTGGCGGCGCTGTGGAGCTACGGCGATGAACCGGTCGGCAAGGACGGCCACCAGCTGTCGGCGTCGATCTATTCGCAGGAGCCGGTGGACACCGACGGCGGCGGCGCGCACCCGGTGCGGCTGATCTTCCGCGACCACCCGGAATGGGGCCGCAGCGCCTACCTGGTGCTGGAGGCCGGCGATTTCGATTGCTACAAGGGCTGCAAGCTCAAGGTCACCCTCGACGGCAAGGCCCACGTCCTGCCGGGGTCGCGGCCAAACACCGACGAGGCGATCGCGATGTTCATCGATGACCGCAAGGCGCTGTGGCGGCTGGCGAAATCCGGCAAGCAGCTGTCGATCGAGTTTCCCACCAAGCAGGTGGGCAAGCGCACCGCCGAGTTCGAGATCGGCGGGCTGGTGCCTTCGAAGCTGCCGAAGTGGAACTGAGCAGGGCGCGGCTCAGCCCAGCGCGTAACCGAACTGCTGGCGGAACTGCTCGGCGAATTCGTCGTAGTCGAAGCGCTGGTTCTGGGTGCCGGGGTGTTCCACCTTGAGCGCGCCCATCAGGTTGCCCATGCGGCCGATGGTCATCCAGTCGTAGCCCTTCTCGATGCCGAAGATCAGCCCGGCGCGGAACGCATCGCCGCAGCCGGTGGGATCGGTGACGCGGCTTTCGTGCGCCGGCGGGACGCGGTGGGTGGTGCCGCCTTCGTGGATCTCCGCGCCCTGCGGCCCGCGGGTGGTGATGTAGGCCTTGACCTTGGCGGCGATGGTCTGCTCGTCCCAGCCGGTGCGTTCCTGCAGCAGGTTGGATTCGTAGTCGTTGACGGTGACGTAGTCGGCCAGCTCGATGAAGTGGCGCAGCTCCTCGCCGTTGAACAGCGGCATCGCCTGGCCGGGGTCGAAGATGAAGGGGATGCCGGCTTCGTGGAACTCCTTCGCGTTCTGCAGCATGCCCTCGTAACCGTCGGGGCTGACGATGCCGATGCTCACGCCGGGCACGTCCTTCACGTGGTTCTCGTAGCTGCGCATCATCGCGCCCGGGTGGAAGGCGGTGATCTGGTTGTTGTCGTGGTCGGTGGTGATGAACGCCTGCGGGGTGAACAGTTCGTCGATCACCTTGACGTGGGCCAGGGTGATGCCCTGCTCGTCGAACCATTCGCGATAGGGGCCGAAATCGGCACCGACGGTGGCCATCGGGATCGGATCGCCACCCAGCAGCTTGAGGTTGTAGGCGATATTGCCGGCGCAGCCGCCGAACTCGCGGCGCATCCGCGGCACCAGGAACGACACGTTCAGGATGTGCACCTTGTCCGGCAGGATGTGGTTCTTGAATTGGTCGGGGAACACCATGATGGTGTCGTAGGCCAGGGAACCGCAGATCAGTGCAGCCATCGGGAGTCTCGGGAAGGCGGACGCAAGGCCACCCATGATACCCGCCACCCATTCCCGCGGGCCGCCGATGAATGGGGGTGGGCCGTGCTTCCTTGCCGGCGGCGGGGGGCGTTGCTAGGCTAACCGCCCCCGGCGGTGCCACCGACCGCGGCCTTCTTCCTTCCGCGTTCCCCCGCGCGGCGATCCCCCTTTTCCGGCAGCCCTCCGCATGTTCAAGTTCCTCGGTCGCTACTTTTCCAGCGATCTTTCCATCGACCTCGGTACCGCCAACACCCTGATCTACGTGCGCGGCCAGGGCATCGTCCTCAACGAACCTTCGGTGGTGGCGGTGCGCCAGGATCGCGGCGGCGGTGCCCGCGCGGTGGCGGCGGTCGGCAGCGAGGCCAAGCAGATGCTGGGCCGCACCCCCGGCCACATGAGCACGGTGCGGCCGATGAAGGACGGCGTGATCGCCGACTTCACCTACACCGAGGAAATGCTCAAGCACTTCATCCGCAAGGTGCACAAGAGCCGCTTCCTGCGCCCCAGCCCGCGCGTGCTG
>JAANMX010004880.1_pt1 | contig 10111 bp, 8 predicted proteins | sample 7279681 | NCBI WGS metagenome assembly JAANMX01 (sample SAMN14094542, study PRJNA606508) | bioreactor metagenome | isolation source: A lab-scale SPAN reactor treating ammonium-rich wastewater day 351 | place: Ireland: Galway | collected 2018-01-01
GCCGAGGACGTTGATCGCGTTCCATAGCAGGTTGTCGTGGGTGAGGATCGCGCCCTTGGGTCGGCCCGTCGTCCCCGACGTGTACATGATGAACGCGGGGTCGCGGCCGTCGACGTCACCGTTGAGCGGTTCGGGCGCGGCGCCCGAGACGACGTCTTCGTAGCCGAGCTCGCCCGGCGCCGGCACCCCACCGGCGCGCACGACATGGCGCACGCGGACTCCGGACTCGGTGACGGCGCTCCTGGCCTGCGCGGCGAACGGCTTGTGGAAGACCAGAACATCGGCGCCTGAGTCGGCCAGGATGTAGCCGATCTCGGGTCCGGCAAGGCGCACGTTGAGCGGAACTGCAAGTGCGCCGATTTTGGCGCAGCCCAGCAGCACCTCGATGAACTCGGTCGAATTGACCAGCAGCATCGCGACCCGATCGCCCTTGCGCACGCCGAGGGCGATGAGTGCGGCGGCGACCTGGTTGGTGCGCCGATCGAGGTCGGCGTAGGTGATGTGCGCGCCGTTGCTGATCAACGCGGTGCGCCCGCCGTTGAGGAAGGCGCGCCGGCTCACCCACTGACCGATGCCGAGTTGCATTCGATTCCCTTTCATTCCGCGGCGACTCAGTAGGACGCGGGCAGTTTCAGGCTGTGCTGCGCCACGAAGTTGAGGATCATTTCGCGGCTGATCGGCGCGGTGCGCATGAGCCGGGCCGGACCCCACAACGTGGCGAGGCCGTACTCGGTGGCCATGCCGTTGCCGCCGTGGGTTTGAATCGCCTGGTCGAGCGCCAGGATGCCCGCCTCGGCTGCGGCATATTTCGCCATGTTCGACGCCTCACCCGACCCCGGATCGCCGGCGTCGTGCAGGGAGGCGGCACGCTGAGTCATCAACCGGGCCAGCTCAACCTGGATCTTGGCGTGGGCGAGCGGGTGCGATACGCCTTGGTGCGAGCCGATCGGCGTTCCCCACACGTGGCGGTTGCGGGCGTAATCGGCGGCTTTATCCAGCGCGTAGCGACCGATGCCGTTGCCGAGCGCCGCCCCCATGATTCGCTCCGGGTTCAGGCCCATGAAGACCTGGCGCAGGCCCTCGTTCTCCGCGCCGATAAGGTTGGCGGCCGGCACGCGGACGTCATCGAAGAATAGAGTGAACTGCTTCTCTGGAGTGACCGCCTGCACCGGGATGAGTGACTTGGTGAGCCCGGGGACATCGGTGGGCACGACGAGCAAGCTGAGTAGTCCGCGACCACTGTCGTTGGTAGACGTTCGGGTGACGACCAGGATCGCTTCGGCTTCGTCGACACCAGAAATGTAGTACTTGGTGCCGTTGATGACCCAGTCGTCGCCGTCGCGTTTCGCGGTCGTGGAGATGTTGTGCGAGTTCGAGCCCGCGTCCGGCTCGGTGATCGCGAATGCCATGATCGTCTCGCCGCTGGCGATGCCCGGCAGCCACTGCTGCTTGAGTTCCTCACTGCCGAATGCCTGGATGATCGTGCCGCAGATGGTCGGCGAGACGACGGTCATCAGCAGCGGGCAGCCCGCCGCGGCGAGCTCCTCACCGACGATCTGCATGTCGTAGATGCCGCCGCCGCCGCCGCCGTACTGCTCGGAAAGGTTCACCCCGAGGAAGCCCTGTTTGCCCACGGCCTGCCACAGCTCGGTGCTCTTCCCGCCGGCCAGCGACTTTTCCAGGTAGTACTCGTGTCCGAAGTCCTTGGCGATCTCGGCGACCGCCTTGCGCAGGTCCTGACGTTCCTCTGTCTCGTGCAATTCCATGACACTCCTCACATCGGTATCGACGCGCCACCGATCGGGAGCGCGCCGGCTTCATTAGAGCTCCGTGGCGTCCGACGCCACTTCACCGCCGTCCACCGCCTCGACCACGGCGAGGACGTCACCGCTCGAGACCTGATGGCCGACCTGGACCGGCAGGGCGCTCAGCACCCCGTCGATCGGGCTCGCGACGGTGTGCTCCATCTTCATCGCCTCCAGGACGACGAGCGTTTGACCGGCTGACACCGTCTCGCCCTCGGCGACCGGTAGTCGGATCACCGAGCCCGGCATCGGCGCGGATATCTTCGGGTGTCACCTCATCCAGCAGAACGGGGTATTTGTCGATAAACTCGATTCCCAGCCCGAGGGAATGATATCTGGCCAGGAGAAAAGCCTGATCAGAGCAACGCTCCTGTGACATCAGAAAGGTTCCTTTGAGATAGGTGCGTGCGCGATCCACCTCATCCGCATCGGGTGTCTCCGATTTGAGGCGCTGGATTTCACGATCGAGAGAATCCAGTACCTTCTGATGATTCTGGCGGGTGGACATGAGGGATATCGAGAAGCACCCCTGCCATTCCATCGGTGGATAAGAGGAACCGATCTGGTAGACAAGCCCCTGTTTTTCCCGCACTTCCTGGAATAATCGGGAGTCCATGGAGCCACCCACAATCGAGTCCAGGACTCGCCAGACCGCATAATTCGGTTCATGCAGGTGCGGTGCAGGGAACCCGTAAATCATGCATTCCGCTTCTGTTGAGCGCTGCTCACAGACTTCAACCTGGCTGGTCCGCGGGGCAAGTTTCCGTGGTGTGTTCAACTGGACTGGATGAGTGTTTGGGAGAGTGGAAACCAGATCGACCATCGATTCCAGCATCACTTCCGGCTCAATCGCTCCGACCGCCCCGACGCTCACTGGAACTCCGCCAAGACGGTCCAGGATCGATGACTTGGCCTGTTCAAGCGTGAGCTTCTGGACTGTTTCTTCGCTTCCCTGTCCGGGATGCGAGTAGGGATGCCCATGGAAAAAGGTTCCCTGGAAAAGGCGGCTGGCCGCTGTGAATGGAGAGTCGAGATCTTCCCGGATCTCCTTGATCAGGATTTCTTTTTCAATCTCAAAAGCTTCTTCTGGAAAGATCGATTCAGTCAGCAGCTCACGGATAATTCTGAAAGTTTCTTTCCAGCGTGAGCCTGTGGTCTGTATGGTCAGGGTGGTGCGGTCTTTCTGGACATCGGTCGAGAAACTCGCTCCCAGGGATTCAAGGGCAACCGCGATATCGAAATCCGACCGGTTTCGAGTGCCGCGTGTCAGCATTCGCAGGCCAAGTGTGGTCATTCCGGCCAGTTCTTCAGGCTCCTCGCGTGAACCCATCGGCAGAACAAACGACACCGCCAGAATATCGTTCGTGGTTGTCGGCCGGATGAGCAAAGTCGAATCTCCCGGCAGGCTGTATGTTTGAGTTTCCGCAACCAGCCTCGAGGGATCTTTGGATGGGGTCATGAGCGCCTCTCCGGACGCACAAAACCAGTCACCTTTTCTGTATAGGGACAGCATTGGGTGAGCGCCTGGCGTATCTCTTTCGATGTAAGTGTCCGGATTCGGTCTTCATAATGAACAATTGAATCCAATTGCCCTGCTGCAGAGCACCTTCCCAGGACATTAGCCATTGAGGAGGTTTTTTCGAGGTCGTACTGATAACCAGTTAATAGGATCGTCCTGGCTTTGTTCAATTCATCCTCGGGGATATCTTCGTCCAGAATCCGGCTCATCTCTTCGTTGATAACTTTTAGAATTTCGTGCTCATCTGCGGAGTCATAGCAGGCTTCAAGGCCGAATAATCCAATTTCTCCAAGAGTCCAGGCAAACGTGGAAAGGCTCGAACAAAGGCCGGTTTTTTCCACCAGCTGATAGACCAGGCGGCTGCTGCGTCCATCCGCAAGCACCGCCGCGGCCAGCTCCAGCGCAACTTCCTCGGGTGTTCCCTGGATGGAGGGAGTACGAATCCCCATACAGAGATAGGTTTGCTGAACATCCTTGAAAATCTCGAACTCCCGCTCCAGGGATTCGCCGGTTGAAGCAGGTTTGTTAAGAACTGGTTTTGAGGGTTCTAAAAAACCGGTCTGATCGGCCACCTTGCGGCGGATGGCCTCAGGATCGACATCTCCGGACACGACCACATGAATATTCCCTGGAGCATAGGTCCGATTTCGATATTCCATGAAATCATCGCGTTTGATTTTTTCGAGGCTTTGAGGAGTTCCGAGGATCGAGTGCTGATAAGCAGTTCTGGCAAAGGCGCGGCTCAGAAATTCATCGTAGAGCTTGCCCAGGGGTGAATCTTCTTTTCTGGCAATCTCTTCGAGAATCACCATCCGCTCCCGATCGATCTCTTCATCAGGAAGTTGCATGTTCACCAGGGCATCGACAAGAATCTCGATAGCCAGGTCCACATGTTCTGAAGGAAGAACGACATAATAGTGGGTGAAATCATACGAAGTCGCCGCGTTGTTATAGCCTCCAAGGGTCTTGATCTGGCGATCCATAACCCCCACCGGGCGTGCAGGGGTCCCTTTGAAGAACAGATGCTCAAGAAAATGCGAGATCCCCTCTTCTGAAGGGGATTCATTGGCACTCCCGGTCGCCACCCATAAATCCACTGTGGCTAAAGGAACGAAATGGTTTTCCTTGACGATGACTGTGACACCGTTCGCAAGGACCTCTTTTTCATAGGGCAGGAGAGGCGAGGAGTTAGCCTGACCTATCCGATGATTCCGGGATGCGTTTATTGAGTGCCTCCCGCAGGTGGAGGAACTGGAGCAGAGCCGGTATTCCCCGCCGGAGGTGCAGCCTGGCCACCGGCCGGAGCGGCAGATCCAGGTGCGGCTGGCGGCTGTGAACCAGTGGCTCCGCCTGCGGGTGCTTCAGCCTGAGGCGCCGCCTGATCTGTGGTGGCAGTGGTTGTGGTGGCTGTGGAACCCATCAGGTCTTCCACATCAACCCCCATTCTTTGGGGGGGGACAAAATCCCGGAGGATCGCCAGGCCGATGAATGCAACCGCAAGCCAGGTGGTCCAGCGGACAATCTCTTTGCTCTGAAGCGCTCCCAGAAAGGTGTCGCTGCCGCCTCCACCAAAGGCTCCGCTCAGTCCGCCACCCTTGCCTTTCTGGACCAGGATGATTCCGACCAGCCCAACCGAGATGACAAAAAACAGAATCGACAGGATCATTTGAACCATTTTCTTACCCTTTATCGGTCAACGATGTCAGACCAGGAAGATCTCTTCCTTCAAGCAGCTCGAGGGAGGCGCCTCCACCGGTCGAGATGTGTGTCACTTTGTCTGTTAATCCGAATTTCACGATGGCGGCAACCGAATCACCACCACCGATAATGCTGACACAATCGGTATTGGCAATGGCCTGGGCGATATCACGGGTCCCTTCATCAAAGGGAGGAATCTCAAACACCCCCATCGGGCCATTCCAGACCACTGTTTTTGCCGATTGGATCAGATCTTTGTAGGTTTTCCGAGTTTCCGGCCCGATGTCAAGACCCATCATGTTATCAGGGATGTCCTTGACCACTTGAGTTGCAACCCCCGCCTCGAGTTTTTCGGCCACGACATGGTCGCAGGGAAGCAGCATCTGGCATTTACGGCTTTCTTCGGCGTCAATCAGAATATCCGAAGCCAGGTCGAGCTTGTCATCTTCCACTCGTGAGGAACCCACTTTAAGCCCCTTGCTTTTGAGCAGGGTATAGGCCATCGCCCCACCGATCAGGAGAACATCCACTTTGGTGAGCAGGTTCTGGATAACCTTGATCTTATCCGAAACCTTGGCGCCCCCCAGGATGGCGACAAATGGGCGTTCCGCATGTGCTGTTTTGTTCACCAGATACTCGATTTCTTTTTCAAGCAGGAAGCCGGCTACCGCCGGCTGCAGGAATTCTGTCACACGTGAAACGGAGGCATGGGGACGATGGGCTGAACCGAAGGCATCATTGACAAACAGGTCACCCCATTCGGCCAGTTGCTTGGCAAACTCCCGGCAGGAATCATCCTTTGCTGTCTCCGCCTTGTGGAAGCGGACATTTTCGAGAACCAGTATTTCACCCGCTTTGAGGTTCTTTACCTTTTCCCGAACCCCATCACCGATGCAGTCATCCACAAATTGAACAGGCTTTCCGACCAGTTTGGACAGGCATTCAGCGACCGGCTTCAAGCTTGCCTCAGGATCCCGTGTCCCATCCGGGCGCCCGAGGTGGGACATCAATACCGCGGATCCACCCTGTTCCAGAATATGGCTCAATGTTGGAAGCGCTGCACGAATCCGTGTGTCATCGGTAACCACACCGGCCTTTAACGGAACATTGAAATCCACCCGGACAAGGGCGCGTTTCCCCGCAAATGACACATCACGGACGGTCATCTTATTCATGATTGCAATTCTCCTTGAATGAAAAACGGGGGCGGCTGGACACCGCCCCCATGGCTTGGCTGGTTAAAGGGTTACACACCCTTGGCTTTGATCATGCCGATCAGGTCAACCACCCGGCAGGAGAAGCCCCACTCGTTGTCATACCAGGAGAAGACCTTCACCAGTTTGTTTTCGAGCACTTTGGTGCTGAGGGCATCAAAAATCGAGGATGCGGGATTCTTGAGGAAGTCGATGGAAACCAATGGCTCATCGCAGTACTCGAGAATTCCCTTGAGTTCGCCGTCCGCAGCGGCTTTCATGGCGGCATTGATCTGCTCGGCGGTTGCTTCCTGGCGCAGTTCGGCGACCAGGTCCACCACAGAGACATCGAAGGTGGGAACACGCATGGCTCCACCGGTGAGTTTTCCCTTGAGGTTCGGGAGCACCAGGCCGACCGCTTCAGCCGCGCCGGTTTTGGTGGGGATCATCGACAGCATGGTGGCACGTGCACGGCGCAGGTCCTCATGCGGCAGATCGAGGATCCGCTGGTCATTCGTGTAGGCGTGGATGGTGGTCATCAGGCCACGCACCAGACCGAACTTTTCATCAAGAATCTTGGCGACCGGGGCCAGGCAGTTGGTGGTGCAGGAAGCATTGCTGAGAATCTTATCCTTGGCGGGATCGTAAGTCTTGTCATTGACACCCATCACGATGGTTTTGACATCGCCTTTGGCTGGCGCGGAAATGATCACGCGCTTGGCGCCGGCATCGAGGTGGGCTTTGGCCTTGTCTGAACTGGTAAAACGGCCGGTCGATTCGATCACGATGTCGACACCGAGGTCTTTCCAGGGCAGCTGTGCCGGATCCAGAACCTTGAGCACCTTCATCGAGTCGCCATTGATGATGATCGCATCGTCTTTGACTTCCACTTTCCCGTCGAACCGGCCATGAACGGAGTCATACTTGAACAGGTGGCCGAGTGTAACCGGATCGGTCACATCATTCACCGCAACAAAATCGATATCGGCTTTCTTCTGGAGTGCAGCACGCACAACCAGGCGGCCGATTCGACCGAAACCATTGATTCCTACCTTTACGCCCATTTTATTTCCTCCTATAAGATTGCACGGTTATCGCAGGGCAGAGCTCAGGATATCCGGTCATTTCAAACCTTCACTTGGTATCACCTGATCAAGCTGTAAGGAGATTGCCGACCGGGATCAGACTAAGCGATTCGATTAGGTTTGAATTATACTTGCGATCCCAAAGGATCGTCAATATCACCCCGCCCTCAGAGACCTTTTCCAGCCGTTGATTTCGGTAGAAGTCATCTGGTGATTCGATTAAGATTTCCGCTTGTGATCGAAATTCTGCGTAATGTATCCATTTTCAATGAAGCCTCGGATGAACTCCTGGTTCATGCGTCGAACCTGTTCTTTTCATTTCAGGTTGAACGTGACGAGGCGATCTGCCGTGTTGGGGAACTCGGGAGGAAACTGTTTATCATCCGCTCAGGGCAAGTCCGAATTTCTATTACTGATCCCGGGAATGGCCATGAGATTACATTGAATTACCTCGGCCCGGGCGACTACTTCGGCGAGATGTCTCTCCTGACAGGCGAACCGGTTTCAGCCAATGTAACTGCAACTCTCCCAACAACCTTGTCGGCTCTGAGTGGTGAGGATTTCAATCGTCTCTGTGAAGAGAATCCGATTCTTTACCGCGGCATGAGCCTGACTCTGTCCCATCGCCTGCGGGAAACGAATCTGAAACGGTTCGAAAGCCGTCGCGGCCAGATCATTCGCATCACAACCGATCGCCTCGAGAGTGACCTGGCAGTCTTCTACGAGCAGATCCGCCGGATTGCACTGCATTTCCATGCTGTGGTGCACAACCGGATCCTCGTGGTGATTCCGGTCCCAGACAAGGCCGGTTTTAAAGAGGAGATCTGGCTTCCTCAGGGAATCGCTCCGTCAAACAATGCGAATGAATCCCCCGATCTGCCGGATCACCTTGAACAGGCTCAGCGGCTTTGCAGTGACCTGGCTGACCGCATGAAAGGCCATTCATTCCATCTGGCTTCCAGAGATCCGGGTGTGGATGTCCTGTTCTGGTCGGAAACGACTCCAGAGTCTGTCGCAGGCGGCAATCAGCCGCTCAATGAAATCTTATCCTGCCTGAGAGATGTCTATCGCCATCTGCTGGTGGCCCAAATCACTCAGACCTTTGATGAGGTCCTGGCGGATTTTCAACCGGATGACCATGTCACGCTTCTGATCGACCTGTCCTCTGAAGCCAGCCAGCGTCCCGCAACAGAGGAGGAATACAATCGCTGGGTTCCTGAAGGGAACCGTTATCCACCCGCCCGGGGAGAGATGAACTGGGTTCTCAGCCGCACCAGCCTGGACAGGCTTCAGCACCTGGCCGGCAAAGTCCGAGCAGGATTTCCCGAGAAAAACAGGCTGCACATCCTTCTCCTTCATCATGGAACGCGCCCTCTTTTGGATTTGCCCCTGATAAAGATGACTTTCTTAGAGGCATCGGTTCATCCACTCCCATTGGATGCCCTGGAGAATCACCGGGAGAATCAACCCCCTGTTACACCTCCGGTATCGACCGCAATCCAGCTGAGCCGGAATCCGGAGAGATCGCTTGGAAGGATCGCGCGCGATCTGGGGGGGCGACGGGTGGGTTTGGCTCTCGGAGGAGGAGGAGCGCGTGGCCTGGCGCACATTGGAGTGATCAAGGTCCTTGAGGATGAGGGAATCCCGCTCGATCTCCTGGCCGGCTCCAGCTTCGGATCGGTGGTGGCTGCCGCCTATGGTGTGGGAAGAAGCGCTCAGCGTCTTGTCGATGATATGCGCCACCACTGGAAGGCACTGGGAAACTTCCTTCTCGATATACTTGATTACAACATCCCACGGACAGCCCTCCTGCGTGGTCGAAAAATTCGCCGAATGATTGAAATAGCGATGGCGGATGAAATGATCGAGGAGTGTCCGATCCCGGTTTATGTGGTCTGTACCGACCTGATTACCGGCCATGAAATCGTTCTCGACCGTGGAAGGCTGGGCAAAGCCATCTGGGCCAGCGGCTCTCTTCCGGGAATTTTCTCGCCGGTCCGCTGGGGCAGCCACCTGCTGGTGGATGGGGCTGTGCTCAACAAAGTTCCTGCACGGGTCCTCCGTGAAAAAGGAGCGGACCTGATCCTTGCGGTCAATGTCACTCCAGAGCGTGATACCGGGCTTGAGAATTCCAACAATTCCAGCCGCCACATCAAGAGATGGCTGAGCCGGATTCCCGCATTGGAACGGTTTTTCCAGGGGCCGAATATCATGCGGATCCTTTCCCGTTCCCTCAGCATCTCAGGCCTGCACCAATCCCGCATTCACAGTGATACAATCGATGTGGAAATCAAACCCCATATTGAAAACTTCGACTTTCTTCGTTTTGATTTATATGACCAGATTGTCGAAGCAGGCATGGAAGCGACCCGGCAGGCACTACCGGAAATTCGCGCGGCACTTGAAAACAATCATGGATAAACAGAAGGAGCAGTGTTGATAATGAACCTGAAAGCCATCGCGGTATCGGTCCTGGTTCTGGCGGGTGTTCTGGCATTGTGGCTGACCCGGCCGGAAATCGAACCTCAGTCCTCTTCCAGGCTGGATCATCTCGCACCCTGGGAATTCCCCACTGCGAAACACCTGATCGAAGATGGCATCCGCATCGGTCCCGAATCCTCGGATGATATCAGGGTCAGCCGCGAGGCTGATTCGATTCGTGTAGAAATCTCTGCTGATTTTCTAAAAAAACAAAAACCGGAATTTCTGGCGGTGGCGGGGATGGTGACTCCGTCTCAATCAATGACCAGCGATCGCTACCTTGAGTTCCTCGAAGCGATTCACATGACTGTCGAACATCATGGCCACGAT
>JAANMX010004883.1_pt1 | contig 10102 bp, 8 predicted proteins | sample 7279681 | NCBI WGS metagenome assembly JAANMX01 (sample SAMN14094542, study PRJNA606508) | bioreactor metagenome | isolation source: A lab-scale SPAN reactor treating ammonium-rich wastewater day 351 | place: Ireland: Galway | collected 2018-01-01
CCACAGACATAGCGCTAGCTATGGCGAGGATTTGCAACGCCGCAGACCGCCCGAGGCCGCGACTGCACACCCGCGAGGAGATTGTGAACACGTTCTTACGCATTGGCCACCAGGTGCGGGCCGATCAGGCCGGTCAGCTCAAACATGCCGGCGCGGTCTTTGCCCAGCACGGCGCGCAGTTTGTCGTCGGCCACGATGGTGCGTTTGTCTTGCGGGTCTTGCAGGTTGTGCGCTTTGATGTAGTCCCACAGTTTTTTCAGTGCCTCGGTGCGGGCCACGGCATCGCTGCCGATGACGGCGGCCAGCGCGGCATCGGGGTGGTAGTTGGCTGCTGCAGGTTTGCGAGCTGCAGGCGTTTTACTGGCAGTTGTTTTGGTGGTTTTTGCTTTTGTAGTGGTTGTTTTTGCAGCGGCAGCAGCTCCTTTTTTAGGAGGGTATTTGCTTTCGCGCTGCTCAAATTCAAAGCCGACTTTGCCGCCGGCCTGGTCCCACACCAAATGCGCCTTGAAGGCGCGGCGCGTGCGGTTGGAGATGAATTTGTCCAGCAAATCGGTCTTGCCCGTGGCCAGCAGCTTTTGCATTTGCTCGGGGGCAATGGGCTGCTGCAGGATGATTTGGCCGGATTTGAAGTTGCAACTGGGCGCAGGCTGGGCGGCGGTGGGCACGGCCTTGCTGCACACGTAGTTGCTGCCGTGGGCAAACACGGGTGCGCCACAGGCCGGGCACGCGCCCAGGCTGGTTTGGCCGCTGAAATCGACGATTTCAGCGTTTTCCTCGCTGGCTTTGTCGTCGCCAAAGTCAAATTCCAGCTTGAACTGGCCGGTGTCTTTGTCGCTGACGATGGCCAGCTCCGAGGTAAACGGCCAACCGGCCTTGGAGCGAAAGCCCTCCAGCGGGCCGATGCGCCGCTCGCGCAGCAGGGTTTCGGCCTCGTGCGTTTCAAAGGTGCGCCCGGCGGGCGATTTGGTGAAGGAAAAGCCGCAGCCCTCGCCCGCCCCGTCGGCCCCGGTGCAGGCGTAGCGGCGGTAGTTTTCTTTGACGATGCCATCGCACTGCGGGCACGGCGAGGTCAGCGTGGCGTAGTTGCCGGGGATGGTGTCGCGGTCGTATTCCTTGGCTTTTTGCACCAGGCGCTCGGTCATTTGGGCAATTTTTTGCATGAACTGGGCGCGGGGCAGCTCGCCGCGCTCCATCTGCGCCAGCTTGTATTCCCATTCGCCGGTCAGCTCGGGCTTGCACAGCTCTTGCACGTCCAGGCCGCGCAGCAGGGTCATGAGTTGAAACGCCTTGGCTGTGGGCAGCAGCTCGCGGCCCTCGCGCAGCAGGTATTTTTCAGACAGCAGCCCTTCGATGATGGCGGCGCGGGTGGCCGGGGTGCCCAGGCCTTTTTCCTGCATGGCGCTGCGCAGCTCTTCATCTTCGACCTGCTTGCCCGCACTCTCCATCGCGCCCAGCAGGGTCGCTTCCGAATAGCGGGCCGGCGGCTTGGTGTGCAGCGGCTTGGCCTGGGCCAGCGCCACGCGGGGCTGCTCGCCCGCTTGCACCGCCACCAGGGGCTGGCCCTTGTCGCCGTCTTTGCCACCGTCGGTCTCGCTGGCCGCTTCTTTGCCGTAAATGGCCAGCCAGCCGGGGTGGATGAGCACCTTGCCCTCGGTCTTGAAATGGTGCTGCGCCACCTGGCTGATGCGCGTGGTGATCTGGTACTGCGCGGCCGGGAAGAACACTGCCATGAAGCGGCGCACCACCAGGTCGTACAGCTTTTGCTCGGCCTCGGACAGGCCGCTGGGCGCTTGCGTGGTGGGGATGATGGCAAAGTGATCGCTTACCTGGCTGTTGTCGAACACGCGCTTGGTCGGGCGCAGGTAGTTGTGCTCCAGCGCCTGGCGGGCAAACGGGGCCAGGTGGCTGTGCTGCGAGGTGGCCAGCATCTCCAGCGTCTGGCGCGTGGTGGGCAGGTAGTCCTCGGGCAGGTGGCGCGAATCGGTACGCGGGTAGGTCAGCGCCTTGTGCTTTTCGTACAGCGCCTGGGCCAGCGCCAGGGTGGTTTTGGCCGAAAAGCCGAACTTGCCGTTGGCCTCGCGCTGCAGGCTGGTCAGGTCAAACAGCAGGGGGCTGGCCTGGGTGCTGGGCTTGGATTCTTCCGTGACCGTGGCGGGCTGGCCCTGCACGGCGCTGGCAATGGCCTGGGCATCTTCGGCCTTCCACAGGCGGTCGGCCTTGGCCTCGGGGTCGTCGGATTTTTTGAATTTGGGGTCGAACCACTTGCCCGCGTACTGCCCGGCCTGGGCGGCAAAGTTGGCATGCACCTCGAAATATTCACGGCTTTGGAAGGCGCGGATTTTTTCCTCGCGCGTGACGATGAGCGACAGCGTGGGCGTTTGCACCCGGCCCACGGTGGTCAAAAAGAAGCCGCCATCGCGCGAGTTGAACGCCGTCATGGCCCGCGTGCCGTTGATGCCGACCAGCCAATCGGCCTCGGAGCGGCTGCGGGCCGCATCGGCCAGGCCTTGCATTTGCGCATCGCTGCGCAGGTTGTTAAAGCCATCGCGGATGGCCTGCGGGGTCATGGACTGCAGCCACAGGCGCTGGATGGGTTTGCCCAGGCCGCCTTTGGCGCCGCCGGCGTATTGCTCGATCAGGCGAAAGATCAGCTCGCCCTCGCGCCCCGCGTCGCAGGCGTTGATGAGTTGGGTCACATCTTTGCGCTTGGCTTGCTTGACGACGGCGGCCAGGCGGCTTTTGGTTTTATCGACCGGTTTCAGGTCAAAGCGTGGCGGAATCACCGGCAGGTGGGCAAAGCTCCACTTGCCGCGTTTGACATCGAACTCTTCGGGGGCCTGAATTTCCACCAGGTGGCCCACCGCGCTGGTGACCACGTAGTGCTCGCTCTCGAAATAGTCGTCGTATTTGTCAAATTTGCCCGCAATGGGGGTCAGCGCCCGCACGATGTCTTGGGCCACGGAGGGTTTTTCTGCAATGACGAGGGTTTTGCTCATGCTCAGGCTGGGCCGTGAAGGCCTTCTACAATTCGTTGGTTTGTGAAATTGGTGAAATTATTTTCTCGCGTGCGCACGCACGCATACCTATTCAAGTTATCAGAGTTTTTCATGTCCGGCAGCGCCACTCTCTTTTTTTCTCAGGTTCGCGCATGAGCGTGCGTTGGTACCCCGAAGACCTGTGGCAACACACCGCCCCTGTGCTGCCAGGCTTTACCGTGGAGGTGCTGCCCCGCATTGACTCGACCAACACCGAGCTGATGCGCCGCGCCCGCGCCGGGCAGACCGAGCCGATTTTGCTCATCGCCGAAGACCAAACTGCCGGCAAAGGCCGCCAGGGCCGTCCCTGGAGCAATGCGCCGGGCAGCAGCCTGATGTGCTCGCTGGCCCTGCCCCTGGCCCCGCGCGATTGGTCGGGCCTGTCGCTGGCCGTGGGCGTGGCCATGGCCCAGGCCCTGCAGCCAACCGACCCCAACGCCGCCTTGCGCATCGGCCTGAAATGGCCCAACGACCTGTGGCTGACCGATGACCGCAAGCTCGGCGGCATTCTGATTGAAACGGCCAACCTTCCCCAGGCCCGCCGGGGCGAGCGCTACGTCATCATCGGCATGGGCGTGAACATCCAGCCCCCGGCGGCCAGCGGCAGCTGGGCCACCCGCCCGGCCAGCCTGCAAGAGCTGGACCCGCGCTGGAGCGCCCCGCTGGCCCTGGCCCAATTGCTGCCGCTGGTGGTGCGCCAAGTGCTGGAGTTTGCCGACACCGGCTTTGCCGCCTGCGTGGCCAGCTTTGCCCGCCTGGACCTGTTGCGCGGCCGCTGGGTTCACACCAGCGATGGCATCGTGGGGCAGGCGCTGGGCGTAGGCCCGGACGGGGCGCTGCACATCCAAACAGAGCACGGCGTGCAGACCATTCACAGCGCAGAGGTGAGTGTGCGCCCGCAAAATATGCCCTTGCCTTGAACTGCCCGAAACGACCATGCTGCGCCTTCTTCTGATTTTGTTGTTTGCTGCCAACCTGGCCTACGCCGCCTGGGGGCAGGGCTGGCTTGTGGCCGTGGGCTGGGGCCCCAACCCCACCAATGAACCCTGGCGCCTGGAAAAGCAAATGCGCCCCGAGGCCGTGCAGCTGATCGCTGTGGCGGCCAACCCGCCCCCGGCGGCCGATGCGGCGGCAGCGCGGCCAACGCCTAAAACAGAAGCTGCTGCCGCTCAAGAAATCAGCAATACAGATTCAAACACCCCAACAAACCAAGCCAATAAAGCGCCAATAGCTCCTGAATCAGAAGCAACCCCCGCTGCGCCCACGGCCCCACCCGCCCCCGACACCCAATGCCTGCAGGCCGGGCCGTTCAGCCAAGATGAGGCCAAAACCCTGCGCAACGCCTTGCGGGCGCAAGAGCTGGCCTGGGACAGCTACGAAATGCGCAGCCAAGACATGCCCGGGCGCTGGATGGTTTACTTGGGCAAATTCCCCAGCCAAGAGCTGCTCAACCGCCAGCGCACCTCGCTGCGGGCGCAAAACATCGACACCGACCGCGCTGGCGGCAACCTGGAGCCCGGCCTGTCGCTGGGCCGCTTCTCCTCGGAAGAGGCCGCCACGCGCGAACTCACCCGCCTGCTGCGCAAAGGCGTGCGCGGGGCCCGGGTGGTGCAGGAGCGTGCTGCGGCCCAGGTCTTCACCCTGCGCCTGCCCGCAGCCACCGCGGCCCAGCAGGCCCAGCTGGGGGCCTTGGGCCCGGCGTTGGCGGGCAAGGTGTTGCAGCGCTGTGAGGAGCCCTAAGCCCGCGCTGCCGGCGCACAAAACCGGTCAGACCAGCGCGGCGCGGTTGGGGTTTGTGGTCAAATATGCCGCTTCAAAAGGGAGTAGCTTCCTGCCGGTGGCGGCCAGCCCGGGCAGTTGAGCAGGTCGTCAGCACGAAGCATTCGCTTCCGGCCTGCCCAGCAGTGCAGCGCACTGTGAGCAAGACTTTTGGGCGACTGCGGTGCATGGTCCCCAAGGTGCTTTCCCCCGCCCGGCGCTCTGCCGGGCGCTGGCTTACTCCTTCGGTGCCCTGCCTGCAGTTGTCTATTTGCCTTTGACTTAGGTATTGATCGTGTATTGATCTTGGTATGGGTATTGCTGCATTGGAGTTTGCAATGGATTTGGACTTTCTCTATCACGCCTCATTTTGGATTGCGCTGGGGCAAATCATCATCATCGACATCTTGCTCGGTGGTGACAACGCGGTGGTCATTGCCCTGGCCTGCCGCAAATTGCCGGCGGCGCAGCGCACCAAAGGCATTGTTTACGGCACTGCCGGGGCCATCGTGCTGCGCGTGGTGCTGATCATGTTTGCCATGACGCTGCTGAAACTGCCGTTTTTAAAACTGGCCGGGGCGCTGTTGCTGGTGTGGATTGGCATCAAACTGCTGGCCCCGGATGACGAAGGGCACGAGAACATTACCAGCAGCGACCGCTTGCTGGCCGCCATCAAAACCATCATCGTGGCCGACTTGGTGATGAGTGTGGACAACGTGATTGCCATTGCCGGGGCCGCGCAAACAGCGCACCAAGACCACCAGCTGCTGCTGATCTCGCTGGGGCTGTTGATCTCTATCCCCATCATCGTTTGGGGCTCGCAGCTGGTGATCAAGTTGATGGAGCGCTTCCCTTCGGTGATTTTGGGCGGTGGCATGCTGCTGGGCTGGATTGCCGGGGGCATGCTGGTCAGCGATCCTGGGTTTATCGACCCCGATCAATGGCTGTGGCTGCCCAAGCTGGGCCAGTGGGATGACAACGGCTTGGCGGTTTTGCCCAGCCCGGTGTACTGGAGCGCCCATATCTGCGGTGCCTTGCTGGTGCTGGGCGCAGGCAAATGGCTGGCGGCGCGCAAAAAAGCAGCCCCTGCTGCCCATTCTTCAACCTCGTAGGAAAGTGCTATGGCCCGATTACTTCTTCAATGGTTATTAAGCGCCGGAGCCTTGCTCTTGGTGGCTAACCTTTTTAGTGGGGTGCAAGTGCACAGCCTGAGTTCAGCGCTGTGGGCAGCGCTGATATTGGGCTTGCTCAATGCCGTGCTGCGCCCCGTGCTGGTGGTGCTGACGCTGCCGGTCACCCTGGTCACGCTGGGGCTGTTTTTGCTGGTGGTCAATGGCCTGGTGTTTTGGCTGGCCTCGGGGCTGCTGGGCGGGCTGCAAGTCAGCGGTTTTTGGGCGGCGGTCTGGGGGGCGCTGCTGTATTCGGCCTGTGGTTTGGTGATCGACTCACTGCTTGCGCGCTTCTTCCCGAAGTAATTCGGTCACGGCCCGCAAGCGGGTGTCGATGATTGAGGCCTCAATGTGATCTTGATTGCCGCCGCGCCGGGCCAGGTCTTGCGCGGCCTTCAAGCGGTCTTGCGCGGCGCTGAAGTCGCGAATCGCCACCTGCGCCTCGGCCTGTGCCCGCAAGGCCCGCAGGGGCTGATTTTGTGCCTGCCAGGCTTGCGCCAGCCATTGCCAGGCTTGCGCATCCTGCGGGTGGGTGGTGACCCAGGTTTGCAGGCGCTCGCTGGCCAGTGCCGGGCGCTGCAAGGCCAGCTGGGCCTGGGCGTGCAAGAGCACGGCGGGGCGCAGCGTGGGTGCGGGGTGGCGCTCCACCAAGTCCAGCGCCTGCTGCGGCTGCCCTGCGGCCAAGGCCAATTCGGCCCCCAGCCAGGCACTTTGGCGCCGGGCGGCGGCATCGCTGACCGGCACCAGTGCATCCAATTGCCGCCAGAAAGCGTGCGCTCCGGCGTTATCGCGCAATTGCTGGCTGGCCAAGGCCGCAGCGTACAAAATGGCCGCCCGCTGTGCCGCTGGCTGCTGGGCAAAATTGCTTTGCCCTGGCTGGGCCACCCATTGGCGAAGGCGATCAACGCCCGGCTGGCTCAGTACCCGGGCGCGGGCGGCCATCATGGCGTCTTCCCACTGCGTTTGCAGCGGCGTGCCCCGGCCGTGGGGCACGCGCGCTTGCATGTCGGCAATGCGTTCGCTGGTCAGGGGGTGGCTGCGCAAATAGGGCCAGCTGCCGTTGTCGTTCAGGCGGCTGGCCTGCTGCAATTTATCGAACATGCTGGCCGCCCCCTGGGGGTTGAAACCCGCCGGGGAGAGCAGGTTAAAGCCCACGCGGTCGGCCTCGCGCTCCATGTCGCGCGAAAAGCTCAACTGGTTTTGCACGGCGGCCGCCTGCCCGCCAATGATCAGCGCTTGCGCCGCATCCGGGCTGGAGGATGCGGCCAGCGCCCCCAGCACCAGACCGCCAATCAGCAGGGGGATGTTCTTTTTTTCCTCGGCAAACATGCGGGCAATGTGGCGCTGGGTGACGTGGCTGAGTTCGTGCGCCAGCACCGTGGCCAGTTCATCGCGGTGGGTTACGGCACCGATCAGGCCGGTGTGGACACCCAAATACCCGCCGGGCAGGGCAAAGGCGTTGATCGAGCGGTCGCGCCCCAGCAGCACCTGCCAGGCAAAGCGCTGGTAGAGCTCTTCGCTCAAATCGCCACGCTGCAGGGCCGCTTGCACCAAGGGCTGCCAAATTTGCATGACGTAGGCGTGCAGCGGGGCATCGTCCAGGTAATCGGGGTCGCGGTACAGGCTGGTGATGATGCTGTCGCCCAGCGCGCGTTCTTGGCTCAGGCTCAGTTCGGCCCCATCCCCCAGGTGGGGCAAGCTCCCTTGGGCGCTGGCGGGCATGGCCAGCAAGGCCCCGGCCATGCACAGGCAGGCCAACACAGAACGGACAAAGCAGGCAGGGCGCCAAGGGGGCAGCATGATGGGCAAATCCTTTCAAGGGATGCTTATGATGCCCGGTTTTGCCACTGGTTCATTCTTGGAGCGCTGCCCATGCCGACCCCTTCCCCCTCGTCCCCGCTGACCCATTTTGATGCCCAGGGCCAGGCCCACATGGTTGATGTGGGGGCCAAGGCCGCCACCGAGCGCACCGCCATTGCCCAGGGCCGCATCGTGATGCAGCCGGCCACGCTGGCCCTGGTGCGTAGCGGCAGTGCCAAAAAGGGCGATGTGCTGGGTGTGGCCCGCATTGCGGCCATCATGGCGGCCAAAAAAACCAGCGATCTCATTCCCTTGTGCCACCCGCTGGCGCTGACCCGGGTGGCGGTGGACTTCAGCCTGCAGCCCGATGAAAACGCCATCACCTGCACCGCCACCGTGCAGACCGTGGGCCCAACCGGTGTAGAAATGGAAGCACTCACCGCAGTGCAGGTGGGCCTTTTAACCATTTATGACATGTGCAAGGCGGCCGACAAAACCATGGTCATGCACGACATTCGCGTGCTAGAAAAGCACGGCGGCAAATCCGGCAGCTGGGTGCTGGCCTAAAGGCGCTCATAAGTAGAGTTACCTAAGTACAACCGTGTGTGTAACCGCACGTATAAGTAGTTTTAACGACAATCAACTTCAGGGTAAACCACGCACAATCGCCTCCCTACTTAAGTAACGAGGAAATGAGTTGAGTACTTTATCGATTGTTGTTTCGCTGCTGCTGCTGATGTTCCTGGCGTACCGGGGCTACACCGTGCTGCTGTTGGCGCCGCTGATGGCCGCGCTGGCCGTGATCTTGTCCGGCGACATGGTGTTGCTGCTGCCCATCTACACCGAGACCTTTATGCGGGCCTTGGGCAATTACATCCTGGCCTTTTTCCCGGTGTTCCTGCTGGGCGCTTTGTTTGGCCAGCTGATGGCCGACTCAGGCGCGGCCACGGCCATTGCCAAGTGGATTGAACGCACCCTGGGGGCCAAACACGCCATCCTGACCGTGGTGCTGGCCTGTGCCATCTTGACCTATGGCGGGGTGTCGCTGTTTGTCGTGGCGTTTGCGATTTACCCGATTGCCAAGTCGCTGTTCCAGGATGCCGACATCCCCAAGCGCTTGGTGGCCCCGGCGATTGCTTTGGGTTCGTTCACCTTCACCATGACGGCCTTGCCGGGCACACCGGCGATTCAAAACGCCATTCCCATCAAGTTCTACGGCACCAACACCTTTGCTGCGCCGGGGCTGGGGGTGATCGGCTCGCTCATCATTTTTGCCCTGGGCATGCTCTGGCTGCGCTCGCGCGAACGCGCGGCCCGCGCCCAGGGGGAGGGCTATGGCATCCACGCCGATACCCTGGAGGCCAAAGGCCAGGTGGGCGAGGCCGATATGCGCGGCGATGCCCAGCGCACCATGCCGCTGCTGCTGGCGCTGCTGCCGCTGGTGCTGGTGATTGGCATCAACGCGCTGTTTACCTACGGTGTTTTCCCCGGCATGCACTGGGACTTTTTGGTTGAGCGGTTTGCCACCATGGATGCCAACAAGCAAACCGGCATGTGGGCGCTGATCATTGCGCTGGTGCTGTCCTGCGCAACGCTGGTGCTGCTGGGCCTGGGGCGCTGGGCCAACCTGCAGCAAACCATCAACAAGGGCGTGCTGGGCTCGATGCTGCCGATTTTCAATACCGCTTCAGAAGTGGGCTATGGCGCGGTGATTGCCAGCCTGGCCGGGTTTGCCATCATCCGCGATGCGGTGCTGAACGTTTCGAGCAATCCGCTGATTTCGGAAGCCGTGGCCATGAACGTGCTGGCGGGGATTACCGGCTCGTCCTCGGGCGGCCTGTCGATCGCGCTGCAAACCCTGGGTGCGGATTACCTGAAGATGGCCGTGGACGCTGGCATCAGCCCCGATCTGATGCACCGTGTGGCGGTGATGTCGGCCGGCGTGTTTGACACCCTGCCGCACTGCGGCGCCATCATCACGCTGCTGTCGATTTGCGGGCTGACGCACCGCCAGTCCTACCTGAACATCGCCATGATGACCATTGTCATGCCGCTGATTGCCTTGGCCGCGGTGATTGCCCTGGGCACGGCCTTTGGTTCGTTCTAAGTCAATTTAAGGCCCGCGAAGCCACGCTTATAAAAAGAGCTGCTTGCGCTGGTATTCATTGTGTTTCAAGGCATTTAAGCCTTGAAATGCAGAATATCCAAGCGCAAGCAGCTCTTTTTTTATGGGGTGTTTGTGTAAGAACGTGTTCACAATCTCCTCGCGGGTGTGCAGTCGCGGCCTCGGGCGGTCTGCGGCGTTGCAAATCCTCGCCATAGCTAGCGCTATGTCTGTGG
>JAANMX010004884.1_pt1 | contig 10097 bp, 12 predicted proteins | sample 7279681 | NCBI WGS metagenome assembly JAANMX01 (sample SAMN14094542, study PRJNA606508) | bioreactor metagenome | isolation source: A lab-scale SPAN reactor treating ammonium-rich wastewater day 351 | place: Ireland: Galway | collected 2018-01-01
ATGCCATTGCTGCGGTTATCATTGGAGGGACCAGTTTCAGCGGGGGTGTCGGAACAGTCCGGGGGACACTGGTGGGCATCATCTTCATCGGTGTGATTGTGAATGGCATGACACTGCTGAATGTCGGCATTTATTTTCAGTACATTGTGCGCGGCGGTTTGATCCTTGCCGCGGTAATGGTCAATCGAATACAGGAGCTGCGAACACGATGAATACAGGATTATCTGTATCCATGGCCGTTGTCTGTGCTGCTTTATTATGGGCTGGAGCGCCAGCTCAGATTTATGCGGAGGAGATCGATCTTATGGACCCTTGGAATGAAGAACCGATTATCGGCATGTATGTCCATCAACACTGGTCATATAACCACCCCTATGCTGCAAGAACCTGGACACTGGAAGACTGGCAGGGCTACCTCAGAGGTCTTCGACAGATCGGATACAACACAGTGCTGATCTGGCCGGTTTTGGAGACAATGCCGAACCCATTGACCCCAGGCGACCAGGAATGCCTCGATAAAATCTCGAGAGTGATCGAATATGCACACAAAGAACTTAACATGCGGGTTTTTATTGCCCTGTGTCCGAATGTAGTTGCCAGGGATGAAGAAGCGTCAAAATACTCCTTCGTGGAGCGGCCCTTTTTTTACTGCGACAGGCGCATCGATCCTGCCGATGCCGCCGCACTGGGTCAGATGATCTCCTGGAGGAAACAGCTCTTCACTCCCCTTAAAGATGCGGATGGAGTTCTCATTATCGATAGCGATCCAGGGGGTTACCCCGGATCCAACAACATCGAGTTTGCTTACCTGCTGGATGCCCACCGAACCATGTTCAATCAACTGAATCCGAAAATTCAGTTGTATTACTGGATCCATGTCGGTTGGGAAGCCTACTGCCGATTCTATGCAACTGCGGAATTTGCGATGGGCGAGATCCCGGAAATCCATGAAGCCTTGCAATATATTGCCAAAATCAATCCAGAACCCTGGGGGATTGCCAGCGGGAGAGGCCCGCATATTGCCGATTCCCTTGGCATGAGCAGCCGTGTCTTTTCCTACCAGTATGGCGCGATTGAAGGGGAACCTTCTTTTCCGATGACCAACTTCAACACACAGTTCGCTTACAAGGCAGGCCGGGAAAAAGGGGCGCGTGGAACGATGGGGAACTCCCAGACTCACTGCCTGCAGCTGCCCAATGCATTCCTTTTCGCGAGGGGAGCCTTGGATCAGCCGGTGCCGCGCCATGAGGATTATGTGGAGTTTGCGAACCGGCTGCTGCCTGGCCATGGGGAAACAATCGTGGCTGCCTGGGAGGCTCTTGATTCAGTCGATATTCAAGCGATTGAAGCGTCCATTCCTGCGATCGAACAGCTGATGAATCAGGATTTAGAAACTGGGGATCTCAAAGGGCTGCTGTTCCATGATCCACAAAGATTTGTCAAAGACCTGCTGCTGATGCAGAAAACTCACCTGGCGCTGGAAGTGTTCAGAACGGCTGCCATGGACAAACCCCGTACTAAAGATGCTGGAAGGAAGATGCTCGCATTTGTCGAAGCGATCAGCCAGTGGCAGAAGCAGCACAACTACAGAAACATGCTGGTATGGCCCCGCATGGAAGAAGCGCTGCTCCAGGTGGATCCCGGGTATTTTGAAAAGCTGTTTGCAGAACGCTCCTACAAGGGTGAGGGTGCGACACCCTTCGAGCAGGTCCAGAATGCCTATAAGAATGTCGAAAGCTATACACCGCGCATGATCGATGCAATGAGGCAGTGTGCGGAGAATCTGATAAGTCAGTCGAATGAATAAAGAGATTCCATGCAGGAGTACTTTTCAGGCTGCAGCGCCGGAGGATTCTGGATGAACCGTAAGGAATTCAATATGACCATTGGACTGGGAGCAGCCGCTCTGCTGTTAAACCCGCATTCTTCTGCAGAGGCGCAGGAGGCATCTGAGAGGAACACGGAAGAGTTTTCTCTTCGCGGGGTCTATTTCCATGACGGCTTTGAGGTCGACCCCATCCATCATGCCCCGCTCCACTGGGGGCGCGATGAGTGGATGCGGGAAATACGCTGGTTGAAGGCTTGCGGAATCAATGCCATCGAATTCGCCACAATGCTTGAATTCAACCGTATCCCGAAAACAGATATGGAAAAGAAAAAAATATCTGACCGCCTGGAGGTTATGGAGCTTGCGCACAGCCTCGGGATGAAATTCGGCTACATCCTGTCAAACACAGTGGTCAGCACTGTCCCCGATAATGAAGAGCCTGGCAATCAGATGAAGAATCGGGCTGTCCAGCTCTGTCCCCAAAAGAAGGAGAACTTCGAACAGACTGTTGCTCTCCAGGAATGGTATATGAACACCTACCGCAAAGCGGATTTTTATGAAGAATTTGCAGCCGACTGGGGAGGCTGTCATTGCGGCCAGTGCACTGTTGATGACTACATGAAGTATGTCGACACCTTTGCGCGTGATGCGCAGGCAATGAATCCGGAAGCCCGCCTCTACGCCAACACCTGGTGCATTGCTTACTGGGGGCCGTCCCCGGAAGAACAGGGATGGAAAAAGGTCTTTGAAAACGAAATTGCCGGATCGAGGAAAGTCATCGAACTGCTCCCGGCCATGCCTCCAAATACTCATCTGACACTTCCCTGCCACCATCTTTACCGTCCTCTGGTTTACCAGCAGTGCGGAGGCAAATCGAAGACACCTGTTTTTCCCACACATGAAGATATCCAGTCGGTCACACAATCCGGCCGGGATGTGATGGCCTGGCCTCATTTCATCATGGATGACGACACCGGCCGTTCAATGCAGTGGGGCATTGTCCATAGCGAAGTCCGTTATATCCGGGAGCTGCTGCAACGGCTCCAGTTGACTGGCATCCGGCAGATCATGGGAAACCTCTACCTTCCCTGGCTGCAGATCCTGAACACCTATGCCTATGGCCGGCTGCTGCAAGAACCATCATTGCCCGCGGAACAGATCATCCATGAATTTGCCGGCCTGATTGCATCTCCGGGTGATGTCAATCAACTCACGGAAGTCCTGTTCTGGATGGAGAATCACAGCTACTGGCAGGAACAGATGCCCGAAGATGCGCGCCTGCCGTCAATACCCTGTTCGATGGACAAGGCAGCTGCGGCAAGTGCTGTTGAAAAGCTGAAGCCCAACAGTTCGCCAGCGCTTCCGCTGCCATATTCCCCCGCGGAATGGCTGCAGGACCTCAGCCGTTCAATCGGCCGGATGACTTGGGTGGTGTAGCAGCATCCAGATCGGCGACTGGCAGCAGTTTGCCGGCTTCAGGACCGGCCAGAGCTTATTTATTCTCAGGAGTCTCGAAGAACTCCAGAGGCAGCCTGGTAAACGAAATATACTTGTAGTCGCCTCTTTCCCAGAGAACCCCTGCAGACCCATCCTTCAGAAGGGTTAAATCTGAATAAGCGGCAGGCTCATCGGCAATCAGAAATTCATCCGGGAAAGTCATGCCTTCATCGTAACTGATTCGTGCGACAAGTGTATGGCGATCAGGCCCCCGTGGCCCAGTCCAGAGAATGCGGTCTTTGTCGCTGCCTTTTGACTTCAACGTGAGCCGTTCAATGGCGCAGCAGACAGGTGTCACTGGCAGGCCTTCACGCCTCTCCGGCCAGGTCTGCCCGCCATCGAGACTCTGCGACATCCAGCGATGGGGGCCTTTGCTCTGGCGGAAATCCATTAACAGCTGCCCATTCGCAAGCTCAACCAGCTGGTTTTCATCTCCCCCCTGGCTGCCCGGAACCACCTGGCCTCTTTTCCATGTGTTTCCATGGTCATCACTGAAAATTGCAAAATTACCCCAGGGGCTGGTCTTCCAGGCCGCTGCTGCAAGCCTTCCCTTCGAATCCTGAATCATCCCTCCTGGTCCAACAACAGTGATCGTCCACCGGGGATCCTTCATATCACGGGTATATGCAGTCAGGTCAAGTGGCTGGGACCAGGTAAGCCCCTGATCGTCACTGCTGCGTGCCAGCACTTGAGCGTCATCAGTACCCGGACGTGAACTGTGGGTGTCTCTGCCGGGCTTTGTGCGGATATACAGCACCCAAATCTTTCCTGTAGTCCGGTCGACACAGGTCGCAGGATTTGCGGCAGACCAGTTGACACCTGGATCTTCTATAACAGCCATCGGGGACCATGTCTTCCCCTGGTCAGTGCTGCGCTTCAGCACCAGATCGATGTCGTTGCCTTCAGTGCCCGGATCGCCGCAGTGGTTTTTACGCGCTTCTGCGAAGGCGAGCAGGGTTCCATCCGGTGTGCATTCAATCCCTGGAATTCGGTAGCAGTGATAGCCATCCTGGCCGCTAACATACACATCAGTCGTTTGGATGTCCGCCTGGGCTGAACACGGCAGGCATGTCGGCAGCAACGAGATGAACAAGGCCGGCAGAACTTTCCGGAAAAAGAACATGGGATCCCTCCTGGGAATGATATCGTCAAATTATCAACAGGGTTCAGAAAAAATCCACCCGTAATGGCCGATTGGGGAAATCGGTTAATTTCTATCGCAGCCTGCAAACCGGCCGGTCCATCTCGCGGGAATTCAAGTTCGATCCATCATCTCAGGTACGAAATCGAATGAAACCATCTCGGATACCCTGTCAGTCTGCTAGGATTGAAACCACGGATGTGAACAGGGACAGCCACAAAGGGGAGAATGATGGTGAAGAGAAGAAGAGTTGAGACTGTTCCGCTGGCCGCTGTCGAGGCAATGCCTGACAAGGCCTGGGCGCACCTGGAACCAATCCTTTCCGCGACCTCTCCGAAGGCGCCAAGACTGGATGTCCTCGAATGGATGAGAGAAAAGCGATGGTGGTCGGCTGGATCGAATCCGGCGAACATGAAAAGATGTGTTCCCTGGCCCAGTTCCACAAGCCGCCTGATCGACCCGGGAACCTCCAAGCCCGGAAATCAAACCCACAGGAATCCCCCACGCGCCGGATCAGCGATTTCGCAACCGCCCCCGCAAAATTTCATCTATAATTTGTGGGGAGATACTGTAAACTTGGCATTCTGCATGGAGTTGCCTGGCTTAACCGGGACAATCCAGATGACCCGGCAGGTGATTAATGGCTTGGCAGGATTTTATCTGTTCGTAAGCCGGGAGCCACCAGAAATCAAGGGAAAGGGAACATCTGGAAACCTGGACACTGCGCTGCGAATGATTCCGACCCCCTTTAAACCTGAACCTGAAGCAGAGGACGCGGTGATACCTGACTGAATCGGAGGTCATTCGATGCCAAAAAAACTTCCTCTTTTACCCATCTCTCTTCTCGGCATTTTTCTCTTGCTGTCCCCTGCTGAAGTTAAGTGTGAAGTCGCAGGAGATCGAGTTGTCGAAGAGATAAAAGCCACACTCGCCCAGTATGTTGAGGCTTTCAACAATGCCAATGCAGAAGCTTTGGCTCAGTTCTGGGTCGAGGGTGCGACCTATACTGACTCAAATGGGGATTTATTTGTTGGGCGGGACGAGATACTGGAATCATTCCGAAATATCTTTAGAGAAAATCCTGGAATTAAAATGGAGCTTGCCGGCACACGAATTGAACCCGCAAGCCCAGGATGGGCCAAGGAATCAGGGAGAAATATTCTCACCTATGCCGATGGGTCTTTGATGGATGCTTCCTATACTGCGATTCTGACAAATTCAGGGAACCGGTGGTTAATACACGAGGTGGTTGACCAGGGACCTGCAGAGCCATTGCCGCATTCCGAGAACCTGAAAGTGCTTGAATGGCTGATCGGAGAATGGAAAGACGAAGGAGATGGAATGGTGGTTGAGACCACCTATGAGTGGTCACGAAAACAGAATTCCATCCAAGGAGAATTTTCAATAACAACAGATGGCATCCTTGAGAAGGATGGGATTGCGATCATTGGATGGGATCCCGTTGAGCAAACCATCAGGTCGTGGCTTTTTGATTCGGATGGTGGGACTGCGGAGGCAGTCTGGTACGAAAGGGATCATCGGTGGTTTTCCAAGGGATTGCATGTCCTTCCAGATGGGCGCACAGGTTCCTCGACAAAAGTTCTGGAAAGGGTGGACAACAATTCGATTCGATTGAGGGTAATCAACCGTGAGGTTGATGGGGAAATGCTGCCAAACCTCGGCCCGGTTACTTTGAACCGGGTTGAGGGCGGCATCGATCCTGAATGAGAGGTGGTGATACCAACGTGACCAACCTTCGAAAAAGCTTATCGATATTAATCGCAATATTCACAATGGTTCTTCTCTGTCTGCCTCCCGACCTGGCAGAGGCACGAGGAGGAGGAGGAAGAGGGGGTGGAGGCGGTAGAGGTGGCGGTGGAGGAGGAAGAGGAGGAGGTGGTGGGCGCAGCAGCATGGGGGGAGGACGCTCATCTGCAGGCAGGAGTCATGTCTCAAGCCGGCCTTCATCAAGCCGCCAGAGATCTTCTTTTGATTATGCCAGGACCTCACCGAGGCCTCTCCCCAGCCGGCCTCAACCCTCTCGCCCAGCTGGATATCCATCGAACATTCGACGACCACCAAGTGGATCCCGCCAGATGCCCAGCCAGCTTCCTGCCTCAGCACGGGTTCCTTCCAGCCGTCCATCAAGGGTGGACCATTCGCCCAATGACTACATCCAGCGGAGCAGGGACCTGCCAGCCCGTCCGAGTGTGCCTGGCACCCGCCCGACCCGTTCAGATCTCGACCGAATTATGCAGAACCGACCCGAGGCACGCCCCGGAACTCCAAGCCAGCTCCCCTCTAATCGTCCATCGCCTTCCCGAGACGGAGAAAGAATTTCAACTTTGCCCAGTGGCCCCGGAATCTCGAATCGGCCTGTAAGGCCAGGGCAGGGCTTGCGCCCGGGCGAGCCAGGGAGTGGAATACTGACAGGTGAGCGCCCCCCGCGCCCAGCACAGCTTCCTTCCGGATGGGAGAGCCGGTGGGATAACTGGCAGGATCGTGCCGACCAGATCCGCAATGACTGGCACAACGATTACTATCATCATCACTATGATGACTGGTATGGTGATTACTGGTGGGACGACCACTACCATCCATATTGGCCCTATTATGACGATTGTCACGATTGCGACTGGTGGTCCTGCCCTGCGACATGGGTGACACTGGGTTCTTTTATGGGTTCCCTCCTCCCCTCGACTCCGGTCTATTACACCTACGGGCCAGGGGGATCTGTCTTCGTTGCGGGTGATCAGGTTGTCCTGAATGATGACCAGCAAGTTACCGCTGATGCCTATAATCAGGAACTTGCCAGTCAGGTTGAATCTATTCCCAGAGATGCGTCAGCTGAGATGGAGTGGCTGCCATTGGGAGTCTTTACAATCGTGGACGAGGATGTGCCCGAGTCAACAATGTTCCTCCAGCTCGCGGTCAGCAAAACCGGAGTGATAGCCGGGATGTTCCAGAATACAACCACTGGCACAGTTGTTCCCCTCGAGGGGAATGTGGACGCCAAATCGTCACGTGTTGCCGTGAAACCAGCAGGGAAGGAATCCCCGCTGTTTGAGACTGGCTTGTACAATCTGATCCAGGATCAGACACAAGTCCTGGTGCATTTCGAAGACGGGAAAGTGCAGCAAGGCCTGCTTGTCCGCGTCGATAAGCCGGTTGCACCTCAAGCGGATGCTGCACAGAGCGCTGCGCCATCAGAGGAAGGTGCCCAGCCCAAACAGGATCGCTGAGTTGAGCCGGTGGGACTGGAATATGCTGGGCACACCCCCACAACAGTTGCGGAGAGGCATTACTTTGGAGACAAGAAAGGGAGAATGGTGGAGGTCTTCCGTGAGCATGTCTCGTCCAAGATCGATGGAGTCATCGACAGGATCAAGGGTGAAAAATGGCACAACCGATTATCCTGGTGCCATTTTTTCAGAGATCTTTAAAGCGCTAAATTATTGAAAATATCAGGCATGCAGTCGCAGGCAAGTCTGGTAGCGGCGAGTGGACTCGAACCACTGACCTAGGGCTTATGAAACCCCCGCTCTAACCGTCTGAGCTACGCCGCCAAACAGCCTGCCACTATACCCGCTCTTCTCCCGAAACTCAATCCAGTCCGCACCTCAACCCATTTCCGCTGTTTCAGGGGCCCCACTTGTTGATATCCCCCCGGCTGACTGTGCCATTGGTGGGCGAATAGGGAAGAATCAGGGTCGGATAAATCGGCTCGATGATATTGAACTGCCGATCCGGCCCGATGCTGCGGATTGACCACTGATATTTCAGCTTGATATCGAAATAGGCTCTCCAGAATTCCCCCGGCTTATCATACGACACACGGCTGCCATAGGCATACGCATCCGCCTGGAAATTCGGAATCTCACGGCTCAGGTCAAATATTTCGGGTGGGATCTGGTTCATGAAGCGTATCGGCGAGGTTAAAGGCAGCAGGCGGTGAGAGGTGATGGCATTGGGGTCATACCTCGGCCCCCATTTTCTGGTCTGGTAGAGATCAAGGTATTTCCGGTAAGTCACCTGGTAAGCCTCGAGGGCCCCTCCCAGGGCACGCAGCTCGCCTTGCGCGCGGGTCACCTTTGCGCGCACCTGCGCCTCCAGAAAATTTGGAAGCGCAATGCCGATCAGAATGAGGATGATCGCAATCACGATCAGCAGCTCGATCAGCGTAAATCCCCTGGTGTTCAGAAATGTTCGGCAGCAGTGCATGGTGAAGCTCCTCATGTTCCGTTTGGGTTGCGACAAGCCACCTGACCCTCTGGAGACAGACGGTTCGCGGAGAAACTTACACTTCCTTCTGGGTCTGGCGAATATTCCAATCCAGATAAAAACTGACTACCAGATAATAAACCGGATAATACAGGCTTACCCACACCCATGCCAGTGATGGATCCGCCTGCAGAAGAAGAAATACCAGGAGCACTGTCCACACACTCCCCAGGATCCAGGATGGCTTCCAATAGGCCGAGTTCCGGCTGGGGTAGAGATAACGGGTCGGGATAAAACTGAAGATCCCTGGAATAACAACCATCAACACCGCTGTTACAGGCCCCGGGCGGAACCAGTATAAGTACATGGCCACAATGTTCCAGTAGCTGGGGAACCCCAGGAAGAAATTGTCCGGCGTTTTCATGTTCACCTGGCCATAGGCATACAAAGCCGCCAGGACAGGCACCGCCAGCCAGAAAGGATGCGGAAGCAGATTCTCATGCCCCATGATGAAGATCGGCGCCCAGATGAAAGTCAGCACATCCACCGCATTGTCCACCTGTGCGCCGCTGAACCCCGGCAGCACCCGTTGCACCTGAATCGCCCGCGCCAGAAGCCCATCGGTCGCACACCGCGCAGCAACCCAGCGACGTACATCAAGGTCTTCGACGAGATCCGCGGCTTCTTCGCCGAGCTGCCCGAGGCCCGCATGCACGGCTTCGAGCCCGGGCGCTTCTCGTTCAACGTGAAGGGCGGGCGCTGCGAGGCCTGCGAAGGCGACGGCGTGCGCCAGATCGAAATGCACTTCCTCGCCGACGTCTACGTGAAGTGCGAGGAGTGCGAGGGCCGGCGCTTCAACGCCGCCACGCTCGCCGTGCGCTACAAAGGCAAGAGCATCGCCGACGTGCTCGAGCTCACCGTCAGCGAGGCCATCGAGCTGTTCGCGGCGCACCCGAAGGTCCGCGAGCCGCTGAAGCTCCTGGCGGAGGTGGGCGTGGACTACCTGCACCTCGGCCAGTCGTCACCCACGCTCTCCGGCGGTGAAGCGCAGCGCATCAAGCTGGCCCGAGAGCTCTCGCGCCGCGCCACCGGCAAGACCGTCTACATCCTGGACGAGCCCACCACGGGCCTGCACTTCGACGACGTGAAGAAGCTGCTCGGCGTGCTCTCGCGCCTGGTCGAGTCGGGCAACACGGTCATCGTCATCGAGCACAACCTGGACGTGATCAAGACCGCCGATCACGTCATCGACCTGGGCCCAGAGGGCGGCCCCGGTGGGGGCAGGCTCATCGCACAAGGGACGCCGGAGCAGGTGGCGAAGGTGAAGGGCTCGGCGACGGGGAGGTATTTGGCGAAGGTGCTGGGCGGGGGGTGAAGTGGACCCCGAGCTCATGAACCTGGAGCTCGATC
>JAANMX010004886.1_pt1 | contig 10093 bp, 8 predicted proteins | sample 7279681 | NCBI WGS metagenome assembly JAANMX01 (sample SAMN14094542, study PRJNA606508) | bioreactor metagenome | isolation source: A lab-scale SPAN reactor treating ammonium-rich wastewater day 351 | place: Ireland: Galway | collected 2018-01-01
CTGCCGCGAGCGCCGCCGCGTCGCGCGGCCGCACGACGATGCCGGCATCGCCCACGATCATGCGCGCGTCGCCGACATCGGTCGCCGCCGCCGGCAGGCCCGCCGCCATGCCCTCGGCGATCACGTTCGGGAACCCTTCGCCGAACGCGGAGGTGGAGAGCACGGCGTCGGCGGCCGCGTAGAGCGCCGGCATGTCGGCGCGGATGCCGAGGCCGCGCAGGTTGCCCGGTCCCGCCAGCGCTTCGGTGCCCTTGCCGGCGGCGAGGAACGCGATATCGGGGCGAAGGCCGGCGAGCGCGGCCAAGGTCGCGTGATCCTTCATCGGATCGACGCGCGCGGCGTGGACGGCGACGAACGCGCCGCCTTCGATGCCGAGTTCCGCGCGAATGCGCCGCCGGGCCGCGTCGTCGGGACGGAAACGCTGCGTGTCGATGCCGTTCGGAATCACCGGAAACGCGCGCGGCGCGTAGCCGAGCGTCTGGTGGAACGCGCGGCCGGCGTGGGAGTTGGCCACGACCGCATCGGGCCGGTTCGCGCGGCGCGCGCAGGCGCGGATCGTCCAGCGCAGCGCGGCGCCGTAGCGGCTCTGGTCCATGTCGGAGCAGCGTATGCCCCAATAGAGCCGCGTCGCCGTCCTTCGCCCCGAGCGATCGAGCGCCCAAAGCGAGAAGAGATCGGCGTAATACATCCAGCTCTGGATGGCGGCGGGCTGCGTCTCGCGGATGATGCGCGCGAGCATCGAGAGGACGCGCGGCACCGAGAGCGGGCCGGCGAGATCGAGCTCGCGCACCTCCACGCCGGCCGCGCGGATCTCGGGCGCAAGCGCGCCGCCGCCGATGAGATCGACGACGATCTGGCGGTGCGGCGCCGCGCGCGGCGCCGTCACGAGCGCCGCCAGCATGCGCTCGGCGCCGCCGACGCCGAGGCCGCCGATGACGTGGAGGATGAGCGGCGCGGAGCTCACGGAACCGCGCCGCCGTCGGAGTGGGGCAGCGTCCGGACTACTTGATCGCCGTGATCCAGTCGCTGATCTTGACCCACTTGCCGCCTTTCACCTGATCGACCGCGACCGATTGCGGCTGGGCATGATTGCCTTCGGCCAGAGACTGCTCGGGATTGCCGAACTTGTCCGTATATTTGATCTCGCGTAGCGCTTTCGTAAATTTCTCGACGGTGATGTCTTTGCCGGCAGCCTCGAGCGCGAGCGCGGTCCATTCCATCACCGAATAGGCGACCGTGGCCTCCATCGTCGCCGGCTTCTTGTATTTCGCCTCGTAGGCGGCGATCCAGGCCTTGGCCGAGGCGAGATCGGTGTCCTTGTCGTGGATGCGCCACTGGCTGATGCCGTAGAGCCCGTCGAGGCTGGCCTTCGTGCTGGCCGCGATCGCGAGGATCGTCTGGTTGCGCCCCGGGATCGAGGTGATCATGTTGACGTTCCAGCCCATCTGGCGCGAGCCGGTGTAGGCGGTCACGGTCTGGCGCACGATCGTGCCGAGCACGACGAGATCGACGCCGGCATTCTTGAGCGAGGCGAGCTGCGCCGAGAGATCGACTTCGGTCGGCTTGAACGTCGCCGTGGCGGCGACGGTCGTGTTGTTCGCCTTCACCGCGTCGTTGACGCCCTTCAGCACGAGCTGGCCGAACGGATCGTCCTGATAGAGCACGCCAATCTTCGTGGGCTTCAGCGTCTTGATCGCCCAATTGACCCCGGCCGCCGTGCCCCAATCGTAGTTCACGACGAACGTGAAGCTGAGCGGGCTCTTCGTCCCGTGGAACGGCCCCGCGACGCCCGACCAGGGGAAAAGATGCGGCACGCCGGCCTCGAGTGCCTTGCCGTGGGCGGCGATCGTCGGCGTCGTGCCGAACGAATTGACGATCGCGAATACCTTGTCGGAGCCGACGAGCTTCTCGACCGCGCGCACGGCCTTGGCCGGGTTGAAGCCGTTGTCCTCGACGATGACGCGGATCTTGCGGCCGTGGATGCCGCCTTTCTCGTTGATCTCGTCCACCTTCATCATCATGCCGGTGCGCAGCCAATCCATGCCGGCCGCGGTGGGCCCGGTGAGGTCGAGGTGCGAGCCAAGCACGATCTCGGTGGCGGAGATGCCCTGCGGCGTCTGCGCGAAGGCGCTGCCGGCGGCGAAGCACGCGGCGAGCGCCGCGGTGCGGATGGTGGATTTCATCGATGTCCTCCCTCGGAGATTTTCACGTACTCTAAGTCAGTTTCATAACGAAAGCTACTTCCGCCTCAGCCATACATCCCCTCGATCAGCGGCGCATATTTCTGCGCCACCACCTTGCGCTTGAGCTTCATCGTCGGCGTCAGCTCCTCGTCTTCGGGCGTCAGCAGCACGTCGATGAGGCGGAACTTCTTGATCGTCTCGACGCGCGCAAGCTTCGCATTCACGGCCTCGATCTCGCGCTGGATCAGTCCCTGCACCGCCTCGGCCGCGCACAGGCTCGTGTAATTCGTGAACGGCACACGCTGGTCCTGCGCGAAGCGGGCCACGTTCTCGAGATCGATCATGATCAGCGCCGAGAGGAACGGGCGCTTGTCGCCGATCACCACCGCGTCGGCGATGTAGGCGCTGGCCTTCAACTGGTTCTCGATCTCGGAGGGCGTCACGTTCTTGCCGCCGGCCGTGATCATCACGTCCTTCAAGCGGTCGGTGATGCGGAGATATCCATCGGGCTCGAGTGCGCCGACGTCGCCGGTGTGCAACCAGCTTTCGCCGTCGATGGCGGCGGCGGTTTCGGCCGGCTTGTTGAGATAGCCGGCGAACACGTTGTTGCCGCGGATCAGGATCTCGCCGGTATCGGCGAGCTTGATCTCGATGCCGTCCGGCGGCGGGCCGACCGTGCCGACGCGGTTGCGGCCGAGCGGGTTCACAGTGGCGAGGCCGCAGCTCTCGGTGAGGCCGTAGGCCTCGCGCAGATCGATTCCGAGCGCCCGGAACCAGGCGATGATCTCGGGCGCCACCGGCGCGGCGCCCGTCATGCCGAAGCGGATGCGACCGAGCCCCAGGAAGCGGTGGAGATTACCGAGCACGAGCGACGCCGTGATCGCGCGCATGAGCCGCGTGAGCGCGCCTGCGGCAGCGCCTTTGTCGCGCGCTTCCTCGACCCGGCGCCCGAGCCGGATCGCCCATTCGTAGGCGCGCTTCTGGAGGCTCGTCGCGTCGGCGATCGCCAAGGTCACGAGCGCGTGCATTTTCTCCCAGGTGCGCGGCGGGGCGAAGAGCGCGTCGGGCTGCACGGCGCGCATGTCTTCCAGCAGCGTGTCCGCGCTCTCGGCGAAGTGCACCGTGTTGCCGAGGATCAGGGGGTTGAACACCGCGCTCATGCGCTCGGCCACATGGCAGAGCGGCAGGAACGACAGCGTGCGATCGCCATCGACGAGCGGCGTCATCACGTGCGCGCGGCCGATCTGCGCGATCACGTTGGCATGGCGGATCATCGCCGCCTTCGGCGGACCGGTGGTGCCCGAGGTGTAGATGAGGATCGCGATTTCCTCGCCCTTCGTGCGCGCGACCTCATCCTCGACGAAGCGCGGATTGGCGGCCTCGTGCGCGGCGCCGCGTTCGAGGAACTCGGCGAACGTCATCACCATCGGGTCGCTGAAGCCGCGCAGGCCCTCGGTCTCGAAGACGACGATGTGGCGGAGATCGGGGCACGTCTCGCGCACGCTCAGGATCTTGTCGAGTTGCTCCTCGTCCTCGACGAAGACGATGCGGCTGCGCGAATCCTGCAGGATGTAGGCGACCTGGCTCGCGGAGGAAGTCGTGTAGATGCCGTTGCCGATCACGCCGATCGATTGCGCGCCAATATCGCAGAACAGCCACTCGGGCCGGTTCTCGCTCAGTACCGAGGATACCTCGCCGCGCTTTAAGCCGAGCGCGGCGAAGGAATGCGCGACGCGCCGCGCTTTGACGCCGTAGTCACTCCACGAGATCGCGCGCCACAGGCCGTGGCGCTTCTCGCGCAGCGCCGGCGAGTCCGGCGTGGCGGCCACGCGCTTCCAGAACAGCGCGGCCGGTGTCGGCGGCAATGGATCGAAGCGCGCCATCGCCGTCACCGCCACGTCTTGCGGCGGCGCCAGCGGCGCTGGCCGCGGATGCCGCCCTCGCGGATGCCGAGATAGAATTCGCGCACGTCGGGATTGGCGGCAAGTGCCTCCGCCGTGCCCGAGAGCACGACGCGGCCCAGCTCCATGATGTGCGCATCGTGCGCGTGGTCGAGCGCCACGCGCGCGTTCTGCTCGACGACGAGAACGGTGGTGCCCATCGTCTCGTTGATGCGGCGGATCGCACCGAAAATCTCGACGACGAGCAGCGGCGAGAGGCCGAGCGAGGGCTCGTCGAGCATCAGCAGCGTGGGCCGCGCCATCAATGCGCGGCCGATCGCCAGCATCTGCTGCTCGCCGCCGGACAGCATGCCGGCCGTCTGCGCCTGGCGCTCATTGAGGCGCGGGAACAGCGCATAGACGTGCGCGAGGTCCTTCGCGATCTCGGCGGCATCGCTGCGCGCGAATGCACCGACGGCGAGATTCTCCGCGACCGAGAGCAGCGGGAATACCTGCCGTCCCTCTGGCACGAGACTGATGCCGCGGCGTACGACCTTGTCGGGATCGAGGCCGTGAATGGCCTTGCCGTCGAACGCAACGCCGCCGACTCGCGGATCGACGATGCCGGCGATCGTGCGCAGCAAGGTCGTCTTGCCCGCGCCGTTCGCGCCGAGCACGGCCACGATACGGCCCTTCTCGACGGCAAGGCTCACGCCGCGCAGCGCCGGGATCGGGCCGTACCATGTCTCGATGTTTGCAATGTCGAGCAGCGCCATGGCTCACGCGCCCAGATACGCTTCGATCACTTTGGGATCGCGCTGCACGTCGGCGGGCGCGCCGCGCGCGATCGCCTGGCCCTGGTTCATCACGAGAACGCGGTCCGAGACCTCGTTCACCAGCGCGAGATCGTGCTCGACCATGAGGATCGTCATGCCGAGATCGGCCACCATGTCCTCGATCCAGAAGGCGAGGTCTTCGGTCTCTTCCGGATTGAGGCCGGCGGCCGGCTCATCGAGGAGCAGAAGGCGCGGCGCCGCGGCCAATGCGCGGCCGAGCTCCACGATCTTGCGCACGCCATAGGGCAGGCCGGCCACCATGCTTTCGCGGTGGCGGTGCAGGTCGAGGAAGTCGATGACGGCCTCGACGCGCTCGCGGTGCTCGCGCTCGGCGGCGCGCACGCGCGGCAGGAACAGAAGCTCGGAGACAAGGCCGGTCGTGCGATGCGCGTGGCGGCCGAGTAGCAGGTTCTGCATCACCGTCGCGTGCTCGAACAATTCGAGGTTCTGAAACGTGCGCGCGATGCCGCGGCCGATCACGCCGTGCGCCGGTGCCGAAAGTAGATCGCGTCCGTCGAATTCGATCGCGCCGCCGCGCGGCTGCAGGAGGCGCGAGATCATGTTGATCACGGTCGTCTTGCCCGCGCCGTTGGGGCCGATGATCGTGAACACCTCGCCCTTCTCGACCGTGAAGGACACACCGTCGACCGCGCGCACGCCGCCGAACCACAACGAGAGATTCTCGACGCGCAGCAGGCTCATCTCATGCGCTCCGAGCTCATATAGGCCTTCGTGCGCTTGAACATCGCACGGCGATAGATCGGGAAGCCTTGGAAATAGGCCTTGATCTTCGCCCAGCGCCCGGCGAGCCCGAGCGGCTCGAACAGCACGAAGAAGACGAGGATGAGGCCGTAGAGAGCCAGCTGAAGGCCGGACTGCGCGCCGATCTCGGGCGGCAGATAATCCTTGAATCGCGCGATCGCGGGGTCGAGCAGGCCGAGGAACACGGCGCCGAGCACCGCGCCCTTGATGCTGCCGAGCCCTCCGACGACGACCATCATCAGCAGTTCGAGCGAGAGCAGCACGTTGAAGCTCTCGGAGGTGAGCGTCGAAATCTTGTGCGCATAGAGCGCGCCGGCGAGGCCGCCGATCGCGGCCGAAAGCGCGAACGCCATCGTCTTCGTGCGCGCCAGCGCGACGCCGAGCGTCTCGGCCGCGATCGGGCTGTCGCGCAATGCGATGAACGCGCGGCCGGTGGGCGAGCGGAGCAGGTTGAGGCAGACCAGCACCGCGCCGGCGAGCAGCGCGAGCGCGAGGTAATAGTAGCCGGGCCCGCTGCCGAAGCGGACTCCGCCGAGGCTGGGGTTCGGGACGGTGAGGAACGTCTCGCCGGCGCTGAGGAACTTCCAATGCGCGAAGAGATGCTCGACGATGCCGCTGAACGCCAAAGTCGCGATCGCGAGATAGAGGCCGGTGAGGCGCAGCGCGGGCAGGCCGAGCAGGATGCCGACCGCGCCGGTGCCGAGCGTGGCCAGCGCCAGCGAAACCGGCAACGGAATGCCGGCGCGCAATGCATGCGCCTCGATGTAGGCGCCGATCAGCAGGAACGCGCCGTGGCCGAGCGAGACAAGGCCCGTGAAGCCGGTCAGCAGCATGAGGCCGACGCTGGCGATCGCCAGCACGAAGATGAAGGCGAGCTCGCCGACGTAATAGGCCGGGATCAGCATCGGCAGCGCGACGAGGATTGCGATCAGCGCGGCATACCAGCCCCAATCGCCCGTGTGGCGCAGCAGGTCGATGTCCTGGTCGTGGCTGGTTTTGAAGACGTAGCGCATGCGGCTAAACCCGTTTGCCCTGCGGCTCGCCGAGCAGCCCGCGCGGGAACGCGAACAGCACGACGAGCAGCACGACATACGCCGTGATGCCCTTGGCGCTCGGCTCGTAAACGCCGACGAGCTGCTCGGCGACGCCGATCAAGAGGCCGCCGAGGATCGCGCCGGGGATGCTGCCGAAGCCGCCGAGCACGGCGGCGGCGAAACCCTTCAGCACGATGATCCAGAGATTGAGTTCCACGGCCAACAGCGGCGCGATCAGGATTCCGGCAATGCCGGAAACGGCGGCGGCGATCGCCCAGGTGAGCGTGAACACCGACTTCACCGGGATCGCCATGAGATAGGCGGCGAGCTGGTTCTGCGAGGCGGCCTGCATCGCGACGCCGAGGCGCGTGCGGCGGAAGAACAGATAGAGCAGAACGCAGAGAATTGCGGTGCCGGCCGCGATCGCCAGCATCGATTCCTGCACGAGCACGCCGCCGATGTTGCGCGGCTGCTGCGCGAACGGCGTCGGCAGGCCGCGGTCCTGCGGGCCCCAGACGAGGCTCGCGATGCCGCGGATCGTGAAGGCGAGGCCGATCGTCAGCATGATGCCGGCGAAATGCGGCTGGCCGATGATCGGCCGCATCACGAACCGATCGAGGCCGGCGCCGATCGCGCCCATGGCCACGATCGTCAGCACGAAAGCGAGGATATAGGGAAGCCCGAGCGGAACGATCAGCGTCCAGGCGATGAACGCGCCGAGCATCAAGAGATCGCCCTGCGCGAAATTCACGACCTCGGTGGCCTTGTAGATCAGCACGAAGCCGAGCGCCGTGAGCCCGTAGATGGCGCCCACGGCCAAGCCGTTCACGAGCTGCTGCAGCAGGTCGCCGATGGCGAAATCCTCCCTCGTGCGCCCGGCGCTTGGTGTTTGCTGTTGTGGGCCGGTGGCGAGTGACTTACCTTAGCGAACTGACCAAGGCAAGATTGCGCGAAAGCGAAGCGATGGCACGCCCCACGGCAGAAGCCGCCGGCACAGAGGCCGCGCGAACGGCCGAAGCGGCGCGCCACATCCGCGCCAGCCTCGTCACGCCGGTGCTCGACATCATCGGCGACCGCTGGACGCTCTTGCTGCTGGCGGCGCTCGCGGCCGGCCCGCAGCGATTCGACGGCCTCGCGCGCCGCATCGGAATCGCGCGCAGCACGCTCGCGCAGCGGCTCGCGGATTTGGCGCGCGACGGGCTCATCGAACGCATCGCCTATCAGCGGAATCCGCCACGCTTCGAATACGCATCGAGCGCCAAGGGCCGCGACACGCTCGCGATCCTGCACGCGATCCGCAACTGGGACCGCACCTGGGCCTCGGCCGAGGCGTTCGAATCCTGGCCGATGCAAGACGAGCCCGAACGGCGGCTCGTCTGCCGCGCCTGCGGAGCGCCGATCCATGCGAGGGATGTGGCATATAGGGCAGCGACCGCTGTGGGACCGCACGCCTCCAGGCGCGGACGCTCGGCCGAAGTGGCCGAGCTTTGGGACGAAGCTTCGCTTCGCCAGAAGGGCGCGCAGCGGCCGTCGCGGTCCCAAAGAAGAGCTCGCCCGCAGCCGCTGAACTCCGCGGCTGACACGCTCGGCAATCGCAGCCTCGCGCTCGTGATCGCCGCCGCGTTTTTCGGCTTGCGCCGCTTCAGCGACATGGAGCGCGCGCTCGGGCTGGCGCCGAACGTGCTCGCGCGCCGGCTCGACGAATTGGTTTCCGCCGGCATGATGGCGCGGCACGTCTATCGCGAGCGGCCGCGGCGCTGGCAATACATCCTCACCGAGAAGGGGCTCGATCTCTATCCGGTGATCGTCGCGCAGATCGGCTGGGCGGATCGCTGGCTCGCCGGCGCGGCCGGACCGCCGCTGGCGCTCACGCACAAGGTCTGCGGCCGCGCGCTCGTGCCGGTCGTTGAGCCCGCACGCGGACGCGCGGACCTGCGCCCGGTGCGATAGCGTCCGCCGCTCGGTTCTTCGATCCGCCGATCCATGCTAGGGACGCACCGCGCGTCACTGCGGATGGGAGGCATTCGATGCTCAGGCGGATTCAGAACAACATGCTCGCCGGCCTGCTGGTGGTCATCCCGATTCTGCTGACGCTGTGGATCGTCGGCGTCCTGATCGATTTCCTGATCGCGGTCGGCACGCCGCCCGTCCTGGCCCTCGCCGCGCGGCTGCGCGGTTTCGCGCCGGAGGCGGCGGATTTCGTGCTCGATCCATGGTTCCAGCGGGTGCTGGCCGTGGCCATCGTGCTGGCGGCGCTCTGCCTCCTCGGCGCGCTGACGAAGGCGTTTCTCGGCCGGCGCCTGCTCTCGGCGTTCGATGCCGTGATGGCCCGGATTCCGCTCGTGAAGACCATCTACGGCGCGGCCCGCAAGCTGATCGATTCGTTCCAGAGCACCCCGGCCGGCACGCAGCGCGTGGTGCTGATCGATTTCCCGTCCGAGAAGATGAAGGCGGTGGGGCTCGTCACGCGCATCTTTACGGCGGCCGACACCGGCGAGGAACTTGCCGCCGTCTACGTGCCGACGACGCCCGTTCCCACCTCCGGCTACCTCGAGATCGTGCCCGTAAAGCACATCGTCTGGCTCGACTGGACGACGAACGAGGCGATGCAGTTCATCATGTCGGGGGGCGCGGTGGCGCCCGCGACGATCAAATATGGTGCCGCGGGCCTGCCGCCGGCGCCGCGGCCGGCAGCCGCGTGACGGCGCAGTCACTAGCGTTATGAAACTCACTATGCTAGTTTCATCCACGGAACGGGAGGAACGAATTCCAAGATGACCAACCGTCTGCCGCGGGAATGGATTGAGCGCATGGGGCTGCCGGTGATCGCGGCGCCGATGTTCCTCGTCTCCGGCCCCGATCTCGTGATCGCCGCCTGCACGGCGGGCGTCATCGGCGCGTTTCCGGCGCCCAACTGCCGCACGATCGAAGACCTCGACGCGTGGCTCGCGCGCGTCTCGGCCGAAACGAAGGGCACGGCGCCGTTCGCGCTCAACATGGTCGTGCACTCCACCTATCCGCGCCTCGCGGCCGAGCTGGAGTTGGTGAAGAAGCACAAGCCGCCTCTCGTGATCACCGCGCTCGGCAGCCCGCGCAACGTCGTCGAGGCGGTGCATTCCTATGGCGGGCGCGTGTTCGCCGACGTGATCTCGCCGAAATTCGCAAAGAAGGCGATCGAGGCCGGCGTCGACGGCCTCATCCTCGTCGCCGCCGGCGCGGGCGGCCATGCGGGCGCGCTCACCGCCTTCGCGTTCCTGCCCGAGATCCGGAAGTTCTGGAGCGGCCCGGTTGTGCTCGGCGGCGCGATCTCCGACGGCCGCGCGGTGCGCGCGGCGGAAGTGCTCGGCGCCGATCTCGCCTATGTCGGAACCTCGTTCATCGCCGCCGCCGAAAGCATC